>Ga0268299_1003213_pt1 | contig 15860 bp, 15 predicted proteins | sample NOBtaG_FD_193484 | JGI IMG/M metagenome (GOLD analysis project Ga0268299, IMG submission 193484) | Activated sludge microbial communities from bioreactor in Nijmegen, Gelderland, Netherland - NOB reactor | ecosystem: Engineered > Bioreactor > Aerobic > Activated sludge | place: Netherlands...
GGGTGCGCCGTTCTTCCTGCCCGACAACCAGACCATCATCTTCCGGGCCTGGAAGCGCGCCGACTACAAGAAGGTCAGCCCGACGCCGATGACCATCTTCACGATCCGCCGGGACGGCACCGACTGGCGCCGCCACACCTTCGACCAGGGCATGAACTGGCACCCGACCCCGGCGCCGGACGGCCGGCACTACGTGTACGTCCGGGCCGTCACCGCGAACAACTGGGAGATCATGCTGGGCGACCTGGCCGGCGGGCCGCCGCGTCAGCTCACCTACTACGACAAGCTCGACATCCTGGCGCACATCTCCCCGGACGGTAAGAAGATGAACTGGGGCCGGGCCACCGGCGATGGCTTCATGGGCGGCATCCGGACCTTCGTCATGGACGTCTCCTCGCTCAACCTGGGCAAGGAAAACTACGTGCCCTTCGATCCCTCCTGGGGCAAGAAGATGGAGGCCCCGTAGCTTGTTCATCAATTTCTGGTACGCGGCGCTCCGCAGCGACCAGCTGGCCGGCCAGCCGGCCGGCGTGCGGATGCTCGGCCAGAACTTCGTGCTGTTCCGCGACTCCGCGGGCAGGGCCCGGTGCCTCGCCAACGTCTGCGTGCACCGGGGCGGCTCCCTGGCCGGCGGCAAGGTGAAGGGCGACTGCGTCGAGTGCCCCTACCACGGGTGGCAGTTCGACGGCGCGGGCCAGTGCGCCCGCATCCCGTCCCTGGGCGCCGGGGCGAAGATCCCTGCCCGGGCCCGGGTGGACGCCTACCCGGTGGAGGAGCGCTACGGCCTGGTGCACGTGTTCCTGGGCGACCTGCCGGAGGCCGAGCGCCCGACGATCATGGACATCCCCGAGTATGGCCAGCCCGGCTGGCACGTCCAGGTCGACGAGTACCTCGACACGGTCGACTACCGGCGGACCGTCGAGAACGGGCTGGACCCGGCCCACAACGAGTTCGTGCACACCACCCACGGCTTCTCGGGCAAGGAGGGTGACTCGCGGGTGCCCGACCTCCAGGTCGAGGAGCATCCCTGGGGCTGCGGGTTCATGACCACCTACTATTCGCCGCCGCTGCACGACGCGAAGATGAAGGCGGCGGCCGGCCGCCAGGGCGATGCCGTGGTGACCGCCGGCACGTTCCATCACGGTCCCACCTGCATGACGACCCGCATCAACCCCGGGCCGGGCATCTCGATCCACCAGAACGCGTTCAAGACGCCGGTGGATGCGAGGACGGTGAAGACCTTCCTCGTCCAGACCCGCACCTTCCTGCCCGGAGCCGAGCACGACGGGCGCTTCAGCGAGCGCAACCTGTTCGTGCGCGGGCAGGACCAGGCCGTGCTCACGGCCCTGGAGCCGTTCTTCACCCCGGAGACCAACCGCCACGAACTGCTGATGCCGTCCGACCGGGCGGTGGCCCGCTATCGCGAGCGCCTGCTCGACTGGGAGTCCCGCGGCTGGCGCCTCGATGAGGCGGCGCTTCGCCAGGACGACGGCCGGGTGGCCCGCGCCATCCCGAGTCCCGCCCGCCGCGAACAGCCGCGGGGCTGGGTGCTGGACCCAGTGCCGATGGTGCCCGCCGGCCGCCCGACGGCTGCCCGCGACGCCAGTGCCGGCTAGGGCCGTCCTGCTGGCGGCACTGGCGTCCGGCCTGCTATCCGCTCCAGCCGACGCAACCGTCGTCCTCCGCCGCGGCACTTCCGCCGAAGCGCCGACGCTGGATCCGGTCGTGGCCGCCGGCACCCTGTCGGCGCCCATCATCAATGACCTGTTCGAGGGCCTGCTCGGCAAGGACGCCGCGCTGAATCTCGTGCCCGGCTCCGCCGAGAGCTGGACCGTGAGCCCGGACGGGCGTACCTACACCTTCAGGCTGCGCCCCGGTCTCGTGTGGTCCGACGGCGTGCCGCTGACGGCGGACGACTTCGTCTACGGCTACCGGCGCCTCGTCACGCCGGCCGTGGCGGCGCCGCTCGCCGGCCAGTTCTATCTGGTGGAGAACGCCCGGGAGATCGTGACGGGCAAGCTGCCGCCCGAGACGCTGGGTGTCAGCGCGCCGGACCCGCGCACCGTCGTCATCCGACTCTCGTCCCCGGCGCCCTACTTCCTCGACCTGGTGGGCAACCTGAACGCCGTGCCGACGCCCCGGCACGTCATCGAGAAGCACGGCAGGGACTGGACCCGCCCGGAGCACATGGTGACCAACGGGCCCTACACCCTCGCGGAGCGGGTACCGCAGACGGTGACGAAGCTCCGCCGGAATCCGCGCTATCACGCCGCCGCGACCGTGGGCCCGGAGCAGGTGGAGTGGTACCCGACCCAGGACCTGGCCACGTCGTTGCGGCGCTTCCGCGCCGGCGAGCTCCACCAGATCCTCAACTTCCCGCCCGACGAGATCGACCGGCTGCGCCAAGAGATGCCCGATGCCCTGAAGATCGCGCCGAGCCAGGGCGTGTACTTCCTGGTCGTGAACCTGCGCAAGCCCCAGTTCGCCGACGTCCGGGTGCGCCGTGCGCTGGCCCTGGCGGTGGACCGCGAGGGCCTGACGGACAAGCTGCTCCGGACCGGCGTGAAACCGACCTTCTCCTTCGTCGGGCCCGATTTCAGCAACTACGACGGGCTTCGCCTGCCCGAGGAATCCCAGCCGATGGCGGAGCGCCAGGCGGAGGCCCGCCGATTGCTGGCCGCGGCGGGATACGGGCCCGCGAAGCCGCTGGCCTTCGAGTACGTCTACGACACGAACGAGGAGAACCGGAAGATCGCCGTGGCGCTGGCGGCGATGTGGCAGGCCGTCGGCGTGAAGGCCCGGCCGGTGAACGTCGACTTCGGCCAGCTCAACCGGCAGGTCCGCACCGGCGCCTACGACGTGGCCCGCTGGAGCTACTTTGCGGGCTTCGACGACCCGATGGCGCTGCTGCAGCTGCACGCCGCCGACAACACCGGCAACGTCACCGGGTATCGCAGTCCCGAGTACGACCGCCTGCTGCTGGAATCCAACGTGACGGCCGACCCGGCCGCCCGGCGCAAGCTGCTGGAGCGGGCCGAGACGATCCTCGTGCGGGACGCGCCCATCATCCCGATCTACGACTACGTGCGCCGCTACCTCGTGGCGCCGGAGGTCCAGGGCTGGGTCACGTCGGGGCGCGGGCCGACCCCGAGCCGCTTCCTGGCGGTTCCGCCGGTTCCTCCGTAGCCGTCCCAAGTCCCGTCGCGTCGGTCAGGCGTGAGGCGAGGACGGCCGCCGCATCGCCACCGAGCACCGAGTACTCCACGGGGCGTGGCTCCGCCACCTTCAGGCCCTGGTCGCATTCGCATTCGTCGTCGAAGAGCCTGAGGGCGCGGGTGAACATCGCGTAGCGCTGGTCCGATGGCCCCAGATTGACCAGCAGCGTCACGCAGCGGATCACGCTGTCGGCCGCCTGCGTGATCCCCGTGGGCGCATTCCGGAGCAGATCGCCGTAGGCGTCGCGGATCTGGTAGAGCATGCCGTAGTTGCCGTGGCCCTGGTTGACGGCGGCCTCCACGGCTTCGTTCACGCACCTGCGGAAGCGCGCGTAGACCGCGCGCCTCTCCAGGAGCCTTTGCCGCGCCGTGGCGGACAGGTGCGGCTCCGCGGTGCCGGCGGAATGGCCGGCGGGCAGGCGCAGCCGGTTGCGCTGCCAGTCGATGGCCAGGTCCACGATCCGCGTGAGCGCGTATCCCAGCACGACGAGCAACAGGTAAGTCACTGACTCCGGCCAGCCCATGACGACGGACGTCCAAACCCCGATCATGAGGATGATCGGCAGCACGGACTACAAGTTGAGCGACCTGCGTCACACGCCGCCGGTCAGGCGGGCGGTCTACCGGCTGGTGCGGGCGTTTTCCTCGTCGCAGCGCCGGATCTCGGCCCGGTACTCCAGGGCCTTGCGCCGGTCTACGGCCAGGCCGAGTTCGCCCCGCTCCGAGGCTTCGGCCAGCCGCTGGAGCGCCAGCCGGTGGCGGCCGGCGGCAGCCTTCTCGTACCAGGCGAGGGCAACGGCAGGGTCGTGGGGCAGGACGGGCCCGGACTCGGACTGCCAGGCGAGCCAGTACTGGGCCTCGGTGACGCCCTGGCCGGCGGCGTCGCGGATCAACGGCAGCGCCTCGGCCGGCTGCCAGTTGCCCCCGAGGCCGAGGGAGAAGAGCGCCAGCTGGTAAGTGGCATCGGCGTCGCCCGCCGCCGCCTCGGCTGCGCACAGCGCCCTGACCCGTTCGACATCGGAGGCGCGGGGGGCCGACTGGAGCAGCAGGGGATGCAGTTCGCCGCGGCATTCACCCGTCCCGGCCAGCAGCGGCCAGCTTGGGACGAGCATCAGGACGAGGAAGGCGGCGACGCGGGTCACGGATCGGCAGGGCAGACCGGCACTACCAGCGGCGGACGCGGCCGGTATCGATGTGGACGAAATCGGACTCAGGGTAGTAGCCCACGCCGCCCCCCGCGCGGGCCAGCGCGGCGCGCCGGAGGTTGGCCGTGCTGACGCCGGGCAGCCGGACGTCCATGGCCTGGCCCTTGAGGTGCAGGCTGCGGTCCGCGACGCCGCTCCCCCGGTTGGCCAGCATGTGATTGGTGGCGGGCGACCGGTAGGCGGAAATGATCTCGTAGCGGCCCTTGCCGCCCGTGGCCTGCTGCACGTCATGGAGCAGGTCGAGCAGCGCCGGGTCGATGGGATGGAGCTCGCCGGTGCGGAAGTCCCGGCAGAGCTTCTCGATGCCGGCGAGCGCCTCGGGGACGTAGGCGCCGTGCTCGCTGTAGACGATATCCAGTGTCTCGGCGGTGTGCGTGTGATAAAACGCGAGCCGGCGCGGACCGTCCGCCAGCGCGGCCCGGGCGAAGCCGGGGCAGGCCACCAGGGGGGCCAGCGCCAGGGCGGACCGCAGGAATTGTCGGCGAGGAAGCATGAGGGCATTCTCCCCAAGGCCCCGGCCCGGGGCAACCCCGGGCGCCCGCGATTTGCCAGAACTACGACCCATGCCCGGAATTATGCCGAGATGAAATCCTGCACCCCGTCAGGCCGGCCGCGGCCGATCGCTGCGTTCCTGCTCACGCTCCTGCTGGTCCCGTCCGGTGCCGGCTCCGCCGCGCCGGCGGCGGCGGTGCAGCAGCAGATCGAGAGCCAGGCCGGAGAACTCCGTGAGAGCGGCGGCCTCTACCTCCAGGGGCTGGCGGTGGCCTCTGGCCGGCTGCTGCCGGATTTCTACGCGGCCCGGGGCTACGCCCCGGTCTGGACCTCGGCCGGGCGCGTGGCCGAGTTGCTGGAACTGCTCGCGACTGCCGAGTCCCACGGCCTCGACAGCGAGGACTACAACCTCACGGCGCTGAAGGAACTGCGCCGCCGCGTCCGGGGGAGCAACGACCCGGCGCTGGCCGCGAGCCTGGACCTGCTGCTCACCGAAAGCCTGATCCGCTTCGGCTACCACCAGCGCTTCGGCAAGGTGAACCCGCAGCAGATGGAGCCCACGTGGAATTTCACCCGCCAGTTCCGGCCGGGGCAGGAGCCCCTCGGCACGCTCACGGCCGCGGTGGCCGCGCCCTCGCTCGCCGCGTTCCTCGGTCAGTGGCTGGAGCGCGCGCCGCTCTACCGGACCCTGCAGGACCGGCTGGCCGAGCATCGGGCCCTGGCCGCGGCCGGCGGCTGGCCGACGCTGCCCGACGGCCCCGCGCTGAAGCCGGGCTCCGCGGATCCTCGCCTCGGCCTGCTGCGGGAGCGGCTCGTCATCAGCGGCGACCTGCCCCGGGACACGCCGGCGACCGATGTCTTCGATGAAAACCTGGTGGCCGGCGTGCAGCGCTTCCAGGCCCGCCACAACCTGACGGCGGACGGGGTGCTCGGCAGGCGGACGCTGGAGGCGATGAACGTGCCGGTCGGCGACCGCATCGACCAGTTGCGCCTGACGCTGGAGCGCGCCCGCTGGGTTATCGACGACACGGCCGGCGAGGTGGTGGTGGTGAACGTGGCGGGCTACGAGGTGTTCGCCGCGCGCAACGGGAGTCCCTTCTGGCGGCGACGGGCGGTGGTAGGCAGCCTCGCCCGCGAGACGCCCATCTTCAAGGGCTCGATGACCTGGCTGGACCTCAACCCCACCTGGACGGTGCCGCCGACGATTCTGCGGGAAGACATCCTGCCCCGGGTGAGGCGCGATCCGGGCCATCTCCGCAGCCTGGACATCAGCGTCCTGGATCGCAGCGGGCGCGTGGTGGACCCCGCGACGATCGACTGGCAGGCTGCGGGCAGCCGGCCCCCGTACACGTTCCGCCAGGGCCCGGGTCCCCGCAACGCGCTGGGGCGCATCAAGTTCATGTTCCCGAATCCCCATGCGATCTTCATCCACGACACGCCGGCCCGCGGCCTGTTCCAGCAGGAGGAGCGCAACTTCAGCTCCGGCTGCATCCGTGTCGAGGACCCCCTGTCGCTCGCCGAGATCGTGCTCGGGGATCCGGCGCGCTGGAACCGGGCGACGCTCGAAGCCGCCATCGCGACGGGGAAAACCCGCACGCTGCGCCTGCCGAAGCCCTGGCCCGTGCTCATCCTCTACTGGACCGCGGAACTGGACGGGGAGGGCAGGGTCCGCTTCCTGCCCGACCGGTACCGGCGCGATGCCGCTTTGCTGCGGGCGCTGGATGGCGACGTGGTGATCGCCTTTCCACCGCTATAGTGCCCCGCCGCTATAATGCCCGCCCGACCCGCCGGGTCCCGGACCAACCAACAAGAACCATGCTGATCCGCATCTTCGCCATCCTGCTGCCCGGCCTCGCGGTGCCTGTCGCATCCGCGGTGGCAGCAGGGGGCGAGACCCGCACCGTCGGTGTGCTGTTCGTGGTCCACGGGGGATCCGAGGACCAGGACGTCGCCAACACCTTCGACAGCACCCTGCAGTTCTTCCAGTACGACCCGAACAACGTCATCTTCAGGAACCTGATCTGGAATGCCTCGGCCTGGCCCACCGTGGTCAAGTCAGGCGACAGCCAGAGCTACGCCAATGCGGCCACCCAGCTCAGGAAATACCAGTTCGCCCAGTCGCGGATCGGCGGCCGGGATCCCTCGCCGGCGCTGACGGACAGCCAGTTCGCGGACCTGCAGCGGGCGCTGAAGCGCGAAGGCCGCAAGCACGACATCCGGTTCGTTGCCGACATCGCGCAGTGGATCGGCACCCAGGAACAGACCGGCCGGTTGCCCTGGCCGCGCTGGCTGTACGAACCCCGGGTGCCCGGTGGCGCCCGGCTGACTTACTGCGGCAGTGCCGCTGATGGCGGCCCCTGGCCCGGCTGCGACCCGGAGCGCTACAACGTGGACGGCCCCGCCGAGCGCCTGCTGAAACAGGGGGCGCAGGAGATCGTCATGGTCGACATGACGGTGGGTGGCACCCGTTTCTGGAAGACCTACGACGTGGTCAGCATGACGCGCCGTGTGGTCGACGACTGGAACCGGCAGCACGGCACCGCGGTGCCCGTCCGGTGGGTCAACGACCCGTCGGACCTGATGCGGGACAGCTATCCGTCCGACCCGCCGGACTGGACCCGGGCGCTGGGCCCGCCGAAGGCCGATTCCCGCGTGCCGCTCGCGGGCCGGCCGAATCCGGTGATCGAGGACCCGCTGCTGGTGGACATGCACGTGGACGGCATCGTCGCCGCCTTCAATCCGCGGGTGGCCCCGCGGGACACCGCCGTCCTGTTCATCAACCACGCCACCCGGGACGGCAACGAGACCTACGATCCCAAGATCGACGACACCCTGGTCCTCGACCGCCTCATCAAGCAGGAACTGCTCCGGCGCTACCCGGAGATCCGGCCGGACAACGTCATCGGTTCCTGGATGGGGATCCGCGAGCCCAATCCGGCCATCCGCACGGGCGGGCCGGTGCGCAGCAACCTGGAACGCACGCGGGCCATGCGGGGCGAGGACCTGGGCGGAGCCTGGCTCTACGAGAGCAGCAAGCAGCTGCCGGGCGGCGATCACGCGTACCGGTACTGGGATGCTCTGGACCTCCTGCGCGGGCAGGGCGTGCAGCACATCGTCGTGATCTTCTCCCAGATCGTCATCGACAGCGCGCTGAACCTCGTCGAGGTGCCCAACCAGATCGCGAAGGAGATCGGTGCCCGCAGCTGGCTGCATGCCGGGAGCCTGCAGCGCCGGCTCTATCCGGAGACCGGGACGCCCTTTGCGGACTACTGGGGCGTGTGGGTCGAGACCCAGTGTCGTACCGACGCCGGCACGGGCCCGTGCTGCCTCGAGCTCGGCGGGTGCGGCGACGGCCGCGCCTATCCGCCGCTGCGGCAGGGCCCGGTCGACCGGCCCCTCGAGGACACCGATCCCTCCCTCGCCTTCGACATCGCCGCCTTCGGCCAGCTCGGTTACGACGCCGGTGCGGGCTCGCCCCGCGACGATCGCCCCGTCCAGGGCCAGTACCGGGGCACCTGGGACATGTGGCGACCCCCCAACGACGATCCGCGCATGGGCAAGTTGCTCGCGCGCCAGGTCGTCTCATTCCTGCAGAGGCAGAATCCATGACGCATTTCCCGCGCGCCTTCCGGCGCCTTCCAGCACTGATCCTCGCTTCCGGCCTGCTGGTTGCCGGTTGCGGCGGCGGCGGCGACATCGACAACCAGCTGGCCTTCCGCATCATCCAGGCGGTGCCGGATGCGCCGCTGGTGAACATCCTGGTGGACGGTGTCGCGTTCCGTTCCGCCGTGGACTACAAGGGCGGCACCGGGTTCACCTACGTGACGCCGCGCACCTACCGGTTCGGCATCGAGGCGCTGCTGCCGGGGGATGACGAGCTCATCCTCGACGAGTCGGTGCCGCTCGCCGCGGGCAGCGAGTTCACGGTAATCGCCGTCGGCAAGGTCGCCGACGAATCCCAGGGGTCCCTGATCATCCAGAATCCCGCCGAGGAGATCCCCGACGGCAACACCCGACTGCAGTTCGTCCACGCGGCGCCGGACACGCCGCCAGTGGACGTCTACCTGACGCCGGCCGGCGACGACCTGACCGATGCCGAACTGGTCGAGCCCCTGAGCTTCGACCTGCCGCCCCCGGGCCGCCGCCTCGTGCCGCCCGCCGCCTATGTCATCCGGGTGACGCCGGCGGGCGATCCCGGCACGGTGCTCTACGATTCGGGCCCCCTGGCCGCACTCCGCAACCGGGACGACCTGCTGGTCATGCTGGTGAAGAACACCGCCGCGGGCTCCGCCCCGGTCTCGCTGGTGATCAACGACCGCTTCAGCAACTTCGAGGCGCTCGATACGAACACGCCGACGGAATTGCGCGTCGTCAACCTTTCCCCCGACGCGCCGGCCCTGGACGTGATCGGGGATCCCGGCACGGTGACCTTCCCTGAGGTGCCCTTCGGCTCCGAGAGCAACCTGGCGGGCATCGCGCTGGACACGGCGAACGACCGCGCGCTGGTGGTGGACAACCGGCAGGGAACGGTGCTGGCCGTGGACCTCGCCAGCGGCGCCCGCACGCTGCTGTCGGGCGCCAGCGTGCCGGACGCGGCCAATCCGCTGCTCGGACCCGCCGGCATCGTGGTGGACGCGGCGAACAACCGGGCGCTGGTCACCGACAAGTCGGCCGCGGCCGTGGTTGCCGTGGACCTCGCTACCGGCGCAAGGACCCTGTTCTCCAGCGACTTCGAGCCCGACGGGGTCAACTCGTTCTTCGGGCCGACCGGTATCGTCCGGGACGACGCGAACAACCGGGCGCTGGTCATGGACAACGGCCGCCGGGCACTGATCGGCGTGGACCTTGCGACCGGCGCCCGCACGGTGGTGTCCGCCTCCGGCGCGCCGGATACGGCCAACCTGTTCGTCGGTTCCAACGGGCTGACGCTGGACCCGGCCAACGGCCGTGCGCTGGTCGTGGACAACCGGCTCGATTCCGTGCTGGCGGTGAACCTCACGACCGGGGCCCGGACGGTCCTCTCGGGCCCGACGACGCCCGATGCCGTCAACCCGTTCACCGGCCCGGTGGGCATTGCTCTGGACGCCGACAACGCGCGCGCCCTGGTGGTGGACACCCGGCTCCAGGCGACGCTCGCCGTGAACCTGCAGACCGGCGCCCGCACGGTGCTGTCGAAATCGGGAACGCCCGACGCGGTGAATCCCTTCAGCGGACCGGCCGCCATCGCCATCGACAGCGCGGCGGGCCGTGCGCTGGTGGTGGACAACCGGCAGGACGCCGTGGTCGCGGTGGACCTGGCCACCGGTGCGCGCAGCATCCTGTCTGCCGGCAACGCACCGGCGGGCCTTCCATTCCTCGGCGTGACGGCCTACGAGGAGGCGCGGCCGGACAACTACAACTTGCGCGCGGAGAGGACCGCGGCGCCGGACTCCGCCAATCCGCTGTTTTCCGTCACCGCGGGCCTGGGGATCGGGCAGCGCACGACCCTGTTCGCCACTGGCCTGCTGGCGACCCTCAACGGACAGGTGGCCGTGGACAACACCCGGCCGGTGGCCACCGAAGGCAAGCTCCGCCTCCTGCACGCCGGGCCCGCCGCGGGCACGGTCGACGTCTACATCCTGGCGCCCGGCACGGACATCGCCGACGAGGCACCGACCTTCACGAACCTGGTGCTGACCACGATCAGCGGCCACCTGGCGTTCGAACCCGGCAACTACACCGTCACCTTCGCCAAGGCGGGCACGAAGGAAGTCCTGGCCACCAGCCCGGACATCGCGGCGGCCGGGGGCACGGCCCACACGGTGATCCTGCGGGACGAAGTCCGGGTGGACGAGAACAGCGACGGCAAGCCGGCCTCGGTGCTGCTGCTGGACGACCTGGCTGGCTAAGGGGCCGGCTAGCGGGCCGGGATTCCTAGTAGGTCGGAACGGCGGGATCGATCTCCCGGGACCAGGCGTCGATGCCGCCGGCCAGGTTGTGCAGGTTGGTGTAGCCCTTGCGGCGGTAGCGCTCGGCCACGGACTGGCTGCGCCCGCCCCGGTGGCAGTGGAAGACGATCGGCGCGTCGGCCGGCAGCCCGTCGATCAGCTTCACGGCGGCTTCGTCCCACGGCCTGGCAGCCGGCAGTGAGGCCATCGCGCGCTCGTCGTCGCCGCGCACGTCGAACAGCCAGAGGGCGTCGCCCCGGTCCAGGGCGGCGCGCAGCTCCTGCACCGACATCTGCTTCACGGGCGGCGGCGCGTTGGGGTTCTCGAAGCTGAAACCCTGGCCCTGCAGGCTCTCCCGCACGCGGATCCTGAGGCCGTCGGCCCGGCCGGCGCTCCACCGGTCCAGCTGCAGCGTGACCGGGCCGCTCGTGACGCTCACGGACCCCGCCCGCGGCGGGCCGAGCGACATGGAATGCTCGAACCCGGCGTTGATCTTCAGGTGTACGGCGTCCCCGGGGCGGCCCTGGACCGCGTTGACCATGATCTCCGCCGCGGCCGGGTCGATCTCGATCCGCGGCGGCTTGCCGGCGGGCTCCGCCAGGCCGAGCACGTTGCCGAGCTCGCCCGAATCGAACATCTCCGTGACGATGTCGCTGCCGCCGATCAGCTCGCCGCCCACGTACAGCTGGGGAATGGTCGGCCAGTTGCCGTAGACCTTGATGGCCTCGCGGATGTCGGGATTCTGGAGCACGTCGATGGCCACGTAGTCCGGCAGGACCATGTCCAGCGCCGCGACGGTCTTGGCAGAGAACCCGCACTGGGGCTGCGCCCGGTTGCCCTTCATGAAGAGCACGACCCGGTGGTCGCGGAGGAGGCCATCGATGGCTTCGCGGGTCTCGGGGTCCATCAGACGGAGAAGCTGGAGCCGCAGCCGCAGGTGGTCGCGGCGTTGGGATTCCGGATGACGAAGCGCGCGCCCTCCAGGTCGTTCTTGTAATCGATCTCGGCCCCCGCCAGGTACTGGATGCTCATGGGGTCGATCAGCAGGGTGACGCCCTCGTTGCGGACCTGGGTGTCGCCATCCTCGAGCTTCTCGTCGAAGGTGAAGCCGTACTGGAAGCCCGAGCAGCCACCGCCGGAAATGAAGACCCGGAGCTTGAGATTGGGGTTGCCTTCCTCCGCGATCAGCTCGGCCACCTTGGCGGCGGCTGAGCTTGAGAAGTTGAGGGTGGGAGCCCCCGTCGCAATTGCTGTATCCATTTGAAAAGTCTGACGGCAGAATCCGGTGCATGCAAGGCCTTGAAGTCCCGGAATCCGTCCTCAGGGCATGGCGCCTCGAGGGCGCCAGCCTCGCGCCGCTCGGCAGCGGGCTGATCAACCGCACCTGGCTGGTGACCGCGCCGCCGCGCCGTTATGTCCTGCAGCAGCTGAACCCCGTCTTCCCCGGCGCGATCAATGCGGACATCCAGGTGGTCACCGCCCACCTCCGGGCCCGTGGGCTGGTGGCGCCCGAGTTGCTGCCAGCCGCGGACGGGCGGTTGTGGCTGGACGATCCCGCCGGCGCGTACCGGCTGATGACCCACCTGGACGGCGAAAGCCGGGACCGGCTGGAGAGCCCGGCCGAGGCCCGGGAGGCCGGCCACCTGCTGGCGCGCTTCCACCGGGCCCTTTCGGACCTGAAGCACGAGTTCCGCAACCAGCGCCTCGGCGTCCACGACACGGAACGGCACCTGGAGGTGCTGCGCCAGGCCCTCGTGGACCACGCGGCCCACCGGGACATGGCGGCCATCCGGCCGCTGGCGACGGAAATCCTGGAGCTGGCCGGGGCACTGCCCCGGTTGCCGGCGCTGCCCGACCGCATCGTCCACGGCGACCCGAAGATCAACAACCTCCTGTTCGATCCCGAGACGGGGCGCGCCGTCTGCCTCATCGACCTGGACACGCTGGGGCGCATGCCCCTGCACCTGGAGCTGGGCGACGCGTTCCGCTCCTGGTGCAACCCGAAGGGCGAGGACAGTCCCCGGTCGGCGTTCGCGCTCGACCTGTTCTCGGCCGCGGTGCAGGGCTACGCGGCGGGGGCGACCGGCTGGATCACGCCGGACGAGCAGGACGCCATCGTTGCCGGGACCCTCACCATCTACGTGGAGCTCGCCGCGCGCTTCTGCGCCGACGCGCTGCGGGAGAGCTACTTCGGCTGGGACGCCACGAAGTTCCCGAGCCGCAGTGCCCACAACCAGGCGCGGGCAGCGAGCCAGATCACCGCCGCCCGCGCGCTGTGGGACGCCCGGGGAGCGGCGGAGGAGGCGGTAAGGCGGGCGTTCGCGACGGGTTGAGCCGCGTTTCTGTGATGACACGCCAGTTTCGCGGCTGGCCAGGCCCGCCAGACGGGGCTATGATAACAACTACCTGTAAAGTGTTATCACCATGATCCGTACGCAGATCAGCCTTTCCGAGCAGGAGTACGAAGCCGCCAAGCTCGAAGCAGAGCGGCTGGGCATCTCGCTGGCCGAGCTCCTGCGGCGCTCGCTCCGCAACATGGTCCCACCGGGCGGCGAACCGCCGTGGATGCGCTTTGCCGCAATGCTAAGTTCCGGGAATCCGCACTCGAGCCAGCAGATTGACGACGTGGTCTATGGCCGCAAGGACTGAGGCCTACGTTGACACTGCTGCCCTGATTGCCTTCGCCGACGGTTCCGATTCCCATCACGCCCTGTTCAGGCGCCTGTTTGCGCAGCCCCCGCCGCTGATCACGACGACACTGGTTGTCGCCGAGGGCCACGGCTGGTTCCTGCGCCGCTTCGATCCGGCGAGGGCGCTCCAGTTCCTCGCGATGGTGGAAGCCATGCGTCCGCTCAGGGTCGCCGCCGTTGGCCTGAGGGAGCAGAAAGCAGCAACCCTGTTGTTGAGGCGATTTGCAGATCAGGCGCTGACGCTGGCCGACGCCGTGGGCCTGCATCTGATGACGGCACGCCGCGTGACGTCCTGCTGGTCCACCGACCGGCACATGGGCCTGACAGGCGTCCCGCTGGTCATTCACCAGCACTGACGGGCTGGGTGAACAGTTGAAGCTCCTGGACGGGAGTAGCGGTCATGGAGTTTGATTCAATAAGGCCGTTCGTTAGCGGCACGTTGGGGGGGCTACTTACCCTGTTTCTGCTTCGAAAGTGGGCGAAGTATGTACCGCGCAAGTACGGGGCGAAGGATGCCGAAGCGTTGGTTGCTGAATACCGGACGAGGATTTTGGTGGCAAATGCCTTGTTCTTCGGGTTGATCGTAGTTGGGATATACCTGTTCAGGCCTGGGCGAATAGACATGCTCGGCCGGAACCCGTTGGCGCTGGTCTGTGGCGCTGTGCTATCGGTACCGGCCATGGCAATTATTCTTCCCGGTCTGGTGACGGGCCGTACGCGGATTGTCGAGGCGTTTGTCGCCTATGCGCTCGCCCAGAGAACGCCAGTACCAGTGCTGGCGGCGATAACTGTTTTTGGGGCGCTCTGTCTCGTCTTTGGCATTTGGGGATTCGCCTGTGCATTCTGGCCGGATTGACAGTTCCTTCCGTCAACTGGGCACGACCATATTGTCGCTTACATGGTTTGCCATAGCTCTGGTGCTGGGGGCGTGGTCCGACGATTCGTATGCGGCTGAGATTCAGGTAGTGGCTCCACCAGGTACGGGTGTCTCGAAGCCATTGGCGATCGTCCAAACTGCAATGGGAGTTGGCGTCGTGGTTCCGCCGAGCTGGGGCGACAAGCTGCTTGCGCAGTGCTCCCGATCAACACTGGGCAAGGGGGACGAATACTGGCAACCCAAGTTGAGCGACATTGCCACGATGGAATCAGCATTTGCCAGTTACATGGCGCAGGAACCAGCTCCAGAGGACCTTGGTGATTGGCCGGAGGTAATCTCGCACGGCCGTCAGTACATTGGGGTCACCCGGGGGAGCCAACGGATGGTCTATGCCAGCTTCATTCCTCCGGAGAGTTTGCGGGACGGTGGGTGGCGCCTGAGGCCTTGGCAGATTTGCGACGGGGGCCCCGAGTATTTTGGAGTGGAGGTGGATGTCGAGTCGGCATCGGCTCAGCACATCGACTTTGACTCGTGCCTTTGCGCTATCGTGCCCGTCAGTAATCCCACCGAGCGTGCACGTGAGCCATAGCACCACGCGACTCCATCGCTAGTGAGCGCCGAGCCGCATGCCCCTGTAATCTGACCGCGGTGATCGAATGAAGCGGCATCAATGCACGTACTCGAAAGCACCGCTTTCCGGCGTCTATACTGGCCGCGGACCAGTGGAACTGCCCCGAGACGTGGTGGCCGGTGGGGCCCTGTCGGTATCCGTGGCCAGAGGCGAGTGAGGGGTGTCACGGGCCAGGCACACGTGGTTCGCCGTAGCAGTATTGGCTGCCGTGCTGGTAGTGCTGTTGGCGGTGAAGACGACCAATCGCTTGGTCCAGTCCACGGACGACGGGCCGCGTAGCGACCATGCAGGGCTCCCGAGCCCAGGCGTTGCGGTTGCTGGTGCAATGAACGAGCACGTTCCGCCGATGGCGTCCGAAATGACCCATGGCGCCAAGTTTCAACAGCCGGCGTCTCCAGTTGATGTGACCGGACCGGGAGATCACAGCGCGAACTCTGACGAAACAGCGACCTCGGTCAATCTGGTGGACGAGGAGGAAAGGTCGTGGGAGAAGTACGAAACGCTTTCACCCGAGTGGATGCGGGAGTTCATTGATTTTTGCTCACCCGATCGTGTACATCGCTCAATACCCGACTGTCTGGATACAATGCTTACAGCAATTCGCGTCTCGTTCGCGACCAGTGATGCTCCAGGGTCCTGGGCGCAAGTATTGGAGGGCGAGCTTCGGAAGTTTATTCAGGAGGCGCGAATTAGATATGCGGTGGTTGGTGGGGAGGATGCCGTTCTCTGTAATGATTCCGGCTGCCTGGTCCATTTCGACCGACATTGGGATGACCTGTCTCCGAGCAAAGGTCGGGGCGTAGTATTTCCGGAACACCCGATG
>Ga0268299_1003214_pt1 | contig 15848 bp, 16 predicted proteins | sample NOBtaG_FD_193484 | JGI IMG/M metagenome (GOLD analysis project Ga0268299, IMG submission 193484) | Activated sludge microbial communities from bioreactor in Nijmegen, Gelderland, Netherland - NOB reactor | ecosystem: Engineered > Bioreactor > Aerobic > Activated sludge | place: Netherlands...
AGGCTACGAACTGATTTAGTTATTTTCTTTACCGCAAAATCATCTAGCACGATAATATCAGCTTTATCTACTGCACTCATAAGCTGTAGTATAATCAATTGATGATCATTTGCTAAAAACATTTGTTTAAGTAGTTGAAAATCACAAAATAATGTATATGCTCCATAATAGCTAGTTAGTTCTTTAAGTAGTGCTACAGCTAAATGAGTTTTTCCTGTGCAACTTGTTCCTGATAAAACTATTCCTGTTTGTTCATACAAGTAATTTGCTAGGTAAGTTTTAATGGCTATTATTGCTTCTTCTTGAGAGTTGTAACTATCTTTAGTTGCACTATTTACTACATAACTATCCAAAGAGAAATATTCATAATTAGCAAATTTATTTGTTAACTGAGGGAAACAATACTTAGTAAAGCTAGGTATATAAGCCTTTGTTTCTAGTTGTTCAACTTGCTCAACTTGCTCAACTTGGTTAACCTGATTAACCTGATTGTTTCTATTATTAACTAAAGTATTGAAATTGCTAATGTTAGCACTTGCAATATTAGTATTTGTGTTGTTAATAGCAGCGTTATTTGTGTTAACTAAACGTTTTTGAGCTAATTCATTTTGATAATCAATTAAAGATTGTTTAGCATAATGAGTAGCAATTAAATCACTAGCTTGGCCTTTAGTAATTGGGCCATCAAAGTCAACAATGCCAAGTTCATATAGTAAATCTACTTGGCTAAGGCTTGCTTCTTGGTTACGCCAACTAGCATTTAGGTCTACTAATGGCAAACTTGATAGGTTACGAATAAAGTCTTGTGCTACTCCTTGTGCATACTCTAATGGTAAGTTTTGTCCTATTAAAGTAATGTTTTTATTAGTTTCTCTATAAATTGCTGACCATAAATTACCTTCTGATTTAATTAAAAATATAATTCCATTGCTTATTGATAAGGCATAGCAATCATTTGATAGCTTAAGCCAATTAAAGTTAATTGGTTTCTTTTTGTCCTCTTTAACATAATCAACTAATTTTTGGTTGCTAATTCTTGGCTTAATAACTTCATTATCAGCGTCTTGAACATCTTTATTTTGGGCATTAGCTTTGGCCTTTTCTAGTTCTGCTATTAGGTTTAATGCTTGTTTTTCTTGATGTGCTTTAAGCTCATCTTCTGCTTCTTGGTTTGCAACTAATAAAGATTTAGTTTTAAGTTTATCTCCTGATAAACCAAAGAGATTTGGTAAGCTGACTAGATTATGTTGATAACTTAGTCCTACTAAATCAATTACAAGGCAGTCTTTTTTACCAGGATGGAGTCTAGTTCCCCGCCCTAACATTTGTAGATAAAAGCTCTTACTTTTAGTTGGACGGGCAAATATTATGCAATCAATACTAGATTCATCAAAGCCTTCTGTTAGCACCATACAATTTACTACTACTTGTGTTTGACCTGACTTTAATCGGCTAAGGATGGATTTTCTTTCATCAGTTGGTAAAGTGCCATCAATAGATTCACAAGCAATATTATGCTCTTGAAATAGGGTAGCAATAGTACGTGCTAGTGTTACTCCAGGCACAAAGATAAGAGATTTTCTATCACTAGCATATTGCTTAAAAGCAGTTAAAACTTGTCTAGGAGCATCAGTTTTAGCAAGGGCTTCTATTAGCTTACTCTCTATAAAATCACCACCACGAGTTTCTACTTTGTCTAAATCAAGGTCTAAAGAGATTTCTTGCCAAGTTAGGTCAGATAAATATTGCTGATTTATCATTTCAATTAGACTGCGATGGTAAACAATCTCTTGAAATACTTTATCTAAACCAATCTTATCACCACGCTCAGGAGTAGCAGTAACTCCAACAGTTAATGGAGCATTATTTTGATTAAATGAACCAAGTGATTGCAGAACCCTTAAATAACTATTAGCAGAAGCGTGATGTGCTTCATCAACAATAATAGTAGAAAAGTTCTTCTCTAATTGAGCTAAACGGGACTCTCTAGCAAGCGTTTGGATGGAAGCAACAACAACCCTAGAATTAATTTGATTATTATTAGCTTTAACAATACCAATATCAGCCCCATCAATGACAAGTTGAATTTTATCAACGGCTTGTTCAATAAGTTCATCTCTATGTGCAATAACCAAACTACGAGAATTATTATTAAGACTGCGGTTTGCTATTAGGTTTGCAAAAATAATAGTTTTACCGGCCCCTGTTGGAAGTGAAATAAGTAAGCGAGTTTTATCTTGTTTATGAGATTTATCCAAAGCTAATAAGGCTTCTTGTTGATACGGCCTAAGACTAATTTTGCTATGAGTAGAATTGGATTTGTTAAATGAAGTGTTTGTATTGTTGGAAGTTGAAGAATTGCTATAAGTGGCAGAGTCAGCAATATTATTAGGCCCACAGCTTAAATTATTTAATGCTGAGTTATTTTGATGGTTTTGGGATGAATTAATCAATGTCTCATCCATATACTCCAACCTTAAATTAAGTTACTGTCACCAAAATATCTTACTAGTATTATCTATGCAGCTTTTGAAAAATAAAGCTTTATTTCTAACAAAAGCCTTTTTAATAACTGATAAGCTTGTATGTAAATGCCAGGAGAAGTGCTTTCGCGTGAACCAGCAATGTTTAATACACTAATGTTGTTTTCAGCTAACCAAGAAATAATGTCTAAGTAAATGTTGTTAGTATCTTGGCTTAAATCAACAATAAAGAAAGGTTTTTGACGCTGTTTAGCAAGCTTAAGAGTTAAGGCAGTACCTTTTGTTAGCTTGCCACAAGATAAAAGTAATGTGCCATCAGAATGCTTAACATTCCATTCGGTTCTTTGTGCATAGGCAGTAGTAGTAGTTTCTGTTAATGGATATTTATCGTCAATTACTCCATCTTCAGCAATACGCCCTTTAGGACAATACCCACCTACACTTATTCCTAGCTCATTAGATAAAGCTATTGCTATATCCAAAGCCGCGCGGTCAACTCCCGTTTGTCCACCTGATACTATTTTTTGGAGCATAGTTAAATACTCCTATTTGCTATATTAGCAATTATAACAAAAACTGTTATTTCATTGATTAATAAGCTTATTATTTATATTAAATATAATTATATTGTTGTATTAATTAATAGCTATTATCATATCATAATCTAATTAATTAATAAATATAGCTTGATAGTTTAATAGCTATTAAACTAACTTCAATAAAACTAATAAACATTGTAAGTGGCATAGGTGATATTATGGTAGTCAGAACTAAAATAGAATGGGCCGGAATTACGTGGAATCCAGTTTGTGGTTGTAAGAAAATTGTAATTTTAAGTTCTTTTTAAACCTTTGGTAACAGGATGATTTTATGATAAGTTGTTAATCGTAATTTTTTTGTACCAAGAATTGCGCTAATTTTCCAAAAACTTGCTAACATTCTTAAGTTATTAGAAAAGTTCTGAGATTATTTATAAAGATAAATTTATGAAAATCAAACTCATATTACTAAGCATTTTTCTTTTTGTATCAAGTATAAATTTAACTCCAACAAATAATGTTGTTGTTGCTCAGAATAATACACCCAATGCTCCGCTTGTAATTGAAGCTTTTAAAGCTGATGTAATTGACAGTTCTGTAAATGTTGATTGTCAATCCATGTCTTTTCAAGCTTGTCTGGAAGAAAAGATCTCTAAAGGATTTATTTCTCTTGATATGGAAATTACCTATCACAATGTTTCTAATAAAATAATTAATGCAGTAAGCTGGGAAGTTAAAACTTCTGAAGAAAATAAAGAGCCTATTTTATTAGAATTTAAGACAAACAAGAGAGTTGACCCAAATAAAAGAAAAATAATTACTCTTAACTCTAGCTATCAGAGCCATTTTCCTCAATCTGGAGATTGGGCTATTAGACTTACCAAAGTAGAGTTTACAGATAAAACTTTTTGGGAAAATACTTCTGAGGGTGAACCAAACCTTTTACTTATATCATTTGCTCCAGATTTTAATAAAATGCTTTTCCGAGGGCGTAAACCTGGGCCTGTACCTTGTATGAGGGATCATTGATAATTGGCGTAAAGGCAAGAAGATATAGTAGCATAAGAAAAAAGGTTAGTGAGAAAAATGTAATGCTGAGAGACAATTCATTTTGGCCGAAACTCGTTTCTAAGCCTGCATTCTAGGAAATACTGAGTTTCTATTCAGCATTACATTTGTATTACTACTGTTAAACTTAATAAGCTTTCTTTAGTCATTATTAATATTATTCCTAAGAATAAAAATGTCACGGTCTTTATCTAAAGAGGTTAAGTTATGTTGTAGTCCATATTTAACTAATCCAGCTAAATCATAGATACCTAATTTAACGCTAATAATAGAACGATAAGTTTCAACGGTACTCTGCTTAATGTTTAGTATTTTTGCTACTTCATGACCATCATAGCCATTGACTAATAATTTAACTACATCCATTTGCCTTTTTGTTAAAGCAATTTCCTTTTTTTCCATTAAAACTACTCCTAAATAAATACAGTTTTGGTAATTAAAGATAATTTGACTTGGTACTGATAATTTAATTAAAGTCGGTAGAAATAACAAATATCATTAATACCATTAGGAAAAATCAATCAATTAAGTGTTTGATTTAATAACTAGTTGTGTTAATTTAACTAACTTGCAAATGCTAACTCATAGCAAAATAATCTGTTAAAGTATTTATTTGAGGTGTTGATTGTATGCCACGTAAGAAAGAAACAACCATTGCAGAAAAAGCCAAAGCAGTAGAAGCAGTAGAAGCAGTAGAAGCGAAATCCACAACAAAACAAACCACTGCTAGCAAAACGACTAAAACAAGTAAAAATGTGTCCCCCTCTCTATCAACATCAGCCAAAACAACTACTGAAACAAAAGCCACAAAGCTAACGCCAAAGGTAAAGAAAGAAGTATTGCCTAAGCCTAAAACAATTACACGAAGAGAATTAACTCAAGAAGTAGCCAAAGCGGTTGGGCAATATATGGAAATCACTAATTGGGATGCAGAAGAAATAGTTTCTGAGATTATTAATTCTATGATTAATGCTCTTAAGTCAGGCGATGAGATTGAGATTAGAAAATTTGGAGCTTTTAGAATCAGGACAAGAAATGCCCGTAATGGACGTAACCCTAAGAATGGTATGCCAGTTAAAGTACCAAGTAAGAGTGTGGTTTTCTTTAAGATGGGACGCGAATTAAAAGAGGGTTTGCTTAAATCATAACCAAATAACTTATTAATTATTGTGTTTATAAAATATAACTTACATAAAATCAATTAATTAGCTAAATACAAAACAATTACAAAATTGAAGGATTGGTAAAAATATGCCAGCAAAAAAGAAAGCAGAAGATACTAGTGAACCTACTGTTAAAACTCCTAGAAAAAGGGCAACCAAGAAAGCAATAGAATCAGAACTAGTTGCTAGCAATGATTCTACTGCTACAAGTGAAGTTGTTGAAGCTGTTGAAATAAAAGAAGTTAATGAAACAATTAGCGATAAATCAGTTGAAGTTTCTAACATACCTGCTAATACTAGCGTAGAAACAATTGAATCAGCTAATGTAACTAATTTGGATAGTGTTGAGACTATTACTGATAATAATCAAACTAATACCACAGATTTAATTGATGAAGATTCAGGAAATGATGGTAAGAAGAAAAAGAAAAAAGGCGGGCATAATGATGGTAGGATAGATAAACAATATATTGATGTACAAAAACAGTTTTATGAAAGGGTGATAGGAGAAAAGCTAGAAGTAACCATTCAATTGCAGAAGTTAAAAATAACAGGAGTAATAACTTATGCAAATCCATTCTATATTTTAGTAGCAACAAAACAAGGTGAACAATTTATTTATAAAGGATCAATTAGCTTTATCTCTGCTCAAAAACAATTTAGAAGGCCATTTATTAAGCGAGATAGACCATTTTTTAATAACAGAGAAAATATTGATAATCAGTCTGTTAATGATAATGCTCAAGTAGGAGAAGATAGTTCAAATAACCAACCAACATTTGATAAACCTCAAACTCAACAACCATACATAAAAGGCTCACAACCTAATGAGCAACCTAATGAACAAACTAGCGAGCAACCAATGAAAAGGCCAAGTGAACCTAGCCCACTTAACAGGTATCAAAATCAGAAACCTAAAAACCAATCTAAAGACCAACCTCAAAAAGACACTAGAGAGGTAAAAGTGTATAAGATTGTTTGTGCGCCGCCTGTTAATAAGCCAAAGAAGTAGTATATAGTTAGAAAATATGATTAATATTTAATAAGAACTAAACTATTATTATGAAATAAACTAAATAAATCAAGAAAAGGAATAAAATCAATGGCATTTGTAGAAATAATAAAAACAACCAACGATCCAGGAAAATTAGATGTAGATGCAACATATCACATTAATAATGAGGATAGAGGAATATTAAGATTTACTCTAAACGGAGTTGAAAAGCTAAATAAAATAGCTGCAACTGATAATAGTAAAACATTTAAGTTTTTTATTGATAAAGAAACAAACAGTTTAGCATTTAAGTTAACAGATGAAGGGGAATTTAAGTTTTCAGCATTATTAAAGGAGGGTGGTAGATTTTCTTGTAAGGATCTTACCAATTCTATTACTGAGAAATTAAGTTACTTACTCAAAGAATCAAAAGGATTTAGTTTTATCCTTGAACCTGTTAAAGAAAACACACAAGCTATTAGCTCAACAACTGAGCAAGAAGAAACTGTTGAGACTACAAATCAAACTAATGTTCCGACTACTACCAAAAAAGCTAGAGGAAAAAAGAAATAAACAAGTGTTTTAATATTTTAGTTATGCAAATTAGCAACAATTCAATTATTCAGTTATTTGCATAACTAAATGTATTTTAATTTACTGTTTAGGAATAAATCGTCAAAACGAATAGAATAAGTTGTTAAATATTCAGTATGCTGAATAACTGAATAGCTGAATAACTGATTATTTAGTAGATTTTAGCCAATGTTCTAAAAGCTCTTGGATTAAATCAGAATATTCTCTGCGCTGGGGAAATAATTGGTTTCTTACTTGATCATATGTATCTTTACGAATGTATGCTAAAGCACCAATATAATTTGGGTCACTACGTTTTCCAATAGGTGGCCTACCTCTTTTTAACTGTGTTGTAGTAGGTTGAGAGCTTAGAGTTTCAACTGTAATAGAATTCGTCGAAGGTTGCTCTAGCTCGTCATCAAGGACTTCCTTAGCTTCATTAGATTTTAACAAGCTACGAGATTTACGTAACTCTTTTAGGTTAAATTTATTAGACATAATTATAAAATTTCCTTTCCTACAGCTAAATATTCATCCCAAGCTCGTGCGGCTCTATTATCTTTTACTGCATAAACAGGTAGACCTGCCATAGATGCTCTTTGAAAAGCTATTAACCTACTAATAGAAGTGGTAAAAACAGGGTAGCCAGATTCTTGGAGCAATTGTTTAGCATCTTCGCCATCATTACTAGGTTTAGGTGGAACCATAGTTAATAACACTCGATAATTAGTTGCTTTCAATTCTTGTAATGCTGTAACAGTTAAGACTAATGCGTCTAAGGACATAGATTCTGGAGTAGTTGGTAAAATTAGTAAATCACAACCATCCACAATACTTTCTAAATCTGCTTTATTTGGATGAGCATATGTATCTATTACAATATGTTCAAAATCTCTAGCATACTTAGGAGCTTTTCTTTCATCAACAATTTTAAATGGAAGTTCTCCACGTTTTGCCCAAAGTGTTGCACTCCTGTTAGCATCACCGTCTATTAATAGACATGGTGCTTTAGTTTGTAAATATGTAGCTAAATGAATTGCTGATGTTGTTTTTCCTACACCACCTTTAAAACTTGCTATTGTTATTATCATATTTTTAATCCTATTGAATATTTAATTATTTGATTAATCAAAATACTGAAATATCACATAGCTGACGTACTGAAATATCAACATATCGCATAATTAGTATTTTGAAATATTGAAATACTATATATCTGAATAACTAAAAAATCAATATTTCAGTATATCGGTTTTTTAATATATCGCATAATTAAATAATTAAATAATTAAATTATTGAATAACTGAATAACTGAATAACTGAATAACTGAACAGATGATGATTTTACAAAGAAATGCAAAAAGTGATCAACCTTTTTAGTTAAAATTGTCAATCTAGGTTATTGACTAATGAGAGTTTAAGATTTAAGCTATGGCCGATATGCCCAACAGGGCAGCAAAATTATGGAAAAAAAGAACATTAATCAGCAAAAACCAACAGTTAAAGAATCGCAGGTGACTAGGAAATATAGACCTAGTAGCTTGCCATTAGCTGATTTAATTCGCTCTATTAATGAAGCTAATAAGCCTACTAAAGCTAAAACAGAAGTTTCTCGGCAAAGTGAGCCGGAGCCACCTTTAGCGGCTTAATATAATGATTTGTTATTTGCTTAATTGCCCATAAAAACAAGTCTTTGGAAAGCAAAGTATGAAGGGAAGTAGTAAACCAAGTTCTGATAATAAAATAATTTATCAAATAAGCTTAAGTAGTAGAAGCTTGGGCTTGGTTAACCCGTACCTATTTATAGAGAAACTGCAAGAGAAAATCATTAATAAGCTGTCCAACGTGAAAATAAAAGTCGTTTATCATACCAAGAGCGAGAGCCAAAGCTTAGTCCAATTAAAATGCTTTGTTGGTTCTGAGCTTCCTGTTTATCAGGCCAACAACATTAAACAAGAAATTGCTTCTATAGCTTATAACTTAGAACATGAGTTAAGCGATATGATTGCAGAAGCTCGTGAGTCTGTTGCATAAATTACCACTTTATGGCATTTCTTCGTTTATTTATATAATTCGTTTATTTATATAAATAGCCCAAACTACCTAAGATGATGTAAAATTACTTTAAGAAAAATAATTAAATAAGTAACAAAGGATTCTTTTTATAAAAATAGTCCATAAGAAATCAACCATTGTGACTTACAATTGAACCCATCAAAAATTTATCCATTAAATTCCTTAAACTATTTACTATATTTGTGATAAGGGGAAAATATGTCTAATGATTTTTATGTTGAAGAAAGCTATCAATCAGGCATTAGCAGATTAGGAAAGTCAATTATAGGTGTTATTTTTGGTTTTATCTTTCTTATAGTTTCTTTTCCATTACTATTTTGGAATGAAGCTAGAGCAGTAAAAACAGCCAAAAGTTTAGAAGAAGGTGCTTCAGTTGTTGTTTCTATCTCATCTGATAAAATTGATATAGCTAACGAAAACAAATTAGTTCATTTTACTGGTCAGGCAACTACTAATGAAGAACTTTCCGACTCTCAATTTAATGTCTCAGCAAAAGCCCTAAAATTACATAGAATAGTAGAACTCTACCAATGGAAAGAATCCAAACGAGAAAAAGAGGAAAAAACTTTAACAGGTGGGACGAAAAAAGTAACAACTTATTCTTATGATAAGGTTTGGTCAGAGAATTTAATTAATTCAAATAATTTCAAACAATCTACAGAACATAATAACCCTTCTACTAAACCTTATGAAAGCCAATATTTACAAGCTGAAATCGTAAAAGTTGGAGCTTTTAGCTTATCCAAAAGTTTAGCTAGTAATATTGATAATTTTCAATCTTATGATGTTTCAAAAAATCCTATTTCTAGTGCAGCATTTAAGGTAGTTAATGGATACTATTATAGAGGTAATACACCTGATAGCCCTCAAATTGGGGATTGTAGGATAAAGTTTCAGGTTGTTAAACCAACTCAAGTTAGTGTTATTGCTAAACAAACCCAAAACGGTCTTTCACCTTACCAAACTAATGCTGGCCGTGATATAGAATTAATTACTGTAGGAACAAAAACAGCACAAGAGATGTTTAAAAGTGAACAACAAAGCAACACTATATTTACTTGGATTCTGAGATTGGTTGGGTTTTTATTAATGCTTTTTGGGTTACTTATGATTGCTAGTCCATTAACCACACTTTTAGATATTATTCCACTTATAGGAGGATTTTTTTCCAGCATTGTTGGAGCCAGTGTGTTTTTATTTTCTTTAGGAATTTCTCTAGTTTTATCTTCAGTAACTATTTCTATAGCTTGGATAGTATTTCGGCCTTTGTTAGCTTTGAGTATATTAGCTTTTGCTACTATTATAGGAGGCTTTATCCTTTATTTGGCAAGCCAAAGAAGGCGAGTACCTATTAGGAGATAACGAAACTATCATTTATGTTTAACAAAATCTTTAATGAGAGTAGCAAAAATGCAAAAAATACATAAACCATAGCTTCTGCATTATTACCCTTTTGGCAAGTAACCAACTGTGAGATTTCTGTTGATCAAATTATTGTAAATAGCCTTAAGGAATAGTTAGGCTTAAATTTTCCCAAACCATCTAAGAAAAGTAAAAACTACTCCAAGAAAAAATAATGCTCCAAAGATAAGCATGTTGTGTTTAGCTATCCAAGCAGGTAAATATATATCAAAATTACTGCTACAATCATTCGTATAATTAGCTGCTAACTTTGTTAATGGACATTGCCATCCATTAATTATCAAAATTATTACCTCAAGCATTATTATTCCAATAACTACTGTAGCTTCTTTATAAGCTTTTAAGAAAGCGAATACCCATATTAGAATTATACAGCTAGCAAAAATTACCATACAATTGTATGCACTATTTTTATAGCAATTAGTATTGACTTAGAACTCATTTTTCTAAATTATGTAGCCATTGAGTAAAGTCCTGTTCTCCTGCTTTTTTAAGTAGTTCTTTTAATGGTGCTTTGTTTACAAAATACCGATATATCCATGCGTATTTTACGTAGCTACCTCTTTCTGGACTTTCTATTATTTCTGATATTTCTTTAGCTTTAAGCGATAAATTAGAGTTTTTAAACTGATCAGCAGCATATAAGGCAAAACCCTCAAAAAACCATACTGGCCCCATTGCTTCTTCGTTTCCATCTAAGATTCTAACATGTAATCTATGAGCTATTTCATGAGCAAGTAATTTTTCATAGGAATCTTTCTCTATACCTTCAGGATATACTTCAGCATAGATTTGAGGGGAAACCACCAATAAAATTCTATTTTCCAAAGCAGCACAATATGTTAAAGGAAGCTTTATATTTGGATCTGAATTGGTAATTTCCAATAAAGTTTTATCAAAATTTGCTTTTGAATCGAATATCATAACTTTATCTATAAAACTTTCTTGAACAAGGCTTTCCCAATTATTTTTTTTAGCAAATTCTCTTATTCTGTTTTGAGCTTTTATCACTGTGTTGTTTAGATTAGCTCTTTGATCTTCTAGAGATTTTGCAATAACTAGTTCAATGTTTTTGTTTTCTGATAAAGATGACTGTTTTAAGGGTATTTCTTTATTTATTTGTTGGTAAGTATTTCCATAAATAACAAAGTTTATAGAAATTAGTAAAATTAGTATTTTTGCAATATAAATACTTTTCATTAAATACCTGCTTTTATTTATTATCTAAATAATCCTTATATGTTCTTACACAATTAACCGCTAAACTTATCATGAACTAGAGAAAATTACTAGCTAACTTAGGATTCATTATAAGTATGGTTTAAGGGGCTATATCATTGATTTTCAATTGGTTACAAGTGATTCTAAAGGGACAAGAAATCGATACAGGTTATCTACTATGGATTATTATAGTTATAAATTACCAGGGTTAAAGTAAACTAAAATCATTAAGCTTTAGCATTAGCCGTAAAATAGTTTTCATCAACTAATCTATAGTTAGCTGTAAAGTTAAAAATAGTATCAAAAAACATAGAATCACTAGCAAGATGTTGGGCTACAACAATTTTATTAGTTACATCCTTGATTATCACTTTTTGTTGGTCTTTAATATTTTGCCAAACTTGGCCTATCAATACTTCTACCATGTTACTTTCCTCATAGGTTGTCAAAGGTTGATTAGAGTAAACCAAAGTAATAGTTAATAACCCTTAGCGTTAAAGTATTAACTGTTACTAGCTGACTGAGATTGGATTCCACATTGTTGATCACTTATATTTCGTTGTCAACTACCTAGGGAAATTTTTATATTTATTTAATATGTTAGTAAATTAACGATAGTAAATTAATAATAAGCTAACAAATAATAGTTTTTATAAACCTTGCAAGTTTTTCTCTCTAAAGCGTTCTCAACCTAAATCAAAATACAGTTTAATAGGAAAAATTATGAAATGCTTTAGAAAAAGTTTTACCTTAGTGCTAGCTTTGCTATTAAGTATAAATCTTAGTGCATTGGCTATAGGGCAAATCACAAAAGATAATTCAAACAAAACTCTTGTTACTAAGGAAAATCCTAAACAAGAACTTAAAGAAGAAGATCAAGAAAAACTCGCCCAAAATCTTGTAGAAGCAATTCTAAGTGCAGACAATAATGAAATTAAAAAATTAATAGCCAAAGGCATAAATCTTAACAATGAAAAGTATCCATTTTTAAGCTTGGCGGTAGGAATGAATCAGCTAGAAACAGTTACGCAACTACTTCAAGCAGGTGCAAATGTTAACTTGGAGTTAGATGAACAAGCTACAGCCCTAACATTTGCGGTATTTATGGGAAATGTAGAAATAACCAAAAAATTACTTTCGGTTGGTGGCAAGCTATTTGTCGAATACAATGAAGACAATCAAGACGATGAAGACGATGAAGAAGGGAAAAGTAAATCTTTTTGGCTAGTTCCACTTACTAAGCTAGATATTGAATCAGGAAAATATCTTGAGTTGCTAGAGATTGCTTTAAGCCAAGGAGCTAATCCAAATGAGCAATTAGGCGATGGTAAATGGACACTATTAATGCAAGCAGCAAGCAGGGGCAATTTAGCTGCTGTAGACTTGTTAATCAAAGCAAAAGCTGATGTTAAAGCTAAAAGCTTCTATGGAGTAACTCCATGCTCTTGTGCAGTAAGTAAAGGGCATTTGGAAATAGTAAAACGACTAAGTGCTGCCGGGGCCGATTGTGATATTAACCAGAAAATTCCTAAGAAATCTATTGTAAAAACAGAGTTTGGAACTGTTATGGTTGAAGGTGAAATAGATGAAGTGGATCTTGGAGGGCCTATAATTAAGGATTTTAAAGAAGATCTACTAGACTTTATTAGAAGAGCAGAAAGGGATATTGATCTAGAAACCAACCAGCAAAACCAAATAAAAGAAATAATTGATAATAATGATGTTAACGCCAGATATGAAGCAGGAAACACAATTTTAATGTTAATTGCAAATGAGAATTTTCAGGAGTCTAAAAAGGCTAGTAGTGTTGTGGATACGTTAATTCAAGCAGGTGCAGACATAAATATAAAAAACGACCAGGGTGATACAGCTTTGTTAATAGCAAGTCGGCAGCGTTTAGAGAATTCTTTTATTTTTAAAAAGCTTATATCAGCAGGAGCAGATGTAAGAGTTAGGGATAATAAAGGAAAAACTTTATTAATTAATTTAATTGAAAATAATTCTGTTCTTGATAGTTTCTCTAATTTAGGGCAATGGTATTATGGCAGTGAAGTAGTAGAAGAGCTAATAAAAGCTGGCGTAGATGTTAATGCTAAAGATAATAATGGGAAAACAGCTTTGATGTATGCAGTTGAGTTACAAAACTCAAAAGGGTTATTTACTTTACCGTTTGCAAAAAAACTACTTTTAAGTAGAAGGGTATGTAGGAATAGGGATTTCATCAGGACAAAAACCACACTTAGCAACACTAGCAGGCTCATCATAATAAATAGTTTCTAGCATTAGGGGAGCTAAATTGGCAGAGACTAGCAATAATTGATTATCTTTAAGCCTAGTAATCTCATCAGGATTTAGGAGTGGTCTAGCATGAGAGGTTTCTGACTCTGTAGTAGTTCCACCACCTAATATTCCACCGTTATTTATTTTAGTAATCTTTTTCTCTGTATGGGTAAAATCTCCAACCATACGAGATACCCATTTAGCTGTATCAGGTTCTAAACTATTAAGGATAATTTTATTAGTGAAGTTGCCTAAAATAATAGCTGCTTCATTTTTTCCATAAAGCTTTTCTATTTGAGCTATTGCTTGAAGTCCCGCAGTTACAGAGATATTTTTACTTCTAATCAATGTGATATCTTTCTCAAAGTTAAGTAGTCTACCAATATTCCCAAACTCATCTAATAGGAATTTTACTGCTACATTACCTTCTGAAGTTTTTAGTGTCACCATTGCCATATTAAAGAATATTGCTATTAATTGTGGTAATTCACTTACATCATCTTCATTTAAGCAAAAATAGACTTGAGTAGGATTTCTTTTAAGCTCTGAAAAATCAAATGTATAGTTTACTGAGCTAGTAAAGCGACGTACCGCAGGTTCTTCTAACCAATTAAGCTTACCTGTTAGACCTTGAATAATACCTGTTAGGGCTTTTTCTGTTAGCTTAACAAAGCTTGTTGCTAACCTTCTAACACTATCTATTTCAGAATTAGCTAATAATGGAATAAGAATTTCGTGACCACTACAAAGCAGTTCATAAGCATGAGTAGGAGTTGGAACATCTGTATAAGCTGTATAATGAAGTAATGCTGTTAGTAATTGGCGTTCTCCATTAGTCCAAAATTTATCACCATTTTCTGCACCTTCAGCATAAACTATTGCACCTGTTATTCTTTTAGCAACCTTAATGCTTTTGCAAATAGGGATAAAATTAAAAGGTGTACTATTATCAGGATCAGTAGGAGCAAATCTATGTGGATTTGATTGGACACCAGAAGTTTTTTGCCAAAGCTCACTTTTAGGGTCAGTACAAATAAAAGAGTCTTGGTTATGGTAGCAATTAGGTAAAAAGATAGAACAGCTTTTTCCTACACCTGTTGGAGCTAAAACAATATTGTGTCTTAAAGTTAACTTATCACCTAAATGGACATATTTATTGGTAGGATATATGGCTTCATTATATTTACCAACACGTAATTCACCACTTTTAATTGTTTCTCCCATTGGCCTAAGTAGATGTTTAATCTCACTTCTAGTAGCAAAATGTGCGCTTCCATGAGAGGTAGAAGCCTTTTTAGCTAATAATTTATCTCTATTGTAACCAACAATAATGATTGCAGTACCAAGCACTAGTATTAAAGGGAAGTTATTTTTAGCAAAATCAACTCCATTCCTAATCATTGCTGCTTGTCTTTCACCTTCATCTTCTAAAGTATTCTTATTAGCTTTTTGTGTTGATTTAGAAGGCTTAACACTTGATGATGATGATGATGGTAGAGATGATGATTTTGTTGTTGATAGAGTAGAGGAAAGGGAAGGGGAGACACTTTTAGCTGACTTAGCCAGACCTTTTTTATTATCAGAACTACCATTTGATTTTTTATCAATTTGGGTTTGGTTATTGGGCAAACTTTGAATTTGACCTTGGGATTGTTCTCTGACTTGGCTTTGAGATTGTTCTTTGCTTAGGGATGGTGTAGCAATAGTTTTTGCCTGTGAACTTAGGCTTTGGGCAAAAGCTATATTAATTGATAAAAACTCTAAGCAAATAAAAACACAGCAAAACAGTAGCAGATGTTTTACAAGCAATCTTTGGTCAGATAATAAAATGTGTCTCTCTTTCTTTCTATCAATGGTTATTGTTTGTTTCATAGCACAGCCATACTAACTAAGTATCAATAAATCATTGGTTTATTGATGGTTATTAGATTGTTTTTTGATTTTTACTAGAATGTTGAAATTGCCAGCAGTTGCATCAGTTCTAATCTCATAATAGAGACTAAAGACGCTTGTTTTAGTGATTAGAAT
>Ga0268299_1003215_pt1 | contig 15844 bp, 10 predicted proteins | sample NOBtaG_FD_193484 | JGI IMG/M metagenome (GOLD analysis project Ga0268299, IMG submission 193484) | Activated sludge microbial communities from bioreactor in Nijmegen, Gelderland, Netherland - NOB reactor | ecosystem: Engineered > Bioreactor > Aerobic > Activated sludge | place: Netherlands...
CCTGGCCGACCGAGTCCGCTCCTATTTTCAGAAGGGCAACGACCAGACCCCCAAGACCAGCCTGCTCGTCAGCGAAATCGCCGACCTCGAAACCATTGTCACCCGTTCCGAATTGGAAGCGCTGATTCTTGAAAGCAATCTGATCAAGCGCCACCGCCCGCGCTTCAATATCGTCCTGCGCGACGACAAGCAGTACCCCTACCTGCGATTACCGATCAAGGACGCCTTCCCTCGCCTCTCCATCGTCCGGCGCGTACAAAAGGATGGCGCCCTCTACTATGGCCCCTACACGCCGGCCGGAGCGCTTCGTGAAACCTTGAAAGTCATCCGCAAGGCCTTTCCACTCGCCACCTGTGAAATCGAGATCGACGGCACGGCCGATCGAGCCTGTATCGAGTTTGAAATCAAACGGTGCATGGCCCCCTGCACCGGCAATCAGTCGAGGGACGACTATCACCTGATCGTCAAACAAGTGCGCCAGTTTCTGGAAGGCCGAGACCGGGAACTGTTGGACGGGCTTCGGCAGACCATGGAATCTGCGGCAGACCGGGAAGAGTTCGAAGAGGCGGCCCGCATACGGGATCGCCTCTTCAGCGTCGAGCGCACGCTGGAGAAGCAACGTATTACCCAGGTCAGCACGACCGACCAGGATGTCGTCGGCCTGGCTCGCCAAGGCACGGCAGCAGACCTGCAATTGCTCTTCGTGCGCGGCGGCCTCTTGATCGGGCGAAAAGATTTCTTCTGGCCGCAATCCGCCGATTCGAGCGATGAGGAACTCGTACGCTCCGCCATCGAGCAGTTCTACAACAAGGAAGGGCAACCGCCGAAGGAACTGCTTGTCCCGACCGACCTGTCCGATACGCTTCTCATCGAACAATGGTTGAGCGACAAGCGTGGCGATGCCGTTCGTCTCCTCGCCCCCGAACGCGGCACCAAGCACCAGTTGGTGTTGCTCGCTGAGGAAAATGCCGCGGCCGCCATCACCGACCATCTCCGCAACGAGGCCCTGGACCGTCAGGCCACGGCAGAACTGAAACGCCTGCTTCGTCTGGACACCGCACCCCACCGCATCGAAGGCTTCGACATTTCCAATATCATGGGGAATCAGTCCGTCGCGTCACTCGTGGTCTGGGAAGACGGGCAGGCCAAGAAGGCCGACTACCGGAAGTTTCGCATTCAGACGGTGGAGGGGGCCAACGATTTTGCCAGCATGCAGGAGGCCGTGATGCGGCGATACGGGGCCACGGAGGATCTCGCCCGGCCGGATCTCATCCTGATCGACGGCGGACTCGGCCAGTTGAGCGCCGCGATCGAAGGATTGAAACAGGTGGGGCAAGAGCAGATTCCGATCATCGGCCTCGCCAAGGCGCGCGGCGAGAAAGACGAGCGCATCTTTCTGCCGGGCCGCAAGAATCCGATCGTGCTCCGCCCGACCTCTCCCGCCACCCACCTTGTGCAACGGATCCGTGACGAAGCGCATCGGTTCGCGGTCACCTATCACCGAAATCTACGGGGCAAAGCGCTGCTCTCCTCCGAACTCGACCAGATCGCCGGCATCGGCAAGATCCGCAGGAGGCGGCTCTTGAAACAATTCGGCAGCCTCCCACAGATCGCCGCCGCGACCGACGAGCAACTCAAAACCGCCGGGCTCGATCCGGCCACCATCGCCGCACTACGTACCGCCCTCACCTCCGCCTAACACTCACACCTGCCGGCGCCCCTGTATGCGCTTCGATACACCCGTATCTGAATGGGTACGCTGATGCGGCGTGACCACGTGTGTGCCGATCTGAGGCACGCTGATTTTTCCCCTTGCACGACAGACATTTCATCGCTAGGCTGTGGCCTCATCACTCCCTACGTATCAGGTACGTAGATTGCCTCTCCAGACGATAGTTCCGATTGTTTACGCTCACCAGGAGGCATCCCGATGAGGATGTTGCCCATCGCCGGCCTACTGACGTTCGTGTTGCTGGCCGCCTGCGCGACCCCGCCGGAAGTCAAGCAGGCACTCGCGGCCAAAGACCAGGCCTACGCCGAGAACGAACGGCTCATGCAGCAGTATCGTGAACTGGTGAGTCACATCACCGCACGACACCTGCAGTGGTATCGATTTGTCCAGACACGCCTCAAACTGGATTTGGCCCTGCAATGGGCGACGACCAATCCTCGATTGGCAGATGTCCCGGAAGCCGTGATGGCCGAAGACGATGCGGCCCAGCTCGGGACCGACGTGCTACGGGTCATCAATCTGATCCGCCTGAAGTCTCTCCCCGAGCGCAAAGGGCAGAACGGCCAAGCCCTGTTTGTGGCCGGGGCCGGCGATATGAGCAACCTTATCCAGCAGCTGCCGGAGTTGATCGCCAGGATCGAGCAGCGCGTCGCTGCTGACGCCAAAGCGCCTCAGGCCGTGGACCTGACTGCGTTCGATCACTATCGAACCAATGTCGATGCGCTTCGCCGCATCAACGGCCTGATCAAGCAGTACCTGGACATCGACGTCACACTGAGCCAAGCCGAGACTCAGTCCCTCGGCGACGCGGTACGGTCGGTGCGCCGATGACGCACGTCGAGATTGCTCACCGGAAGGAGCCCTCCATGGTCGACCGAGGCGTGATGCGGCTAACCCTCGCTCTGTTGTTGCTTATGGCGACCGGCTGCCATTCGATTCACAGCAGTTCGGTGCGGGACCTTGTGCAGCTGGAAGGCACCAAGATCGACGCCGCGCAAACGAATATCGATCTCTTTCAGAAAGAAACCGAGACTCGCATTAAGAACCTCGAACAGGCCCGTGCGGAACTGCACGAAGCCTTCAAGTCCCTCCACGTGCAGGAAACGAAACACCGCTTCGCCCTGGCGGCCTTCCGGAACCTCACGAACAGAAAGGGAGACGCCGCCTATGCGGCCGCGTACCTCACCGGCCTTATTTACATGGAAGATGTGCGGGGGCTTGAGAAAGCGGTATGGGATCAATTCGAACAAGACTTCTGCGGTTTGCGCGACACGGCCAACGCCCTCAATGACTCGTGGAAACACACCGCCACACTCCATGCCCAAATACATCGCTTTGCCCGGAAATCGGCGCTGGCGTCCGTCGATCCGGAATTCGTCGCGGCCGTCCTCGACCAGGTGCCGAATCGATCGGAGCAGATCATGGATGTGGTGAACCATTCGCGCACGGTGAATGACGCCTTGGAAGAAGTGGTGGGGGCGAGACTCCTGCGCATCGGAGGCCTCGATCGCGCCCAACGGTACACCGCCGACCTGGTGGAATTGCTCGACCGACTCAAGAAGGATGACGGACAGTAACGGAGGACGCTATGAACCGCAGCTTCGAGGGAGTGGTCACCTTCCTCCGCGACAACGACAGTGTATTGAAACAGTTAATGGAGACGGCCGAGACCGCTACCCAGGAGATCGGGCAACTGGCTACCCGCGTCGACCACGCGCGAGATGAAGCCCAAGTGTTGATCGACCAACTCGGCACGGTGGAGTTCAGCGTCGGGCGGCAGGACGAAACGAAAGTCAAACAAACCGCGCTCTTGGATGCTGTCGCCGCCTTACGGAAGAAGTTCGAAACGTATAAGAACGACCCGCTGCGACGCGGCATTTACTCTGCGGAAATTTCCAACCTGTACCTGCAATTGGCCAACACGTTCAACAATGACACCGTTTCTCAACTCGTCCCCTTCGCCCAGGACGAGATCGATGGGTACAAAGACTTGATGCGAAAGGCTATCTTGGACGCCGAATCCCGACAGCGGCGCGCGGCCGTGCTCAAAGCCGGGGTTCAGATTTCACGTCTGGCACTCGGCCTAGCCGGCAAACTGGCGATGGCCTGACTCGAAGGGGAGCAACGCCCGTGATGTGGAAATCGGTCGGCCTCATCGTGATGCTCTTCTGTGTCGGCTGCAGCCTTGACGCATCGTCGCGCGGCCCGTTCGGACCCGAAGATCCGGAAACAGCCATTCCAAAACGCCCGCTGCCCGCGCAGGTCCCGGGAAGGCATGTTCTGGAGTTCACGGCCGATGAATCCCCCGAACATGTGAAACCCACAATGGCCGGAACCGTCACGGATGCCGCCGTGAGTCGATCGACCAGCCTCATCAGGCCGTTGTCGACAGCCGAGATTGCCTCATTGAGGAAAGCCGCTGAAGCCGACCCCCGCGTCCGGACCCTGTTGGGCGCACGATGGGGGTTTATCGATGCGGATCCCACACCGCCCAAGAGCAAAGTGTCATTCGGGTGCTGCCAGGCAAGCGCACGATTCGCCAGACTCACGTACTTTAGCTATAGCCAGAACGTCGCGGTCGACGTACGCATGAAAGACGGCTCAGTACTCCAAGCGGCCCGAGCAGAAGGATATTTGCCGCCTGAGGGACCGCAGGACGTGGCGCGAGGAATTGAACTCGCGCGCGCCGACCCACGCCTCGCCGGTAGGGTACAGGACCTGCGTGGCCATGGGCTGTTGATGCAACCGGATCGCGGGTTCTTCAGAAACGATCCGGGTTATGGGCATCGCGTGATTTGGATTACCTTCTCGACCGGTGTGGGCGGAGACCCCAAGTACTGGGCACAGATCGATCTCACGGATGACCGCGTTCTGGACGCAGGCGAAGAGCCGCCTCGTTGACGAACTGCTTGCGCACAAACGAAACCGGGCGGCCAGGTGATGGGCGAGGACACGGGGACCGGAGCTATCGCCACTGCGTGTCCATCGCGCCGCCCGGCAAGGGGGAAAGGGATGAAAGGAGCACGGATGAAAGCAGTTCTGACCGGCACCCTGCTGCTGTGTAGCTTGCTGGTGTTGCCGCTTCCTGGTGCGGCCGACTCCTCCGCAGAGCATATGACCTGGGGCCGCTGGAGCTTCGACTATGAAGTCCGGGACAATACCGGCTTGTCCCTCCGAAACGTGACCTATGACGGTGAACTCGTCCTCGGCAAAGCCAGCATGCCGGTCCTGCGTGTCAAATACGTCAAAGAGCGCATCTGGTGGAATCCGTTCACCTGGTTTGGATCCCGTGCCGACAGCGGCCGCTGCGGCCCCTTCCAGGATCGACTGCGATGGCAGGACCTGGTTCCGATCGTCAATTGCGGCAACAACAAAGTGTGCGTCGAGAGCTCGACATTACAGGGCACACAATGGTTGGAATTGGGCATCTATGCCAGGATCGGTGAGTATCACATTTACCAATCCTGGCATCTCTCCCACGACGGCGAACTCCGGCCGGTCGTCCAAAGCCGTGGACTCTCCTGCAATACCGACCATATTCACCACCCCTACTGGCGTTTCGACTTCGATATCGACGGCAACGGGATGGACCAGGTCTTTGTGCATGACGACGGGGGGAGCGACCGGGGCTGGGGTCCCGGATGGACGAAGTATACGAACGAGCGCAATGATGTGAAGGTTGCCGCCACCCATCGGACCTGGTTCATCCGTGACCAACTGACCGGGCACGGCGTCTGGCTTCTCCCCGGGGACGGGTATGCTCCCCTCAAAGACGACGGCGAACGGGATGCATTCGCCGACCATGACGTGGCCATCCGGCGCGCCGATCCCGACGAAGATCTTCCTTGGGTGTTCGGAGCACGCGGGCAACTCGGCTATGACGAAGACAACCAGAGCGTGCAGGAGCAAGACGTGGTGGTGTGGTACGTCGCGCATCTCCCGCACATGGCCGCGCTCGGTCCCACCAAGTGGCTGACGCTGGGACCGACCTTGAAAATCCACCGCTGATCGGCAACCTCCCGGTCCTACCCCGCCCTTCTCCCATCTCGCAGACGCGTGCTCTTCCCCGTTGCTGTTCATACCCTAGGCACTCTATACTAGGTGCAGGTTGCCCTAGATCCTGCTCGTTCGGTGACGGTACAATCAGCCGTTTCCACAATGATACAGTTGCCTCAACATGGACCAGATCCGAACTTCTGAGCACGACGGTCGCCATCCGATTGCCGCGGCACCGAGGCGCTCGCGGCGGAGAGCGCAGGCATGAATCAGCCGGGGTTATCCGCAAAGGAGTTCCAACGACTCGGTGAAATCATGTACGACGCCCGCTCCGTCCATCGAAGTGACGGCGTGTGGAAACTCGTCTCCGCCATCCAACAAGTCGTGCCCTATGAATTTTCGGGATGCGGAGGCGTGGACCTCCTCCGCGGAATCGATCCCGCACTCGGGCATTCCACCTATCCCAAGGAATTCTGTCAACTCTATATGGGCCAGGGATTGGCGGCAGATCCCGCCGTATCCCGGTTGATCACGTCCGGCCAGTCCGTCACCTCCAGCGCCGACGAGCCGCCGGGTTCCGAGCCGAAAGACGTCACCTCGCTCAAACTGGATTTCGGTATCAAGACCTGCTTATCGGCCGGCGTACGCGGAGAACAGGGAACCTGTTCCTACTTTGCCTTCAGCAACTTTGATGCGAAACAGACAGACAAACTGCGCCTCCTCCTTGATATTCTCACCCCGCACTTCCACTTAAGCTACATGCGCTGCACGTCGACATGGAAACCGGAACGACCGGCACAACCGACCACCCTGCTGAGCAAGCGAGAAGAAGAGATTCTCCGCTGGGTCGCGGCCGGCAAGACCAATTGGGAAATTTCCGTGATCCTCAAGGTCAGTCTGAATACGGTGAAGTTCCACCTGAAGAATGTGTTTCAGAAAATCGGAGTTGAAAACCGGTGGAGCGCCATCGCCTACTGGCAGACCGGCGAGCAACATCGACTCCTTGCTCCTCTACCTCCCAGTGACGATCGTTCACCTTCCGATCCCAACCGCGCGGGATAAATCGTACGTCGCCCGTCGCATCGAACGCCGCCTCCGTGTTCATCGAATCTGTCCGTACCGCTACCCCGCCTACCCCGATGGGTAGGTGACTCTGATCGACACCTCTCGTAGATTCTAGCCAGATAACAGGACGCCTCGAACGGCGTACCGGAACCACCGCTACTCACATGACCGGAGTAGGGCTAAACGGCCCTAGGATAACCGGAAGGAGAGGCCCTATGAAGCAGCTCGCTACACAGTCTGCAGCAATGGACGCCACATTCACCCTGCTGGACCTCCTGCAACAGCGTAAGACCCGTCGCTTCGGCCGCGGGATGACGCTGCCCGGCGGCCCCCTCCAATACACGAGTCACCATGAGCCGATTCCGCTGAGCCGGGAAGAAGAACGGTATCTGATTTATGCGGCGATCGGACGCTCGGGACGGAATCTCGGCGATATGCACTTCGTGGGGCGGCCCGGCTCCAGCGAGGGCCAGGGTCACGCGCTGATGAATTTTCGGAGCCGCACCGTTCCCAGCCCCTGTTCCGCACAGACGACGCAGTTGTTCTACACGAACGACGACGGGGTCTTTTTCGTCGCCGACGCAGCCGGCCCCGACCATCCCTGGGACCTGGACATTGTCCGGCTCCAGTCATCCCGGCTGGAGATCCCCCGTGAAGTTCCCTTCATGTTGCCGTTCAACCAATGGTATACGAATCGACCCGGCACCACCCTCTTCTTCCCCGTGACCAATATCGCGCTGCTGTACCTGAATCTGCTCCTGATGATGTTCAGCGAGGAGACCGGCTATTTCATCGTCGATACCGACAACGGCAACGCCGCCTGCGGATTGGACGCCTTTCGCAAGAGCGCGGGCGGACACCTCCACGACGATATCCGAGCACGCCGGATGTTCAGCTTGCGCGAGCTCGACGCCGCGATTTGCGAAACCGCGATTCAAGAACAGGGCATCATCTGCGAGCATCTCTCGCTGATGCAGCAGGCCCTGGGGCTCGGTGGCGGGATCCAAAGCGTGGGGAGCGGCCGCCATCTCCTGGGCATGGAACCGCACATCTATCCGGGACTGGGGTTCCACTTCGTCGTCCCTCCCGGCAAGCCGATGCGAGCCAATCCGGTCGGGGTTCCAGGGGTGTGGGAAGGGCCGACCCCTCCCTTCGTCTCCTCGATGAAGGAGGCCGTGACTCAACTGGTGGCCAGCAAGTTCGGACCGGACGGCACGTTCCGGAAACCTCACGAACAGGTCTGGAGCAAGCCCGGGGGGACACAACAGATTCCCGAACATTCCACACAGGCCATTGAGGCGACGATCGCTTTTACCGAGTATGTCCTCCACACCTACGGGCGGTTCCCGGCGCACGCCGATGCCTGCAAGGCCGTCGTCGCATGCCAAACCCATCACGTGGATGAAGAGTTTTACGCGACGTTCTATCCAGACTCTGCCTTGCCGGACGCGCACCGTGAACACATGCACACGTGGCATTCGCACTGACGACATACATTTTCACGCTCTTACGAGCAGAGGAGGGCACCATGACACCACAGACCTCTCGTCGAGTCGTCATCACCGGCATGGGAGTGATTTCCCCGTTGGGTAGCACCGTCGACCTCTTTTGGCATCTCTTGAGCCGGGGAGAAAGCGCGGTCAAGCCGATCACGTCGTTCGATACGTCCCCCTTTCAAGCCTGCCTCGCCGCTGAGGTACGGGACTTCGATCCCGAGGACTTTTTGCATAGAAAACAGGCTCGCCGCATGGGTCGGGCCACACAGTTTGCCGTCGCCTGCGCCATGATGGCAGCGCGCGATTCCGGCATCGACCTGGAGCAGGAGGACCGCGGCGCCATCGGCATCAGCATCGGCACGTCCATCGGCGGCATGAAGGAAGCGTTCGAATTCCACGACGCGGCCAGACTGACCGCCTACGAGCGGGTCAATCCCTTCACCATGGGCATGACCTTCCCGAATGCCATCTCCTCGGAAGTGGCCATCGTCCTGGGTTTGCATGGGCCATGCGAGACGTACTCCATTGGATGCTCCTCAACGGCGAATGCCATCGGACGCGCCTATGAATGGATCAAGTCGGGACAGTCGTCGCTGGTCGTGGCGGGCGGGACAGAAGCCCCTCTACACCCGAGCGTCTACGCTGCCATGAACGCCGGGCGAGCCCTGGCACCCGATGCACGCGGCACGATCCGAAATCTTCCCCGCCCCTTCGACAAGACCCGGTGCGGCATGGTGCTGGGCGAAGGAGCCGGGTGTTTTATCCTGGAAGACTATGAGCATGCCCGTGCCCGGGGCGCCAGGATGTACGCCGAACTTGAAGGCTGGGGGTTCACCTGCGATGCCCATTCGATGGTCAAAGCCGCATCTACGGGGCACGAACAGCAACGAGCCGCCAGGCTGGCGCTCTCGACAGCCCACTGGTTTCCCGAGGAGGTGGACTATGTGAACGCCTGCGGACTCGGGACGATGGAGTTGGACGCGATCGAGACGCAGACGGTGAAGCAGGTGTTGGGCGACCATGCCTATCGAGTGCCGGTCAGTTCGTTCAAAGCGGCGCTCGGCCATGCCTTCGCTGCCAGCGGCGCCTTCCAACTTATCGGGACCGCAAAGGCCATGGAACACCAATTCATCCCCCCCACATTGAATCTGACCACCCCGGATCCGAGCTGCGATCTGGACTATGTCTCAGGAACCGGGCGCGCAGTGCAGGTGAATCGTGCGTTGATCAACAGTTTCGGATTCGGAGGCAAGAACATCGTCCTGGCGCTGTCACGCGTGAATGTCGGCGTGGGGGATACCTCTTCGACAAGGGCCACGCCGGGATACAGCATGTCCCAGCTGGTCGGAGTGTCGTAGACGCATCATGCGCCACCATCCTCGCAGGACCATGGCCATGACCAGCCCGTCGACCGATGCGGTTCCGTCGCAGCAAGGCGAAGCCGCATCGCGACCGTTCGTGACCGAACGCAGATCGACTCGACCCTGGGGACAACTGCTCTTCACGCGCCTCGTCATGATTATCGAAGGGGACCCGGCGCATCGGCGCAGACACACACAACAATGACAAGGCATCCATCCACATTTAGCAGAGAGTCGAACATGAACGAACTAGAACACACCCCCACCAGGGTGTTTGTCATCAACCCGCAGGAACTGGTCAGGGTCGGCATGCGGACCCTCCTGAATTCCGTCCCCGATTTTCGCATCGTCGGAGAAGCGCCGTCAGGAGCCGAGGCGCTCCCGCTGTTGCTTCAACACAAGCCGGACATCGTCATCGTCGATCTGCGCGTGCAGGACGGCACCGGCATCGAGACGGCCAAGGAAATCCTGTCCCATTTGCCGGCCACGCGGCTGCTGTTTCTCGCCGACACCCTCAACGACGCCATCCTCCTGTCCGCCGTCTCCACCGGTGCCCACGGATATGTCCTGCAGGACGCCGGCGCAGAAACCCTGATGCACGCGTTGCGCAGCATCACCAAGGGGCAGGCCTACCTCGATCCGGGCGTCACCCGCCACACCTTCGCCTATCTCCGTAAGGTGGCGGATCGGGAACCCGAACGGGGCCGGCATCTTCTCTCACCCCAGGAACGACGACTGCTTCCCCTCATCGCACAGGGCAAGACGAACAAGGAAATCGCAGCCGAATTGGGATTGAGCGACAAGACCGTCAAGAACTATCTGGCGAATGTCTATTCCAAACTGCATCTCACCAGGAGGTCTCAAGCCGCCGCGTTTTACCTCAAGACAATCCCGTAGGGAACGGATCGCCGCCGACGCGGTGGCCGCATGCTCAAGTTCCCCCGCAGGGAGTCCGACAGAGTACCGACACGCTCCGTCGCCCTCTCGGAACCAGCTCGAGCATGTACCATCTGCGATCTTTCCATCTCCGCGAGATGACCGCCTGTGGAGCGGCGTTCCGTCGGCTGGGCGCCGGCGCGGTCAACCTCCAGGAAGTCGCCGACCGTCTGGTTCGCCACCTCTATACCTCCTTCACCATGGCCCAGACCGGAGACCCGGCCTGCGTCCTGGTTCGCCTGTTCAAGACGACACCGTACGGCCTACTCACGCCTGACCTGCAAGCGCTGGCCGATCGCGCACTCCAACCGCAACAACCGAGCCCTTCCCTCACCTGCCTGACCCTGCTTGCCAGCGCAGGCATCCACCAGGGATGGAACGATCCCGCCCTGTCCAGCCGGTTCCGCGTCATCCCCTTAGATGGGCCTGACACGCTCGAACGGCTACCGATGTTCAAACAGCTCTTCCGGCAATTAGGGTTCACGCTCTTCCAGACCACCGCCTCTACTGAAGACCTCCTGTTGGACCCCAGCGAGCATGATTTCAACGTGTTCCATGTCCCGGAAGCGCTCGGTAGTCCGCACGTCCCGGTGCAAGAGGAATTCATCCGCCCATACGGCATTCGCTCGGTGCTGGGATTCGGCGCGCCATTGCCGAACGGCGAGTTATTTTCCATCATTCTGTTCAGCAAGGACTTCATTTCCGAGGAAACCGCACAGCTCTTCAAGCCGCTGGCCCTGTGCGCGCAGATCGCGCTCGCTCCCCATGCGAAGCCGATTGCGGGCCCCGAACGGACCGTCGTCTCGATGCAATCGGAGTCCGCCGACCTCGAGCGATTGCTTGCGGTGCACGAACAGAGCGTGAAGGCACAAGCGGACCGTCTCGAACTGATCGTGGAAGGCTCCCAGATCGGCACCTGGGATTGGCACGTGCCCAACGGACGCGTCACGTTCAACGAACGTTGGGCCGGCATGTTGGGCTACCACCTCGACGAAATCGAACCCCATGTCCGCACCTGGGAACAGCTCGTGCACCCCGACGATCTGCCCGCTGTCATGGCGGCGGTCACGGCTCACCTTCGTGGAGAGACGCCGGCCTACTCCAGCGAGCATCGTCTTCGATCGAAGTCCGGCGCCTGGCGCTGGGTCTTCGACAGCGGGCGGGTGGTGGAACGGGATGCCCAGGGGGCCCCACTGCGCGCCACGGGCGTACACCTCGACATCTCCGACCGAAAAGAGCTGGAAGCGCAGCAGGCCCGCGTGCAATGCGCCCTGCAGGCGAAACAAGACGCCCTGGATGAAGCCCAGACGCTCGCGCACCTGGGGTCCTGGGACTGGGAGATCGCTACGGGCGCAGAGCGATGGTCCGATGAGCAATTCCGCATTTTCGGCCTCGATCCGGCACAGACCGAACCGACCTATGCCACATTCCTCGCGGCGCTCCACCCCGAGGATCGCGAGCGGGTGGAACAAGCCGTCGCCAAGACGCTCAAATACGACACCCGGTACAACATCGAGTGCCGGATCATTCGACCGAACGGGGACGTACGTTATATCCACTGTCGTGGAATCGTACACCGACAAACCGACGGCTCACCGGTCGGCATGGCCGGGACCGTTCAGGATATCACCGAATATAAACGTGCCGAATCCGCCTGGCGGGACAGCGAGACGCGGATGCGGTCGATCTTCGAGAGCGCAATCGAGGGCATTATCGTCATTGATGAACGGGGCCGAATCGAAACCGCGAACGCCGCGTTGTTGAAGCTGCTGGGCTATGACGCGCACGAATTCATCGGCAAGAATATTTCTCTCATGATGCCCTCACCCTATCGCGAGCATCATGATGAATATCTGGCAAACTACCTCGTCACCGGAAAACGCGCGATCATCGGAAAGGGCCGCGATGTGCCGGCTGTGCGGAAGGACGGCACCCACATCGACATCCACGTGTCCGTCAGCGAGATGCACATCGGCGCCTCGAAAAAGTATACCGGCATGATTCGCGACATCTCCGAACGGAAACGCATGGAGCACGCCGTCCGGGAGAGCGAAGAGCGATTCCGCCAATTGGCCGAATCCATCGACGCGGTCTTTTGGCTGACGACTCCGGACAAACAACAAGTTCTCTATGTCAGCCCCGCCTTCGAGACGATCTGGGAATCTCCCCGGGAGGTCCTCTACTCCAACCCGATTTTCTGGCTCGATCACATTCACCCCGAGGATCAGAAGCGGGTGTCTGTTGCAGCCGCCTGCCAGGCGCACCTGCCGTATGACGAGGAGTACCGGATCGTCACGCCAAGCGGACGGGTCCGTTGGATCAGAGATCGCAGTTTTTCCATTAAGAACGCTCAGGGGGAGACGTACCGCATTGCGGGAATCGCTCAGGACATCACGTCGTCGAAGGAAATGGAAGCCCAGTTGCGTGCCAGTGAGCACCGGCACCGCTCGCTGATCGAGCTGTCTCCTCATGCCATCTTCGTCAATTGCGAGGACAAGATGGCCTTTGCCAATCAGGCCTGCGTCAAACTGTTCGGCGCGATCGGCTCGTCGCAACTCCTCGGGAAACCGGTGATGGACTTCATCCACCCTGACTCCCACGCCATCGCACGACGGAGAATGGCCCACATACGCGCCACGAATGGGACGGCCCCCCCGACCGAAGAACAGTTCGTCGCACTCGACGGAAGACGCATCGAGGTGGAAGTGTCGGCCGCCGCCATCCGCTTCGAAGGGAAGCCGGCCATTCAAGTGATCCTCACCGACATTCGCGCGCGGAAACAGTTGGAGCGGACCTTACTCGCGACCAACATCCAGCTCGAGGCCATTCTGGCCAGCGCCACCAATATTTCCATCATTGCCACCAACACGGAGGGATGGATCACCACCTTTAACACCGGTGCGGAGGCGATGCTCGGCTATGCCGAGACGGAAATGATCGGACAGCAGGCCCTGACCGATCTCCACGTTCCGGAAGAAATCGATCAGTTCGCCAGAGAACTCAACCGCGAGACAGCGAGCCAACTCCACGGCTTCCAGGCACTGACCGAACAGGCTCGACGCGGCGGATTCGACGAACGGGAGTGGACCTACCTTACGAAAGACGGCGCTCGACTCACCGTGCTCGTCACCATCACCGGGCTTCGCAACGATAGCGGACACCTGACCGGGTTTCTCGCCATCGCGAAAGACATCACCGAACGCAAACGAGCCGAAGCCGCGCTCACGCAGGCCGCGCTGGAACTGGAACGCAAGAACGTAGAACTGGCCCAAGCACGCGATACCGCCCTGCAAACGGCTCAGATCAAGGCCGACTTCCTCGCCACGATGAGCCACGAAATCCGCACGCCGATGAATGCCATCATCGGCATGACCGGGTTGCTGCTCGATACGGCGCTCACACCCGAACAGCACGACTTTGCCGATACCGTGCGCCGATCCAGCGACGCACTGCTGACGATCGTCAACGACATTCTCGACTTCTCGAAGATCGAAGCCGGTAAGCTCCAATTTGAAGAATTGGCCTTTGATCTCCGAATGGCCGTCGAGGACACGGTCGAGTTGCTCGCGGAACCGGCGCAGAGCAAGGGGCTGGAATTGATCGCCCTGGTCGATGCATCGATCCCGGCCGGCGTTCTGGGAGATCCCGGCCGGCTTCGCCAGATCCTGGTCAATCTCGTCAGCAATGCCATCAAATTCACCTCCTCAGGCGAGGTCCTTCTGCACGTCGCCCGTGATCCGGAAGCAGGACCGCATATGTTGCGGTTTACCATTACCGATACGGGCATCGGCATCTCAAAGGAGGCGCAGGCCAAATTATTCCAAGCCTTCATGCAGGCCGACAGTTCCACAACCCGCCGATTCGGGGGGACGGGGCTGGGCCTCGCCATTTGCCAGCGCTTGGTTACCCAGATGAAAGGACAGATCGGTGTCGAGAGCCGTCCCGGGGAAGGCAGCACCTTCTGGTTCACCGCACAGTTCCCTGAAACCGCCCTGGCCGCCCCGCCTGCCGTCATCTCCTGGAACCGACTGCGGGGGCGACGTATCCTACACGTGAACCCCAATCGGACCGTGCGCAAGGCGCTGCAACAAGAACTGGCCGCACAGGGCCTGGAATGCCTGAGCGCCGAGACCGGCCAGGCAGCCGTGGAACTGGCGCAGACCGCCGCCGCCATGCAGAAACCCTTCGACTTGGCCCTGATCGAGCTGCACCTCACCGATATGGACGGGTTCGACACGGCCACCGCGCTCAAACAGGATCCCCGCACCGCGGGCATGCGATTGGTTATCCTCACTACGGCCGGACGGCGGGGCGACGGCAGCACCGCCCAGGCGCTCGGCATCGACGCCTACCTGACGAAGCCGATCCGGCAGTCACAATTGCTCGAATGCTTCTGTCACCTGCTCTGCGGGGTTGTGCCCGCTTCGTCTCCGGACGCATCTGCATCCGCCGCATCCACCCTGATCACCCGGCATACACTCGCCGAGACCCACGCGACAACGGTTCCTCGACTCCTCCTCGCGGAAGACAACCCCGTCAACCAAAAGGTGGCCTGCAAAATGTTGGAAAAACTCGGCTACCGGGTCGACGTGGCCAGCAACGGCCAGGAAGCCGTGGCCGCCCACGAACGTGCGCCATACCCGCTGATTTTCATGGATTGCCAAATGCCCGAAGTAGACGGGTTCGAAGCCACGGCCCTGATCCGCAAGATGGAAGGCAAGTCCGCCCACACGCCCATTGTCGCCATGACGGCGAATGCCATGCAGGGAGACCGTGAACGATGCCTGGCTGCCGGAATGGACGACTATGTGGCCAAACCGATCCGCCCGAAAGACCTCCAAACAGTGCTGGAAACCTGGCTCGGCCATCGCGCGGCCAGGACCGGCACCACCGGATAAAGAAGGAACGCACCATGTCCGTCCATCCGCTTCGCCCGAGGCCACGACAACCTGAACCAGCGTTGGACCCGAACATCCTGCACGTGTTGCCGGCCAACATCGCCGTACTGGATGCGAAAGGCACGATTCTCGCGGTGAATGAAGCCTGGGAACGGTTTGCTGCGGCCAACGGCTTCGTGGGCGACAGTTATGGGGTAGGACTCAATTACCTGGAGATCTGTGACGCGGCCACATCAAGTGAAGACGCCGCGCATGTCGCGCAGGGCATCCGGCATATCCTGGACGGCACCATTCGCGCCTTCTCGTACGAATACGAAAGCTCGAGCCCCTTCCTCCGCCGCTGGTTCCGCCTGATCGTGA
>Ga0268299_1003216_pt1 | contig 15842 bp, 20 predicted proteins | sample NOBtaG_FD_193484 | JGI IMG/M metagenome (GOLD analysis project Ga0268299, IMG submission 193484) | Activated sludge microbial communities from bioreactor in Nijmegen, Gelderland, Netherland - NOB reactor | ecosystem: Engineered > Bioreactor > Aerobic > Activated sludge | place: Netherlands...
ATCCTCGCCGTCGCGTGCCTGGTCTGCCCGCCGTGCCCCAGTTTCCCGACCGAGCCGCCGCCGGCGACGGAGCGGACGGTGCTCGACAACCTCAAGCGGCTCGTCGAAGCCGGCGACCTGTACGCCCAGGGCGAAGAACACCGAGCCGCCGGCCGGATCGGCGCTGCCCTGGCGTCCTTCACCAAGGCGGCCGAGTGCTGCCCGGGCAGTTCGACGGCCCTGCTCGCAAAGCGGGCGATCGACCGCCTCTTCGCCGGCGTCTACCGCCCGGTCGTCGGCGGCGCGGAGGAGACGGAGCCGCGCCCGGCGACCCCGCCGGTGCCGCGCATCAACGGCGTGCCGAAGCCGGCTCGGATGGCCGTCCCGGCCAAGCGGTTGATCTTGCGCGTCGAGGAGGAGTCGTCCGTCAAGCCGGACGGCGGCAGCGAGGAGTCGGACGAGCCGTGGTGGTTCCTACCCTGGTTCGAGGAGTGGGACCGCGCCGCGAAGTCGGCGTGAGGCGGAATCCAACCACCTTCCAAGCCCGGGCGTTGCGACGCCCGGGTTCTTCGATTTCCTCACCCCGGGAACTTGTCCCCCATCTCCTTGACCTGCGCCGTCTTGCGCTGCAGGAACTGCTGCACGGCGCGGAGGCGTTCCATCGCCTTCTCGAAGCGCTCGACGCAGGCGTCGAGCTGGGAGCGCGGCGTGTCGGGGTAGAGCAGGGCGGTCGAGAGGGCCTTGAGGGCCTGCTCCAGGTCGCGCTCCAGGGCGGCGACGAGCTGGCGGGCGACGTCTTCCAGTTCGCCGCTGACGTGGTGCAGCTCGAGCAGGTACTGGCCGTGCCGCTCCGGGTCGAGCGGCTTGTCGCGATACTTCTCCTCGCGGGACAGGTCCTTCTTCACCGCGGCGGCCGGCTCGACCTTCGCGCCGCCGAGGTGGGCCTCGGCGTGGGCCAGGCCGTCCTCGGCTTTCTCCCACTCCGGGCGGAGCTTGAGCGCCTCGCGGAAGTGCTCGACGGCCTGCCGCCAGAGCTGCCGCTCGGCGTAGAGGTTGCCGAGGTTGAGGTGGGCGTCGGCCATGCGCGGGTTGAGCTTGATCGCCTCGCGGTAGGCCTGGATGGCGAGGTCGAACTTGCCCTGGATGCGGTAGATGACGCCGAGGTTGTAGTACCCCTCCGTGCGCTGCGAGTCGAGCTGCAGGCCGCGGCGCAGGGCGGCGATCGCGTCGTCGTACTGCTCGAGGACCTTGAGGACCGCCCCGAGGCTGATGAAGCCGGCCGCCCGGGTCGGGTCGAGGCGGGTCACCTCGCGGAAGTGGTGCGCGGCGCTGGTCAGCTCGCGGGTCTGGAAGTAGACCGTCGCCAGGCCGTAATGGACGTCGGGCAGGTCGGACATCAGGCCGAGGGCCTGGAGGTACGCCTGCTTGGCCCGGTTCCAGTCGCGTTCGGCGATGGCGAGGCGGGCCAGTTGGAGGAGCTTATCGACTTTCGCGGGAACGCTCATGCACGCACTCCCGGGCCGACGCCCGCGAGGAGAGAGGGTCGGTGGAACGTGCCGACCCGAGGCTGGCGAGGGGCGATGAACCGCCGTCCGCGTGCCGTCCCTGCCCGTATCCGGCGGAACTTGAGGAGAATTCTACCCGACCGCCCCATCCAGCCACAAGGCCGCTCCCCGGAATTCCCTGCGCCGTTTTCCCACGGTCGCCCCGCGACCGTGGCAACCCACTTCCTCCCGCCGCGATCGTCGGATAGACTGACCACAGCCCCGTCGAACCGGAGGGTCGAGCCATGCGCGTCGTGTTCTCGCTGCTGCTGGTCGGGCTGGTCTTCTCCCAGGAGCCGACCATCGCGGACCTGGTGAAGCAACTCGGCGACGACGACTTCGACGTCCGAGAGAAGGCGGCCCAGCTCCTGGAAGGCCAGGGCGAGAAGGCCCGCGCCGCCCTGGCCGCCGCGGCGAAGGACCACCCCGACGCCGAGATCCGCAAGCGCGCCGCCGACCTGGTCCAGACGCTCGACCGCATGGCGGAGGCCCGCGCCGTTGCCGACAAGCTCCAGGCCCTCGGCCAGCTCGCCACGCCGCCGTTCGACCCGAAGTGGGTCAAGCCCCTCGTCGAGAAGCAGGGGCCGATCACCGAGGACGAGGCCTGGACCGCCGACAAGACGTACCACATCAAGGCGAACACGACCGTCGCCGCCGGGACCGCGGTGACCATCCAGGCCGGGACGCTCGTCCTGGTCGAGGACGGGGCCGACTTCCACGTCCAGGCCGGCGGCCGGCTCCTCGCCGACGGGACGGCCAACCGGCCGGTCGTCTTCGCCGCGATGGCCGAGAAGGCCGGCCGCGACGGCCACTGGGGCCGGTTCATTCCGGCCGGTGACGTCACTCTGGACCACGTCCAGGTCCGCCGCGGCCGGGGTGTCGTCCTCCGGTCGGACCGGGCGACCGTCGAGCACCTGGCCGTCTACGACACCGACGGCGACGCCCTGACCCTGGCCGGCTCCGTCCGCGCGACGGGCACCGTCACCGTCCGCGAGGCGACCGGGGCGGGGCTGGTCGCGGAGGGGTGCCATCCCACCGTCGGCACGGCGATTGTCTCGCGCTGCAAGGTCGGCGTCGTCGTCAAGAACGGGGCGTATCCGACCTTCCGCGACCTGAGCGTCGCCGACGCGAAGGAGGACGGCGTCCGCGTCAAGGACGGCAGCTACCCGACGTTCGAAAAGGGCGTCGTCGCTCGGGCCGGCACCGGGATGCGGGTGATGGAGGGGGCCTATCCGCGCGTGACGAGCCTGCTCCTGGCCGATCTGACCGGCGACGGCGTCATCGTCGAGGGTGGGTCGTACCCGTCCCTGGTCAAGGTCGAGGTCGCCGGGGCGGAGGGGGTCGGCCTGCGCGTCACCGGCGGCAGTTACCCCTACGTCGGCGTCGTCCAGGCGCGCGGCTGCAAGAAGGGGGAACAGGTCGTCGAGCCGAACAGCCGGGTGCAGCCGCTCCAGTTGGAGCGGCTGCGGACGCGGGAGTGACGGTTACTTGATCGGCACCTCGTAGACGATCGCCCCGAGGACGCGGCCCTCCTTGCCGCCGTGGCAGATCGCGCACTGCTTCAGGACGCTCGGCACGACGGTCGCCACGCGCAGGACCGGCTTGCCGGCCACCTCGCCCACCTCCTCGATGCTCGGCTTGCCGTCGGCGATCTCCTTGACGGCCTTCTTCTCGAAGTCGGTCTTGGCGACGTTCTCCTTGTTCTTCGGCCGGCCGGTCGCGTCGATGAGCCGGGCGGCGTGGTAGCCCTTCTTGTGCATCGCCGCGAAGACGTCCTTCGCCACGGCGGCGGCCGGCGTGTCGGCCTGCTGCGACACGTAGGCGTTCGTGATCGAGACGACGGCGTTCTTGTACAGGTCGTCGAGCATCTGGACCTGGTCGCGCGTCCGGGCCAACGCGGCCGGATCGACCGCCTTCTTGTCCTGGGCCGGGGCCGACCCGACCGCCGCCAGGACGACCATCCCCAGCCCCAGCACCGCCCCGCCGACGTATCGCCTGCGAACCATCGCGCCACCCTCCGGGAGAGACCACGGGCCGCCCTTCGGCCCCGGACTGGGACTAATTGTATGTTGATGTCCAATTAATGCAAGCAAGAAATGCCCGGGGTCGATTCATACCATCGGAAGCGCGTTCAGCCGGAGGAACTCGGCCGCCCAGCGGTAGTGGTCGAGCAGGCCGTCGGTCGGCCTGCCGAGCAGGTGGTACGCGACGTAGAGCGCCTCGACCGACGCCAGGCCGTTGTCCGGGTCGTCGTACCAGTTCGAGACGCGCGGGTAGGCGGTCTTCCAGCCGGACAGCGACCGCGGCGGCACGTCGGCGAAGTCGCGCGTCATCGCGTCGGCGTAGCGCCACGACCCGTCCAGCAGCAGCAGCCCGGCCGCGGCGTCGGCTTCCGACAAGGGCGGCCCGTCGGCGGCGAGGCGGACGTAGCCGGCCAGGTCGGGCCGCGCCTTGACCGGGAACGGCACCAGCAGCACGTCCGGCCGGTGCCGCAGGGGCCAGATGGTGCACTTCGCCGTCCGCTCCTTGTGGTGGCGGACGATCACCGTGCGCGGGTAGGGGAGGTCGCTCATGCGTCGTCGCGGTCCTTGTCCGGGCGTGCCACCCCGCTAGGATACCAGAGATGTTCCACGCCCGCGAGGAGGGCTAGCCATGCGTCTGGAACTGCGCTACTGCGCCGCCTGAGGCTACGAGCCGAAGGCCGTCAGTTTGACGAGCCGGTTGCTGCTCCTGTACAAGCAACGCATCAGCGACTTCCGCCTCGTCCCCTCCTCCGGGGGCTGCTTCGAGCTGACCCTCGACGGCGAACTGCTCTACTCGAAGCTCGCCGAGGGGAAGTTCCCCGACGAGGACCGCGTCGTCGAGATGATCGAGGCCCGGCTGAAGAAGTGAAGGCCCGCGGCCTTCCTCTTCGCCGGCCAGCAAGAGGAAGGTCCATGCTGTTCTGGGGCCGGAAGAAACGCCTGATCGACTACGCCTCCTGCGCGGGGTGAGCGGGCAAGCTCTCCCCGCAGGGGATCACGCAGGTGCTGCGTGACTTGCCGCACGTCGATGACCCGAACCTCCTCGTCGGCACCGCCACGCACGACGACGCCGGGGTCTACCTCGTCACGCCCGAGGTCGCCCTGGTCCAGACGATCGACTTCTTCCCGCCGGTCGTCAACGACCCCTTTATCTATGGCCAGATCGCCGCGGCGAACGCCCTGAGCGACGTCTACGCGATGGGCGGCGTCCCGAAGACCGCTCTCAACCTCGTCGGCTATCCCGACGACAAGGACCCGTCGCTGACCTGGCTGCACGAGATCCTCAAGGGCGGGGCGGAGCGCTGCGTCGCGGCCGGGTGCGTCGTCGTCGGCGGCCACACGATCCGCGACGCCGAGATCAAGTTCGGCCTGGCCGTCACCGGCTTCGTCCACCCGAAGCAGATCCTGACCAACGCGACGGCGAAGCCGGGCGACAAGCTCGTGCTGACCAAGCCGCTGGGCACCGGCTTCGTGACGACGGCCCACAAGGCGAACGACTGCCCGGACGAGCCGTTCCAGGTCGCTGTCGCGAGCATGATCACCCTCAACGATATCGGGGCGCTGCTGTGCCGCGAGGCGGGCGCGTCGGCCCTGACGGACGTGACCGGGTTCGGCCTGGCCGGCCACGGCCTGGAGATGGCCCTCGGCAGCGGCGCGACCCTGGCGATCGACCTGGCGAAACTGCCGCTCATCCCCGGGGCGGATAAGCTCGTCCAGAAGGGGTACCGCACCCGGGCGAGCAAGACGAACCGCGAGTACGTCCAGGCCGAACTGAAGGTCGAGGGCAAGCCCGACCCAATCCGGCTGGAGGCGTTCTTCGACGCCCAGACGTCGGGCGGCCTGCTCGCCAGCGTGCCGGCCGACCAGGCAGACGCGCTGGTGACGCGGCTACGCGAGCGCGGCCTGACCTACGCCGCCGTGATCGGCGAGGTCCGCCCGCGCGGCGAGGCGGGCCTGATCGTTCGCTAGCCCCCCCCCAATTCCATTCTTCATTTAGCCCCCGGCTTGCCGGGGGTCTGTTGTTTGCGCTGGCTGCGGTCTTCCAAAAAAAAACCGGGCAAGTCCGGGGCTAAATGAAACCGTCCGGCAAACCTTGCCGATGGCGGAATCTGGGAAATTCTGGCAGATAATGCTTGACGGGCAAACCGTGCCGGCGATATTCTTCCACTATCGATCAAGGAAGTGAGAGTTTTCCTTCAGTTGCAGGCAGGTTCCCCCATGCTGGTCGAGGAGCGACGCCAACGGGTACGGGAACTGGTCGAGGAGCGCGGCTTCGTCGCGTTGCAGGATCTGGCCCGCGAGATCCAGGCGTCGGAATCGACGCTCCGCCGCGATCTGGAGTACTGGCACCAACTGGGACTCGTCCGGCGCACGCACGGCGGGGCGATGTTCATCGGCGACGCGGCGACGCTGCCGGCCCTGGAGGAGCGCTCGGCCCGACAGCTCGACGAGAAGCGGTCGATCGCCGCAACCGCGGCGGCCCGGATCAAGGACGGCGAGACGGTCCTGCTCGACGGCGGGACGACGACGCTCGAGGTGGCCCGGCTACTGGTCGGCCGGCCGCTACAGATCGTCACGAACAGCCTGCCGATCGCGAACCTGTTCGCGTGTCGGCCGGAGACGGACCTCGTCTTCCTCGGCGGGTTCGTCTACCCGAAGACCGGCGTCGCCCTGGGGCCGCCGACGGTGCGGATGATGCAGGACCTGCACGTCCAGCAGACGTTCCTGTCCGTCGGCGGGCTCGACGCGCGGGGGCTGTACAACAGCAACCTGCTCCTGGTGGACTGCGAGCGGCAGATGATGCGCTGTGCCGAAGAGGTCGTGGTCGTGGCGGACCACACGAAGGTCGGCCGCTCGGCGCTGGCGTTCCTGTGCGCTTGGCCGGAGATCGACACGCTGATCATCGACCCGGACCTGACCGAGGCCCAGAAGGCGGTGCTGGAGCAGACCGGGGCGCGCGTCGTCCTGGCCGGCCGGCCGGAGGAGTTCGCAACATGACGGCGACGCTGGACCGCAACCGGATCGAACAGCTCGTCCGGGCCGCCCTCCAGGAGCAGCTCCGAGGCAACGGCCAGGCAGCGGTGGCCGCCCCGGCGAAGCCGAAGCTGGTCGTCAACGTGTCGGCCCGGCACGCCCACGTCACGCAGGAGGACCTGGACCGGCTGTACGGCAAGGGCCATCAGCTGACGCCGATGAAGTGGCTGTACCAGGACGGGTTCTTCGCCGCCGAGGAGACGGTGACGATGATCGGCCCGCGGCACCGGATGCTGAACGGGCTGCGCATCCTCGGCCCGTGCCGCGACCACAGCCAGGTCGAGCTGGCGTTCACCGACGCGATGTACCTCGGCCTGGACCTGCCGGTGCGCAAGAGCGGCGACCACCGCGACTCGCCGGGCTGCTTCCTGATGGGGCCGAAGGGGATGATCGAGCTGAAGGCCGGCGTGATCCGCCACGAGCGGCACGTCCACATGGGGCCGGCCGACGCGGCGTACTACGGCGTCAAGGACGGCGACCGGATGAAGCTCCGCGTGGTGAGCGACTGCGCCGCCGTGCTGGAGGACCTGCTCGTGCGGCAGGGGGCGGGGATCAAGCTCGAGGTCCACCTCGACACGGACGAGGGGAACGCCGTCCACCTGGCGAAGGCGACGAAGCTGGAGCTGTTCAAGTAACGCGAGCCGACGCGGGGGTGGCGCAATGGCCCGGAAACAACCGAACCGGCCGGCACGCACGGAAGACCAGACACGCATCGAAGTGACCGAAACGGGAGGGGCGACGCGGATGGCGAACAACATGGAAGCCCTGGGCGTGATCGAGACGAAGGGGCTCGTCCCGCTGGTCGAGGCCAGCGACGCCATGCTGAAGGCGGCGAACGTGACGCTGATCGGCTGGACGAAGATCGGTAGCGGCCTCGTCTCGGCGATGGTCGTCGGCGACGTCGCCGCCGTCAAGGCGGCGATCGACGCCGGGGCGGCCGCCGCGTCGCGCGTCGGCGAGGTGGTCGGCGTTCAGGTCATCCCCCGGCCGCACGAGGATATCGGCACCATCCTGCCGCCGCGTAAGGCGACGGCCAGCTAAAGCCAACGCGACTTCCAACGGAGAATCCAACATGGCAAATAACGGCCGGAACGGCGCGAGCGAGGCGCTCGGCATGATCGAAACGAAGGGCTTCATCGCGACCGTCGCCGCGACGGACGCGATGTGCAAGGCGGCGAACGTGACGCTCGCCGGCAAGCTCGAGATCGGCAACGCCTTCGTCATCACGTTCGTCCGGGGCGACGTCGGCTCGGTGCGGGCGGCCGTCGATGCCGGTGCCGCCGCCGCCGCCGCGAACGGCGAGCTGATCTCGGCGCACGTCATCCCGCGCCCCGAGAAGGAAGTCCTCGAGATCTTCCTGGGCAAGTAACCCCCAAGCCCGGGCGTTGCGACGTCCGGGGCAGGAGCCGCGCGATCATGAAGATCCTCGTCGCCAACCTGGGCAGCACGAGCTTCAAGTACCGCCTGTTCGACATGGCCGAGGAGCGGGTCATCGCCCGCGGCGGCGTCGAGCGGATCGGTGCCCAGGAGTCCGCGTCGTTCGTCGAGGTGGGCGGCAAGCGGACCAACGCGACGGTCCAGTCCCGCGACCACGCCGCGGCGGTGCGGCTGTGCCTGGCCCAGCTCGCCGAGCAGAACGCCCTGGCGAGCCCCCAGGAGCTGGCGGCGATCGGCTTCAAGGCCGTCCACGCGAAGGGCGTCAGCGGCGTCCAGCGGGTCGATGACAAGGTGCTGGCGGCGATGGAGGCGTACAACGACGTCGCCCCGGCCCACAACCCGCCCTACGTCGCGGCGATGCGGCTGCTGGCGCGGGAGCTGCCGGAGATCCCGCTGGTGGCGGCGTTCGAGACGGGCTTCCACCAGACGGTCGCCCCGGCCGAGAAGTTGTACGCGATCCCGGCCGAGTGGATCGACCGGCACGGCGTCCAGAGGTGGGGCTTCCACGGGGCGAGCCACCGCTACATCGGCGGCCGGGCGGCCGAGTTGCTCGGCAAGCCGGACGCGAAGATCGTCAGCTGTCACCTGGGTGGCAGCAGCTCACTGTGCGCGATCGAGGGAGGGAAGTCTCGGGCGAACAGCCTCGGCATGAGCCCGCAGACCGGCCTGCCGCACAACAACCGCGTCGGCGACTTCGACGTGTTCGCCCTGCCGGTCCTGCTCCGCGAGACGGGCAAGAGCCTGGAGCAGCTGCTCGGCGACCTGGCGAACAAGTCGGGCCTGCTCGGCCTGAGCGGCTTCAACGACCTGCGCGACATCGAGGACGCCGCCGCGAAGGGCGACCCGAAGGCGACGCTGGCCCTGGACGTCTTCGTCGCGGCGGTGCGGCACTACCTCGGGGCGTACCTGCTGCTGCTGGACGGGGCGGACGCGATCGTCTTCACCGGCGGCATCGGCGAGAACTCGGTCCGGATGCGCGACGCGGTCTGCGCGAACCTCGGCTGGTTCGGCATCGCGCTCGACCCGGCGAAGAACGCCGCCGCGAAGGGCGAGATGGCGATCCACGCCGCCGGCAGCCGGGTCGAGGTGTGGACGATGCCGACGAACGAGGAGTTGGTCGTCGCCCGCCAGGCGAGGGATTTGCTCGCCGGCTTACAATAGGGGTGCCGCCGGAGCGTCGCGGGGCCGGGCGAGGGGATCGCCGGCCGCGGCGCGAGGGGCGACGGAGTACGGCCATGAAGGTGGAAATCACCTACTGCACGTCCTGAGGCTACCGCCAGTACGCCACCAGTTTGGTGGACGCGATCCGGCGGGAGCATGGGGACGCGATCCAGGTCGAGGTCCTCCGCGGCAGCGGCGGCGTCTTCGACGTGGTGATCGACGGCGAGAAGGTCTTCTCGAAGTGGGACCAGAACCGCTTCCCGAAGAACCAGGAGATCCTGGACCTGATCGCCCAACGCACGGCGAAATGAGCGGGACATGTTCCTGGCGAAAGTGACGGGGAGCGTGGTGTCCACCCAGAAGGTGCGGTCGATGACCGGGCACAAGCTGCTCGTCGTCGAGCCGCTCCGGGTGGACCCGCAATCCCGCGACAGGCTGATCGGCACCGGCCGGACGTTCATCGTCGTGGACACGGTCGGTGCCGGCCAGGGCGAGATGGTCCTCGTCGTCCAGGGGTCGAGCGCCCGGCTCACCCCGGAGACGGACAAGCTGCCGGTCGATGCGACGATCATCGGCATCGTGGACAGCGTCAACGTCGAGAACAAGACGGTCTTCTCGGCCGGCGGTTGAAAGGGCAAGTCATGCAATCGACCGAAGAGATCGTTCGCAACGTCGTCGCGCAGGTCCTGTCGCGCGTCGGTGCCACACCTGCGACCAACGGCAAAGTCAACACTCCTCCCCCCGGCTTCGGCGTCTTCGCGGACGTTGACTCCGCGGCTTCCGCGGCGCGGGACGCCCAGCGTGAATTCGAGCGTCGGCCGATCGACGACCGCCGCAAGGCGATCGACTGCGTCCGCCGCATCTGCAAGGACCGCGCCGAGGAACTGGGCCGCGAGGAACTGGAAGAAACCAAGATCGGCCGGCTCGACCACAAGATCGAGAAGCTGATCGTCGCGGCGGAGCGCATCCCGGGCGTCGAGTTCCTGCGGACGGACGCCGTGTCCGGCGACAAGGGCATCGCGCTGACCGAGTACGCGCCGTTCGGCGTCGTCGGCATCGTGACGCCGGTGACGCACTCGCTGCCGACGCTGGCCGGCAACGCGATCAACCTGCTCGCCGGCGGGAACAGCTTCGTCTGCAACCCGCACCCGAGCGGGGCCCGCATCGCCTGCAAGGGCGTCCGCCTCTTCAACGAGGCGATCCACAAAGCGATCGGCATCAACAACTTACTCACCACCATCGAGAAGCCGACGCTCGAGACGGCCCAGGCGATCTTCGACCACCGCGACGTGAAGCTGCTCGTCGTGACCGGCGGCCCGGCGGTCGGCCGGGCGGCGCTGCGGAGCCCGAAGCGGGCGATCGTCGCCGGGCCGGGCAACCCGCCCGTCGTCGTCGATGAGACGGCCGACCTCGACAACGCGGCGAAGTCGATCATCCTCGGCGCGGCCTACGACAACAACCTGCTCTGTATCGGCGAGAAGGAAGTTTTCGCCGTCGCGAGCATCTTCGACGACCTGCTCGAAGCGATGACGCGGTACAAGGCGGTAAGGCTCGACGCCAAGCAGCTGGAGGCGTTGGTTCGCGTCGCGTTCGTCGCCGGGGAAGACAAGAAGAAGCTCGGCGTCAACAAGGACCTCGTCGGGGCCGACCCGGCGGTGATGGCCGAGAAGGCCGGGTTCCGGATCCCGACCGACACGCAGTTGCTCTTCGCCGAGACGGACGAATCGAACCCGTTCGTCGATCACGAACAGATGATGCCGTTCGTGCCGTTCGTGCGGTGCCGCGACGTCGACGAGGCGATTGCCCTGGCGAAGAAGTACGAACACGGTTTCAAACACACGGCGATCATCCATTCCCGCAACGTCGAGACGATCACGCGGATGGGCCGCGAGATGGACACGACGCTGTTCGTGCAGAACGGGGCGAGCCTGGCCGGGCTGGGTTCGGGGGGCGAGGGCTACCTGAGCTTCAGCATCGCGACGCCGACCGGCGAGGGCGTGACGACGCCGCTGACGTTCACCCGCCAGCGGCGATCCACGACGACGAACGGGATGCGGGTGTTGTAACCTCGGGGGCGGCCATGCAACTCGGCCACGTCGTCGGCCACGCGACCGCGACGGTCAAGCACCCGAGCCTGACCGGCTGGCGGCTGCTGATCGTCCAGCTGCTCGGCGTCGGCGACCAGCCGGACGGCGAGCCGGTCCTGGCGATCGACGGCCTCGGGGCCGGGGCGGGGACGCGGGTGATCGTGACGAACGACGGCCGCGGCGTGCAGGAACTGCTCGGCACGCGGGCGACGCCGATCCGGTGGATGACGCTGGGGCTGTGCGACGGATGAACGCGACGAAGGTCGTCGGCTACGCGCAGGACCGGGCCTACCCGTGGGTCGCCCCGGCGGTGCAGACCCTGCGTCGCGAGCGGCTCGAACTGAAGGAGTTGGCCGGGCCGTGCCGCGGCCTGCTCTGCACCTGGTCGCGGGCCCTCGGCGAATGCGTCGCCCGGGGCGAGTGTCACGGCGGCGTCATCTTCTGCGAGGACGCCGGCCTGGCGGCGTGCGTGCTGAACAAGCTGCCCGGCCTGCGCGCGGTACCGGTGACGACGGTGGGTCAGGCCGGCCGGGCGACGCTCACCCTGGCGGCGAACGTCCTGGTGGTGGAGATGCCGGGGCGGACGTACTTCGAGGTGCGGCAGATCCTGCGGGAGCTGTGCCTGGCCGGCCTGCCGTGCCCGGACGGCGTGGCGGGGACGCTCAAGGGGCTCGACGGCCATGCGCATCGCTGAGGTGATCGGGACGGTGACGCTGTCGCGCGTCCACCCGGTGCTGGTCGGGGCCCGCTGGCTGATCGGCGTGCCGTGCGGCCTGGCGAGCCTGAAGGGCGACGCGGTCGGCGACGGGGACGATCTCGTCATCTACGACCAACTCGGGGCCGGGCTCGGCTGTCGCATCGGCGTCAGCGAGGGCGGCGAGGCGGCGGCGGCGTTCTACCCGAAGAAGGTGCCGGTTGACGCCTACTGCGCCTGCATCCTCGACGCGATCCAGGTCACGAGCGACATCGAACCGACGGCGTGAGTTTACCTGTTGGGAATTCCAACGCGAGGCGACCGACATGGCAGCGAGCGAACGCGAGTTGAAAGAGCTGATGTGCGAGATCGGCCGGCGCGTCTACGCCAAGGGCTTCGCCGCCGCCAACGACGGCAACATCACCATCCGCCTCAACGAGAAGGAAATCCTCTGCACGCCGACGATGGTGTCGAAGGGCTACATGACGCCCGACGACATCTGCAAGGTGGATTACAACGGCAACCAACTCGCCGGCAAGAAGAAGCGGACGAGCGAAGTGCTGCTCCACCTCGTCGTCTACAAGCTCCGGCCGGACGTCAACGGCGTCGTCCACTGCCACCCGCCGCACGCGACGGCGTTCGCCGTGGCGCACGAGCCGATCCCGAAGTGCATCCTGCCCGAGGTCGAGGTCTTCCTCGGCGAGGTGCCGATGGCCGTCTATGAGACGCCCGGCGACCAGCGGTTCGCCGAGACGATCGCGCCGTACGTCAAGGACTGCAACACGATCCTGCTCGCCAACCACGGCACGGTCACGTTCGGCCCCGACCTGATGAACGCCTACTGGAACACCGAGATCATCGACGCCTACTGCAACATCCTCATCCTCGCCAAGCAGCTCGGCCGGGTGAACTACTTCGACGAGCAGAAGACGCGCGAGTTGCTCGCCCTCAAGAAGCGGCTCGGCTACGACGACGTGCGCTTCCACAACGCGGACGCCCCGACCTGCGGCGTGAGCAGCTTCGCGGAAGGGTACGGCGACTTCGTCCCGACGCCGTACGCGTTCGAGCCGAACAGCGAGTGCATGACGTGCGGCGTGACGGCCGGGTCGAACGGCCGCGTCGAGGCCGCCCCGGACGGCAAGAAGGACGGCGTCGATGTCGAAACCCTCGTCCGGCGCATCACGGATCAGGTGATGTCGGCGCTCTCCTGAGGTGACACATGAAGGTCAGCATCATCGGCGGCGGCGGCCTGGTCGGAAGCATGGCGGCGTTCGCGTTCCAGTGCGGCGGGATCGCTAGCGACCTGTGCCTGATCGACGCCAACCAGGACATGTGCCAGGGCCAGGCCCTCGACCTGCTCCAGGGGTCGAGCCTGACGCACGACCAGCGCATCCACGCCGGGACGATGGAGGACGTCGCGACCAGCGACGCCGTCGTCGTCACGGCCGGGCTGCGCCGCAAGCCGGACGAGAGCCGGCTCGACCTCATCAACCGCAACGTCGATCTGTTCCTCGGCTTGCTCGACCAGATGAAGGCGGCCGGGCTCAAGGACTCGACCTACCTCGTCGTCGTCAGTAACCCGGTCGATATCCTCACGTATCTCGCCATCAAACGCGGCGGCCTCGACTGGCGGCGTGTGATTGGTTTGGGCACGCTGCTCGACACGGCCCGGTTCCAGAGCCACCTCGCACGGCGGCTGAAGGTGCCGGCAACGCAGGTGCGGGCGACGATCCTCGGCGAGCACGGCGACAGCATGGTGCCGGTCTGGTCGAGCGCGACGGTCGCCGGCCTGCCGATGGAGCAGTGGCCGACCTTCAACGCACAGCTCCAGCGCGAGGCGTTCGACGAGACGAAGACCGCCGGGGCGGCGCTTATCAAGCTCAAGGGCGGCTCCGGCTTCGCCGTCGGCCTGTCGATCCGCGAACTGGTCACGTCGATCCTGCTCGACAGCCGGAAGGTGCTGCCGGTCGGCACGTTACAGCAGGGCCTGTACGGCCTGCGCGACGTGGTCCTGTCGGTGCCGACGGTCATCGGCACCGGCGGGGCTCGCGAGCAAGTTGAGCTGGCCCTGTCGCCGAAGGAGCGCATGGGTCTGACGAACTCGGCGCGGGTCCTGCGTGAGATCATCGATCAGGTCGAAGCTCGGCTCGGCGGCCAGAAGTCAACGGAAAAACCAACGCCGAAGCCGACGCCGGCCCCGACCGGCAACGGGACGCCGCTGGTGACGACGGCGAGCAACGGCAAGGCGATCCCGCGTTCGGCCTGGCAGGCGAACAAGAAGTGAGGCCGGTCCGATGGTGCAGAAGTCGCTCGAACTCAAGCTCGCCCGCATCCACGCCGATCCGGCCCGGTGCAAGGACTTCATCCTCGCCGACGCCAAGGACGCCGACATGGCCCTGTCCATCGGCGCGCCGGGCCGGTCGCCGGAGGCCCACCCGGGCGAGGTGCGCTACCGCAGCCTGAGCGAGTTCCGCGACGTCGTCACCCAGATCGTCGAGGCGGAGCTGGTGGACATCATGCTGATGTCCGCCTCGACGAGCGAGGCGCTGACGATCCAGCGCCGCCTGTTCGACGACAGCCCGGTGACGCCGGCCGCCCGGGCGAACGACACGACCGACATCCACATCGTCCGCGGCAGCCGGTATCCGACCGACACGTCGCTGCCGTTCCGGACGGCGACGCTCGACCACATCCAGTGCGGCCACCTGGACTGCAAGCCGGAGGAGCGGCACCTCGGCGCGAACCTCGGCCTCTACAGCATCACGTTCCAGAACGAGACCGGCATCGACCGGCTCGCCCTGGAGGAGTACAAGAGTTTCCGCCACGAGGCGGAGCGGAAGGGCTTCCGCCACTTCCTCGAACTCTTCGACCCGAACGTACCCGGCTCGGTCGATCCGGCGAAGGTGCCGGACTTCATCAACGACGTGATCGTCCGCACTCTCGGCGGCGTGACGAGCGCGGGTCGGCCGTTGTTCCTGAAGATGGTCTACCACGGCCCGAAAGCGATGGAGGAGCTGGTCCACTACGACCCGCACCTCGTCGTCGGCATCCTCGGCGGCTCGGCCGGGACGACCTACGACGCGTTCAAGCTCCTCGCCGAGGCGAGGAAGTACGGGGCCCGCGTCGCGCTGTTCGGCCGGAAGATCAACAACGCCGAGAACCAGCTCGCGTTCATCCACTTCCTGCGCTACATCGCCGCCGGCGACATCGAGCCGGAGGAGGCCGTCCGGGCGTACCACGGCGTGTTGCAGCAACTCAACATCAAGCCGCATCGCTCGCTGCAAGACGACATGGTGATCCAGACCGGCGTCATGAGCTACGGCGGCGACGGGCGGACGGTTAGTCTACCGGTCAAGCCTGTGGAGAAGAAGCCGGCCGAGAAGGCGGCGTGCGCCTGTGCGTGCGACGACAAGAAGCCCGCAGTCGAGGCAAACGGGACGCCGGATTTCTCGAAGATGACCAACGCCCAGAAGATGGCGTACCACAAGGCGCGGTGGGATCGCATTCTCGGATCGTGAGCGGCGATCACGGCGGAGTGTCGTGCAGATCGTGCGAGGAAGGCCGGATCGCCGTGCTGTCTTGCGGGGCCGGAGGTTGCTCGCCCGGCACGAAATCGCCAGGTTCCGAGGTTTCCGGCGGATAGAGGTCCCGCCAGCATTCGCGCGGGGTCGGCTCCCGGTATCCGGTCGCGAACGCATGTCGAACCGCCGTCCCGATGGCGTAGGGCACCACGAACGTCAGGAGGATCAACAGGAGTTGCCCGACAGCCTCGAACCTCCCGAAGAGGTTCAGGAACTGCCCCCCCACCTGGTACACCGCGTAACACCAGATGACGAAACCGACGCTCGCCGCCCCGAACGCGGTCATTGCCCCCGCCGGCCGG
>Ga0268299_1003217_pt1 | contig 15826 bp, 12 predicted proteins | sample NOBtaG_FD_193484 | JGI IMG/M metagenome (GOLD analysis project Ga0268299, IMG submission 193484) | Activated sludge microbial communities from bioreactor in Nijmegen, Gelderland, Netherland - NOB reactor | ecosystem: Engineered > Bioreactor > Aerobic > Activated sludge | place: Netherlands...
ACATTTTTCGGTTTCTCGATAAGCTCTTTGCTCATGACATATCTGCTCGGATTGTTTATTTGCTAACTTCAATCTTTTGCAGATATGTTTCTTTTTCAACCCTTGACTGGGTTTACGGATAGATACTAAGCAGTTGCTCAAATTCGTCTAGCAAGAACACGATCCGGTGAATACGATTATTTGACTTAAAAATTGATTCAACCGCTGACTGTAAGTGTAAAGGCGCACGCCATGCACCATTGAGGTCTTCTGTGCATATCATTTGATATATTTCCTGCAATGTGCGCGGCAGATCCGAACCGAAGCGCTTCTCATCTCTACAACTTTGGCATAAACTCCGCACAAGCAATTCGAAGCCTGCCCAATTTTGGGGAATGCGTACCGCAGAATCGGCTTGAAATGCGGTCAAATCCAAACAAAAATTGGCATCAGCCATAACAAATAAAATATTTTCATGCCGCATCTTCGATTGGTTCATGTGTTCCAGAAGATGATTTTGAACACCTTCCTGTTGTGCAATATGCTGGAGCATATGGGTCTTTCCGACACTACCGACCCCTACCAAGCTGACCGAGTCGCCATCTATAATTGAGTTAAATAACATACCCAGTTCATTTTCTCGGAAATGGAGTGGGTATTGTTGAGTAGTTGACATAACCTGAAATGCCCTCCCTGTACCCTGGCTGCATCAAATGTTTTTGTGATCCTATCACAATCGATTATAATACGCTAACGGGCAATAATATCTAATTTTGAATGATGCGAATAATGTCATCATTAATGAATGAATATATCCGGGTAAGTGGTGTAGGGTTATGTCGAATCTGTAATCCTAATCATCAATATTTGTTGGGAGCCAACCCCAACCGCCAGAATGTGCTTACCCCTATCGGTGGCGCTTTCTGGTTCGATAAAGATGCCCCGTTATTGCAGTGGGAGCCAATATTTTTAGATAACCAGCAAAATGAGCTTCGGTTCTTATTGCGCCGCACGATACTGAACGATTTTGCAACCTGGTTTCGAACCCGAAAACAGCGCGAAACAAATCCTTTTCGAGAATTCTATGAAGAGTTAGTGGATGAATATGCTGTGATTCCTAAACTCGAACCTTCCGATGTGCTGTTTCGCCATTATCGTACTGTCGAATATGAAGGTATAACGAAGCGGCTCAGTCAGGCAGGTTGGCCTACGCACTATATATTGGAATTATTCGATGTCGAGTTTATCAACCAGATGACCTGGGAACGACTTCGGGATATAGGCCAACATCTTTCACTTGAATGGGTCACACGAGCTGAGATTGAAACTGGCATAAGTCAAACCAGTCATAGGGTAATTGATGCAGAAATTTTGCTTTCTGACTCATAGTCAGGGCATCACTCTAGCTTTCAAAGTTTAATAAATTGGAAAGTGCGAGGGATCATTCAGCATGAATAAGACACAAAAATCTTCAAGGTCAATCTCTATGCCATCTTCCTTTCCTAATCTGAATCCTAAACCGGCAACTGAACATTCGCTGCTCTGGGCAAGCAAACTGGCAGTCATTTTATCAGCGATTGCTCTATTAGCTGGCCTGGTACTTTCATCCTGGGCGATTCTCATCCTGGCGGCGACTCTCTTCATGCTTGGGTCGTCTCTCTTTTTCGTTCGATATGCAACCCTTGCATCAGGACACTGGCATGAAATACACAGAAAAGGTGATGGTCGCTTTTTGCGCTATGTTCACAAAAAAGATGCCGGTGCGGTACCCCTCTGGCCCTGGGAGAATATCGAGCTAAACCCTTTCTGGATTGACCAATCCATTATCATCAATCTAAAAGACATTCAGGATGTGATGACCCACGATGACCTCCCCTTCCAGTTGAGAGGCAAATTGATGCTGCGGCTGATTCCTGAGCTTATTGCACCTGATGTCCGGTCAGCTTACGCCCACTACATCCGGCTGGATGAGGAACTGCGAGAGCATGTCCTGATAATGGTCGCCAATACCGTCAATAATGCGCTGCTCGAACTTGGTACACAGGTAGCATCAGCACGGGAATTCGAGGCGCGCATGAGGTCGTCGGATTTTCGTAACAACCTCAGCCAGAGTATTCTTCAACAATTTACGCCATCGATACAGGTAGAGGAACGTTCTGAAAATAAATATTTTGTGCCTAACGGTCTCGGCTTAATCAATGAGATTTCTTACATTCGTGGCGGCTTTGGCGACGGTATCCTGCGCCCGCGACAGCAGCTCTCTGGAGGCGCGATGGGGGCCAGGCTTGCGCAAGAGCTAGAGGCATCTGAAGATATTACCCTTGAAGATATCGCTTTGACTTCAGGGGCGACCCAATCTTACATGCGACTGCGCGGCTCCGTTTCAACGGATCGCAGATCACGTCAAACCAACCGAGATACACAGCAGCAGGTCGAAAGTACGCCTGTTGAAAAACCAAAGGTACAAGTGCCGTCAGAACCTGCTAAGGATGAGCCACCCCAGGAGAACGATCCTAAAATGGATGAACGGATAAAGCGATTATCCTCAATGTCGCCAGCAGATATCATTCGGGAGCGGCGCAAGCGCGATAACCTGTCTCAAAATAATGAGGGAGATTTGCTATGAATTCTGGTTGGAATGACCCTCGCACTCTGGATCGTCCCATTCAAGGAGATTATGATACTTACTCAGATGAGTATCGACGGCAAGCGATGGAAGATGTGGTACAGAAAATCAACACCCAGGAATGCGTCTCCTTGGTTGGAGTCGGCACCGTTGGTAAAACACATTTTTTACGCCGACTTTTTGAGCCAGCTTTGTTTAGCCGCCTTCTGATGCCTTATGGGCTAAAGGCGGAGGACATGCTTGTAATAACCATTGACCCCAACGCGCTGTTAAACGTAGGCAGCTCTGAAGATCAATATAACGCATGGGGCGGATTTGAACTGATTGCAGCACGATTAATGGAAGAAATCCCCACAGACCAGCTTCCAGAAGAGGTAGGCGAAGCGTATGGTGAGATGATTCAAGCCAATGCATTTTATCGCGCAACGGCCTTCAGACATCTCCAAAAAGCGATTCACAGCATCTTCAACTTGCTCCAACCCAAACGGATTGTGATCGTATTCGATGAGTTTGAACGTCTGTTACAGCTTATGCCTGCCAGCTTTTTCATTAATCTGCGCGCACTCCGGGACGAGAAGCGCTACGCTTTGTTGTATATGGCAGTAAGCCGCAGAGAAATGTACAACCTGGATCAGGGGGATGAGACAATCCATAAAAAGATGGTTCAAGCGCAAAGTTTTTTTGAGATCTTTAAAGACCCTGTTTATTTGCGCGCTGCTGAGGACGGTGACTGTATTGAGCTAGTTCGAAATCTCAATATGCGGGTGCGAATGGGAAAGCTGCTGGAGAAAAATGATTATAAGCTGCTCACTGAGTGGACGGGGGGACATGCTGGGCTGCTAAGAACAGCATTAATCCTATTTGATCGGCTTAAGTATCATGGTAAAAGAGCAGAATTTTTCCGCTATTTGCTCGGAGATCGGAACATTCAGCAAGAGTGCGAAATTTTGCTGGATAGCTGCACGCCTCGCGAGATGACATTCCTTTTGAAAATTTCCGAATTAGCGCGAACCAATACCCCCCTGTCTGAGGAAGATGAAAGAATATTCTATTCTGAAATTCAAACGTTGTACCAAAAGCATTTGTTGAGCAACCACACAACACCGAAATATAAAATCGATCCTCCAATCCTAAAGGAATATCTCACCTTTCGCGATTGGTATCACAAAAATACTCAGCGATATGTTCCACCAGCCAACCCGCGCCCCAACAGCCCTAATATTCAGCCGCCTCAGCCGCCAACGACTTTACCAGAGGAGTAGGCATGGATTGATTGAGAGCATTAGCCCCTGTGATTCAAGCGAATCTCCGCTAACTTTTCGACTTTTCGACCAACAATGGCAGCCATCAATAAGGCATGACCTTGACGCAGATGATTACTTTCGTCGCTGGATTCGCCAGCCCAGGTCAACGATTGGATCGCGTTGAATAAAAGGCCCGTGAAATAGCTCTCCAATTCATCATTCGAATTACACATCCTTTCGGCATATTGTCGAATAAAATTGATCGCGTTGATCAGGTCTCGCACGGGCTTTGAATCGTTCGGCTCGATGACGATCTCTTCATCGAGTTTTTGGACATCCGCCAGTCGGTGTTCTAATGCCTCACGACGCCGGACAGAAAAAAATTCTCGCCCCAATACCTCAAAACGCAGCGCCGTCTCCAGTTTGGCGAAATCACTGAATTCATGGCTGTATCCAGTGCGATGAAAATCAATCAAATAGACCGTCTGTCCGCCTAAAATAACATTCTGTGGATTGAGATCACCATGAGTGATCTTCAGATAGGGTGCTCTAAGCAGTTGATCGCCTGACAGTCTATCAACGAAGACGCGAGGATGTGGATAGGACACATGCCGGAAAACAATTTGATTATCTGTAAACTCTAATTGGTTTTTAAACTCGAGTTGATTGATGATAGCATTCATATGGTTTTCCATACGCTCAATTTTACGCTGGGAGTCAAGTTCCCACTGTCGAATGTATAATTCGGCAATTGTTTTATCTTCTGCATCTTCCGGTTTTGTCTCAAACCATCTACGCATCACCCAAAATACCCGTTCCAGCATCTCCGGTAACATATCTGCTGCATTGCGACAAACGTTTTTCAAATCTGGAATCGTTACCGACCCTTCCTCAAAAAGGGGTTCACCTTCCAGAGTATATACAAGAGCTTCAAGGTTTGAACTCGTAAAAGGTTCTTGCTTGAGCAGGATCGGTTTTTGCTGTAGATAATTATCGACAAAATCCAGATAATTCTGTATTTCAGTGGATATACGCCTTTCGCTGTTTAATTTATCGATTTTTAGCACAACGGGTCGTCTTTCCATTCTGGTTTCTTTATTCCAATATCTCATAAAGGCAACAGCCGCCCCACTGCGTCCCTGCCGTCCATGCAGGAACTCATATTTATATTGAGCTGTCTTGCTATTTTCGTCCATAAACTGGCGGAAAATGGCTTCGACATCTTCTGTCATCTGCCGTGCTGCTTCAGGATCACCTTTATCAGAATGCTGGAATCGATCTAAAAATTCGGCAAATTTGTCGTGATTAGTGAACCGTGCCTTTAAGTCGTCAGCTATATCGGGCTTTACTTTTATCGCCGAAACAAGTGTCCGCATTTGCAGGGCGGCAGAAGCTAATTGAGCAAATTTGATAATCAGGTCTTTATTGTATGAATGAGTTCGTTTTTCTCGTGAATTCAGGAATAGAATACCGATCGGCTTTCCCTGAGCATCGGGCAGACAGATGCCGGCTAATCCTCGAATTTTCTCCATCTCAATAAATGGATGTCCAACCAGATTTGGAGAGCCATGGAACCCATATTGCGGCTCTAGTTTCAGAAGGCGGATCTGATAGTCAGTCAGATGCTCAATATCATCAATATAAAGGGCGTTTTCCTTTAGTACCGCCTCAACCAGGCTTCCATAGAGTGTAAGGTGTGGCTGTTCTTCCTGATGAGCTTCGGGCTTGAGTAATCCGTACTGCGCCCACTGGCTGCGATCAATCTGACCTTCCTGGTTAATCGGGTAGAGAACTACTGAATCAAAGTCAAGTGCTTCCGCTGCTGCTTTAACAACCGCATCGCCTACTTTTTCTTGTACAACAAAGAGCCATTCCAACGAATCAGCAAAGTTTTGAAGCTCCAGCTTCTCTTGTTCAATCGTATCTGAGTGCCGTACCACTTCAAGTGCGTTGGCCGCTTCATGCGCGAAAAGCGCACCATCAAACTCATCAACAGAGGTGAAGAAATTTTCCTCATGATGATCGAGTGTAATAACGCCAATACATTTGTCGCCCTGGATAAGCGGAATGCCCATCCAACTCCGCATGTCCTGAACCTGGTAAACAGTATCTTGCATCACCGGATACCTGTTCTGAACATTGCGAAGACGCTTGGGCTTTCGCTCTCGCCATACGTCTACATTAGGATGCTGTTTTTCCGAATCGAGTGAAAACTGCTGTTTTTTCAGCTCATCCAAATCATCAAAACCAATGCCATCCTCAATGACTAAACTTGGTGGCGAGCCGCTGTCATTGATAAGCTGGATAGAAGCCTTGTCATACGGTATGAGCCTTTTGATGAGTTTCAAAACTCGATTTAACATCTCTTTTTTAGTGAACAGTCTTGAAGTAGCATTATCTCGTTGCTTTGATTGAATAGGTTCAAATAATTCGCGGATCACATCGCGGCGCAACTCTACACTGCGCACATAGGACAGCGCATGAGTGAGTTGACGCAAAAATCCAGTCAGCTCTGAAATTTTTTCTCGACTTGGCAGGTCACTTCCAATCGTATTATCTTTCATGCTCACCACAATAACAGCAATAGCACGTTGATGCTCACCTTGGATTTCGAGCAGCGGAAATGCGTATCGCCAGCGCGTATCTTCTTGTCCCCGCAAGAAACGTCGGCTTCGAAAAGCCCGTGCCTCAAGACCATCATCGTTTATAGAGACAGGGTTAGGAGATAATTTTTGCGTTGTAGTGCCGCTTTGTCCGACCCGCTTCATCACGTCATCGCCCGATTGGTAAATCCAGAACTCAGCCCCTTCTACCCATTTATATAGGTGGCATAGTGCATCGATAGCAAATTGGGCTGAGATGTCCTTTTCGCTCGGCGTATATAAGATATGGATCAATACGGCAACAAAACGCCTGCGTTCATTCTCTGTTGCAGCCGGGATCTTTTTTAGCCGATCAAATGCATCCTCCACTCTCCCCAACCAGGCGAGCAATTCCGTGATACGGAAAGCGCTCAATCGATCCCGTAAATAGGAATGGTAAATTTTGTTTCGGATTTGGTAACTGTCATCATTGATTCGATTGACCATTCCAGTTGCATAAACGGGGTCAAAGTTGGGGATATCGGTTGGGATCATCAGTTCTTGAATGGGAACTAAATCCTGATCCAGTAAAAGTTCAAAACTCATGAGCAAATCAGCATCTCGTTCGATTTGTGAGACAGCCTCTCGCAGGGGGCTGTAATCCTGAGTGGGCTTGAGGATAATTTTGATATAGCTATCTAATTGCTTTTTTATAAGATCTGTCGTAATCGTATTGCTCTGTTTTTCGGCAGCCTCGATACAGTTTTTGCAAATGACCTCAATTAAATCGGCGACCCCTTGCGTGTGTTCTAAAAGTAGATTGACCACCTCATCTTTTTGTTCAATGACAATTTGATCCGCCGATAGATAGGCTTCAATAAGCCTGCGACTCTGTTTGACACTGACACCGCCAACCCGGACTGGCCTTGCTTTATTATACAACGGTGATGTGATGCTTATGGTGGCACGATAGGTATTTAAGGCAGTAGAGATGACAAAGTTAATGAACGATCCGCGTGGATCGACTCTAACCTCCTCATAAATTTTTCGGATGTTATCAAACAATGCATTGATTAAATCGACGGGCAAATTTTCGACGTGATCGATAATGACAACCAGCGGACGCTGTGTCGAATCGGCATATCGGCGTAACTCCGTCTGGAAACCCCCATCTGGTAAGTCATCATAAAGCTCCTCAATCGTTCCTTTTGTCTGCTCGATAAGTTTTTCGACCAGCCGATGAAAAAAATCGGAAAGCGAGAGCGCAGCATACAAATTGGGCGAATCCATCGGAAGATGAATGACCTGATAGCGACGATTCTTTATCGCCTCTAAAAATTGGTCAATGACAAATGTTTTCTTCGAACGACGTGGCCCCAGCAAAATGGTAGGAGCGCCTTCTCTTAAGTTCCCCAACATCTCTTTTACATAGGGCTGAAAAATTTCTTCCAGGATCGTTTGTGCGGCGGTCATGACAACTCCTGTTGCAGTTTCCATAATGCGTGTTTAAGTTTAGTCCTTTGCATCAGCAGCGTTGGGAAAACCGGAGCGATAAAACGCATTTCTTGTCCACTACGATACCAGGTGCCAACCAACTCTAACTGTTTGCAAGAAGCTTCTAGCTGATCAAGCGTAAGATTGATGTCGTGTTTGGCAAGTGCAGCGTCGATATCTTCCAACGTAAAAGGACGTGTGTCTCCTCGCTGCATGAGGACAATGGCAAAAACACAAGCTTTTTCGATTGGAGTAGTGCTTTCATCAAATGACTCTAGGAGAAATCCCGTTACTCGATCATCAGTATGAACCTGGGCGAGAGAATCAAGCGTGATTGTTCGCTCATTTGAAGGCAGCATATCCAGCCTCTCTACAAGAACACGGCAGTAGTTCTGCAAAAGCAGTGGCAAGCCCGCCGTTTCCTGATAAATCTGACCCACAATTTGCTGCTCACTTTCAAACGTCACGCCTAGATTGGTCATTGGAACAACGATCATTTCACGGGCCTGTTTTAAGGTCAGTTCGCCAAGTTTTATTGGCTCCGCAAACGATAGAAGGGGCGACTCAAATTGGCGAATTTCCTGCTTAGCCCAACGGAATCCCGCCATAATGTAGCGGCAGTGACCACTCATGGCAACGTTCCGCAGCACACGGAGCAGCTCACGCTCTTCACCTCGCTGCTGGAGAATAAGCTGATCGATTTCATCGAGCAGTAAAACCGGTATTCTGCGAAAGCGTTTATGCATCCGTTCAAAAAACCGAACGAAATAGGATGACAAATTCTGCTGGCGGTCAAGCCTCTGATGTTCACGAACATCCATGCGCTGAATAACTTCAGCGAGAAACTGACGGGTACTTGTAATATCACTGCAATCCAGGTAAATGATCGGCTTTGCTTCATCTGGATCGTACTCCAGAGTCATTCGCTCTCTGACCTCTTTCATGAGGGACGTTTTTCCAATGCGCCGAATCCCAAGAATCAAAAAGTTCGTTTCAGGACTTTGCAACAACCTCTGAATTTCCCCTTCCCGCCCAAAGAAACGACCACCAGAGACAGGCGCTGTGGTTTCATAAGGGGCAAGTGTCGAGAAAAGAAGCTGCGGCGCAAGATTATCTCGCAGTTCCGCAAGCGGATGGCGCGAGTTAATAATGCTCTCCATCTCCCGATAACCGATGAAGGCGAAATTGTAATACGCGCTAGGAATATCCCGTAGTTCCCTCACATCCCCTTCGACAAGAATGAGAACCATGTATTCATTGTCCCATTTTGAAAGGCTGATGGTGTCTTGAATACTGTCGTATAGTTGCTGAGTGGGCATCGTGCCGTAATCTTCACGAGTGACAATGAGCGCTGGCGTTTGGCGAGAAAGCCGCAAACGCCAGCGGGAGAAATCGATAAGCATTCGATCAAATTCGAGGAGTGAAGGGAGTCGTCTGATTCGAAAATTCCATTGATCGTTGAACAGTGTCAGCAATTTTTGAGTTGGTGATGAGACTAGCTTTCTACTGGTCATATCTCAAAATCCTTCACTAAATTTTACCTGACTAATAAGATTGACATCACCGCCATTCGATTAAGCCAAAATCCAGCATAATGTCCAGAACTTGGCGACCCACGCTAGGTAAAATATTCGCATCTTTTAGCACATCAGCAATTGGCTTCCACGTTCCATTACCATTGGGGAGATGCTGCCAAATTTGTGCTGCGAACTTAGCCGTTTCTGGAGTGCCGATTTCAAGTAACCTATTGCGCCCCGCATTCGTAAACAGCTTAAGTCGTAATCGATCTTCAGCCATCGAAACATTGGCATTTTTCTTTTGGATGGACGATGCGGCGCGCAGGGGACTGTTATCGACTATCACTTGCTCGTAATTATCATTAAAAGCGGAATCGAGATCGAAAACTCCATTTTTAATGATGGCATGTCCATTCACCCTTAAAGTTGGATGTCGAGTGACCAGATCACAGTGAACATGGAAGGGTCGATCACCCCCTAGATGTTGATTTTCACCGAGCGCAACATGAAGCGTTGACGCCATTTTTTGATCCAGGAGCATATTGCCGGTAAGCTCCAGGAGTGTATTGCTCACACCAATCCCGACCTCTGCGAATGGAAAGCGATCATATACTGATCTGTGGGGGATATGGGCAAGCTGGTTAGTCTCCAAATGATTGAGTATCTGCTCATTCGTGGCACTCACAACCCACATGTCTCCGGCTTCAACATGGACGATCATCTCCTCGCCCGGCTTTAGCACCAATTCCGGGATTGAGCCATTGATGACGATGCTACCCCTACCGCCCTCTTGCGGAGGAAGAATAAAAACCTCACCAGAAGGAACATTTCCCCAACCGCTATTACCCACGACACCGCTGCTTGGGATTGAAACAACATTCCATTTCGGAAGATTCAGATACAAACTATGCTCTTTATCCCCCTGGTCTATCGTGATTATCTCGACTGTCTGCGCGCGATAGAGAATTGAATTCAAGCGATTACATATTCGCTGAATCTCGTCCAGATTCATCTCAGCGGCATAACGCAGCACATTAAAGTCTGCACCTGGCATATGTCCAATACGCCGCTGTGCGCTAACCTCTCCCAAGATCATTGTCCGAAACGGATAAGTATCGGCACGACCATTCACACAAAGAATTAAGGTAGTAGTATCGGCATCTAAAACCGACTTCACCACCGACAGGTCAAACTTATTTTGTTCTGCCATCCTGAGCTGGTCGGCAATCGAAACGTTGCAGGCTATAGGGAGAATATCCAGTAATTCTGAAGCCTTGCACAGGATTTCGAAAATATCTACAGTCGTTTCATCGTAGATAATGCCAACGACCCCTCGGTTCTTCTTCAAACAGTTGCTAAGAATATTCTTAGCCCCAATCAATAATTGCTCGTCATCTAACGCCATAAGGGATAGATCCCGCTTAGTTGTTGATACTGACCGTCAAATTACAAAGGAAACGCCCTAAAACTGTGTTTTGCTATTGCCCCAACATGCACTTTTGAGAATAGATTAGTACCTCTACCTCGCATCTGAATGTCAATGGTAACAATGAATTATATCTTTAGTCAACAAGTTAGTGTCAGAGAGTGTTTAATTAAATAGTAAAGAAAAGTTTGGTGATGACGCGCCCGGACGATCTGCCTCCAAGGTTATCGTTTGTGTTGAGCAATATCGAGCTTATTCTGCAACGCTAACGCGGTCAGATAATACAGGGAGCCGCAGACTATATATTCCGCGCCGTATGGTGTCACCAAGAGCACTGCCTAAGTCGCTTTCAACAAGTTTCGTATCACTGAAGGGGATGTGGCTGACTTTGATCGTGGCGCATGTTTGTCGTAATGGCTTTTGTACATGCACTCAAGGGCGAAGGCAAAGGTATTAGCCACTTCTCAGAGACGTTGATTCATAAATGGTAGAACGAATGAATGACCGAGATTTTCATACGCTAAAGACGCTGGTGGAAAGTGAATCCCCGATTCTCGAAGAGTAAGTTCATTTGTCGTAAGTTTGCTAGCTGGGTTCCCTCATGATAAGGCTGCTAGCTGGGCATTAGGTCTGCAACCAGCCAGCAACCGGATAGGGCGCTGGGACTGACCCCACTTATCGAGCTTACCGGTACAGCCTGCTGGCTACGTGTCAGTTCCTGTTGACCGGAAATTTCCGTTTGGTACATTTGAGTCATGCGACTATGTTTTTTGCTTCCGAATCTTCAATGAGTTCCCGACGACAAATATCACCTTATACGGAACACCATCGTCTTCGCAGGTGGAATGTCGCTGCCTTACTGCTCAACGCAGCATCGGCATTCGGTATTTACTATCTGCCCTCCTCTACAGATGTGAGTGAGACGCTTCACGACACATCTTCTCCTGAGCATTCTGAACCCTCAATAGCTTAATTGGAGATACGATCATGGCTCGCTCTGACCAGCTTTAAAGGGGGTCCAGGAAGAATCCAAGTTGACTACCGAAATCATGTTTGAATTCGTAGATTTACTGCTTGCCGAAGGCGCGTTGGATATTTGAGGTTGGAAGGTTGCTCTTCTTGTAAGGAGTTGAATCTTGCTGGGGTCACTCAGCAATCTCAACCAAGCCCGTAATCAGGGTGGGTACAATGTCTCTCAAATGCTTTGCGAAGGCTTGCAAGTGCGGCGGCGGGTTTTCCGTGTAAAGCCAGACGGCTTCATAAGATAGCATCAGCGGCTCACCTGATTTCTCGATGATGGATAACGCAGACTGGTTTTCAGTAGATACTTTCGAACGTGGCAAGATAGCAGCACCTACACCTAACTTTGCCCACTCTTCAAGCACTTGATACCCCAAAGCTTCTCCCGCGTACTCTCGCAATTTGAGGCGATGACTACGGAAAATAGCGCGTGTTGCCCTTGTCAAGCCGCAGGTATCCGGCACCATCACATAAGTCTCATCAGCAATATCTTTTAAGAAAACTGAGCCACTCAAATTGTGCCTTGGTGCACGTTTCATGTTCGGTAAAAACAACAATGCTTCATGATACAGGGGCAGATTTTCCCAATGCGGTTGCTTGACACTTGCTACACCAAACACAAAATCGAGCTGATCCTCATCGAGCATCCGGTGAAGATCCGCTACATTCATTTCACGCAAGATCAATTCCACCGCTGGATTTAATTGCTTGAACGAATCGCTGATCAAGGCGAGGAAATGAGAATCAATCAATGGCGATGTTCCAATGCGAATAAGCGTCGTTTCAGGATGCAAAAACACTTGAGCTTGCTTCATCAGGACTGCCTGTGCGTTCAGCATATCCAGTATGCTCGGCAGCAGATATTGACCAAATGCGGTTAGGCTGACCTTGCGTGTTGTGCGGGCAAACAGGTGTCCCCCCAGTTCATCTTCCAACTGTGAAATCGCAATTGAAAGTGTAGGCTGGCTGACAAAACACTGATCTGCGGCTCTCGTGAAAGAGCCTGTTTCAACAACAGCACGGACATATAGAAGTTGGTTTAAATTCATATTTCACACCCCCGCATTTCGACTGTGACAATGTATAACTACCTACTCAGTTTGAGAGAAATCTCCATAAATCGCATGACGTGATCATGCTACCTAAACCTTATCCTGAACCAACCCACGTAGAATTGGGCCTTTAGATTGATAGCTTTAAACTATCAATTGTCATCAATAATACAATTGGACTATAAATCAATCCTCTCTTATAGTGAACTATAGCTTGACACGCCTGTCAAGAAACGATCCTCTACGATAAATAAGGAGATTAGATATGGTTTATCTTCAAATCACCATGCGGATTGCTTCAGGCAACCGTGCCGGGGCTGCTGGTGTGTACGGCAAGTACAAACCGGCATTCCTCGCTCAAGTTTCAGGTGCAAAGTCGAAGGACTTGCTCGTTCGTGACGAAGATGTTCAGGTGTTGCACGGCTTCAATTCAAGCGATAATGCGAAAGCCTATCTGCAAAGCACTCTGTTCAACAATGATGTGGTGCGTGAATTGAAACCTTTCTTGCAGGACAACCCCGACATTCGCATCTACGAAAGTGCGTAAATCAGCCTCACTGCCAATCTGATCGCTAGTTACTGTATGAACTTTCCCCACCCCTATCTCCCCTTCCTGTTTTACGGGGGATTGGGGTGAGGACTGGCAATTAACGTTTGCCCATACGAGGGACATCGTTGACCGTTGAAATTTTGAAGGGATGACAAACCAAATGACAAATCAAAACTGCATTATCACTCCTGCGGGTAGACAACGCCTTGAAACACAAGGTTATATTGGATACACCGACATTGAGTTAGACTCGTTCAAATTCGGGATTCGCTTTGCGTACTATTTATGTGGCTCTATTGCGGTACTTGGTTTGCTGCTAACCAGTCCAGCAATATTGTTCAGCACCCTGCTCATTGCTTTTATGGGTGTTATCCTTCCCCGTCACCCATTCGATTATCTCTACAACCATGTGATACGACATTGGGTTGATAAACCGCAAATACCATTACGCTCAAAGCAGGGGCGGTTTGCCTGCGGCATGGCAGTTGTTTGGCTAGGAGTTACCGTTGGGCTGTTCTATGCGGGATTGAATACTTGGGGATACGCGCTTGGATACATGCTAGTAGCAACAGCTATTTTAGTAGCAACTACGGATGTTTGTATCCCTTCGATGATTTACAATTCCCTATTCTCAAGGAATAAAGAGTAACACCGCACTAAACTCCCCCGCTGCTGACGAAGTAACCATTATTGAGCGCAAGACCCACTTTATGATGGGTCTGCATAAACCTTGGGGATAGCAGGGCATGGGACGATGGAAGAAGGTGAGAGCGTCCGTTCAAGCTGCTTGAACAACGTGGAATCTAGGTGATCCACGAGACGATCACGCGGATTGACCATATGGCGCGCATCGAGAATTCTACATAGATGTGTTTGTGTTTTCTCCGATTAGATACCACAAACGCATCTCGCCTTTTCCTTTAATCGTTGCCGTGCCGCGTTCTTCACAGATGAACTGATCTTTTATCAACTCATAGGTGCTTTCGGTAATTTGAATTTTGCCGGGTGTTCCGTGCGACTCCATGCGGCTGGCGGTATTGACCGCATCGCCCCACAAATCATAGATGAATTTTTTCCGTCCAATGACTCCCGCCACCACAGGACCAGAGTTGACCCCAATGCGAAAATTTAGAGATTGTCCCCCGCTTGAACTCACATAGGAACGCATTTCCAAAGCCATACAGGCAATAGCATGAGCATGGTCAGGTCGCGCACGGGGAATACCAGCAGCAACCATATAGCAATCGCCGATGGTTTTGATTTTCTCAAGATTATATTTCTCAGCCAGCGTGTCGAAGTGGGAAAAAACCTCATTGAGCATATCAACAACGGCTACGGGGGACATCGCGGCAGACATAGGTGTAAACCCAGCTATATCGGCAAAAAGAATAGTCACTCCCTCAAAATGATCGGCAATGGTACGACTGTCGTTCTTCAAAATCGCTGCAATTTCTTTGGGCAGGATGTTGAGTAACAGATTTTCACTTTTTTGCTGCTCAGTATGTAAAGCGTAGAAGGCAGTATCCTTTTGGGAGACAAAATAGTAAAGCAGAATGAAGGCGATACTGGACACCGCTCCGATATTCAACACGAAAAAAATGGTGATGAGGAATGGCGACAAATTGTTCGCCGGACGGGCAAAAGTCTGGAGGAAACCACTCAGGATAACGAGACCTAAATAGACAAGAAACCAGCGTACAGCGGAGCGTGACCCGGAGAACACCAGAGCACCCATTGGACACAGGAACGACCACAGAATAACTCCACTGGAATTGACAAATCCGCCTAATGCAAGCATGAGCAGAAAGGGCAGCAGCACGAGCAGAAACAGTTGGCTAAAGCGATAAAAGCGGTAACGTTTTGTGTGGCTAAAAATGAAGATACTCAACGAGGATATCACCGCATAAGATAAGGGGATGGAAGCTGCAAGAACCTCGTCGAAGAAGAGATAAATGATTCCCCACAAAGCTGCCGCTGGAATAATCATCAAGGCAATGACGACTAAAAGTGTTTTCTGGAGCCGTACTTCGTCTGGGTCTTCTGACTCTATACCAATTTGAGCGACAAAGGATGCCATTTTTTGAAGAATATTCTGCATCACTGCGCCTCTCTCCCAGCCCTTTTTTAGATTGTATTGTAACATAACAAGCCTGTCAGTAGACCTCGGGTGCCTTTAGCGTTTCGCCCATGACATCCGCATGGGAGACAAGGCATCCTTTGCTGCGTTCCATTGATTAGGAAGCCGGATTATGCAGTTTAACAAAAAAAGACGGAGTAAAATACGGATAAAAGACAGAAAAGGAACACAACATGCCGCGTTATATCCGTATCAGCCT
>Ga0268299_1003218_pt1 | contig 15823 bp, 11 predicted proteins | sample NOBtaG_FD_193484 | JGI IMG/M metagenome (GOLD analysis project Ga0268299, IMG submission 193484) | Activated sludge microbial communities from bioreactor in Nijmegen, Gelderland, Netherland - NOB reactor | ecosystem: Engineered > Bioreactor > Aerobic > Activated sludge | place: Netherlands...
GCTAGCGGCGAGCGCTGGTCAGCGGGCGCCGATCTCGGCGAGCCACTCGAGCGCGAACGGCCACGGACCGTATCCCGCGGCGATGTTGATGTGGCCCGCGCCGGGCAGGATGCGGCAGGCGACGCCGAGCTCCTTCGCGACGTCCTCCAGCTCCTCGGCGCTCGCGTAGTCGTCGTCGTCGCTGCCGACGAGGAGCGTGCGCGCCGCGAGCGGCGCCCACACCTCGGACCGGCGCGGCGGCGGCAGGAAGCTGTCGACCGGCTCGAAGACCAGGAACGGCGAGGGCGGCGCCACGAGCAGCGCGCCGTGGACGCCCGCGGTCCCGTGGGTCGTCAGCAGATGGTCGAGCGCCCAGCATCCGAGCGAGTGGCAGACGAAGGTGACCGGCTCGCCCCGGCCGACGGCCTCCGCGACGACCGCGTGCAGCTCGGCGACCCAGACGTCCTTCTGGGGCTCCGCCGGGGCGGAGAGCGCGGGGAACGCGACGGAGGCGCCGCGGGCGGCGAGCTCGGCCGCGGCCCAGCGTTGCCAGTGCCCGTCACCGGAGCCCTCGTATCCATAAATGAACACGATCATCGCGGGCGCATTCCTTTCTGTCCGCCGTCGGGCTGTCAAGGCGATCGCATGCCAGATCGCATGGGCGCGACGCCGCACTCCGTTGCCGGCGTCTCAAGAATGACACCGCAAGGGCCGATACACGCGCTGGAGAGGAGCGTGCATGCGACCACACATTCTCGTCGTCGATGATTCAGATGAGGTGCGGCTTCTGGCTGCGCGCATCCTCGAGCGTGAGGGCTATCAGGTCACGGAGGCGGACTCGGGGGTGAGCGCCCTCGACAAGCTCCAGACGTTCGTTCCGGACCTCGTCGTCTCCGACATCATGATGCCGGAGGTCGACGGCTATCGCCTGCTGGAGCGCCTCCGCGAGGATCCGCGGCTGCTGGCCGTGCCGGTGATCTTCCTCTCGGCACTCGGCGACGCGACCAGCCTCGAGCGCGGCAATCGGCTCGGGGTCGAACACTACCTCGTGAAACCGTTCACGGCGAAGCAGCTCCTCGCGGTCGTCAGCGGCACGCTCCGGCGCTACGCCGAGCTCCGCCGGGTGCACGTCATCAAGCCGGACGTCGCGAGTCAGGAAGGGCCGCGGCCGCTCGACTTCGAGCCGACGGGGATCGCGCCGCTCGACGATCAGGTCGGCGGTCTCTGCCGCGGGCGCGTGTACCTCGGCCAGGGCGCGGGCGGCGGCGGCAAGGGCGTTTTCGCGGTGCAGTTCCTCCATCGGGCGCTCGAGCGCGGCGAGGGCGCGGTGCTGGTCACCACGGAACGCGTCGACACGATCCTCTACGTCGGGAGCAGCGTCGGCCTCGATCTCCGTCCGCACGTGCGGTCCGGGAAGCTGGTCGTGGTCGGTCTCGCCGAGCGCTTCGAGTACGCGCTCGAGACCCGCAACGACGTGGTCGCGCTCGCCGCCGAGATCGGCAGCTACGCCGCGGAATGCCAGGCCTCGCGCATCGTCATCAACTCGATCCTCACCATTCTCTGCTCGGCGCCCCGTCTCGTGCTGTCCGCGCCCCTCATGACCGACCTCGTCGACGGCCTGGAGCGGACCGGAGCGACGACGCTCGTGATGTCGGACGATCCGGTCACTCCGCAGGAGGAGCTCGCGAACGCCTATTTGAAGCGCTCGTCGTTCGGCACGATCGTGCTCGGCTCCGAGACGCAGGGTCGCGGCACGGGCGTGCTCAAGCTGGAGCGCATGCACGGCGTCACGAGCGCGACCGAAGGATTGCCGTTCCGCGTCGCGTTCGGCACCGGTCTCGTGACCGTCGATCCCGCCGCGACCCCGCACGTGTACGACGAGCTCGAGGAGCTCCGGCGCCACGTCGCGGTCGAGATGGCGAGCGCGGACGACGACGTCACCGGGCTCATGGCGACGATGGGCGGCGGTCTCCGCCTCCGCGATCCGTTCGTGCTGTTCCTCCGCGACTGCGTGTCGGCGGCGCTCAAGGCGACCGAGCGGTGCGCGGTGCTGGTCGCGCGCTTCGCCTTCGAGGCGGCCGAGGGCGGGAACGGCGTCACGCTGACGCCGCAGGATTTCGGGACCGTGCTCGCCGGCCAGGAGATCCTCTGCTGGCTGAACCCGACCGAGCTCGCCGTCGTGGCGCTCGGCGCGGGACCGGACGACGCGCGGACGCTCGGCGACCGACTGGAGCGATGGCTGGCGACGCATGGCAGCGAGGCCGGACAGCAGCTGACCGCGTTCCGCGTCGCGGCGGCCGCGTACCCGACCGACGGGGCCACGATCGACGACCTGCTCGACGCGCTGGGGCGCGCCCTCGGACGCGGCGACGACGCCGGCGTGACGGCGCAGGCAACCGCCTAGCGGCCGCATGATGTCGGGACGACACGCGACGGTCCGCATCGCGGGCGCCGCGTGCACCGTGCTCGCGGTGCTCGCGGTCGCGACGCCCATCCTCGCCGGGGAGACGTGCGAGGTCGGACCCGTGCGCGATCGGTCCACCGCGCTGGCGCGGGCCAGCGCCTGCTACCTCGCGAAGCGCCTCCCGGACGCGATCGCGATCTATCGTGCCTGGCTCGGCGCGAACCCGAACGATCGGGCCGTACGCGTGGAGCTGGCGCGGCTCCTCAGCGAGATCAACGACCTCGCGGGGGCGGAAGCGGAATACGACCGGCTGCTCGCCGACGGCGGTACCGCGATCGACCGGCGGGCGCTGCGGCGCGCGCGGGCCGACGTTCGCGCGTGGCGCGGCGAGCTCGTGCCGGCGATCACGGAGTATCGCGCGCTCGTGGCGGCCGATCCCGGCGATGCGGGCGCGCTTCTCGGGCTCGGCCTCGCGCTCCAGTGGAACGGCCAGCTCGTCGAGGCCGAGGCGGCGCTCCGCGCGGCCGTCGCGGCCGATCCGCACAACGTCGAAGCCGTGAAGGCGCTGAGCGCGCTGACGGCGTCGCCGGCGTACCGTGCGCTCCAGGCGGACGCCGACCGGCGGGCCCATCCCGACGACGCGGGCCGATGGATCGACGCGGCCGATGCCCTCGCCGCCGATGCGCAGTTCTCGGTCGCCGAGACGCTGCTCACGACGGCCCGGCAACGCTGGCCGAGCGACGCGCGCTTCCAGAGCCGGCTCTCGACGCTCCAGGCGGAGCGCAAGACCCGCAACGCCGAGCACGTGGCGACGCTGCGTGCGGCGCTCGCCGCGAATCCCGACGACGACGCGGCGCGGTCCGCGCTGGCCGCGGCGCTCGCGGAGGAGGGCGACCTCGACGGCGCGGCCGACCTCTACGCGGCGCACCTCGAGCGCCACCCGGACGACACGGCGACCCGCCGGCAGCTCGCGCGTACGTTGTCGTGGTCCGGGCGCATGCGTCCGGCGCTGAAGCTCTATGCCGAGCTCGTCGCCGCGGCGCCGAACGACACCGAGCTCCGGCTCGAGCAGGCGAGCGTGCTCGCGTGGGACGGACAACTGACGGAGAGCGCCCGGGCGCTCCGACCGCTGCGCGCCGTCGCGCCGTCACGCGTGGAGCGCCTCCTCGGCGACCTGCATCGGTGGGGCGGCGCGCGCGCCGCCGCGGCCCGCCACTACCGCGCCGCGGCCCTGCTCGGCGACGGTGACGAGCACGCGCGGGCGGGCGAGCAGTACCTGGCCGACGAGGCGCACGTGGCGGAGGCGGTGCCGACCTTCAGTGCCATGCAGGACTCCGACCGGTTCAATCAGCGCCGCGTGATGGTCGAGGCCCGCCAGCGCCACGGGCTCGCGACCGAGGTCGGGATCGCGATCATCCACAACGACTACGAGCAACGCGGGCGCCGCGTGGAGAGCGACCGCAACCGGTTCACGTTGCTGCACGACGTCGACGATCGCTGGCGGCTCGCCGGGACGTGGGCGCCCGCCGTCTACGACGACGATCGCACCCGCCACAACGCGACCGTCGAGCTCACGCGCACGTTCGGTCCCGAGCGGCAGCTCACGGTCGCCTACGACCACTACGATCTGATCGACGAGGTCCTGACCGTCGCCTCCGCCGACGGCCGCATCCTGAGCGGCAACCGCGGTCGCGTGCAAGGCCGCTGGGGGTTGCCCGGTCGCGTCGAGCTCTCGGGCGCGGCGAGCGTGTCGGGTTACTCGGACGGCAACCGGCTCGTCGCGCTCCAGGCGTCGCTCGCGCGCCGCATCCTGCGGCGTCCGGGCGTCACGCTCCGCGTGGACAGCGGCTACGTCGACTACGCGGAGCGCAGCGATCGCTACTGGGATCCCGCGCAGTACGTCACGAACGGTCTGAGCGCGGTCCTCCGCCAGCCCCTCCTGCGCGGGGTGAGCCTGCAACTCGACGCGCGCGTCGGGTACGGGCAGGAAGAGGGGCAGGGCTCCCTCGAGCGGAGCTTCGGGGCCTCGCTCGCCCTCGCCGAGGTGCTGGGGCTCACGGCCGAGGTCGGGTACCGCTACGGCGAGACCGGACGCGTCGGCAGCGTCGGGGCGACGGGCGGCGGCACGGGCTACGTCGCCCACAACGGCACCCTCGCGGTGCGATATCGCTTCGGGGCGTCGTGAGCGAGCGTCCGTCACGGTTCTTCTCGCTGCTGTTCATCGTGGCGAGCGTCGGCGTCGTCGTCGGCAGCGTCGTTCTGTACCTCTCCGTCCTGCGCGAGAACTACTCGATCGACAACGCGATCGTGAATCTCTCCGTGTCGGCGTTGCTGTGTTTCCTGATCCTGTTGATCGTGCGCTACTTCGTGATGCTCTGGTTCGCGTTTCTCGGGCATCTCGAGTCCGCGAGCGACGGCGAGGTCGGGATCAACCCGCCCTTGGTGTCGATCCTCGTTCCCGCGTTCAACGAGTCCGTCTGCATCGCGAGCTCGATCCGCTCGATCGCGGCCCTCGACTATCCGACCAAGGAGATCCTCGTCATCGACGACGGGTCGACCGACGACACGTATTGGCAGGCGATCGAAGAAGCGAAGCGCACGCGCGGGGTGGAGGTGCGGGTGCTGTCCCAGACGAACGGCGGCAAGGCGAGCGCCCTGAACCGCGGGATCCGCGAGGCGCGCGGCTCGTTCGTCATGTGCGTCGACGGCGATTCGAACCTGGCACCGCAGAGCCTCCGGGAGGGCATGCGGCACTTCGTCGACCCGACGGTCGTGGCCGTGGCCGGGAACGTGAAGGTCGTGAACCGGCGGAACCTGCTCACGTGGCTCCAGGCGCTCGAGTACGTCGAGGGTTTGAACCTCGTCCGCAGCGCGCAGGCGTTCTTCCGAACCGTGAACATCATTCCGGGCCCGCTCGGCATCTTCCGCCGCGAGGCCATCCTCGAGGTCGGCGGCTATTCCAGCGCCACGTTCGCCGAGGATTGCGATCTCACCCTGTCGCTCCTCTCCCGCGGCTGGAAGATCAAGTACGAGCCCCGCGCGATCGCCTTCACCGAAGCGCCGGAGGAGCTCTTCCCGCTCTTGAAGCAGCGCTATCGCTGGACCCGCGGCATCTTGCAGGCGCTCCGGAAGCACCGCCGCATGCTCATCGCCTCCGGCCAGGGGCTCGGGACGCGCGTGACGATCGCGTACATGATGTTCGAAGCGATCATCTGGCCTGCCATGAACGTGTTCGCGAACGCGTTCCTCCTGCTGATCGCGGTGCGCTACGGGACGACGCGTCTGCTCGCGCTCTGGTGGCTCCAGCTCACGCTCCTCGACGCGATCGGCGCCTTGTTCAGCGCCGCCGCCGAGAAGGAGGACATGCGCCTCGTGCCGTATTCCGTCGTCTACCGCATGAGCTACATCCTGCTGATCGACATCTGCAAAGTGCTGGCGACGTTCGAAGAGCTCGCCGGTGTGCGCATGGGCTGGGGCAAGCTCGAGCGCCTGGGACGTCTGTCGACCTAGCCCCGAAGAGGAAGCCATGGATCTCGTACCCATTCTCGCCACGGTCGTGTTGGTCGCGACCCTCTCGACGCTGGTGCTCGGCGTGCTTTCCTACATGGCGTTCCGCGCGCGGGAGACCCGCCGGCCGAGCGCGCCGGCGGAGGCGCCGCGCAAGGTCTTCTTCGTGCGCCTCGGCCTCCCCGAGACCGAGGCGATCCCGAGCGGATCGCTGGACGCCTGAGGCCGGCGTGCGACTCGTGAAGGTGCTGTTCGGCGTCGCGGTCGGCGTGCTCGTCGTGAGCACCGCGGCGCTCGTCTACAGTTTGATCCTGCGGGGCCGGGTCGGGGAGAACGCGATCGCGGCGCTGCCGCCGCCGGCCTTGTCGTCGCGGGCGACCGGGCCCGCGCCGAGCGTGCTGGTGCTGCGGTCTACCGCGACGGCGCGCCACTTCGCGGGCCTGCCGGGCGCGAGCCAGGAGACGTACGACCACCGCATCGAGGGCTGGCGGAAGCGCCTCGGCGCCGTCGGCATCGCGGCGCGCGTCGTAGACGAGCTGGAGGTCGCGCGTGAGGCGCCGCGCCCCGGGCTCGTCGTCGTGGCGCCGTCGGCCGCGGCGCTCGACGACGCGACCCTCGGTGCTCTCGTCGGGTTGGTCGAGCGCGGCGTGGGCTTGATCACGACGTGGGCGTTCGCGTTGCACGATGCCGACGGACGGTGGCGTGGGTACGAGCCGCTGGGGCGGCTCGCCGGCCTGACGGTGCTGCCGGACGCCGACGAGTCGGCCGAGCCGCCGCGGTTCGTCGCCCTGCACGGCGAGACGAGCCTCACCGCCGGCCTGCCCGCGGGTGCGCGGCTGGAGATCCAACCCTACGATCGGCCCCTGCCGCTCACGGGGCCGAGCGCCGTCGCGGACTACGTCGACTGGACGATGCTGGTGCGGGAATCGGCGACGGTGACGACCCAGCAGGCCGCCGTCGCCCGGGCGACGGTCGGTGCCGGCCGCGTGGTGTGGATGAACTTCGAGCCGGGCGCGCTCGTCGGGGGCGGCGTCGGTCCCGACCGCATGGCGCGCCTCGTCGCCAATGCGCTCGCATGGGCGGCGCGGGCGCCGCTCGGCGCGCTCGAGACGTGGCCGAACGGCGCGCGGATCGCGGCATCCCTCGGGCTCGACGCGGAGCATCGGTTCGAAGAGAGCCGCGCCATCGCGGAGCGGCTCGATGCGGCGCGGGTGCCGTTCACGAGCTTCGTGCTGACGTCGCTCGCGATGGGCCATGCCGACGTGCTCGGCGCCCTCGCGGGCGCGAGCGAGCTGGCCTCGCACACGCACGACCACCGGGCGCTCTCGGACATGGACGAGGACGCGCAACGTCGCCAACTGCACGAGAGCCGCGCGGTCATCACCGACATGACGGGCCGGTCCGTCGTCGGACTGCGTCCACCGGAGGAGCGGACGAACGAGCACACGCTGAACGCGCTCGCCGAGTCCGGCTACCACTGGGTCGTCGGCTGGCGCGAGAAGGACCAGGCGGAGCCGTGGATGCTCCAGTCCGACGGCAAGGGGGTGGTCGTGCTGCCCCGCATTCCGCACGACGATTTCGAGTACGTGGTCCGGCGTCCGGGAGACGACGTGGCGGCCGCGTGGACGTCGATGCGATCGGATCTGCAACAGGTGCAGCGCCTCGGCGGCTACTACTTCTTCGACTTCCACACGCAGTTCTGGGACGCGCCGGCGATCCACCGGAACGTCCAGCACCTGACCGGGCTCCGCAACCTGCCGGGTGTGTGGCTCGCGACCGTCGGCGAGGTGGCGGCGTGGTGGCGGACGCGGGCGCGCGCGGCGGTGCGCGTCGACGCCGACGCGGACGGCGGTCTGACGGTCGAGCTCGCGAGCGGCGCGGCGGCGCCGACCCTCGGGGTCGTCGTCTACGTGCCGAGCGATCCCGAGGGGTGGACCGTCGAGGCGGTGCGCGGCGCGGCGCCGGCGGTTGCCGTCGTCGGCGGGCGCGACGAGGCGCTCCGGCTGACGTACCGCGAGCTCGGGGAGAACGATCGTCGGGTTTCGCGGCTCGTGCGTCGGGATGGTGCGCGGGTGTGTGCGGTCGGTGGTGGTGCGGCGGGCTGCTGACGTCGTTTCTTGATTCGGCGGTGGTGGGTCACTTCGAGGCGCGGCTTGGTGCGAGCGCGCGGAGGATGGGGACGGCTCCGGTCGCCTGCGGCGCACTCGCGTGTGATCGGCGCGTCGCGCTTCTTCGGGCTCGTGGTTCGTGCTGCGCTGATCGGCGCATGGGGCTCCCGCGCGATCGTCGTCCCGCGGAAGCAGGTTCGTCGTTACGCTCGTCGCCGAGACCCGCTCTCTCCGCCGTCCCCATCCACCGCGCGCGTGTGAGGTCGCGGTCGAAGTGACCCACGGCTGATCTCATCCCTTGCCGCCGATCGCGCCGATGCGCCTCCGGTGGTCCAGTCGGCTCGTCGTCCGTGCTGCACGAGCCTTACGGCGTCGTGGTCGGTGTCGGGGTCGGGGTTCTCGTGCGGGTGGTCGTGGGCGTCGGCGTCCGTGTCGGGGTGCGGGTCGGGGTGGGCGTCGCCGTTCGCGTGGGTGTGGCGGTGCGTGTGGCCGTCACGGTCGGGGTGCGGGTCGGGGTCGGCGTCACGGTTCGCGTCGGCGTCGGGGTGCGCGTTGCCGTTCTCGTCGCGGTGCGCGTCGGCGTCGGCGTCCGCGTCGCGGTCGGAGTCGCGGTGCGGGTCGGGCCGGGTGTTCGCGTCGGCGTGCGCGTCGGCGTCCTGGTCGGCGTCGGGGTGCGCGTTGGCGTCGGGGTCGTGGTTTTCGACGGCACGATGGTCGCCGAGATCGTCGCCGACGGGCTCGGGACGGGGGTCGCCGTCGGAAGCGGGGTCGCGGTGCGGGTCGGCGTGCCGGCGGTGCGCGTGCGTTGCGAGAGTGCGGCGAAGGCCCCGAGGACACCGTCGGTGCGGGTCGCGAAGAGGAGGTCGAAGCGCTCGGTCGCGAAGCCGGGGGGGAAGTGGACGTCGACGGTCGTCGTGGTCGCCTCCGGCGGCAACGGCAGCTCGAAGTAGCCGAGGAGCACGTCGTCGCCGTCGCGCGTCGCGATGACGAGCGTCGGGTCGGCGGTTGCCGCGGCCGCGGCTCCGAGGTCGTAGAAGACGGTCACGGTGTTCGTGCCGCCGGCGTCGGCAGTCGTGTTGCCGGTGAGGTTCGTGATCGTCTCGGGCGCATCGCTCGCCGGCTCGGGCGGGTCCTCGACGGCGAGGCGCGCGGTCGTGCCATCCGGCCCGGTCACGCCGCGCACGAGATCGACCGCGGGCACCGGGCACGCGAGGGTGGCGGCGAGGTCGGCCGCCGCGCGGAGCGCGTTGACGCCGTCGCTCACGGTGACGCCGCCGCTGTGATCGAGGTCGCAGACGAGGGTCGTGCACGCGGTCGGGAGCCCGGCGGCCGCGCGCAACAGGAGGACGCCGTCGGTCACGGACACCGTGCCGTCGCGATTCGCGTCGCCGCAGTAGCGGGTGGCGGCGACGTCGTAGCGCGCGAGCGCGAACGCGTCGTCGACGGTCGTGCCGCCGACCACGAGGTTGCCGTCGGCTTGGATGGCGAGCGCGGTGGCGCGTCCGCCGGCCGTCGCGACGGCCCCCCCGTTTCCGAACCCGGGGTCGGGAATGCCGTCGACGGTGAGGCGCGCGACGACGAACGCCGGCGCGCCGTCGCGCGTGCCTTCGCCCGCGACGACGTACTTGCCGTCGGTCTGGCGGGCGAGGGCGCGGCCCGCGCCGAACGGCGCGAGCACGCGGCCGCCGTCGCCGAAGGTCGCGTCGAGCGTGCCGTCGCTCGCGTAGCGCGCGACCGCCGTCTCGAAGGTCTCCCCCGTGAACGACGATCCGGCCGCGACGATGCGGCCGTCGGGATCCCGGACGAGCGCACGGGCCTCGTCGAAGGGGCCGAACGCGGTCGTGACGACACCGCCGTCGCCGAAGGCGTCGTCGCGCGCGCCGTTCGGTCGATACCGCACGAGCACGAACGCGTTCGGACCGCCCTCGCCGAGCTGCGCCGTCCCGGCCACGACGACGGCACCGTCGGGCTCGACGAGCACCGCGTACGCGCGGTCGGTGCCGCCGGCGACGTCGGTCGTGACCGTGCCGCCGTTGCCGAACGAGCCGTCGAGAGCGCCGTTCGCGAAGTACCGCGCGACGGCGAGATCGCCGGCGCCGTCGCTCGCGCCGGCCACCACGATGCGGCCGTCGGGTTGGACCGCGATCGCCTCGGCGCGGTCGTCGCCCGGGCCGATCGTCGTCGTGACCCGGCCGGCGGCGCCGAACGCCGGATCGAGCGCGCCGGTCGCGTCCACGCGAAAGAGCGCGAGCTCGCGGGGACCGTCCGCGGACTCCGCGACGGTGCCCGCGGCGACGAAGCCGCCGGCCGTCGCGGCGAGACCGCGCACGGTGTCCTCGAACGGGCCGAACACGCGCAGCACGCCGCCGCTGCCGAAGGTCGGATCGAGCGTGCCGCCGCCCGTGTAGCGCGCGAAGGCGACGTCCAGGTCATCGGGATCCAGGCCGTTGCCGGTCGTGCCGGCGACGACGATCGCGCCGTCCGGTTGGAGCACGAGCGCCGTGAGCTCGTTCGGAACGCCGCCGATCGGCGTCGTCACGACACCGCCCGTCCCGAAGCCGGGATCGAGATCCCCTGGCGCCGCGAACACGAGCCCCGCGAGGAACAAGCCGAGCGCCGTCACGCCGAACGCCAGCGCCCAGCCGCCACCGTGCGACCCCAAGACGGGCTCGCTCTTCCGCCACACCACCGCCACGTGCAACCCCCGCGAACGACGCTACCGGTCGAATGCCCGCACCGTCAAACCGAATGCTTGCGCCGACGCCGGCGGATAGGTTGAACGAGGCCTATCGGCCCCCTAAAAGGTGGCGTCCATCCGCATGGGGTGACGTGTCGCACGCGTGACGACGCGTCGATTGGCATGACATCGGTCGCGCCGCGGTCCGGACGAGGAGGGAACGGATGGGTAGGCTCGCTATCGGAATCGTTCTGGCCGTTCTCGCGGCGGGGTGTCAGTCGTCGGCGCCGGTGTCGCGCGCCGACCTCCTCGCGCAGGCGCAGCGGATGACGCCGGCGGATCCCAAGGTCGCGGGCCTCTACGGCCAGTCGTGCAAGCAGTGCCACACGCTCGCCGACTCCGGCGCGCCGCTCACCGGCGACCGGGCGGGATGGGAGCCGCGCTGGGCGAAGGGCCTGCCGACGCTCGTGAAGAGCACCGTCAGCGGCCTCGGCGGCATGCCGCCCGGCGGCCAGTGCTTCTCGTGCACGCAGGGCGACTACGAGGCCCTGATCAAATTCATGGCCGGGCGCGAGTAGTGGTCACGCGGCGGCAGGTTCTCGGCGGAACGATCGCGGTCGGCGCGGCCGGGGCGGGTGGTCTCGCCGCGTATCACGCGTGGCGCGATCGCGAGCCGGCCGGTCCGCCGGTGCAGGACGCGGCCGGTCACTTCGTGTGGCGGAACTGGTCGGGGCTCCTGCACTCCTATCCCGCGCAGCGCTCCGCGCCGACGCACGAGATCGAGGTCGCCGAGTTGATGAAGGACGCACCGGCGCCGATCCGACCGGTCGGCGCGGGTCATTCGTTCACCGCGCTCGTACCGACCGACGGCACGCTCGTCACGCTCGACGGGTTGGCTGGAGTCGTGAGCACGGACGCGACGACGAGGCAGGCGGTCGTCTGGGCCGGGACCAGGCTCGGCGACCTCGGCCCGGCCCTCGCGCAGGCAGGGCAGGAGATGCCGAACCTCCCCGACATCAACAAGCAATCGCTCGGCGGTGCGCTCGCGACCGGGACGCACGGCACCGGCCGCGCGTTCAAGGCCCTCCATGGGGACGTCCTGGCGCTGCGCGTGATCGGGCCGAACGGGCAGATCTACCCGTGCGATGCGAAGAGGCAGGCCGGCCTCTTCCACTGCGCGCGCGCCGGCCTCGGCGCCTTCGGCATCGTGACCCAGGTGACGCTCCAGAACGCGCCGCTCGTGCGCGTGAAGAAGCGGGTCGAGCCGCGGCCGCTCGAGGACATCCTCGAGGACTGGCCGGCGCTGATCGAGAAGCACCGGAACGTCGAGTTCTTCGCGCTGCCGTTCACGGGGATCGGCGCCGTCGTCACCGCGGACGTCACGGAAGAGGCGGTGCGTCCGCGCGGTCCGGACACCGACACCGAGACGCTGATGGACCTGAAGCGGCTCCGCGACTGGACGGCGCTCGTGCCGGCGCTGCGGCGCTGGGTCGCGCAGACCGTGCTGGCGGCCGGCGTCGAGCCCGAGGAGGCCGTCGACGAGGGCTGGAAGCTGCTCTCGAACGAGCGCCCGGTGCGCTTCAACGAGATGGAGTACCACCTGCCGCTCGACGCGCAGATCCCGGCGCTCCGCGAGGTGCTCACCGCGATCGAGACGCATCGCTCCGACGTGTTCTTCCCGGTCGAAGCGCGCGTCATCGCGCCCGACGACGCGTGGCTCTCGCCGTTCTACGACCGGCTGTCGGGCTCGATCGCCGTGCACGCCTACTACAAGGACGACCACGCGTTCTTCTTCGATCTCATCGAGCCGATCTTCCGCCGGTACGACGGCCGTCCGCACTGGGGGAAGATGCACAGCCTGAAGGCCGCCGATTTCGCGACCCTCTATCCGAAATGGAAGGACGTGCTCGCGGTCCGCGCCGCGATCGATCCCGAGGGGCGGATGCTGAATCCCCACCTCCGTGAGGTCTTCGGGGCATGATCGTCGGGTTGCCCGGCGGGGGCGATCGCTACGAGCGCCGCATGCTCGGGTGGTCGGACAACACCTCGACGGACGGGTTCACGCACACGGTCCGGCTCGAGGACGACGCGCGCGGCGTCGAGCTCGTCGCCGATTGCTCGCTCGCGCCGGCGTACGAGATCCGGAGCGCGCGCGCCACGGTGCTCTTCGGCGAGGTCGCGCCCGAGGCGCTCGCGGGCGTCGCGGGGCTCGCCGGTGTTCGCATGATCGGCGGCTTCGCGCGCCGCGCCGCCGAGCTCGTCGGGAGCGGGGCCGGCGCGGCACTGCTCGTCGACGCTGCGATGGAGGTCGCGCGCTTGGCGCGCCAGGTCGCGAAGATTCCGGCGGAGGTGACGGCGCCGATTCCCGCGGACGACGGCGCCGCGTGCCGGCGTCTCGATCTCGCGAGCTTCACCGATCTCCCGGGATCGTGCTTCACGTACAGCGCGGACGCCGAGGCGATCCTCGCGCGCCGTACCATCGTGCCGACGCTCGCGCCGGCGTTCTACAGTCCCGCGCCGGGCGCGACGCGGGTGTTCGTGCGGCGAAAGATGGCGCGGCTCGTGCGCACCGGATCGCGGCTCGATCTCTTCTCGTCGATGCACGACGACGTGCACGGCTTCGACGTGCACTACGAGATCGACCTCGCCGCCGGCGCGATCGTCGCCGCCGACTCGGTGACGTCGCGCCTCCCGTACCGCGGTCTCTGCGACGAGCCGCAGGGGCGGGTCCGTTCGATGATCGGGCAGCCGATCGACGCGTTGTTGCGGAAGCGCAGCCAGACCCTCCTCGGCGGCGAAGCGGGGTGCGCGCAGCTCTTCGACCTCACCGGCGACGTGCTGAAGCTCCTGGAGGTGACCCCGTGACCGCCGAGCCCGGACTCTTCGAGATCATGTACTCCCTGCGGTCGATGCGGCGTTTGAAGCCGGATCCGGTGCCGGACGAGCTCGTGTGGAAGCTGCTCGACGCGGCGATTCGCGCGCCGAGCGGCGGCAACACCCAGCCGTGGCGCTTCCTCGTGATCCGCGACGCCGACACGAAGCGGTTCATCCAGGAGCGCTACCGGCGCGGCTGGGATCGCTACGTGCAGGCGAACCTGAAGGCCGCCGCCGAGGCCGCCGTGCCGATGACGGAGGCCGAGTCGGCGGCGCGCGCGAAGATGATCGGCGCCGCGACCCATCTCGCCGATCATCTGCACGAGGCCCCTGTGCTGCTCCTCGTCTGCATGCAGCCGCGGAAGATGGATCTGCCGCCCGACCCCGAGAGCCAACCACCGAGCCCGGCCGCGCTCTACGCCTCGATCTTCCCCGCGGTGCAGAACATCCTCCTCGCCTGCCGCGCCCACGGCCTCGGCGCCACCCTCACGACCCTGCACCTCCTCTACGAGCGCACGATCAAAACGAAGCTCGGCATCCCCGACGAGATCGACACCGTCGCCCTCATCCCCATCGGCTGGCCCGCCGGTAAATTCGGCCCCACCACCCGCGCCCCGGTCGAGACGCTGACGTACTGGGACCGTTGGGGAGCCATTCGGAGACGCTGACCCACTACCGCTGCGGCCGGCCCCCTTGCGCACCCCCGTTGGCGTGCGCATGCTCGACCGAACCCATGGCGCGCGTCCCACCGAAGCGGCAGATGCAGTTCTCGTTCACCTACGTCGCGATCGCGATGGCGGTGCTTTTCATCATCCAGGGCGTGCTGCTCCGGCCACGCCCGGTCCCGCAAACCTACAGCCGCTTCCACGAGCTGCTCGACCAGGGGCAGATCGCCGAGGCGTTGATCGGCGCCGATCGCATCCAGCTCCTGGTGAAGCCGGAGGCGAAGCTCACCGACGAGGAGCTGAAGGCCGTCCAGACGAACCAGCCGCTCGCGGCGAAGTGGGCGGGCTCCGAGCCCGAGCGCCTCTTCGAGGTGACGCGCATCCCGGGTGTCGACGACAAGACGCTCCTCGAAGAGATGATCCGGAAGGACGTGCAGTTCGCCGGCCGCATCGAGAACACGTTCTGGCGCGACGTGCTCCTCGGCTGGGTCCTGCCGATCGGCATCATGATGCTGATCTGGGGCTTCGCGTCGCGCCGGCTCATGCAGGGCGGGATCGGACAAGCGCTCACGCTCGGAAAGAACCGCGCCCGAATCTACAGCGAGGACGACATCAAGGTTCGCTTCGACGACGTCGCCGGCATCGAGGAGGCCAAGAGCGAGCTCGTCGAGGTCGTGCGCTTCTTGAAGACGCCCGAGCGCTACCAACGTCTCGGCGGACAGATCCCGAAGGGCGTGTTGCTGGTCGGCCCGCCGGGCACCGGCAAGACGCTGCTCGCGCGCGCGATCGCGGGCGAGGCCGGCGTGCCGTTCTTCTCGATCAGCGGGTCGGAGTTCGTCGAGATGTTCGTCGGCGTCGGCGCGGCCCGCGTCCGTGACCTCTTCGAGCAAGCCAAGACGAAAGCGCCGTGCATCATCTTCATCGACGAGCTCGACGCCGTCGGGAAGTCGCGGAGCGTCGGACCCGCCGGCATGGGCCGGCACGACGAGCAGGAGCAGACGCTGAACCAGTTGCTCGTCGAGATGGACGGGTTCGATTCGTCGAAGGGGGTCGTGCTGCTCGCCGCGACCAACCGTCCGGAGGTGCTCGACCAGGCGCTGTTGCGCGCCGGCCGCTTCGACCGCCGGATCGTCGTCGAGCTGCCGGACGTCCGCGGCCGCGTGAAGATTCTCGAGGTGCACCTCAAGAAGATTCGCCACGCCCCGAGCCTCGACGTCCAGAAGATCGCGGCGCGCACGCCGGGGTTCTCCGGTGCCGACCTCGCGAACCTCGTGAACGAAGCGGCGCTGCTGGCCGCGCGCTACGATCGCGAGCAGGTCGAGCCGCAAGACTTCGAGGAGGCTGCCGATCGGCTGACCGCCGGCATCGAGCGGCGGAGCCGCGTGCTCACGCCCGACGAGAAGAACGTCGTCGCGCACCACGAGGCCGGCCACGCCCTCGTCGCGGCGCTCGTGCCGCACGCCGACCCGGTCCACAAGATCACGATCATCCCGCGTTCGATGGGCGCCCTCGGCTTCACGATGCAGCTCCCGCTCGAGGACAAGACCCTCCAGAGCAAGCCCGAGCTCGAGGATCGGCTCGCCGTGCTGCTCGGCGGTCGCGCCGCGGA
>Ga0268299_1003219_pt1 | contig 15820 bp, 13 predicted proteins | sample NOBtaG_FD_193484 | JGI IMG/M metagenome (GOLD analysis project Ga0268299, IMG submission 193484) | Activated sludge microbial communities from bioreactor in Nijmegen, Gelderland, Netherland - NOB reactor | ecosystem: Engineered > Bioreactor > Aerobic > Activated sludge | place: Netherlands...
GCGCACGTCGGCACCCATCTCGGTGAGCCGCCGCAACACGACCTCGGAGCCCGAGTAGCGCGTGTCGCCGACGTCCTGGCGGTAGCTGGCACCCAACAGCGCGACCTCGGCACCGGCGATGTAGCGGCCCATGTTGCGGAGCGCGTCGCGGGTGAGGGTCGCGACGTGGAGGCCGCGGGTGTCGTTGATGTCGATGGCGGTGGTGCTCATCTTGAACACCTGGTCGCCGTCGTCGAAGCCGAGGATGTGCTTGTAGGCCCAGTAGCCGAGGCCGCCGTCCTTCGGCAGGCAGTACCCGCCGATGCCGGGGCCCGGGAAGATCATGTTGTTGTGGGTCGGGCGCATCTTGATCGCCTTGATGACCTTCACGAGATCCACGCCGTTGCGCTCCGAGAACATGCTCCACTCGTTCAGGAACGCGAGGATGGTGGCGCGGTACGAGTTCTCGACGATCTTCGCGGTCTCGGACTCGATCGGGCGGTCCATGACCGTGAGCGGGAACTTCTCGGTGTTGAGCACCTCGGTCAGGAACTTCACGACGCGCTCGCGCGCTTCGTCGCCGACGCCGCTGCACACGCGCCAGAAGTCGCGGATGCTGGCGACGTACTCCTTGCCGGGCATGACGCGCTCGTAGGAGTGGGAGAGGAGCGGCTCGCTCTCGATGCCGCGGGCCGCGAACGCCTTCAGCAAGATCGGCATGGCGACGAACTCGGTCGTCCCGGGGGCGACCGTGGTCTCGATCAGCGTCAGGCACTTCGGCGGGATCTTCTCGCCGATCGTCTTGATGGTGGCCTCGAGGGCCGCCATCTCGACCTCGCCGGTCTTCATCTGACCGAGATCGTGCTTCGAGTAGTCGCACTGCACGTCGACGACGACGCAGTCGGCGAGCGTCAGGCAGTCGGAGTTGAAGGTGGCGGTCAGCGTCTTCTTGTCGACGACGCAGCGCCGGATCATCGGATCGACCTCGGGATCCTCGGCCTTCACCGGCGACTCGCCGCGGTTCAGGAGCGGAATCTTCCAATAGCTCCGAGGACTTGGACGCTGGCAGCCGATGACGAACTTGCTCGGCTTGCCGGTCTTCTTGTCGACGGTGTCGGCGACGATGGCCGCCATCACGGCGCCGACGAACCCGACGCCCATGACCACGACGACTTCCTTGCCTTCGGCCCGGGCCGCCTTGGCGAGGCCCTCGAGGCGCTTCATTTCCGCGGCATATTCCTCGCGGGTAGGCAGCGGAAACGCTTCTCCGGCGGGGCTGACGGACTTCTCTGCCATCGATCTATCTCCTGGGGGTGAACCGATTTGGTGCGACGTGAACGAGACGCTCTAACACCCTTGGCAAAGCGTCCTCAATGGTAGCCGGATGAAGTTCGCTCGTCAGCTCGTGATTTTTTGACGCGCCGGCCGGTGATTCTGCTAAGGGCAGCGGAAAATTCCACACGAAACAGCCCCCCAAGCTGCTTCGGGACAAGGATCGCCCGATGCGTGCCTGCTCCTCCCGACTTGCTTGTCTCACGTGGATGATCGCGCTGTTGGCGGGGATTCCCACCGCCGGCGCGGCAACCCGGATCCCCGGTCACGTTCCCGACGCACTCCAGGGGGCCCGTCGGGACGCCGATGCACGGGTCGCGCGTGGTGGCGACCCGCTCACTCTCACGGTCGTCCTGAAGCGCGAGCAACAGGAGGCGTTTGGCCGCTGGCTTCGCGACCTCTACGACCCGGCGTCGTCCGCCTATCGCCGCTATCTCCGCCCGGAGGCGCTCGCCGACCGGTTCGGGCCGACCCGGAGCGCCTATGAGCGGGTGCGCGCACATCTCGTCCGGCAGGGATTCCGGGTGGTCCGCGGCTCGAAGAACCGGCTCACGCTCACGATCGAGGGCACGCGTACCGTTGCGGAGCGGGCGTTCGACGTCACGATCGACGACTATGCCCGCGGCTCCCGGACCTTCTTCGCGAACGGCCGCGACCCGGCGTTGCCCGACGCGCTCGCACCCCATGTGGCGGCGATCGTCGGGCTCTCGAGTCTGCCGCGGCCGCACGCGTCGATCGAGGGGATCCAGCACAACATCGCGAAGGCCATCTGTTACGTGAAGCTCGGCGCGATGATCGCCGAGCGCAACCACCAGCGCATCATCCAGGACAAGCCGCAGCTCACGTTCGCCGAGCAGCAAGCCCTCGCCCGTAAGTGCTACGCGGCCGAACGGCTCGCGCTCGAGCACGGCCGGCCGCCCAATGCGATCGATCCGCCGCCCCCGTCCTGGGTCGGGATCGACGGCCTCGGTCAGACGGTCGGGCTCCTCCAATTCGACACCTTCGAGACGAGCGACGTCGCCGACTACATGGCCTGGCTCGGCATCCCGGCCGGGAAGCTCGCCGACGTGACCGCCGTGCACGTGAACGGCGGCGCGTCGCCGGGGCCGAACGAGGAGGAGGTGCTGCTCGACATCGCGGCCGTGCTGACCGTCGCGCCGGGCGCCAAGATCCGCGTGTACGACGCGCCGTTCACCGGACGCGGCACGAGCTTTCAGAGCCTCTTCAACGCGATGATCGACGACGGCGTCGACATCATCAGCAACAGCTGGGCGTACTGCGAGGATCAGACGACGCTCGCGGACGTGCAGAGCATCGACGCGATCCTCGCGACCGCGGCCGCCGCCGGCATCAGCGTCTTCAACGCGAGCGGTGACACGGGGAGCACCTGCCTGAACGGCGCCGCCAACACCGTCGCCGTGCCGGCGAGCTCGCCGAACGCGACCGCGGTCGGCGGCACGTCGCTGACCGACGGCCCCGGCTTCACCTACGGCAGCGAGACCTGGTGGAACGGGGTCGCCGACACGCCGCCGACCGGGCAGGGCGGCTTCGGCGTCAGCAAGTTCTTCCCGCGGCCGAGCTATCAAGACGGGTTCACGGTCGCGACGGGCCGCTCGGTGCCCGACGTCGCGGTGAACGCCGATCCGGCGAACGGCATCATGATCTGCCAGGCGAGCAAGGGCGGCTGCCCGACCGGACTCTACTTCGGCGGGACGAGCGCCGCCGCGCCGATCTGGGCCGGCTTCACCGCGCTCTTGAACCAGGCCCAGGGCGCGAACCTCGGATTGCTGAACCCGGTGATCTATCCGTTTGCGGCGACGGGCGCCTTCAACGGTCCCGCGTCGATGGGCAGCGACTTCGCGCACGTCGGGATCGGCTCGCCGAACCTGTACGTCCTGCACCAGCTGCTCACGAACACGTCGCCGGGCGCCGTCAGCACGGCGCAGTCCGTCGCCACCGCGTTCGTGAACGAGTTCCCGTCGCCGCTCGCGGGCGTCGACTCGCAGGTGCCGGCCGACGGCGTCGCGACGGGTCAGATCGTCGTCCGGCTGCTCGACGACCTCGCGTATCCGGTCCCGGGGCAGACGGTGTCCCTCACGGCGAGCCCGAGCGGGACCGTCGTCGTCGACCCGCCGAACGCGGTCACGCCGGCGCGTGACGGCGTCGTCGTCTTCACCGCGAAGAACCTCGTCGCCGAGACCGTCACCTTCACGGTGCACGTGACCGGCGGCATCACGCTGCCGAACCAGCCGCATCTCGTGTTCGCGGTGCCGCCCGCCGCGAGCGCCGGCATCGACGCCCAGCCGACGAGCGTCCTCGCGAACGGAACCGAGCAGGCGACCGTCACCGTGACGCTCGAGGACGGTCTCGGACGGCCGGCGCCGGGGAAGCGCGTCGTACTCTCGCAGGGGTCGGGACACTCGGCGATCGTCGCGCCGGATCCGCCCGTCACCGGCGGGGACGGGAAGATCCAGTTCGTCGTGACGAACCGGGTCGCCGAGGCCGTCACCTACAGCGCGATCGTGGTGACCGACGGCAACGTGCCGGTGCCCGGCAACGCCGTCGTCACGTTTACGGGTTCGACGACGTCGTGCGTCGGTGCGCCCGCCGTCGGGCAGAACGGCTACACGGTGACGCCGTACCTGACGGGCTTCCGCGCCGAGAACTTCAGTTTCGGCAACATCAATTGGGGCGGGTGCCCGGGCGCGTCTTCGCCGGCGTTTCGCGGCAGTGACGTGTTCGTCGCGGGCTTCCGGCTGGGCGAGCTCTATCGGTTCGGGCTCGCGGGCGGCGCGGCGTCGACGGCCAACGTGGTCGGGACCAGCGGCCCGACACTCGGCTACCCGGTGTTCGGCAAGGACGGTCGCCTGTACGCCGCGTTCGGCGCCAAGACCGACGCGTTCAGCGGTTCGATCGTGGAGCTCGATCCGGAGACGGGCGCCGTGGTGCGGACGCTCGCGAGCAACCAGAAGTGTCCGTCGGGTCTCGCCGTCGACCCGCTGAGCGGCGACCTCTTCTTCCTCCACCAGTGCTTCGGGTCGCCGCAGGACGCTTCGCTCCACCGTGTCCGCAATCCGGCGAGCCCGACGCCGACGGTCGAGGTGTACGTCACGCTCGCGGCGAGCCCGAACGGGATGCTCGCGTTCGCGCCGAACGGATCGATCTACGTCCCGATCGGGTACACGCAGCCGAACCCGCCGATCGTGCGCGTCAGCGGCACGAACGTCGCGGGTCCGCCGACGGTGACGACGATCACCGGCGCGACCTCCATCTTCACCATGACGCTCGGGAGCGTCGACGCGACCGGCGAGGCGACGTCGCTCATCGGATCGACGGTGGACGGGCTCGCGCTCTTCGACATCACGACCTCGCCCGCCACGCGCACCATCATCGCGGAGAACATGGGCGGCGGCATCATCGGACCCGACGGCTGCCTGTACGCCGGCGTCTCCGACACCGTGTACAAGGTGGCGCGCACCGACGGAAGCTGCGACTTCGCGCCGACGAGCGCGGCGCCGTCGCTGCGGCTCGAGCCCGCGGTCACCGTGCCCGATCCGCCGCAGGGAACTTCACAGACGCTGACCGCGAGCTTCCGGAATCTCGACGTCCCAGAGGGCACGCCGGTCTTCTTCCAGGTGACGGGCGCGAGCATCCACTACGCGCTGGTGCGCACCGACGCCAACGGTACGGCGTCGTTCACCTACACGAGTCTCACGACCGGTCTCGACGAGATCGTCGCCGAGGCGACCGTCGACGGCGAGACGTTCACCTCCAACGCGGCACGCGTCACATGGGTGAGCGGCAAGCACCTGACCGCGCTCCGGCTCGATCCGGCGGCGAAGGCCGGCCTGCCCGGCCAGGTCGTCACCGTCTCCGCGACGCTCTCGGATCTCTCGGCGGATCCGCTGGCCCGCGTCGAGGGCGTGACGATCGAGTTCACGCTCGGTGGAGCTCAGTGCTCGGCGGTGACCGATGCCGACGGAGTTGCGACGTGCCAGGTGACGGCCGGCGATCCCGGGATCGTGACCCTCACGGCGACCTTCGCCGGCACGCCCGGTCTCGTGGAGGCGAGCACGGCGAGCGGCTTCACGATCGTCGGTACCGGGCTCGGTGCGTTCACCGTCTACCAAGCGCCGGCCGCGAAGACGGCGCCGAAGCTCTTCAAGCTCGGACCCGTCACGCTCACGGACGCGCTCGGGAGCGCCGGCTACGAGGTGCTGAAAGGCGCCGGTATCGGCATCCCGGCCGACGTGAACGGGGGCGGCGTGCCCGATCCCGACGTCGACCTCGCGGCCTACGCGGTGAAGCGCGCGAAGGGCGCCGCCAAGTTCGTCGCGGTGCCGGACGTCGCCGTCGCGAATCAGTGCGGTGCCATGACGCTCACGCTCGTGAAGCCGAAACAGCTCCTCGTACCGGCGACCGCCGCGTCGACGGGTCCCGTGAGCCCGCCGGTCGAAGCCGATCACGAGCTCGACCACTTCCTCTGCTACAAGGTGAAGGTTCCGAAGAAGCGGAGCGACGGTACGGTCGTGCCGCCTTTCCCGAAGAAGGCGCAGGTCGACGTCACCGACGGCATCCAGACGCGCCGCTACGATCTGAAGAAGATCGTCACGCTCTGTCTGCCGGTCGCGAAGAGCGGCACGCCGACACTGCTCGCCGGTCCGAACAAGGGCGCGCCGTTCCCGCTGACGCCGGCGACGGTGCGTCACGCGGCGTCGCAGCTCCTCTGTTACTCGGCGAAGCCGGCGACCAAGACCTACGCTCAGAGCGGATGCGGCGCGACGAATTCGAAGGACAAGGGCGTCGCGATCGTGCCGAAACCGGCGAAGCACGCGGCCACCGCGTTGGCCGTCGCCGATCAGCTCCAGGTCACGAGCCTCGTGACCAAGAAGGAATCGCTCGTCTGCCTGCCGACGACGAGCGTGCCGTGAGCCGCGCGCCGCGTTCACGAGCTCGACCCACGCCGACCCGTGGAGTTCGGGGAGTTTGTAAAAATGGTTCGTGGTCGCCCATGAATCTTGGAAAAATGGGTGCCGCCGTCGCGAATCCCACGTAGTTGCGGGCTCCGCGCGTTGGCTTCGAGCTTGCTCTAGCCCCTCCGTACGACGCGATCGATCGACGGTCGCAACGAAAGGAGAAACCGATGGCAGGCACACTCGACAAGGCGAAGGGACGCATCAAACAAGCGGCGGGTGATCTCACGGACGACCCGACGCTCAAGCGCGAAGGCAAGATCGACGAGCTCGCCGGCAAGGTGAAGGACGGCATCGAGACCGTCGTCGACACCGTGAAAGAAGCGGTGACGGGAAAGAAGCCGGTGCGCTGATGCTGCACTACGCGCTCGTATTCTTCGTGATCGCGCTCGTCGCCGCGCTCCTCGGCTTTGGCGGCGTCGCCGGTCTTTCGGCGCAGTTCGGTTACCTGTTCGCCGTGATCGCGGTGATCATGCTGCTCGTAGGCTTGATCGGCGGTCGGCGGCTCGGCCCGCGGTCGCTTCCGTGACCGCGCGGAAATTCCTGGCGACGGCGGTCGTGCTCGGGCTCGTCCTGAGCCTCGGCACGACCGCGTGCACCGCCCGCAAGGGCTCGGCGCAGAAGGCCGGTGAAAAGGTCGACCGCGCCCTCGGCCTCGACCCATAACGAACCGAAAGGAGCGACGACCATGAAGATCCGAAACGGAGTGTCGGTCCTGGCAACCCTCGCGGTGCTCGGGGCCTCCAGCGCGGTGATGCTCGGCTGCGAGCGCGAGCCGCGGGGTCCCGTCGAGAAGGTCGGGAAAGAGATCGACGAGGCGGTCGACGACATCGACGACGCCGTCGATCCGAAGGGTCCGGTCGAGAAGGCGGGTCGGGCCCTCGATCGCGCCGTCGACGACTGAAGCGCGTCTCCCGGCCCCCCACATGACCGATCCATTCCACGCCGTACGACCATGGCTGACCTTCATCGGCTGTGTGCTCGTCGGCGTGGTGCTGTACCTGGCGCAGGCGATCGTCGTTCCGATCGCGCTCGCCGTGCTCCTGTCGTTCTTGCTGACGCCGGTCGTCGCGGCGTTTCAGCGCCGCATCGGCCGGGTGCCGGCCGTTCTCGCGGTCGTGCTCGCGGCGGTCGGACTCCTCGGCGCGGGCGGATACATCGTCACGCAGCAGCTCGCGAGCCTGGCGCAGGAGCTGCCGGCGTATCGCCAGAACATCCGGCAGAAGATCCAGGACGTCCGCGGCGCCGGCACGGGCGGCTCCGTCGAGCTGCTGCAAAAGACCGTCGACGACATCGAGAACGAGCTCCACAAGGACGAGCCGGCGGCCCCACCGACGCGGCCCGTCATCGTGCGTCCGGAGCAGGTGAGCGGGCTCTGGAGCTTCCCGGCCGTCGTCGGGCCGCTCGTCGGACCGCTCACGACGGCGGGCCTCGTCGTGGCGCTCGTCATCTTCATGCTGCTCGAGCGCGACGAGCTGCGCAGCCGCCTGATCCGCCTCTTCGGCTACGGCCGGCTCGCGGTCACGACCAAAGCCTTCGACGAGGCCGGGCGGCGCGTGAGCCGCTATCTCCTGGTGCAGTCGTTCGTGAACCTGCTGTATGCGCTCGGGGTCGCCGTCGGGCTCTTCTTCCTCGGCGTTCCCTACGCGATCCTGTGGGCCGCGCTCGCCGGGATGCTGCGCTTCATTCCGTACGTCGGACCGATCGTCGGCTTCGTCGCGCCCGTCGTGGTGGCGCTCGCCGTCTTCGAAGGCTGGATGCGACCCCTACTTGTCATCGGCCTGTTCCTGGCGCTCGAGCTCTTCACCAACCTCGTCCTCGAAACCGTCCTCTACGCGGGCGCGATCGGCGTCTCGCAGGTGGCGCTGCTGATCGCGGTCGCGTTCTGGTCGTGGCTCTGGGGCCCGCTCGGCCTGCTGCTCGCGACCCCGCTCACCGTCTGCCTCGCGGTGCTCGGGAAGTACGTCCCCGGCCTCGAGTTCGTGTCGACGCTGATCTCGGACGAGCCGGTGCTGACGCCGGACCTCACGTACTACCAGCGGCTCCTCGCCGGTGATCATGCCGACGCGGGCGACCTGATCGAGCGCCACGTCACGCAGGACGACCCGGATACGGTCTTCGACGCCGTCATGCTGCCGGCGTTGAGCTACGCCGAACGCGACCGGATGGAGGGCCGGCTCGAGCCCGATGAAGAGCTTGCCGTGGTCGAGGCGACCGCCGAGCTGCTGAACGACATGGTCGACGGCCCGCTCGACCGCGTCGAAGGCACGATCCCGGTGCTGGGTCTCGCCGCGGACGGCGCGCCCGACGTCCTCGCGCTCAGGATGCTCTCCCGGTTGCTGCGCGACACGCCGATCGCGCTCGAGATCCGCGAGCGGCCGGCGTTGTCGGCCGATCTCCTCCAGGCGGTGCGGAGCGGTCACTACCGCGCGATCTGCATCGCCGACATTCCGCCGAGCGCACCGTCGCGTTCGCGCGTGATCGCGCGGCGTCTACGCGCGCTCGCGCCGGATCTGCCGATCCTGGTCGGACGCTGGGCGACCGCGGGACTCGCCGACGATTCGAGCGACGCGCTCCGCGCCGCGGGCGCGACGCACGTCGGGACGACTCTCGTCGAGACGCGCGCCGAGCTCGCGCGTCTCGAGCCGGCGCCGGGCGTCGCGCACCCGAGCCCGCACGCGGCGGCGTGAGCCGCGACTACCTGACGACGTCTTCCGCGAGCGGGTCGGAGTCGAGCGGCGGCGGGGCCATCGGGGGCGCGGGATCCGTCTCGCTGGCCTGCGCGTGCGCGGCGGGCGGTGCCGCAAGCGGTGCCGTGCCGGCCGTCGCGGGCGTGGGCGCTGCGGCGGGCGCCGATGCCGCGCCGTCGAGCAGCGGACGCTCGAGGCCGCTCGCGTTGAGCTCCTTCAGGTTCGGGCCGCAGAGCTCCTCGGCGCCCGTCACGAAGTGGTGGAGGAACTCGCGATAGTCGGTCGCCATGCGGCCGAGGAGCTCGGCGCTCTTCCCGAAGTGCTGCTTCGTCTGGTCCTGGTAGCGCATGAGCTCCATGCGCACCTGGACGAGATCGGCTTCGAACTTGGCGGCGCGCTTCGCGGCCGAGCCGCGGGTGCGCTCGAGCAGGATGCCCGCGCACGCGCCGACCGCCGCCGCGATGACTACCCACGTCACGAGAAGGGGGTCCATGAGGCGAGACTAAGTACAACGCGTGACGAGGAACGCAACCGACCATCGCGTGCGACGACGCGCGTCGCGACGCGTGAGCGTCTTCGGTCGCACGACCCGTCCGATCCTACGATCGCCGATCGGTGGCGGGAATCGTTTCGACCGCGCAGCGGATGCCCGGTGCTCGCGCGAGGCGCGCATCCGCCGTCAGCAGCGGAACGTCCAGTGCCTCCGCGACGGCGATGTAGGCGGCATCGTACGTCGAGAGATTGGCGCGCAACTCCCAGCAACGTGCAAGCAGGGGACGGTGCGCAGCGCGGATCATCGGGAGGTCGTGGAGGTCCGACAGGGCCGTTTGCGCTCGGCGGAGATCGAGTCTCCGGGTCGACGATTGGCGCCGCAACACCGAGGCCACTTCGAGATCGATCAACTCGGGAGCCGCGAGCGTCTCACCCTGTAACCGACTGCGAGCCGTGTCGCCGTCGACGCCGTCGTCGGCCAAGGCCGTCGCGAGGACGCTGGCGTCAACGACGAGCACGGTCGGCGCGAATGGTCCGGACGGCGTCCTTGAAAGGCAGGCGTCCCCCGCGCCGCGCTCCGGCGCGGGCCAACACCTCGTCGACCGTCGGGCGGCTGGCCTCCTCGATCAGCTTGGTGCGGAGATACTCCTGGAGCGACTGTCGCGCCTCGGCCGCACGCCGCCTGAGGACGGCATGGGTTTCTTCGGGCACGTCCTTGATCTGCACGCTCGGCATGGCGCCACTATGGCGCCAGTGGCGCCGCCGAACAACCCTTCGAGTACACGGTGGCGGCGTGCGTCGGCACGCCGCCACCGGGTCGCGAATTACTCTTCGCCCCCGCCGAGCGGGCACTCGGGGAAGATGCAGATCGTCGTCGGCAGACGGATCGCGCCTGGGCCCGGGACGCCGATCGTCGTGTTCACGGCGGACGTGCGGGTGGCATTCACGCAGAAGACGCCGACCTGGAGCGGCAGGCTCGTGCTCGGCGTGCCGACGCGGGTGAGCGGGCCGGTGGCGCCATCCTCGGCGTTCGCCGGTCCGAGACACTCGCGCGGCTTGTCGATGCAACTGTCACCCTCGGCCGGGCAGTCCTCGTTCGTGAGGCAGCCGCGGAAGAAGTCGATCTCGCAGAGCTTGTCGACGGGACCCGCGGCGCACGTCCCCTGACCGTCGGCGCCGACGGTGCATACGCCGTCGGTGCACGCGTTCGGCTGCTCCTGGCCCTCGCAGTAGCAAGCGCGATCGGCGGGGCCGGCGCCGGTACACGTCGTCGTCGCTTCGAGCGCGCGCGTACCGGTCGTCAGGTTGAAGGGCGCCACCGTCGTGCCGATGTTGGCGATCGGGTCGGGCGGACAGTCGAAGCTCGTCTGACCGAGGACGCCGACGCCGTGCACGACGCACGCGAGGCCGTCGCGCGGTCCGCCGTTGCAGATGCCCGGTGTGTCGAGCCCCTCGCCGTCGCACGTGGGACACGGCCGCTCGACCTCGAGACCGGTATGGAAGACGAGCTCGAGCGGGAAGTTCGAGTCGCCCGACCCGAGCTCCGGCGAGAGCGTACCGGTCACCGGTCCCGCGACCCGATTGACGACGCAGATCGGCAGGCCGCCGCCGGAAACCGCGAGCGGAGAGCCGAAGTAGAACGAGCACGTGCTGCCGGGACAGTCGGCGTCGGTCGCGCAGACGACGCTCGTGTCGTTCACGCAGCGATGGTTGTCGATGACCGTCGTGCTCTGCACGGGACCCGCGAGGTCGCAGATGCCGCACTGGCCGAGGAACTCACCGGGACAATCGACGGTGAAGGTGAGCGCGCCGCCGTCGCCGGCCGGAATGCCGGCGTAGACGCCCGTCCAGCCGGTGTCGAGGTCGGACTCGGAGGCGAGCACCTGGTACGTCACGAGCTGCGGGCACGGGATCTGCGGCGGCGCGGTCGACGTCGGGCCGGGAGTCGCGATCGCCGACGGTGTCGTCGTCGGCCCCGTGCCTCCGTTGTCGTTGCCGCTGTTGTCGTTGTCTCCGCATGCCGCTGCCAGACAGCAGAGCGCCACGAACGCGAAACCCATCCACATGCGAGATCGCATAGTCACCCTCCGTTCGCCGCAATCGTGAAACGGACCGCCGAGCCGATCGGCGATCACGCGGATCTAGTTTCGGGTATCACGCGCGAGGAATGCGAGGATACCCGTAGGAACCCGGAGAATCGGCCCAGGATGATACAGCCGCGCGTCAGGGCTGGGCCCCCGCGGCGTCAGGCGAAACGCTGGCCGACGAGACGCTCCGAAACCGACCAGAGCCGCTCGGCGTTCTCGGGGTCGAGCGCGTACGACTTCACGCCCTCGGGCGCCTCCGGCGAATCGTCGACCGTGGCGACGTGGCAATCCTCGAGGTAGAGCCCGCCGCGCCCCGCGAGCTCGGGCGCGGTCGCGGCGAAGCACGACGTCGCGGCGCCTTGCTCGACCGACTTGAACTGCATGCCGCGGCTCCGGGTCTGGAGGTACGCGATGTCCTCGGCCTGGAGGTGGCGGCCGAGCTCGGTCATGATCGCGCCGGGATGGACGGCGAAGGCGTGGATGCCGCTCCCGCCGAGACGGCGCTCGAGGCCGACCGAGAAGAGGACGTTCGCGGTCTTCGCCTGGCCGTACGACTGCCACTTGTCGTAGGCGCGGCGCTCGAACTGGAGGTCGTCGAAGTCGACGGGCGCGATGTGGTGGCCGCGCGAGCTCAGGTTGACGATGCGGACGGCGTCGCCGCGCCGGAGCGCCGGCAGCATGAGCAACGTGAAGAGGAAGTGGCCGAGGTGGTTCGACCCGAACTGGAGCTCGAAGCCGTCGCTCGTTTTCGCGAAGGGACACGCCATGACCCCGGCGTTGTTGATCAAGAGATCGAAGCGCGGATGTCCGCCGAGGATGCGATCGGCGGCGGCCCGGATCGCCGCGAGCGACCCGAGCTCCAGCTCGGCGACCTCGACCGCGGCATTCCCGGTCGACGCCCGGATCTCGTCCGCGACCTTCCGACCCTTCGGCACGTCGCGGGCGGTCAGCACGACGCTCGCGCCGCGGGCCGCGAGCGCGCGCGCCGTCTCTTTTCCGAGCCCGCTCGACCCGCCGGTGATCAACACCGTGCGGCCCCGGAGGTCGAGGCCGTCGAGGACTTCGTCGGTGGTGGTCGTCGGGCCGAACGTGGTCGCGTCGCGCATGGCGGGCGACGCTGGCAAAGTCCGGCCGCCGCCGCAACCCTGGGGGTAATCACGCACCCTGCGTGATTACCCCCACCTCCGCTCCGCCCCGGATCCGCCAAGTCCACGATTCGCGGGCGTGCGCGTGAGGCACGGTGGTTGCTCTCCTTGGTTCTCAACGTTCCACGAAAGGAACGAAAGGAGGGATGGAAGCCATGAAGAGACTCGGAATCGTCGCAGTGGCCGCGTTCGCGGCAGTCACGGTGGTCGCGCTGGGGTCGGGCGCGGCGCAGGCAGCCAGTGAGAAGGAAAGCGGGTCGTTCTCGTCGACGGGAATCGACGACGACGCGAGCGGCGGCGCGAAGCTCGTCGTCAAGAACCGCTCGGACGGGAAGTTCGAGATCAAGGCGAAGCGTCTCGCCGGGGACGCGACCTACGACGTGCTGGTCGACGGCGTGCTCGTGGGCCAGTTCACGACGAGCGGTGGGGGCAGCGGCCGTCTCCGCTTCCGCAGCCGCCCGCACTCGAAGGATCTCCTGCTCGGGTTCGACCCGCGGGGCGCGCTCGTCGTGGTGCGTGACGCCGCCGGTCACGACGTGCTCGCGGTGCAGCTCGCCGACTCGGGCTCGGTCGGGGGCGGCGACGTGATCTGCTGCATCCCGGACGACTCGGGTCCCGAGTGCGAGGACCGGACGCCGGCCGAGTGCGCGGCCGAGGGTGGGACCGTGACCACCGCGACGTCGTGCCTCCCGAACCCGTGCGCGGGCACGCCGCCGCCGACCGACGCGGACGTGGTCTGCTGCATTCCCGACGACTCCGGTCCGGAGTGCGAGGATCGCACGGCCGACGAGTGCGCGCTCGAGGGCGGCGTCGTGGTCGCCGCCGACTCGTGCACGCCGAACCCCTGCGTGTCCGTCGTGCCGCCGGCCGACGACGACGTGCAGTGCTGCCTCCCCGACGACAGCGGCACGGAGTGCGAGGACCGCACCCCGGCGCAATGCGCGGTCGAGGGCGGCGTCAACGCGGGCGCCGGCACCTGTACGCCCAACCCGTGCGACGCCCTGCCGCCGCCGTCGGGGAACGCGACCGTCCTCGTGAAGTGCGAGGTCCGGGCCGACCGTTCGAAGGTCTCGATCGACGGCAACGGGCTCGCGACCGGCAGCTATGCGGCCGTCGCGACGTCGGGCGCCAACTCCGCGAACGCGCCCGCCCGACAGACGGTCGGGGACGAGGTCGAGTTCGACTTCGACAGCGACGGTGGCGACATCGCCGCCGGCGCGACGGCGATCGCGGCCGACTTCATCCAGGGCACGCCGCCCCAAGTGACCGGCGCGATCGTCACCCTCGGCGGCAACGTCGTGGTCTCGGCGACCGTCGACTGTCTCGTGAAGTAATCGCGCGGGGCGCGCCGCGCCCCTCCACGTGTGATCCGGGGCCCGATCGGCGACGCCGTCGATCGGGCCCCGTCGCGTTCAGCGCCGCTCTTGCAGCTTCGAGAGCAGGCGGAGGATCTCGAGGTACAGCCAGACGAGCGTGACCAGGAGCCCGAACGCGCCGTACCATTCCATGTACTTCGGCGCGTTGCTCTCGGCGCCCTGCTCGATGAAGTCGAAGTCGAGCACCAGGTTCAGCGCCGCGACGCCGACCACGATCACGCTGAAGGCGATCCCGACGGTGCCGCTGCCGTGGATCATCGGGATGCCCGAGCCGAAGAAGCTCATCACGAAGTTGATGAGGTAGACGATCGCGATGCCGCCGGTCGCGGCGAAGATGCCGAGCTTGAAGTTCTCGGTCGCCTTGATGACGCCGGAGCGGTACGCGAGCAGCAGCGCGCCGAGGGTGCCGAAGGTGAGGAACACGGCCTGGCTCACCAGCCCCGGGTAGCGGGCCTCGAAGGTGGCCGAGATGCCGCCGAGCGCCAGGCCTTCGAGCGCCGCGTACATCGGCGTCGTCGTGCCGGCCCACTCCTTCTTGAAGATGGTGACCATGGCGAGGACGAGCCCGCCGATGAGCCCGACCATCGTGAACGCCGGGACGCGCGGGTCGCCGACGCCGAGGTTCCAGGTGTAGGACGCCGTCGCCATCAGGATCACCAGGGCGAGCGCCGTCTTGTTGACGGTGCCCTGGATCGTCATGGTGTCCGCGCCGAACCCGGCGCGGGTGCCGCGGAAGGTGTCGGCGGTGAGAGCGGGATTACCGGAGCGCATCGCGAGATGATTGGCCATGCTCAGGTGTGTAGCGGATGCGCCCCCGCGCCGCGAGACTATTCCGCGGCGGGCTTCTGCCACGGGTCGAAGGCCACGAACGGGGCGCCTTTCCAGAGCCGGGCCGTCACCGTGAAGGTTTGCCCGCTCGCGAAGCGGAACGTGATCGCCTCGAGGCTGCTCCGCACCTCGGCGATCGTCTCGCCGGCGAGCCAGCTCCAGTCGACCTCGCAGCCGCCGTCCTCGTTGAGACCGTCTTTCGGGACCATGCGCCGACCCCTAGCACGACGCCCCGGGCAGGGCCCGTGGGGAGATCGCCCGAGGGTCGGAAACGAAGTGCGCGCGGTGCGCCGTCGGCCGTCGGGAAATGCGTGCGGGGGAGGTGTCGCGCGCGGGGCCTGCGGCGGCGTCGCGCATGATCGGCGCATCGCTGACGACCGCCGGTCATGCGTGCGCCGACCCTGATCGGCGCATGGCGCTCGCAGTGCGGTCGGCCGCATCCCCCAGGGACTTGCGTCGCGCGCTCCTCGCCGGCGGCCGGCCCCGCGCGCGACACCTCCCCCGCACGCCCTCGCCCAACGGGGATCGTCGGAGGTCGCGGTCGCTTCGCTCCGCTCGATCGCGTGTCGATTCCGATCCGCCCGTCTTCCGAGCGCCGGCGGTCGTGGGCGGACGGGTGGAGGGTCGTCCGGCGGGCCCGGCCGCCGGCGAGGAGCGCCAAACGAACGTTCAGTCATGGGACGCCGATCGCCCGACGAGCGGCCATGCGCCCATCGCGAGAGCCTCAGTCATGAGCCTGGTCACGGTCGACGCGCCGACCGCAGCGCGACGCCGCCGCAGGGCCCGCCGGACGAGCCCTCCACCCGTCCGCACTTCCCGACGGCCGACGGCGCACCGCGCGGACTTCGTTCTCGAACAGCCGAGCGTCGACCGGAATCGAACCGCGACACGACCGATGATCGCTTGACGTGCGGGAGG
>Ga0268299_1003220_pt1 | contig 15814 bp, 12 predicted proteins | sample NOBtaG_FD_193484 | JGI IMG/M metagenome (GOLD analysis project Ga0268299, IMG submission 193484) | Activated sludge microbial communities from bioreactor in Nijmegen, Gelderland, Netherland - NOB reactor | ecosystem: Engineered > Bioreactor > Aerobic > Activated sludge | place: Netherlands...
GAGCATTTGGTGCTCTTTCAGTGATGCAAATGTGCGAGCGCTGGCAATTTCTTCAACTGCTTTCGAGGCATCGAAAGTTTGCCAGCGTTTGCCGATTTTCGGATGATCCCAGTCCATCAAATAGGTAAGGGAAAATTTCGAGTCGGGCACAGCCAGAATTGTGCGATCGCCACTGCCGACCGTGACCGTTTCTTTCAATTCGATATCGGCGACCGGCACCCGGCGCTCAACACCTGCGGACTTGAGCAATTCGATAAAGAAAGCTGCACTGCCGTCGCCTAACGGAAGCTCCGGTCCATCGACAGTGATAAGCACATCTTCCAGTCCCCAGATGGCAACAGCGCAAAGCACATGCTCAACAATGCAAAGGCGCACCGAATCTTTGCCAAGGACTACATTGCGCAGCGTGTTGACGACGCTGCCGGCTCTTGCAGGTATGGTCACGAAAGCGCCATTGGCTTCCGGGCGAGCATCGAGCACTGAAAAATTGATGCCGCTGCCGGGGACACCATTCTCAATAACTACGGTAATCTCCTTTTTCGAAGTAGCGCCGCGTCCTTTGTATTCAACGCGAAATTTATCAGTGGCGCTCAGAGAAGGGGATTTCATAACCTCTTAGACCTTTGTTCTTTATTTTTTGACAAGCGCGGTTTCAGCCACAAGTGCTTCCAGCTTCGCAAGACGCTCTTTCATCTCTTTGATGTCTGCAAAAGTATTCTTCAGTTTTTTGACGCGAATCAGTTGCTCGATTTGCTGACGGCGTTCTGTTGCAGGTATGCCTGCATGAATCTCACCGGGCGGAACTTCGCCCATGACTCCGGACATTCCTTCGACAATAGAATCTTTTCCGATTTTGATGTGATCGGAAATGCAAGCGCTGCCGGAGATGACGGCTCGATCATCGATATTGCACGAACCGCCGATGGCAGTCGTTCCGATGATCAATACTTCTTTGCCGATGCGGCAGTTGTGAGCGATCATGACCAGGTTGTCTATTTTGGTGCCGGCCCCGATAGTGGTAGCGCCCATGGTGCTGCGATCGATAGTCGTGCAAGAGCCGATCTCGACATCGTCCTCGATAATCACGGTTCCGATATGAGGAATCTTGAGATGCGGATTGGACTCGTCTTTGAGTTCACGATTGCCTCTCAGGCGCCGCTCCAAGTTCGATTCACGTTCGGTCGCGTAACCGAACCCGTCCGAACCTAAAACAGCACCTTGCTGAAGAATGACGCGATTGCCGATTTTTATGACATCGGCGATCAGGCATCCGGCACCGATATGACAATTTTCGCCGATTTCGACTTTGGCACCAATTACGGTGCCGGGTTGAATAACTGTTTTCGCGCCGATTTTGCAACCGGGACCGATAACGACAAGCGGTCCGATTGCCACGCCTTCACCCAACTCCGCAGTCGGATCGACTACGGCTGTAGGATGAACACCGACAGGGGGAGCATGACGCTTGGGAGCGACCGCGGAGAGCATCTTCTGCACTGCAGCCATCGGGCGCTCGACGACGATTCTCGGACGCTCTGTTACTGCTTTAGGTGTGACCACCAGAGCTTTTGCTTTGCAATCGGAGAGTTTGGCTATCAGCTTCTCATCGAAAACAAGCGCCAGGTCGTCTTCAGTTGCGTGCAATGGCGAAACCGCCACAGACGAGACCCTTATCGAATTCAGCAAATCCTGAGGACCTTCGACACGACCGCCAATCACATGGGCGATCTGGGCAAGCGTCATTTCGGCGGGCAGCTTCATCTATCGATCTCCGAGATTCTTCTCTCAACACGAGCCGGACATAAAAAAGGCTTGCCAAACAAGTTGGTGGGGCAGCTCGGCCGTCTTGCGACTGCGATGCGGAACCGCCCCTCTGTCAACTACTTGGTTGCAGGCTTGGCGGCAGCGGGTGAGGCAGCGGCAAGGCGCTTCATCACCGAGTCGGTCAAGTCGATACCGCCCATGAAGACAACCGGCTTGAGAAGAACGATGTCAAGCTTTCTTGCGGCCGCTTCAGCTTTGATGGCGTTCTGAACATCTGTTTCCAGTTGCGATTCCAGTGATTGAGCGCGACTTTGCACTTGTTTCACTTCTTTATCAATGGATTCTTGCAGTCTTCTCTGCAGTCCTTCCAATTCAGCCGGCGGCTTGTGATCGGTCTTCGCTTTCTCGAGTTGGCGGTTGCCGTCTTCGATCATCTTGTGGACGCGATCTTCTTCACTTTTGAGATCCTTAGCCAATTGCTCTGCTTTCGGATATGCCTTAACTACTTTATCCGGATCGACAACGCCGATACCGCCGCCGCCGCTTTTGACGGCAGGTGCTGCCGGTGCGTCTGCTGCGAACGCCGGGAACGTCGATAACGTAAGCGATAGCGCGCTAGTAACCAGAACGAGGCTCTTTTGCAAGGTGTGCATGCTCTTCTCCAAAACTTTCAAATAAGACAAAACGCTGTCAAACGGCTCAGTTTACACCATTAGCAGTTGCCAAAGGCGGCTTGCTGACGGCAAGTAATTAAAACATTGGTTATTAAAAGCGATCGCCGAAGCCGACCGTAACGCGCGGCGTGAAATCGCCCAGAATGCTGGAAACCAGCGGCAGACCGTAATCGATGCGGATTAGACCAAGCATCGGCACGTTCAAACGCACACCAAAACCGACCGATGCTCCCATGCTCGAGCGCGAGTATAGGTTATTTGTGAGCCCGTTGCCCATGACCTTTCCGACATCGGCGAAAGCAGTAATCTTGACGTGCTTGTCGACGACTTTCGCCACTTTGCTGTTGCGCGGCAAAGGCAGGCGCGAACGCAGTTCCGCTGTAGCCATGAGCATTCCCGTGCCGGTGCCCAGGTCGGAGAACATTCGATATCCTCTTACACCATTCCATCCACCCAATCTATATTGAGCGAATTGCGGCATGCCTCCCAGCGCCGAGCCGGCCTGCACGTTGGTGGCCAGTGTTACGTCTTTGGTGACCGGTATATATTTGCTGGCGCTCACGCCCATCTTCATGAAGCTCGGTCCGCCCATACCAAGAGAAGGTCCGACCGAAGCCTTCGCGAACGTTCCTTTCGTGGGGTCGACACCATCCCTGGTGTCATAGGTCAAAGACGGATTGACGGTCATGAAAGTACCGCCCTTCAATTGCTGATCTCTGACTGATTGAGCCAGTGCCGCAGCGCCTGCCTGACTGGATGCCATGCCGGTCGCCAGAGCACGATTGGTCATCTGACTCAAAGCACCGTCGGCGCCGAACATATTGCTGTAATCGCGCAATGAAGTGTTTTCACCGATCAAGCCCAGGTTGAGAGCCATGTTGTTGCGCAGCTTCTTGGTAAAAGTTGCCGAAGCTCCAAGTGTTCTTTGTGTGGATTGATCGACCATCATCGAGGAGAAGTTGCGTCCAAACCCGGACACTGCAAGCGATGTGCCCGTCTTCATGAAATTGGGCTCGATGAAGGTAGCCTCGACCTGATAATTGTTTTTGTTGACCATGTAGCCGTTGCCGGGATTGTTGATGGCGTTGACGCCCTGCCCGAACATACCGGCGCCCATCTGAGAATTGAAAGATACGATCTGACCGCGACCGCGGAAGTTGTTGTCGGAGAAGCTCAAGTTTCCGAACGGACCGGCGACCGAATCGACGCCGCCGCCCACTCCAACCGAGCCGGAGCGTTTTTCATCCACCTCGACCTTGAGTACATATTTATCGGGATTGGTCGGCGAAGGCTGCAAACTGCGGCGGATATCCTGGAAATAGCCATTGGCATAAAGCTTGCGCAAGTCGGCAGTCAACTGTTTCTCGTTGTAAGCCATGCCCGGCTTCAGCTTAAGTGCATTGCGGATGATGAAATCTTTGGTCTTGCGATTGCCGCCGATCTGAACCGAATCGATTTGACCTTCGTTCACTTTCAGTGAGATGTTTCCGTCCGGATCGTCTTTTACATCGACAACGCGAGCAAGCAAAAATCCTTTCTCGTGATACAGGTGTTCAACCTTATCTATCGACGACGAAAGATCGTTGAGGTTTTGCGGCTTGCCGAGCTGATTGGCAAATACATGCGACAGTTCTTCCGAACCAAGGGCCTGATTGCCTTCAAATGAGAATTGGGTGATCGGTGCGTTTTCCTGCACCCGAATTTTCAACAGCACGCCGCCGTTGCTCATCTCAGGCAAAGCCTGCAAGCTGCGATCGTCGAAATATCCCATGCCGTTGATCGCTTTGAGATCCTGCAAAAGCACATCACGGTCGAACTTATCACCGCGCTTCGTTTTAACGACGCCGAGAATGTCTTCCGTTGGCACAAGACGATTGCCTTCGATTTTTACATCATCAACAGTGAGGTTGCCGGCGGGCTTGGATTGTCCGGGATAGGTGAGTTTGCCTGTGAATTCGGAAGATGTGGAAGCATCGGACGGGGCGCCGGAAGCACTTGTCGAAGCCTCTTTCGGCGTCTCGCTCTTTAAATCGGACGCTTCGGCCGGCAAAACATCGCTGGCATCAGATGCCAGTGCCGGCGCCCAAATTCCAGTAAAGGATGTGGTGAAAACTCCGACGGCCAAAGTGGCCGAAACCAGGCGTTGTGAGACTCGGCTACCTGCAGAGCTTCTCTTTGAAACTGTTAAAAACATCTGTTTCTCGCTTCCCAGACGGCAATTTTAGCACGCGACACGGTCATGCCAAGCGCTTAAGCTCATGACAACCCGGTTTGAATCGATAAAGAATCAGCAATCGGATCGTCATCTATCTCAAGAAGACGACTGACTGGCTGGATTGATCCCGAATAGAGATGAAAGGTGGTTAACCGAAACTGGTTTAACAAATCAACAAACTCGATGAAACCTATTGCTGCGGTGAGGCGCCGGTTGCTGCTGCTGCGCTCACGGCTCGCATTTCTGTTTTCGTGTCAGCACCAATACCGGTGGCAACCGATAAAGTCAATTCTACTTCAGTGCTTGAATCGATTTCCTTGTCAGCATGAGTTCTAAATGCAGTGTCAAGGGCAATATGCGCCGGCGATACTGTTTTCTCCACGGGTGGTGCCAATGATGAGAATTTGAAGTCGAGCACGTTTTCCGCGCCGGGGAGTTTGGCATTCTTGCCCTGCTTGTAAAGTTTCAGACCGGGGCTGTTTTTGATATGGGCGTTTTCTTTGTCCCAATTCTCAAGTTCCGCAATATTTTTCAGTTCTTCAACCGGCGATTCTATTTTGTCCAATCGGCCCAATCTCATTCTCACCAATTGCGGCTTGCCGACTTTCAGCCAGGGCAAGGACATGGGATAGGTGCCCTTCAATTGATTGAATTTCTTCTCCATGGCGACAATCGATTCGTAGAGGGCAACGTTTCTCAAATGCTTGCGCTGCTGCTCCAATTCGATTGCCATATCTTTGGAGTCATCCAGCAATTCCGATGCAATTGCCGCCAGGTGAGGATAATTATTTGTCGCTTCATCGAGTTGTTCTCTGGAATAGAAAACCATCTGGCGCGACCTGGCGATCATATTGTTCATCTGTCCGATGCGGTCGCAATCATTCAGTTTTCTGGCTCCGGCCAGAGCAATTTCATCGGCGGAAGTCTGCAGGCGATTGTGCGTGAACACAAGACCACCATATGAATAACCAATCAAAAGCGCAAGACCGACAATTGCCATAACAACACTGCCAAGAATCAGCATGTTTCCGCGCTCGTTGCGTCCGTGCAAGACAGGCGCTGATGCTTTTACGACTTTTCTTCTGACTGCTCTTTTACTCATCTCTTTCACATTTATGATTCACGATCCGTGAACACTACTCCTGTCGTTTCGTTGCGTGAGTTACTCGTTGACGTAAAATTCCTTGGTTTCCGGGTCGCGCCCAAGGTTTTCCCATTGAGCCTGACTGCTCATGTTGAAAGTAATCGGTTTGGTAAAACCGGGCAGACCGGCACCGCCGTTAAACAGCGGCGCGATATCGCATTTGGCACTGAGCTGAATGCTGTACATGAATGGTCCTTTGTCCCCATTGGGCAACAAGTCATTTGACAGCATGTTATTGAGTTTGACGCTGGTCTTGTCGGCGCCGTCTTTGCCTACGATTATTATCGTCGCTTCAGGGCTTTTTACCGCCACACCGCATTTACCAAGAAAGGTAGTCCACCAGGTATTCGTTTGCAGTAACTTATAAGCGTCAGTGCGTTTTTCACAAACCGCCATCCTGTGAACCATTTCCGACATGGTGCCATGCGCGATCAGATACCGCACCGGCATGATGCCGATATTAATCAGCGGCAAGAACATGAATAGAATGAAGATAATCAGGGCGCCGCTAAACTCGGTCATTGAGCTTCCGGAGGTATTCCTTGTTTTTGTCTTGCCTTTCATATTTCCCGCTGTCCTGTAATTAAATGACTGCAGCCTCACATCGATAACAACGGGCGCCTGGCGCATTTTAGGAAGTCCGGTCAAACAATCATTTGATACCAGGGGCGATGCAAATACCAATGCGCCACCCCCGAAGAATCGGAAGTGGTCACATTAGCGCCGTTAAAATTGAAAATTATGGATTGGGAATTTTGGCAGGCATCACGTAAGTGATGGGCACCGAGTGCCTGCAAGTCAGGGTGACGCCGTTATGACCGACTATCGCTCCGGCCACGAAGGGAGGAAAAATATCAATTGTGGTTTTGACGGAAACCTCACCGTCCACCGCGCCGCCGGCATCGGTAGGCACATCTCGAATAGTTTCGAAGGCCTCGATGTTGTCCCGGACTTTCATCGGCAAATTGGTCATGTAGATTTTCTTCACCACGGCACTGGCGCGATCGTGGGGCGGTGTACCGGAACCCACCGCGCGAGCATCGGCAACGGTGAGCAGGCTGGGCGGCCCCGACGCTGCCGCTCGGGCGGCATCTCGGCAAGCCTGGTCGTTGAGTCCGGCACCGATTGCAATCATGCCAAGGTCTATCACCAGAAGCACGGCCGGCACCAGGCAGATCATTACTCCCACGACTTCTACCAGCCCCTGACCGGCGATATTTCGATATTTGGCAGATTGACACCGGACCATCGAAAACTCTCCACTTTGCGAACAATTGGCATAACGAACAATCGGCAAAAGTTAGGACGATTGCCGGATTATTCATCGTTTATCTGATTAAGGTCTGCTTTTCGCCTTCCGGCACGGAAATCAGAGTGACCGTCATGTCAGACGTGTATTGAACCTGAGAATCGCCCGCCTTCTCCTCTGCGATATGAAAGCCGAATTCCTGAATTCTGTTCGAAATACCGCTAAAAGATTCTTTGGGCACTTTGACCGCGGCAACCGTGTTTTTGTTCAAATAGGCATCGAGAGTCAAGCGAATTATGGCGTTGGCAACAGCCTTTTTCTCGGCTTCGGTAGCATTGCTCTCTTTGTGTTTTACTTCAATCGCCACGCCTTCTCCCTTTTCTATATCCAGCTTGCGAACCTTTTCCATGCCGACCGCTTTGCCGTCATGAAACCACATCGACTCGTATTTCTTTACGTCGTCTTTTTTGTCCACTGGATGCCATGAAACTTCGAGTTTCTCTATAGGATTCAAAGTCGATCCGGAGTACTCGAACTGGCGCTTCAGTCTTATGGTATCGACTTGAATAACCCAGTCATACGGCAAAACCACCTGGTCGTCCGCGCTTGCCGGGTGCGGATTGAACGACAGGAACAGACATGCAATCGCAGGCACCGTAAGATATTTCAAAAAATTGTCTGGCCCATTCATGCGGCTTCTCTCCTTATCGTCTTGTTGCAGATGCACATCGATCTGATGCTGTGTCTACTGATTTCATGCACGTTTTAGGAGAGCGTTCCCGATAAAATACCAGGCTCGACGAGCCTGGTATTTGTGCCTCTGGCAAAGAGTGAGAGGACTTTCTAGTGTCGCATTAGAGTGACTAGGGAGTCAGCTTGAGCGCTCTTTCTGCATCCGGCATTCCCCAGCCGTAGTAGGCGTTCCAACCAGGAGCAGAGTTGACGCAACTCTTTCTCAGAATTTGTTCGACTACGAAATTAGGCAGTGCTGGGTTTTTGCCGAGAATTAGCGCGGCAACACCGGCGACGATCGGACTGGAGAATGAGGTTCCGTTTACTGTTGCATCGTTGCCGTCGATGCCCATGCAATGGATGCCTTTACCGGGAGCCGTGAAATCAACGATGGTTCCATAATTTGAGAAATTGGCCAGTCCACCGGTCGAATCGATTGCCGAAACCATATTGAAATAAGGCTTGTTGGGGGTACCATCGAACACCGAGTCATTGCCGGCAGAGAGGAAAAGAAGCCCCTGACGCACATAATAGAACTCGGAGAAAATCTTGTGCAGCGGCGCATGCAAGGCGGCATTATGGAAACCTACATAGGGAGCGCCGTAGCTCAGGTTGACGATGCGTGCTCCCGAAGTAAACACTTTGAACATCGCGCAAGCAATCGAAAAGTCATCCGCCATTGCATCGTTGCCGGCGGCAGCATCAGCGATTCTGATTGGGTAGATGGTTGCCGAAGGAGCAATACCGACCGAGGTTACTTTATTCAAGTTGGCGGCGATACACGACGCCACCCAGGTTCCGTGACCGTGTCTATCGCTGCGAGCTCCCGACGAAGCTTCTGCAGCAGCAGCACCGGCCAAATCAGTGATGCCGGGAAGCGAGCCGCCGGCCATAAGTAGACCGCCCAAAATTTTTGCAGCGAAAGTATTGGCGTCAAAGCCTTTCTCTACCTTGCCGTTCAAATCAGCGATGTTTTGAGTGCCGGTATCAAGAACCGCAACTTTCACTCCGCCTTTGCCCTGATCCCAGGCTTTGGGGCAGTTCATCGCGGTCAAGTGCCAGGATTGACCGAAGAATTCGTCATCCGGTGCAACGTTGGCGCGAAAGCGATAATTACGTCCGACGGCGGAAAAATGCTTACTATCCTTGGTCAGCTTTGCTTCTGTTTGAGCCAGTTTGCCCTTCTCTGTCTTCACGAGCATGAGTTGAAGATTGCCCGACTGGATTGTTTGCGAAACGGTGACGTGCAAATCATCCAGCGTCTCTTTGACCTCGTCCTTGTCAGCTTTGGGGTCGACCATAATCAGCAGGACATCGGGTTGAAAATCGGCGCGCGGTGCAATTTGACGCGTATAAGGTCTGTTAACCGGATTTCTCAGTTTCATCTCGGCGCTGAGTGCAGGCAATTGAGCTGCTGACGAGAAGCCGACTGCAAGCGTCATAGCTATCGCGAAAATCTTCTTTCTCTCTTTCGAGACCTTGTTTACCAATCCGGAAATCATTTATCGTACTCCTATATTGCTAATCGGGATGCCGTCTATGCCTTACTAAAGAGCTTTTGAGCGCTCATCGTGTGATCTGTCGAACTCATCACTTGCGCTCACATTGCACTCAACAGCAATCGAAAAGTAATTAGGCGGATACGATTTTAGAAAAAAAACGCCGAAACTCTTTTTGGGAGTTTCGGCGCTCTAAATAGTCAGAGATTGTCTATTTCTTTTCGAACCAACCGACCGGCTGCGGATCGAGATTTATATTGATCTGCTTTACCTCGGTATATGTTTCCAGCCCGAATGTTCCCAATTCGCGGCCCCAGCCACTTTGCTTATAACCGCCCCACGGGCATTCATTATATGTATTGTGGTAGGCGTTCACCCAGGTGATACCGGCCTTCAAGGCTTTGACCACACGGTGCGCTCTGGTTACATCATTGCTGAAGACAGCACCTGCCAATCCGAAATCCGAATCGTTGGCGCAATCAATAGCTTCTTTTTCCGTTTTGAACTTTTGCACGACGACTACCGGTCCAAAAATTTCTTCTTGAACGATGCGCATGTCTTGTTTTACATTCGTGAACACGGTGGGATTAACGTAGAAGCCCTGCCCGTACTTCTCGCCTTTCGGTTGATCGCCACCGGTTTCCAGTTTGGCGCCTTCTTTCTGGCCGATTTCAATGTATTCGAGAACACGCTTCATCTGCGATTCGCTGACGAGCGGCCCCATTTCAGTTTCGGGGTCCATTCCCGGTCCGACCTTGATCTGCTTGGCGCGCTCGACGAATTTCTTCACGAATTTGTCGTACATCGGTTCTTCAATAAGCAAGCGGGAACCGGCGGAGCAGACCTGTCCTGCATTGCAGAAGATCGCAAACAACGCGTAGTCCACGGCGGTGTCGACATCGAAATCAGAGAAGACAACCATCGGTGATTTGCCGCCCAATTCCAATGTCACTTTCTTGAGATTGCCCAGTGCAGCAGCGGCAACGATCTTGCCTGTCTTGACGCTGCCGGTGAAAGCAAGCTTGTCTACCAGTTTGCTTTCAGCAAGCGTGGAGCCGGCCACCGGTCCGTCGCCCAGAATAACGTTGACGACGCCTTCCGGCAATTCCAGTTCTTGGAAAATTTCTGCCAATCTCACGGCAGTAAGCGGAGTGAATTCGCTGGGCTTCAGGATGCAGCAATTACCTGCAGCAAGTGCCGGAGCCAATTTCCACGCTGCCATCAAGAGCGGATAATTCCAGGGAATAATTTGAGCGCAAACACCGATCGGCTCGCGCACGACTGTCGTGATAGACGGTGCCGGCACATCGATTGCTTGTCCGGTCGGTTTGGTTACCAAACCCGCATAGTAGCGAAAGCAGTTTGCCGCATCGCCCATATCGTATTTGGCTTCACGCAGCGGCTTTCCGCCGTTCAAAGTCTCGAGCTCAGCCAGTTCTTCGGCGTACTCGTCAATTTTGTCGGCCAGTTTGAACAGGAATTGCGCGCGCTCCATTGCCGTCATTTTCGGCCACGGGCCTTCGTCATAAGCTTTACGAGCCGCTTTGATCGCAGCTTCAGTTTGCTTCTTGTCGGCTTCAGCCACTTTGCACAACGGCTTTCCGTCGCCCGGATTGATCAACGTGCGCTCTTTAGCGCCGTCCACAAACTTGCCGTCGATCCATAATTGCCACTTGCGATCTACTTTCACTTTGGGTGCCACTAGGGTTTGAGTCATCGCCCGCTGAACCTCTTTTAATTGATTAAGGGGCGAAGATTATACCACTTTTATTAGACGGCAAGCGCGCTCAAACACAACATCGAGCCCACGCACGAGCTCGATGTGAATGCTTTGAACTGCTGAATTGCTGATCCGCACAGGATCCGCACATCATCCACGAAACTTCAATCTCAACAGTTAGTGCAGAGTGTGCTTCAAGTTAGCCATCACGCCATGAGTCTCTTCCTGCTCAGGAAGCAACTCTTCTTTGATAAACAAGTGAGCGTCCGGGTCTTTGCAATTTTCCAATTCGTCTCGATAAACCTTGAGACCGTGATCTTCGCCCTGTTCGAGCATATCAATAGATGCTCTGTCGCCGAAAACACCGGCGGAGCTTTCCAAGAAATTAGCGAATGCGCCCCAGGGTCCGGCATCATCAGACGGCTCACCGCCCATACTCTTGATGAATTTGACCAGTTTTTGCACACGCCTGTGATGCGACAATTGCCCCTCTTCAAGCATGGGAGCAATTCCGGGCAGACTGATTCTTTCGCGCGCCTGATTGTATGTTTCAACAGCCGAAATCTCGCCGCGCAAAAGTCCATTGAGACATTCAATAGCGTTACTCATCACCTTCACCCTCATAAAGCCACAGATGTAAGATGCTTGAGATGCTCAACGGTTCCTGCATTCGGGAAATCCTTCACGGGCTGTCATAAAGCGCCCATCATAAAACGCTCAAAGGATTAAGGTATCCTTCTCACGTTTGGTCAAAATACCCGATTTTCATTTACTAACCCATGGCAACCAGTTTTTCCGGCAGTTTCATAACTCTTGAAGGTCCGGAAGGAGCAGGCAAAACAACTCAGCTCAAGCTGCTCTCCAAGCAGTTGGACCAAATAGGCTGCAAGCATATTGTCACGCGCGACCCGGGCGGAACGTCCCTCGGCAAGCAAATTCGCCGGATTTTGCTCAATCCCGAAAACCCGGTCACACCAATGACCGAGCTGCTTCTTTATCAAGCCGATCGTGCCCAGCACGTGGACGAGCTGATCATGCCGGCGCTCAAAAGCGGCACCCTGGTTCTCTGCGATCGTTATGTAGACTCGACAAAAGCCTATCAAGGCTACGGACGGGGCATCGATCTAGAGCTCATCAATACTCTCAGCAAAATGGCAACAGGCGGGCTGACCCCCGAACTGACCATCTTATTCGACATCGACAGCAGCGCCGGACTCGGTCGTTTGCATCCCGGCGGACACGACAGGTTGGAGCGAGAAGCAATCGAGTTTCACCACAAAGTACGTGATGGTTATCACAAATTGGCTGAGCAAGAACCCGATCGCTGGGTGATTATCGATGCCAGCAAACCGCTTACCGTAGTGCAAGAGGATCTGCGCAAAGTGCTCATTGAGCGCGTTGGCAAAAAACACAAACTTGCCGGCTTATTAGTGGAATAGATTCCGGACCATGAAAATAGCAAGGTTCGGTTCGTCACCACAACGGTTGATCGCAGCATCACTCGCGACAATGCTTTTGCTCACATCTTGCAGCGGCGGAAAACAAGTTCGCTTCAGTTCGCTGTTCAAAGAAGATGACGAACTGACTGCAGAAGCAGCCTTCAAAATTGTGCAAACAACGTATCGCATCAAGCCGGATCGTCGTTATCTTCTGGCGCTGTCCGACATTTCTTCGATCGTGACAGGAAAGCCGCTGGAAAAAACAGAGTTCGTTTTCGAAAACGAAAAGTGGAAAGTAAAAGCAGGCAAGAGCGAAATTGCAGAGATTGAAAATTTTCCGACCTTTGCGAATATAAACAGCTCACTTCTGAAATACGCTCGTTCGCTGGAAGGCGACGGTGGGCAAAATCGCCTCACCTCCAATGAAAAACGCGTTTTAAATCATGCAAAAGTATTCGGTGATCTGGAAGCAGAAACCCAGATCATTTATGACGAAAAAATGCAGGACAGCCAGAAGGTTGCCAATTCAAAATCGCAAGGAAGCGATGAAACAAAAGATGAGAATACCGCCGTCCTCGATCCGATCGACAATGCTCTTTTATCGTTCAGCCCGAAGTCAATTTTCAAAGCAATCGATCTGATTAATGCCCGCTGGAATGATGAAGGTCACACACAGCAAACTCTAGACCAGGCTGCTACTGCTCTTACCTCTCTGGCATTTCAAATCACGGACAAGGCGGGAACAGCGGACGAGCTTTATTCCAGGGCGCTCGCCTTTGCTGTTCTTTCCAAAAGATACGAGACTGTAAATGCGCGCCGCAATCTTGTTCGCCTGGCGGAGTCCATGGGATATCGCGCCGAAGCTATCAAATTAGCCCGAGAATTGGACGAAGAAGATCCGCTGCGCATCTACATTCTCTGGCAAGCGGGCACGGTTGGTGCTGCGATAAATCAAGGCTTCGACACAAATGAAGCGAAGTTCTTATATGCAAAAAAACTTGCACAGCAGGAAGACTTGCCGGCGCTGAAAGACTTTTCCATGGGCGCCGACTTTGCATTGCCGGTCGCCGGATTCATGCAAGAGGCATTCGCTTGCCAACAGTCAGCTAAGGACTCCGAGGTCCTCGCATCAGCTCTTTTTACAGAACTGGAAGGCAAAAAGACGACCTCGCAATCTGCAACGGATCAAGAGCAGTTTTTTCCCCGTTTAAACAAGTCCCTGGAAAACCTGTCGAAATCACAACCCGAGGCGCAGAAAAAAGAACCGCTTATCGAGGGTCAAATAGCAAAAGCTTTCTACAGAGCCTTTGCCTATACTTATTTGTTGCAGGACTTGCAACCTTACAATGGATCGCACACCGAAATCGAATCCGAGAAGATATTCGACGAAAAGTTCGGCAAACCTGCCGGCGGTCAGACCGGCAATTCTATTTACGCTCTGGCGCACAGCATCCTCGATTCGAGAGCGGGGCACTACCAGGTCGCCAAACTTCTGGGTCATGCTGTTTCCGCCGAGGACCTGGGCGACTATCCGTGTTTTCTTGCATACGCTGAGGCCGCGCGGTGGTTTCCCAATGGCGATCAAAAATTGATCTCGGCAGCTAAGACAATTTTTGCCAATATCGACAGCCGTCCCGAAAGTAGATTTCTAGCATCACGCATAGCTCACAATGAATTGCTTCACCCAGTCCTTGCCAATGATCTGAACAATCTCGGCTTTGACGTGGACTTCAGTTCGGCGCTTTCGGTGTCCGCCGCCGAGCAAAGCGTTGATCTCGAACGTCTGCGCCGAATTTTCGAAACCAAAACGAGAACTCCGTCACACAGAGCCAGAGCGATAGCGGCCCTTTGCCGTTTGTCGGGGCGCTCAGACACCGGCGCAAAGAATTTGTATGTCAGTCTTCTAGGTCAGCTTTTGGAAAACGCACCGCAAAACTTAGAGGTATTGAGACAGTACGCGCAAACGGCGATACGCGCAGGAAAAGCAGCTACCGCTATCAATGAGACAAAGAGCTGGATTGATAATCTAAAAAATGACGCGGCGCTTCAAGCCAGCGGCAATCAATTGCTGGCGACGCTTTACTACAGCAATGGAAACGCGCAAGAGGCTTTGGGCTTGTTAGATGGAAAAACCAATAATGAAGCCCCGCAACAGGTGGCGGAAGCGTACGTGAATTCTTTGATTCAGAAAGGCAACGACGCGAAAGCTCAGGCATATGCGGATGCTTATTACACGAGAAATCGCATCGCTCCTTCAGCTCTGGCACTGGAGGCGCAAATGCTCTGGAAGAAGAAAGCATTCACGGACGCCGCCTTGCTGTTGAAAAACTACCCCTGGTGCATAAAAGAAGAGGACTGGCGTCGGGAGCTTTACCCGGCTTTTAAACTGTCCCTCTCCGGTCATCAGGAAGACAGCGCCAGTGCGGTGCGCGCCCTGGCAAGAGAAGGATTTTCGCAGGCAACGGATATTGGTGAGTTGTCTCAGTCATTTGCATTTTATGGAAGAAACGATCTTGCTTTTAAGATTTTGAATTCAGTTTTGTCCAGTTCGTTCAGCGGGCATGAATTGAGCTTCCTCAATCTCTCGACTATGGCGTTTTCCTTCCTGCAAAAATCGGAAAACGAAGCTATCGCCTTAAAGTGGATACAGGAAAGAGTGCCACCACAATTTTTTACTCCCCTGGCCATGTTCGCGTTTCAAAATGGTGCTTATGGACTTTTGTGGAAGTTGATACCGCCGGACCCGCAAGGCGTAGGCGCGGAATACGTGTGGTTGACGCGCGCGGCCGCAATGCCCATGCAGAAAGGTCTGAACAAAGACGAGAATCGCCTGCTCATACAGCACTATGCAAAGAACGACAATGACGTACTCTTTCAAATCGGAAAGTGTTTGATAGGCGCAGTTGATTCAAAAGGACTGATGACAAAACGAATAAATGTCCGAGAGCTTTGTGACCTGTCTTATTTTCTTGGTTCGCGCGAAGCCTACCTTGGCGATCAAACAGCCGCAGCAAAGTGGTATCACATGGCGCTGGAGACAGGTCTCAATAAAGCATCGGAAATGGCGCGCAATGCGGAAGCCATCCGCAGACTGTCGAATTTTTACCCGGACTGGAGCGATAAACCTTAGGTTTCTAAAATTGAGAATGGAACAGTTGCGATCAGGACTTGACTCTGTAGGCAACTTCCTCGCCCAGCTTGTCTACATCTTTGCGGAGCTGTTCTTCGGCATTAGGATCTAACGTGCCGCCATTGCCCATGGCAAGCGAGCGCTCCTTCTTCTGCAAATCGGAAGCGCGCAGCTTCAGGTGATTGTAATCAGAATCATTGATCTTGCCCTTCGCTTTGGCATCGTCGAGAAACTTATTCATGTCACCA
>Ga0268299_1003221_pt1 | contig 15786 bp, 13 predicted proteins | sample NOBtaG_FD_193484 | JGI IMG/M metagenome (GOLD analysis project Ga0268299, IMG submission 193484) | Activated sludge microbial communities from bioreactor in Nijmegen, Gelderland, Netherland - NOB reactor | ecosystem: Engineered > Bioreactor > Aerobic > Activated sludge | place: Netherlands...
AGACGCCGTCGAGGGAGACTTCGGCGAGGTTGACCGACTGCGCCTCGAGGTCGACCGGGTCGACGCGCACCGAGACGCTCTTCCACGAGAGCGCGGCATGCGGCAGATCGGGCACGGCGACCGACACGTTGCGCAGGGTCACGGTGCCGCGCAGCTCGTTGCTGGTGCCGGTCTCGAGGCGATACGCCAGCGAGGCATCGAGCTGTCCGACCAGGTCGCTCCAGCCGACTTCGGGAACGTAGATACGGGCGCGACGGAGCGGCAGGTTGCGGGCCTCGAGCTCGCTCTCCAGCGCTGCGCTGCCGTCGGCCGCCATCTGCAAGCGCGCGGCCAGGTCGAGCGAGCCGTCGTCGAGCAGGACGTTGACGCGGAAGTCCGAAGGCTGGCCGTAGACCTGCGGGTCGAGCGCGATGTCGCGCACCTCGATCGTCGGGATGGCGAGGTCGACCGGCTCGCTGCCGCGCATCATCAGATCGTGGAAGGTGACGCCGCCCTCGAGCAGGGCGAGACGGTCGAGGCCGAAGCGCCAGCCGCCGCCCTCCTGCGGCACCGTCTCCGCGGATTCCGTTTCGGTCGGTTCCTGCGGCGGCAGGACGTGCATCAGGTTTAGGCTGCCGTCCTCGAGGCGATCGAGGGCGACGTGGGGCTTCTGCAGCACCAGTTCGTAGAGCTGCAGGGTCTGGTCGAACAGCGGCCGGAAGCGCAGACCGAGCGCGAGGCGCTCGAAGGCGACGATCGCCGGCAGGGGAGGCGGCTCCTTGGCCTCGCCCAGCTCGTCGCCGGGCGCGGCGCCGCTCGCCGGCGGCAGCGGCCTGAGGGCGAAGTTCTCGAGCACGACGCCGCCGCGCCAGAGGTGAAGGTCGACGTTGCCGAGTTCGACCCGGGCGCGCAGGTTGGCCTCGGCCTGCGAGATGGCGACGCGGCGGACGATCCAGGGCAGGCTGACGCGGCCCAGGATCAGGAGCGCCAGCGCCGCGATCCACCAGCGCCAGCGCCGCAGGCGACCCGCCGGCGGCGCACTCTCGCCCATGGCGTCTCTACTTGATCGGCAGCGTCACCCGGCGGGTGCGGATCCAGTCGTCGACGATGTCCTCGAGCTGGCCGTTCTGCGCCCAGAGCAGGACGGTCGCGTTGAGCTGGCGGCGCAGCGCCTGGTCCTCCTGGCGCACGGCCCAGGCGAGATACTCGGTGGTGAGGCGGCGGTAGATGCCGCTGAGATCGTCGTTCTCGGGCTTGTCGTGCGCGGTCAGCTCCCAGACCGTCGGCGAATCGCTCAGCAGGAAGTCGATCTGGTTGGCGCGCAGCGCGGCGACGCCTTCGTCGACGCCGACGAAGCCGACGATCTTCGCCTGCGTCAGGGCGCGGCGCGCGTAGTAGTCGCCGGTGGTATTCTGCAGCACGCCGACGCGCGAGGTGGGTTGGTTGAGCGCGTCCTGATCGCGCAGCCGCGGCCGATCGACCTTGCGCACCAGCGCCATCTGGCCGATCGGCATGTAGGGGACGGTGAAGTCGGCGTACTGGCTGCGGGCGGGCGTGATCGACATGCCCGACATGATGACGTCGATCTTCTTGTCGACCAGGGCCGGGAGCAATTCCTCCCAGGGCAGCTCGACGGTCGTGACCTTGACGTTCAACTGCTGCGCCAGCAGGTTGGCGAAGTCGATCTCCATGCCCTGCAGCTTGCCGTCCTTCTTGAAGACCAGCGGTGGGTAGTTGGGGGTCACCCCGATGCGCAGCTCGGCGGGCAGCGACGTGGTGGCGTCGACCGGCCGCTCCGCCTTGGCGGAGCACCCGACGAGCGAGCTCAGGGCCAACCCGACGAGCAACGCCGCCCAACCGATCACCGCGCCCTTCACCTGCACACGCCGACGAACCTTCATTCGAATCCTCCTCGCTGCTCTCCCGTCACCGTCGTATCGCTCGCCGCGCGGGGAGTTACCTCGTCCGCCGCGGCGAAGGGCTCGTCTACCACGGGGTCCGGCCCTGCAACAAGCAAGGGCGGCGGGGCCGTTCGCCGCCCGGCGCGATCCTCAGATCTGGTAGTCCTGCGCGAAGACGCGGACCCGGCGCGGGAAGACGAAGACGGTGTCGCCCGGCTGCAGTCGCAGCTTGGCGTGCCGCTCGTGACTCACCTCGAGGTTGAGCGGCACGCCGAAGTCGGGCGCGAGCAGCTCGATCTTGACCGCCGAGCCGACGGGGTTGATGCGCAGGATCTCGGCCTTCAGGCTCGAGGTGCCGCGCGGGATGCGGTCGACGTCGAGCTCGTGCGGCCGCACGTAGGCCTTCACCGCCTGGCCCTCGGTGCCGTCGTGCTCGACCGCGAAGGTCCCCAGCACGGCGCGCCCGCCCTCGACCCGTCCGTGGAAGACGTTGACGTTGCCGAGGAAGTCCATGACGAAGTCGTTGGCGGGGTGCTCGAAGACGTCCTGCGGCGCGCCCACCTGCTCGATCCGGCCGCGATTCATCACAACCACCTGATCGGCGACCTCGAAGGCCTCCTCCTGGTCGTGGGTGACGAAGACGCTGGTGACGTGGATCTCGTCGTGCAGCTTGCGGAGCCACTGGCGCAGCTCCTGGCGCACCTTGGCGTCGAGCGCGCCGAAGGGCTCGTCGAGCAGCAGCACCTTGGGCTGGGCCGCGAGCGCGCGGGCGAGGGCGACGCGCTGCCGCTGGCCGCCGGAGAGCTGCGCCGGCGCCTGCTTGCCCAGACCCTCGAGCTGGATCAGGCGCAGCAGCTCGTCGACCCGCGCGCGGATGCGGTCCTCGGGCCACTTCCGCACCCGCAGGCCGAAGGCGACGTTTTCGAACACGCTCATGTGGCGGAAGAGGGCGTAGTGCTGGAAGACGAAGCCGACGTTGCGGTCGCGCGCCGAGCGGTAGGTCGCGTCCTCTTCGCGGTACAGGATGGCACCGTCGTCCGGTTGCTCGAGGCCGGCGATGATGCGGAGGAGGGTGGTCTTGCCGGAACCCGACGGACCGAGCAGGGCCAGCAGGCCGCCCTCGGGAACCTCGAGGTCGATGCCGTCGAGCGCGACGAACGAGCCGAAGCGCTTGGTGACGTTGCGGATCGAGATGCCCACGCGCGCCTTCTCCTCTTCAGCGGGAACGGGGGTGTCGGCCGGTCGCGCCGGCTTCGGGCGGACGAGGTGGAGGCGGGTCGCCGAGCTCGGCCGCGCGGCGGCGGCGTCGCTCGCGTTCTCCCGCTTGCGGCTCTCGATCTCGGTGCGGGTCTGCCACTCGAGCGTCGTCTTGATGGCCAGGGTGACGAGCGCCAGGAAGCAGAGCAGGGAGGCGAGGGCGAAAGAGCCGGGCAGGTCGTACTCCTGGAACAACTTCTCGACCCGCAGCGACATCGTGTCGGTCTGCCCGGCGATGTGGCCGGAGACGACGTAGACCGCGCCGAACTCGCCCATCGCCCGGGCGTTGCAGAGGATCAGGCCGTAGAGGATGCCCCACTTGACGTTCGGCAGCGTGATGCGGCGGAAGAGCGTCCAGGCGCGCGCGCCGAGGCTGACCGCGGCGACCTCTTCCTCGCTGCCGATGGCCTCCATCAGCGGGATCAGCTCGCGCGCCACGAACGGGAAGGTCACGAAGGCGGTCGCCAGGATCAGCCCGGGGGTGTTGAAGATGATCTGGATGCCGTGCTCCTGCAGCCACGCGCCGAGGTAGCCGTGGCGGCCGAAGATCAGCACCAGGATGAGACCGGCGACCACCGGCGAGACCGCGAAGGGCAGATCGATCATCGCCGTCATCAGGGTCCGGCCCGGGAAGCGGAAGCGCGCGATCGCCCAGGCCGCGGCCAGCCCGAAGATCAGGTTGGCGAGGACCGCCGCCGGTGCGACTTTCAGAGTGAGCAGGATGGCGCTGCGGGTGTCCTCGTCGCCCGTGATCGCCTCCCAGTAGGCGCGCGGGCCGTTCGACAGCGCTTCGTAGAAGACGTTGACGACCGGCACGACCACCAGCACCGCCATCACCGCGAGGGCGAGGGCGGTGAGACTCCAGCGCACCAGCGCCGGATCGTCCTGGGCGCGCGGCGCGGCGGCGGCGGGGGCGGATTCAGCCATAGGCCTTGCTCCAGCGTTCGAGAAGGTTGATCACCACCAGCATCGACAGCGAGAGGACCAGCAGGACGACGGCGATCGCGGCGGCCTCCGAGTAGTGGAACTCCTCGAGCGCCGCGACGATCAGGACCGGCGCGATCTCGGTCTTGAACGGCAGGTTGCCCGAGACGAAGACGACCGAGCCGTACTCCCCCAGGCCGCGGGCGAAGGCGAGGGCGAAGCCGGTGACGAGAGCCGGATAGAGTGCCGGCAGGATGACGCGCCGGAAGGTCTGGAGGCGATTCGCGCCCAGGCAGGCCGCGGCCTCCTCCAACTCGGCCTCCAGGCCCTCGATGATCGGTTGCACCGTCCGCACCACGAAGGGCAAGCCGATGAACAGCAGCACCAGGACGATCGCAGTGCGCGAGTACGCGCCCTGGAAGCCGAGCGGGGTGAGGTAGCGGCCGAGCCAGCCGGTGGGAACGTAGAGACTCGAATAGACCAGGCCGGCGACGGCGGTCGGCAGGGCGAAGGGCAGGTCGACGAGCGCGTCGACCCAGCGCTTGAGGGGAAACTGGTAGCGCACCAGGACCCAGGCGACGACCAGGCCGAAGAGCACCGCGAGCAACGAGGCGGCGAGCGAGGCGCCGATGGTGAGCGCGTAGGCCGCCCGCACGCGCGGGTTCCAGACCGCCGCGGCGAACTCGCCGAACCCGAGCGACGAGGCGCGCGCGAAGCACGCGGTCACCGGGATCACGACCAGCAGGCTCATGTAGAGCACCGAGTAGCCGAGGCTCAGCCCGAACCCCGGCAGCACGTTGCGATTCGCGTCGACCACGCTGTCCTCCTGCGCGCGCGCCCTACCTGCCGGCCTGGACCTTCGCCTGCACCTGGTCGTAGAACTTTCCGGGGGCGAAGAAGGTGTCGAAGATGTCCTGCCAACCCTTGGGGGAGAGATCGTTCACCGAGAAGAGCCGGATGCTGGGAAAGGCAGCGGCGTGCTTCGCCAGGATCGCGGCGTTGCTCGGCCGGTAGAAGTGCTTCGCCGCGATCTCCTGGCCCTGGTCGGTGTAGAGGAACGCCAGGTAGCGGTCGACGATCTCGGCCGTGCCCTTCCTGCTCGCAACCGCGTCCACGCGGGTGACCGGCGGGTCGGCGAGGATGCTCACCGGGGGATAGACGATCTCGACCGTCCCCTGGGCTTCCTCGAGCGCCAGATGGGCCTCGTTCTCCCAGGTCAGCAGGACGTCGCCGATCTTCTTCTGCACGAAGGTCGTGGTCGAGCCGCGCGCCCCGGTGTCGAGCACCGGTGCCTGGGCATAGATGCGGGCGGCGAGGTCGAGCGCCTCGGCCTCGCTGCCGCCGCGCTGGGTCACCGAGCCCCAGATGGCGAACAGGCTCAGCTTGCCGTTGCCGGAGGTCTTCGGATTGGGCGTGACGATCTCGACGCCGGACTTGCCGAGATCGGACCAGTCCGCGATGCCCTTGGGATTACCCTTGCGCACCAGGAACACGATCGTGCTGGTGTAGGGCACGGAACGGTTGGGGAGGCGATCCTCCCAGCCGCTGGCGATCAGGCCGGCACGCTGGACGGCGTCGGTGTCGGGCCACATCGCCAGCGTCAGGATGTCGGCCTGCAGGCCGTCGATCACGGCGCGCGCCTGCGAGCTCGATCCGCCGTGCGATTGCTTGATGGTCAGCTCCTTGCCCTTCTCCTTCTCGTAGTGCGCCTCGAACGCCTGGTTGACGTCCTTGTAGAGCTCGCGGGTGGGGTCGTAGGACACGTTCAGCAACTCGACCGTGTCGGCCGAGCGGGCCTCGCCCGCCACCAGCGCTTCGGCGGCGAGCCAGGCGGCGAGGGCGCCGACGGCGAGCAGGGTCTTGGCGATCTCGCGGACGGGGACGACGGGGTTCGTATGGCTCGGGATGTTCATGGTCTCTGTCTCTCTCTCTCGATGGATGGTGTGGCGATGAATCCGACACCCTGGCGGAGCGGCGAGCGTCAGCGAGCGCGTGCGGCCAGCCCGTCCGACGGTCGCAGCCTCGCGCCGCTGTCGGGCGAAGGCCGCGGCCCGGTCCGGCCCGGGCATCGCCCTCTGCCTCCGCCAGACGCCATCTCAGGACCCGAGACGAGCGGCGCGCCGAAGGCAGGGGAGATGCTCCCGGGCCTCGGTACAACACAGGATGGGGCGCGCCGCCGAGATCATGATGGCAGGGCTTATGCCGGGCGGCATCCGTTCAGTCAAGCGCAATATCCGTGATAACGGACAGTCGCCTCGGGGGCTGGCGGCCGGCGGCGGGAGCGCCATTCTTGACCGGCCCCGCGGCCTGTGGCTTCTCTGCCGCTGAATCCCGCTTCGGAGGAGGTTGCTGATGTTGCTGCGAACGATCGTGCTCTTCACCGCGGTTCTGCTGCTCGCGCCCGTCGCGCGCGCGCAGGATGCCGCTCCCACGCCCGCGCCCAAGTGCGAGGCCATCCCGGCGAAGCGCTTCCCGGCGAGCCCGCCCGCCGCGCTGGTGAAGCAGGGGCGCTTCGCGGCCTGCGTGCCGGCGAAGCAGTGCGGCCCGAGCGAGGCCAAGACCAAGACCGCGCTGGGGCGGAGCTTCTGCGCCATGAACCACTACGACGCGTGTCGCGCGGGGACGTGCGACAAGTCGACGCTCTCCTGCCAGCCCGAGCTGCGCGAGAAGGACACCCAGGGCGTCAAGCTGAGCAACTGCGTGTCGCGACCGAGCAAGGTCGCCTGCCCGAAGGACGGCGAGGAGATCTGTCTCTGCGACATGGAGATCGAGCCGAAGGGCGGCCTGAGCTGCGGCTGCTCGTGTCAGACCGCGCCGACGCCGACACCGGTGAAGTGACGCCATGACGCACCGGCCGCGGCCGACCGCACCCCGTCTCGCGCCGCTCTCGGAAGCGGAGTGGGACGAGCAGACGCGCGCGATCCTGGCGCCGCTCACCCAGTCGGGCAGCGTGCTGAACATCTTCGGCACGCTCGCGCGGCACCCACTGCTGCTCAAGCGCTGGCTGGTGTTCGGTACCCACGTGCTCGCCCAGTCGACCCTGCCCGCGCGCGAGCGCGAGCTCGTCATCTTGCGTATCGGCTGGCTCTGCCGCGCCGAGTACGAATGGGGGCAGCACGCCGCCATCGGCCGGCTCTGCGGGCTCACGGACGACGAGATCAGGCGCATCCCGAAGGGGGCCGATGACCCGGCGTGGAGCCCGGCCGACGCCCTTCTGCTGCGCGCCACCGACGAGCTGCACGCCGACGCCTGCCTGAGCGACGCGACCTGGAAGGCGCTGGCGGCGAGCTACGGCGAGCAACAGATCATCGACCTGATCTTCGCCGTCGGCCAGTACAACCTGGTTTCGATGGCGCTCAACAGCCTCGGCGTGCAGCGCGAGGCGGGAGTCGAGGGCTTTCCGGAGTGATTCATCGAAGCTCGAGGTCGTTCTCGCGCGTGGCCGGATCGGCCGCGCGGCTCCGCTGCCCGCTCGCCGCTCTCGTCGCACTGGTCGTCGCCGCCACCTGCTTGGCCGGCTGCTCGACGCCGCGTGGCTCCAGCGGATCGAGCGGCAAGCCGACGGCGTTCGTCTCGAACATGATGCTCGGCAACGTCACGGTCCTCGATCTGGCGACGCAGAAGGCGGAGGGCGAGGTGGTGATGCCGCGCGCCGGCGCCCGGCTGCCCTTTCCCGGGCCGCTCGCGGCCCTGCCGGACGGCTCGAAGGTCTACGTCGCCAACCTCAACGCCGAAGCGCTGGTGGCGATCGACGTCGCCTCGATGTCAGCAGGCGCGCGCATCCCTCTCCAGCAGGTGCCGCAGGAGATGGCGGTCACACCCGATGGCCGCCTGCTCTTCGTCGCCAACGACGGCACCGCGGTGATCGTCGTCGACAGCGAGCGCGACGCCGAGGTCGGCCGCATCGAGGTGGGCGCGCCGAGCGCCGGCGCGGCCATGGCGCCGGACGGCTCGCAGGCGTGGTTCAGCACCGCCAAGGGCGTGGTGGTGGTGGACGTCGCCAGTCGCAGCGTCGCCGCGCGACTTCCCGAGATCGGCTCCGCGGCCAGCCTGGTGTTCTCGCCCGATGGCGGCACGGTCTACGTCCTCGGCAACTTCGACCCGCAGGGCGTGGTGTGGGTGGTGGATGTCGCCAGCCGCGCGCTGCGCGCCACGATCGTCGTCGACAGCAGTCCGGTGGCAGCCGCCGTCACCCCCGACGGGCGTTGGCTCTACATCGTCAACCGCGGCGCCAACCTGGTCAGCGCGATCGACACCTCGCTGAACGACGTGGTCGCGCGCCTGCCGGTGGGAACGGTGCCGGTCGACCTCGCCATCCATCCCGACGGCTCTGCGGTCTACGTCACCGACTCGGTGTCCAATACTCTCTCGGTGATCTCGCCCGCCTCGCAGGCGGTCGTCGCGACCATCGCGCTCGAGACGCCGGCGCCCTCGCGGCCGAGCGGCATCGCCATCGTTCGCGTTCCCTGACCCTGGCGGAGTGACGCCTGGCTCGCGCCGCGTCACTCCGCCAGCGCCAGCCAGCGCGGCAGGTGCACGTCGCCGCAGCGCTGGAACACCACCCGCACCGGCTGGCCGATCCGGATCGCGGCTGGATCGACCTCGTTGATCGCCCCGTCGGGGCTCGCCACCAGGTTGCCGACCAGGCGCAGGCCGGGGCCGTCGTCGAGCTCGATCACCACGACGTTGTAGGGCGCCAGCTCCTGGTAGGCCGGCAGCAGCGGGGGGTGGGGCACGACGAACGACCACACCCGACCGCGCCCCGAGAGCGGGCGCCATTCGTGCCGCAGCGAGCGACAGGCGAAGCACATCGGCCGCGGCGGAATGCGGCGGGTGCCGCAATCGGCGCAGGTCTGGACCAGCAGCTCGCCGCGCGCCGTGCCGGCCCAGAAGGGAGCGGCGTCGGCGTCGTCGGGGTCGGGCAGGAGGAGGTCGCGACTCATGGCAGGTCTCGCTCGCCTCAGCGGCGCAGGAGGAGGGCGCTCGTCGGCACCCCCTCGCCGCTGGTCACCAGGCAGGAGGAGGCTCCCGCGACCTGCGAGGTCGAGGTGCCGCGCATCTGGCGCACGCCTTCGAGCACGAGGTTGAAGCCGTGGACGTAGGCCTCGGACATGCCTCCGCCGGCGGTGTTGGTGGGCAACCGGCCGTCGGGCCACTCGAGCGCGCCGTTGTCGGTGAAAGCTGCGCCCTCGCCACGGCGGCAGAAGCCATAGCCCTCGAGCGACAGCGGGATGAGCGGGCTGAAGGCGTCGTAGAGCTGTGCCACCGGCACGTCGGCGGGTTTGAAATCGCTCTGGCTCCAGAGCAGGCGGGCGCAGGCGTAGGACGGTCCTTCGAGCGGGTCGTCGCAGAAGTAGTTGGTCATCACCTGGCACTGGCGCGGGATGCTCTGCGCGAAGGCGTGCAGGTAGACGGGCGGCTGGCGCAGGTCGCGGGCGCGCTCGGCCGGCACCAGCACCACCGCCAGCGCGCCGTCGGTCTCGAGGCAGTTGTCGTAGAGGCAGAGCGGCTCGGAGATCCAGCGCGCCGCCATGTACTGCTCGCGGCTGAGGGGCTTGTCGCGCATGGTCGCGTGCGGGTTGCGGTTGGCGTGCTTGCGGAACGCCAGCGCGACGTTGGCGAGGTGGTCGCGCGTGGCGCCGTACTGGTGCATGTAGCGGCGCGCCAGCATGGCGATCTCGTCGACCGGGCGCAGCAGCCCGTAGGGGCGCGTCCACTGCGCCGCGCCGCCGACGCGCGCGGCGACGTTGGCCCAGGGCCGGCTGGCCTTGGCCGAGCGCTTGCGCGCCCGCCAGGCGACCGCGACGCGACACTGGCCGGTGGCGATCGCCATCGCCGCGTGGCCGACGGCGGCGCAGCCGGCGCCGCCGCCGTAGCCGATCTCGCCGAAATAGGTGATGTCGCCCAGGCCCAGGTTGCGCGCCACCTCGACCTCGCGACCGTTCTCCATCGAGAACATCGCCAACCCGTCGACCTCGGCCGGCGCGATGCCGGCGTCGTCGAGCGCGGCCGAGATCGCCTGGCAGGCGAGCGAGAGCTCGCTGTCCTCCAGACCCTTGCCGAAGGCGGTCTGGCCGATGCCCGCGATCGCGACGCGGTCCCGGATCGGAGTGCTCATCGGCGGCGGAGACTGGCAGAACTCGCCGCCCGGTTCCAGCGCTGGACCCATCGCCCGGCGCGGCGTATGGAGCGCGCCATGCACGCCAGCGACAAGCGCATCCTGACGACGCACGCCGGCAGCCTGCCGCGACCGGCGGCGCTCGTCGCCCTGCACGCGGCGCGGGCGGCGGGGCGTCCGGTCGACGAGGCCGAGGTCGAGCGCGCCGCGGAGGAGGCGGCGCGCGAGGTCGTCGCCCGCCAGATCGCCGCCGGGATCGACGTCGTCAACAACGGCGAGGTCGGGCGGGAGAGCTTCCTCACCTACGTCCGGCACCGTATGAGCGGCTTCAGCGGACAGAGCAGCCGCCGGGCGATGGCGGACCTGCTCGCCTATCCCGGCTACCTCGAGATGATCCTGCGGCTGACGACCGCGCGCGGCGAATCGGTCGACCTGCTGCGCGGCCCCAAGGCGACCGGCGAGGTGCGCTACCTCGACGCCGCGCCGATCGAGGGCGAGTGCGCCCAGCTCCGCCGTCTGCTGGAGCCGCACCGCGGCAGCTACGTCGAGGGCTTCGTCAGCGCTCCCTCGCCCGGCATCATCGCGGCGGCGATGGAGAACGAGCACTACGACGGACTGCCGGCCTACGTCGACGCGCTGGCCCAGGCGCTGCGCACCGAATACGAGGCGATCGTGCGCGCCGGCTTCGTCCTCCAGATCGACGCGCCCGACCTGGCGATGGAGCGACACACGCTCTTCCAGGACAAGCCGCTGCCCGACTTCCTGGCGTTCGTGCGGGCGGTGGTCGACGCGATCGGACGCGCCCTGGAGGGCGTCGCGCGCGAGCGCGTCCGGTTGCACGTCTGCTGGGGCAACTACGAAGGCCCGCACGACCTCGACGTCGCCCTCGACGACATCTGGAGCGAGATCGCGCGCGCGCGCGTCGGCGGCTTCATGATCTCGATGGCCAATCCGCGTCACGCGCACGAGGTGCGGGTATTCGAGAACGGCGCGTTGCCGGACGGCGCGCTGTTGCTGGTGGGCGCGATCGACACCACCACCAACTACGTCGAGCATCCCGAGGTGGTGGCCGAGCGGCTGGAACGCGCCGCGGCCGCGGTCGGCGACCCGCACCGCATCCTGGCGTCGACCGACTGCGGCTTCGAGACCGCGGCGGGTTTCGCGGCGGTGGCGCCGGACGTCGTCTGGGCCAAGCTGCGCTCCCTGACCCAGGGCGCCGCCCTGGCGAGCGAGAGGTTGTTCTGATGCCGACTTTCGAGCACTTCGACGAGAAGATCGCGCAGGGCCTGATCCGCGCCAACGAGGCGCTGACCGGCCTGCCGAAGTTCCTCGACGCGCGGATCGTCGAGGTCACCGCCGGGCGGCTGCTGTGCCGGGTGGAGGTCCGCAAGGAGCTGCTGACCCCCTTCGGCTCGCTCCACGGCGGCGTGATGGCAGCCCTCTGCGATCACGTCCTCGGCTGCGTCCTCTACCCGCTGATGCCGCGCGGCTCGTGGGCGGCGACCACCGAGTTCAAGCTCAACTATCTCGCCGCCGTGCGCGACGGGGTCCTCGAGGCGGAAGCGACCGTGCTGGCGCTGACCAAGCGCACCGCCGTCGTCCGCATCGACGTGCGCAACGGCGACCGCCTCGCCTGCATCGCGCAGGGGACGGTGCTGGTCGTGGAGCAGGCGAAGTAGTCGCTCAGCGCGTCAGCACGCGCGCCATCTCCAGCAGCGCCGGGTCGAGCGGCTTGCTGCCGGCGACGACCTCGCTGAGCGGCGTGATGCCGATGCCGCCGCGCAGATGGCCGACCAGCACACCGTGCTCGCCGCGCGCCAGCGCCTCGACCGCGCCATTGCCCAGCCGCGTCGCCAGCAGCCGGTCGAAGGCGGTGGGGATGCCGCCGCGCTGCACGTGCCCGAGGATGGTCGCTCGGATCTGGAAGCCGAGACGTTCGCGGTTGGCCTGGAAGTAGTGCGACAGCGCCTCGGCATCCAGGCGCGCGCCCTCGGCCACCACCACCAGGCCGTGCATCTTGCCGCGCTCGTAGGCCGCGCGCAGGTCCTGCGCCAGTCGCTCCGGGTCGACGTCGAACTCGGGGATGACCACGGCTTCGGCGCCGCCGGCGATGCCGGCCATGAGCGCGAGATAGCCGCAGTCGCGTCCCATCACCTCGACCAGGAAGGCGCGCTGGTGCGACGAGGCGGTGACCTTCAGACGGTCGATCGCCTCGATCGCGACGTTGAGCGCGGTGTCGACCCCGATGGTGATGTCGGAGCCGTAGAGATCGTTGTCGATGGTCGAGGCGATGCCGACCACCGGCAGCCCCATCTGCGAAAGCGCGTGCGCGCCGGTCTGCGAGCCGTTGCCGCCGATCACCACCAGCGCCTCGATGCCGAGGCGCTCGAGGACCGCCAGCGCATGACGGCGGACGCTCTCGCCGGAGAACTCCGGGCAGCGCGCGCTGCCGAGCATCGTGCCGCCCTGCTGGATGATGCCGCCGACGCGGCGGCTGCCGAGCGGGATGATGGTCTGCTCGAGCAGGCCGGCGTACCCCTGGCGCACGCCGAACATGCTCCAGCCCCTGTCGACGCCGGTGCGCACCACCGCGCGGATGGCGGCGTTCATGCCCGGCGCGTCCCCCCCGCTGGTCAGGACCGCGACTCGCTTCATCGGCCTCGTCCGTTCATCGCGGGCGAGAGTACGCGCTCTCGCAACAGTTTCAACCGACCCGGCGAATCGACTCAGCCCCAGGCGTAGACGCTCGCCGCGACCAGCCCGCCCGCGACAGCCGTCGCCCCGAGCGCCGGCGCGACCACGCGCCGGAAGGCGGGGGCACCCAGGAAGAGGGAGAGGCCGAGCTTGAAGATCGTGTTGCCGACCAGGGCGACGCTGACCGCCGCTGCCGCCGTGCGCCAGTCGTCCGCGAGCGGCCCGCCGCGCAGCAACGCGATCGTCACGGCATCGACGTCGACCGCGGAGGAGAGCGCCGCCGCCAGCAACAGACCGGCGTTGCCGACGAGGTCGCGCGCGGCGCGCACCAGCAGCACGATGACGGCGTAGAGCAGGGCGAAGGCGAGGGCGGCGCGCAGGCTGGAGGGGTTCGAGACCGCCGGGCGACCGGCGCGGCGCGAACGCGTGCCGCGCAGGATCCAGGCGGCGGCCGCGCCTCCGGTCGCCGCCATCGCCAGCAGCACCGGCGCGAGACGCGGGAGGATTCCAGGTCCGAGGGCGGCGGCGAAGAAGGCGATCCGGCCGCACATGACGACCGACGCCAGCGCGCTGCCGCCGGCGGCGGGCCGCGCCACCGCCGCCGCCCCCTGGGAGAGGCGGGCCATGGCGGCGGTCACGGCCGTGCTCGACACCAGCCCGCCGACCAGGCCGGAGAGGGCCAGGCCGCGTTCCTCCCCGAGGGCGCGCACCGCGACGAAGCCGGCGAAGGACACCGCCGACACCAGCACCACGACCAGCCAGATCTCGAACGGGTTCCAGACGCCCCAGGGGCCGAAGCCGCGGTTCGGTGCGAGGGGCAAGATGATGCAGGAGATCACCGCCAGCTCCATGGCGGCGGAGATCTCGGCGGGCTCCAGGCGGCGCGAGAATCGCTCCAGCGGCGGCTTGGCGAGGAGGAGGATCGACACCACGATCGCCAGCGCCCCCGCCACCAGGAGCTGGCCGGTGCCGGCGAGAGCGCCGAGCAGGTAGGTCGCCAGGGTGGCGATCTCGGTGGTCGCCCCGGGCGAGGTCTCGCTGGCGGTGCGCACGTACGACACCAGCGTCAGCGCGGCGACCCCGAGGAAGCCGGCGATCGCCATCCACGGCCCGGTGGCGTCGATCAGCAGCACCGACAGCGCCCCGGTCAGGGCGATCAGCGGGAAGGTGCGGACGCCGCCGAAGAGCCTCCGCTTCTTGCGCATCTCCGCCCGCTCGCGCTCCAGGCCGATGAGGAATCCGGCCAGCAGCGCGACGGCGACGCGCTGCAGTTCCTCGGGAATCCAGGCTTGCTCCATGGCCTAGTCCCGCCTCTACGCCGTCCGCCGCCCGCGGTCCACCGCGACCGGCGCCGCCGGGCCCGTCGCCCGGGGCCGGCTTGAATCGGCGCGGGCCGAGCAGCTATGCACCTGCGATGGCCGGACGTATGGGGTTGCAGGGCTTGCGGTCGCTGCTGGGGATCCTCTGTCTGCTGTCGCTGGCGGAGTCGGCGACAGCCGCAGCGTTCGACTTCGACGACGTCGTCGCGCGGGCGCAGAAGCTGGCGCAGGCGCCGTACGACGACAGCAAGAACGTGCCCGATTGGCTCGTCGGCATTTCCTACGACCAGTGGCGCGACATCCGCTTTCGCCCCGACCGCGCGCTCTGGCATGGCTCGAAGTCGGGCTTCGAGGTGCAGTTCTTCCACCCCGGGCTGTACTACGACCGCACCGTGCAGGTGAACGTGGTCGAGGCCGAGGGGGTGAAGCCGGTCTCCTTCACCCCCAGCCTGTTCGACTACGGCAAGAACGACTTCGCCAGCAAGGTGCCGCAGGACATCGGCTTCGCCGGCTTCCGCGTGCACTATCCGATGAAGACGCCGAAGTACCGCGACGAGGTGATCGTCTTCCTCGGCGCGAGTTACTTCCGCGCCCTCGGCCGCAACGAGGTGTTCGGCCTGTCCGCCCGCGGTCTGGCGATCGACACCGCCGAGTCGTCGGGCGAGGAGTTCCCGTTCTTCAGGGAGTTCTGGCTGGTGCGGCCCGCACCCAACGCCCGTGAGCTGACCATCTTCGCGCTGCTCGACTCGCCCAGCGTCGCCGGCGCCTACCGCTTCGTCGTCTCCCCCGGGGTGCAGACGACCGTCAAGGTCGATGCCTTCGTGGCGATGCGGCGCGAGGTGCGCAAGCTGGGGATCGCGCCGCTCACCAGCATGTTCTTCCTGGGAGAGAACTCGGTGCGCACCTTCGAGGACTTCCGCCCCGAGGTGCACGACTCCGACGGCCTGCTGCTGCACGCCGGCACGGGCGAGTGGCTGTGGCGGCCGCTGGAGAACCCGCGCGCGCTGCACGTCAGCAGCTTCCAGTTGAACCAGCCGCGCGGCTTCGGGCTGATCCAGCGCGATCGCGACTTCGACCACCACCAGGATCTCGAGACGCGCTCGGAGCTGCGCCCGAGCACCTGGATCGCGCCGCGCGGCGACTGGGGCGACGGGCGCGTCGAGCTGATCGAGATTCCGACCAACAGCGACATCAACGACAACATCGTCTCGTTCTGGGTTCCGAAGAACGCCCCGAAGCAGGGCGAGACCGGCCTGTGGTCGTACACCATGTCCTGGTACGGCGAGGATCCGGGGCGGCCGCCCGGCGGCCGCGCGATCGCGACCCGGCGCGACCGGGGCACGCGCGAGGGCGGTTATCGCTTCGTCGTCGACTTCGCCGGCAAGAAGCTCGCGGCGCTCGCCGCCGACCAGGTTCTGCGCGGCGTGGTCACGCTCGCGAGCGGCGCCGAGGCGGGCGAGATCTACGACCAGCACGTCCTGAAGAACCCCGTCACCGGCGATTGGCGTCTCACCTTCCAGGTGGTGCCGAAGGGGAGCAACCCGATCGACCTGCGCGCCTATCTCGACAAGGGCGGCGAGGCGCTGACGGAAAC
>Ga0268299_1003222_pt1 | contig 15777 bp, 15 predicted proteins | sample NOBtaG_FD_193484 | JGI IMG/M metagenome (GOLD analysis project Ga0268299, IMG submission 193484) | Activated sludge microbial communities from bioreactor in Nijmegen, Gelderland, Netherland - NOB reactor | ecosystem: Engineered > Bioreactor > Aerobic > Activated sludge | place: Netherlands...
AAAATGTTTCTCTTCCGCAAAGGCGTGCCCATCGCGCAATGATATCGGCAGCAATTGTTGGATAGGCTGTACCCAAATGAGGGATATCATTTGGGTAATAAATAGGTGTCGTAACATATGTTATATTCGCTTTGTGTTGCATTTTGCTGATCTCTTATACCATTTTGGTCTCATAGAGCCGAATTATTAAGATCTAAAGAAAAATAAGCTTTCTTGTAACTAGATTTACTGCTTTAATCTTAATACATGTTTTTCAATCCAAAACGATATCATTAGGAAAATTTAGTACAAGATCGATTTACAAATTGCTGTTTAAGTTGAGGCTAATTTTTAGCCAACTTTCTCCCATGGAAAAATGTTTCTTCCATAGTGCCCATAGGCAGCAGTATCAAGGTATGACCAGCCAATAGGCTTGCGAAGCCCAAAACGCTCAATAATGTGTCCTGGTGAAAGGTCTTTGAACCGATCCCTCACCCACTTAGAAAGATCATCATTGCTGTCGGTGATTGCTGTGACCATCTCAGGTTGTAACTGACCTATTGCATACGCTAGCGTAACGGTACACTCTTTAGCATTATTAACGCCCTCAGCTACAATCGTTTTAGCAATATGGCGTGCCATATAAGCAGCACTCCTATCTACCTTAGTAGGGTCTTTACCTGAGTAAGCACCTCCACCTACTGCAATACGGGGGCCATACGCATCTATAACAATCTTGCGTCCAACTACCCCTGCATCTCCTGTCGGCCCACCAATTACAAATCTACCTGTTCCATTGATAATAACGCGTTTAGGCATTTCTTTAATAACTTCTTTAATAACAAGTGACTGAATAGTTTCCCTTATTTCTTCATCAGATACGTTATCACTATGCTGAGCAGCAATAACTACACTAGTAACTACACCACTAGGATCTAATGTGACCTGCGACTTACAATCTGATCTAAGCCAGGGCACCTTCCCATTTTTTCTCAGATCGGCAAGTTTTAAACAAATGTCGCGCGCATGTATCCATTCTTGAGGCATAAACTCCTCAGTTTCTTTAGTTGCATAACCAACCATTATACCTTGATCCCCAGCACCACCAGCATCAACACCTGTCTTTCCATCACCAACAGCAATATCAGGAGATTGAGTTCGGATATGATCAATAACTGTTAATTCTTGATCACTGGTACCATACCCAATACTTCTCCAAACTTCCCGTGCCAAATTAACAACGTTTAACTTAGCTCGGACTTCATCTGCCATAGCCGCTTCACCAGATATGATTAGAAGGTTATCTTTTGCTAAACATTCTATCGCTGTGCGTACACTTGTAAGTGTTTCATCTTTAATGCTAGCAATACGAATAACCTCGTCTAAAACTCGATCACTTACTTGATCACAAAATTTGTCTGGGTGTCCTTCAGAAACATGTTCTGCTGTTCGATAAATAGTTTTATTCATAAATAACTCCTTATTAACTGCTCATTATCGAATTAAAGTTTTGCCCCAACAACAAAACAGAGATTTTTTTTTGCATTATTAGTTTGTTTTTCTACTTGATTACTCACCTCATCACGGTAACCAGAGAAAAAAGCTGGGTAATTTTTCACAATTTGTTTAACAGTATCCTCAACAACTTTGGGATACTCTTTGTTAGTCATATGATGTTTTATTAGGGTTCGCCTTACTATATTCCTAATATCATCAGATATTCCTTTAGTCCGAAAATCCATCCACGAATGTACTAGGTATATATTTGAAACTCCAAAGCGTTTGTAAAAGTTGCGGTAGGTAAGAAACTTTAATTTTGTTTCGTCCTTTATTGGTCTACCGTAGCTGTCAGCAACTAAGCAGTCACAAAAATGATGTTCTATCAAACAAGCATGGAGAACACTAAAAGATAAATTAGACTGACGCGCCATTTGATAGAGTGGTGATTTTGGTTCCTTAGAGCGATCAAATTGAATTCGCACGATTGGGTACTGTTCTATCCATTGGTTTAAAGCTTGTGAATTTTCGTGTGTCTGTAAACTATAATCCTGATCACTTTTTATAAACTTCTCAAACTCATATTGAGTAGGAAAGAATTTGGCTCCATAGCCTTCTACAAATGGCTTAATTATCTTTTGTATGCTAGAGATGCTTGAATTTTCCAAAGCAACCCACCCATATCCGGGGATACCTGCTGCAACAATTGCTGGACTACTACCCAAACTTTTGTCTACGGCCTCCACAAGTGGAAAATCAATTCTTTCCTCTGGGAAAAATAAATAAGCACAATCAGATAAATAGCTACCATACTCAAGATGAAGATCTGTAGAGCCACAACTCTCATTAACAACTTTACTATTTTCTTTGAGGTAACTGGCCATTACTCCATTAACTTTAGAACATTTACCTAGTAAATCATTTTCGTCTATAATAAAGTTTTGCTCTTGAACAGAATCTTCTTTATTTGACACTTCAACATTGGATTGTGACAAACTGATTCCTGACATCATTGCCCTTAACCGAGTATCATCAGCAATTTCCAAGGCTAATGCAAATCTTTCATCTAAAACTTCTTTAAGTTTTTGTCTTGACTCATCGTTAGGTGGATCGAGCCTAAGAACTTCTCTTTCTAGATCGTTCAAGCGTTCGATGGGAGAGTTATTTAGTAACAAAATATTTCTGTTTTGATAATTAATGATTTCGTCTTGTGGGGTAAGTTCAATGTGCACCTCCAAAACATCAAATATTTTAAAAAGCGTTTCTGGAGCAAAATGTTTCTTACCTGCAAGTACACGACTCAAATGCCCTTCGTCAATGCCAGATCTTTCACAAAATTTATAACGTGATTGAAATTTCTCTTCAATCAAATCTGCTATCTGATCCCTATAGTCAGGTAGAGAGACTAAACCTTGAAATATTCCAAGCCGTGCAGCAAGATCCTGACAAATTCGATAAACAGCAGGTTTTGCAGGTGATGTATGATTGTTCTTCACCTCCTTGTATAAACTAAGCCACTTTTTAGAAAATTCATCCCAGTCAGGACGAGTTTCATAAAGCTTAAAAATAGTTTTAAGAAACTCACGTTCATTTGGTAAAAGTAAGGTTAGATCAAAGCGACGACCAGATAGTGTTTTATATACATCTTTCATTGTAAAGTGCTCCTTTATTTAGAAATAATAAACAACATAAACCTTTAAGCACTTTATAACTTTCCACCATTCTATATAAACTCGACATAGGGCACTATTTCCAAGTAAATACATTCTTGATCAAATAAAGATCGGGCCTCTTTTAAAATATTTCGTAGTTTGCTAACGTCTTTTATAGGTAAAGCAATTTTGTACAAACTACAAAGATCGTCAACTCTCTCTCCTTTTTTATTCTTGTAAGTACCAGGTATCGGCTTATCTGATCTGTATATATGCCAAAGCCCATCAGGTCCCGAGTGCCCGTCAAAATTATCCTTAAGAAGATCTTCAAACTCTCTCCATATAAGTGGTCTATGGGGTTGGCGATCAGAGTTCCTTACCATAGGAATAAAAAAGTTACAAGCTATAAGTTGTTCGGGCCCACCTAAGCTATTTTCGACAAGCATCGCTGCGCTATCCATTGTGTCCTCCATTATTTTATTTCCCATTTAGGGTTACACAAAGCGAGTTGAAGGAATTTTATATTCTACTTGTCTACTGGACAAGTATTTTATAATAGAAACCGTTTACTTACAACAAAAATTTTTAATCTTTTATCAAACACAGCGTTAACGATGGGTACTATTTTGGAAAATTTGGTAAATGTCTTACTTTGGCTTCTCCACCACAGTAGCGTTGTATTATTTGAGCCGCATCAGAAAACACTTTTTCCATTTCTTCTACACTGTGTGCAAAAGTTCCCTCAATGATCAGCAGAACATTAGTGGTAGTAGTAGTTACTTTACTAAAATCTCCTTGTAATACATCAAGTCGACAGAGTACCCTGTTGCTTGCATCAACATAACCAAACTCACCAGGCGTAATTTTTTCAATATTCTGACTGCCAAGCGGTACAAAAGTTTCACTACCATCAAATAGTTTCAAGGATACAGGTAAGGTAAGTTTGTCCAGATCATGTGCTCCTAAACAGCAGAGCGATCGAACACTAATCAAATTATATGCGTCCACCAAGTTATTAATCGCTGGTAACTCTCCTCGTTTAAGCATGAGCTGAATCAACCGCTGACTAGCAGGTTGTTCTTTGCGTGGACTAATATTGATTTTACGGTAGATGTCATATAGCGAAGTAAGTTCGACTCTCGTTTTTAGTGGGCTTATATCAGTAAACCGTCTAGCAACATTCTTAGCCTCTTCAGCAATTTCGACCCGCAACTCAGAAGACGAATCTGTTATTTGAACTCCTTGAAATGTGATCGCACCAGCACGTAACCCTAATTTAGAACAATCATCTGATACTACAAATGCCATAACTCATTCCTTTCTTAAATTAGTTAGCCAATCCTAATAGCTTTTTTCGCTGTAATTATGCCGACTATATCATTACATTGTTCCACGTTAGCAATAAATCCTGCATTAACGAATATGCCCTCTAACCTCTCAGGGGTTGATGGATATTCTTTTACGCTAGAGAATGTTTTTTTGTAAAACTCGCTATCTTCAAACGGGTAGAATATTTCTATCATGCGCTGGCCTAATGCTGCTGGATCATCTGTTAAATCAAAGTTGCAGATCATCTCATCAGCAATTATGACTCGTCCATCTGGCCGTAATACTCGAAAGATTTCGTGGGCTGCTTCTAGTTTCTCATCGTCGTTAACGTGATGAAGAGCAAAAGCAGAGACTACCAAATCAATAGAACTATCGCTGATCAGCAATTCATCAAATGTTGTCTCCTGGAACTTGATGTTATGGACGTTTCGAAAACGATATCTAGCACATTCCAGCATTTTTGCACTGATATCTACTAAAGTGAAGGCTGCGCCAGGATATTTTCCAAGTAATCTTTCTGTGAGCTTTCCTGTCCCTGCACCTAAATCAAGAACATTCAATACAGAGGAAGGTGTTTTATTTGCTATCTCTTCCATTATCTGAAAACGGATGGGTGACCTCTCAAACAAAGTATCGTAATTCTCCGCACGACTATCCCAATATTCTTTCATTGGCTGAATCATACAAAATTTACCTCCTATTCAATATAGTGGAACAAAGCGAGAGCAATCTTAAGAAGTAATCTCTATTTCCACTAAAGATTACATCATTCATTTGATCACAAAATTTATCTAAGTAATTATCACTCACCATTTTTGATGCATGACTAGTGCGTTTTGTATGGCAATATATTATAATCCTTTTTACCATAAGTAACTTCTTTTAACTATCAAAGCTGGAAATTAATATTACTTAAACAACAGGATAATATTAGAACAAGTTTTAAAAATTAGGTTGTCAGTTATAAAACATCTTTTATTTCTTGTAACCTATTGCAATAACAATAGTTAATATTTATGTCAGCTATAAAGCGAACAGGAAATACAATCGTTATTAAACAAAAAGCCTTTATCCCATGAGAAGAAGCTATGAAAACACAGTATAGATTTTGTAATACGACGATGCCTGAAGCTCATCATGCCTATGCCTTTATACAAGCAGCAAAACGCTATTGTTCATTGCGTCGCAAAAAGCTTAACCAAGCCATTACAGTACTTGAACTTTTCTGCAAGCCGCGAACAAAATTGGAAGTTTCCTGGTCAGAGGTAGAAGAAACTTTGGGGTGGACAGGCCACAGCGAAATTCATACAAAACGAACAACCTTTACTAATGAACTAAGGAGCATATGCTTTGAAATGTGTGTGATGAGTGATCCTGAAACTGGAAGTGTTTATAATCCCAAGTTTATTTCAGTTGAGACTAAACGAACTGAAGGTCTAATGCTTCGTACAATTACTCATGTAAAAGATCAACCTGTACAAGAAGTCATAAGAAAAAAGGTCAGACAAAAGCTAAAACAACTTACCACTAAAGGAATAGCAACACTGCCCCAAGATGAATTACGCGAAGCAATTTCTTTTTGGAGCTTTCTTGAAGAGGATATAGATGCACCATTCCAGATGATGGGAAAGTATCGTCTATTAAGACAATTGGGAAAGGGTGCCACGGGTCGTGTTTTTGAAGCTCAAGATGAAACGTCAGGACAGAGGGTTGCACTCAAAACCCTAAACTGGAGATATGTTTCTGATTCTATGCAACGAAACCGTTTCTTAAATGGTGCACAAGCCATGAAACAACTGAACCACCCAAATATTGCTAAGGTCATTACAGTTGGTGAGCATAATGGACGACCTTATTATGTGCAGGAATTTGCTGCTACTGGTTCCTTAGCGGAAGTTATAGCACGAGAGGAACAACTTTCACACAATGAAAAGATTTTGCTACTCACTAAAATTATTTCTGCTTTGGTTGAAGCACATAGTAAAGGAATTGTGCATAGAGACTTGAAGCCCGAAAACATTGTAATTGACGAAAAAGGTGAACCAAAAGTAACAGATTTTGATTGTGCTTACCTACCTGAACGCTCTACACTGACAACAAACGAGATATCTGGAACACTCTATTATATGTCCCCAGAAAGGTTTCAGAATACATCGTCAAAAGATCCTGATGATGATGTATATTCTTTTGGTGTTACTGCTCTAGAACTGCTAACAAATAGTCGTTTGCGCGCACGAGCTGAAATGTTACGACAAATTACTGAAATTCCTGTATTTAGCAAGTTTCAAATCGTACTGGCATTTTGTATTACTAATAGAGCTAACGGAAGGTATAAAAATGCTGAAATATTGCTCTCTGAATGGAACAAAGCCTTGAATTCCAACACTTCAACTGTATCTCATGTGCCTGTTTGGATTGATCAGTCTTCCTCTCTTAATCACGCTGGGCAAGACCTGTCCAATACTAAATTCGATTCTCAATTTCTTTCACGTACTAACTTTCGCAATGCGATTTTGCGCGGGTGTAGTTTTCGGAGGTGTGTTCTAAGCAATGCAGTATTTATGGGCGCAGATATTCGTGATTGTTGCTTTGATGGAGCATTTATGATTGGAGCACGAATGCAGGGATCGCAAGTTACTGGTACCACTTTTAGGCTTGCAAATTTAGAGCGTACAGTTTGGGATAACGTCAACCTACAAAACGTAGATTTTTCTGGAGCTAATTTTTGGGGAGCATTCTTAGCACAGGCAATCAATCTCCAGCATGCTTTAGTAAAGGATGCGAACTTCGCACGCAATCTCCTTACCGACAACCAAAAAGAGTTTCTAGTGATGATTGAGCAACAGATAACAAACACCGACAATTACACCGATTTCTTTGCTCTTGCTAAAGCCAAATATGGGACAAAGTTACCAGCAGATCTATGGTGGGCTGTAATGGTCGACAACCCTGATTTCATTTTACTTTATTATTAACTAAGTTATGTGGCCTCTGGGTAACTTGGCCGCAACCTAATATTTGTGTTGCAAAACTCACGTAATCTCAAACTACATTTTCAAAGCACTTATATTTTAATTTCATATACGAGCTAACCAGTTTTTTATCTCTGTTGCTACAGTATTTGCTCCTGTTGTGTAAAAATGCCCTTGCTTACGAATACGTACAAACGTACATCCGCTACGCGATGCTGTGCTCTCTGTCAATGCTTTTAAAAGGCTAGCATGTTCAAGCTCTCCTATTGTGGTTAGAAATGGACCTTGCCAACAATCAAGAATAGACGGCAAGGTCCATTGTGATGACATTAAATCCTTGATTGTTGCCGCACTTAAGAAACTAAAGGGGGCGTTATTAATAGTTGTAATAATACTTTGGTCAGCCATGGAAATAAGATCTTTAGAAAATGAGGGGGACCGTTCCGCATCACTACCAAAATTAACTTGGATAATGTCATAGGTTGAAGGCAAAGGCGAGACTAACACAGCCGGTGTAGACCGTAGAGATTCTGGTGCACCAATGAGAGCTAATAATGCGCCCCAACTGTGGCCACCTAAAATAAATGTTTCGTACCCTAATGCTGGCAACCACTCTAACCAAGCTTGATAGTCCTCAATGGTTTCTTCAGTGCGATGAAAAGCCCAGCCAAGCGGTTTACGGAATCCTACATTATAGTTTAGAAATCCAGAAGCACGTAATCCAACTAATACAACATCGGAGACTTCAGACAAGAACATTGCTAAACTGCTGTAGAAAGGGGATCTAAAATCCAGCCCAGCTCCATGCAAAAATACAAATACCCTACGATTTTTTACTGCTTTTGTAAATCGCAGGCCACACATTTGAAGTTTTTGATTTGGATGCACAAGGAATTCTGTAGATGTAGGTTGTAATTCCATATTTTATTCCCTAAAGTATTAAATTTACCTAAAATTGCGTATATATTATAACCCTTTAGTATAATTTGGATAAAAGCTTTTTGTCAAAATGTGTACTGTTGCAGGGTTAGGGTTACTTTTCCAGGATAATTAATAATGTGGTTAGCCATACCTTGTACGGTAGCTTGTATCAGTTTTTGCTCTGGCGTCAGTCCATCCATGCCATAGCCAGAGTGTTTTCGTTTGCTGTTGTAGTGTCCCTGCCAGAGTCGGTACTTGTAGTTAATGGTATCAAAGCTGTCAGTAAAGGCAATGTATTTAAAGTAGAACTCTTGTTTTAAGGTTCGGTGATACCGCTCAATCTTGCCATTCTGCTCAGGGTGATAGGGATCATTGTACAGTACCTTAATCTTCAACACCTGCTCACAGTAGGTTTGAAAGTCTTTGCCATACCGGTTATCAACCTTCAGTGCCTGGATGGTAAAGGTAGTATGGGCTACCAGTTCAGTAACAAAATCAATAGCATTCTGATCATTTTCAGTATCATAGGCTTTGCCAAAGACGTTCCTGGAACAATCATCAATAGCGTCAAAGGAAGCCAGGTCTCTTGATCTCCCAAAGGGATAACAGGCATCCATCTGCAGGACTTTCCCTGGAGTATCAAGGCAGTAGAGTTTTGGCTCCTGGACAAAGCGTTGGTACGCAGTGGTATACCGAATGCCTTTGCGCTTCAATACTCTCCAGACTGTTGCTTGATTCGTGACGAGCTGATGGGTTTCTTTTAGATGATCTGCCAGTGGCTGTGGTCCCAGTTCAGGATATTTTGATCCTTCCTTGGCAATGAGTTCCTCAATGTCTTCAGGAGTACGATTGTGGGGGCGAACACCTTTCTTGGGGCCTGTCTTTCTGCCAGTCAGCACGCTGTCTCCATGCTTCAGATAGTTTTCCTTCAGTCTACTGACCGCATTGGGGTGCATCTTCAGCAGAGCAGCCACGTCTGTTCTGGTAAGGAGTCGTTTAACATACCGGTCTAAGATATTCTTTTTCACTAACATGAGATTGTGTTTTGTGTCTTTGGTAGCCATATACTACCAGTTTACAAAATCCTCGCACCGGAATGTAACCCTAATTGCTGCAATTGGAACACTTTTTGTCAAAATGCATAAATATTAGATATTATGGCAAATAGACCAGCCTTTTACCCTTTATAGTAAACACTGTTAAGATTACCTATAAGAATAAGTAGGCTGCTTAAACATTTTGCTCGACCTGAACCAGCAAATTGTTTTTTGCATATCCCTCAAAAGACTAGTTTAGAACCAAATTATCCCTCTTATGTCAAATAGGGAATAAATGAGAAAAATGATTCATAAAAGAAATAAGAGCAGCAAAGTTATCAGAGAAAGAAGGAATAGGGAAAATAGAAAATGGAATAGTAGCAGTAACAGCGTTTGGAGTAATAGAGAATATAACATTTCCATTATTATTTGTTCTTTTACTTCTTTTATACATCCTAGATTTTTATATTTTAGTATAAATGTTTTTCCACATTCTTCTTTATTTTTACATAAGTATCTTTGTTTTTCTTATTTATTTATTCCATTTTTTACTACTTCATTACTTCCACATTTCGGACATTTTACTTCTATTAATGCCATCTTCTCCCCTTTATTTTTATTTTGTTTTTATTTACTTTATCACTTTTTCTTTTTATTTTCAACTTTTTCCGGACACGACCCGAGACCGTAAGCAAGCTTGAGAAGCTTTGCTCTCAAGTTCAAATTATTACTGACCCGTTCCGTTAAGATTGCTTTTGTCGATCAAGACCACACCACAAAGCAACCCCTTAGAGATGCTAAAACTAAGATATTGATTTAATTGTTGTCAAATTCTTCGAAGCAAAGAAAGGTTTTGTTCTTTTACCAAGGTGCTAGGTCATTGAACGCTCGCAGGCTTGGGTAGACCGTTTTCGCCGTTTAGTTCGCGATTATGAGAGCTTACCTGATACTTTAGCTGCCCTTCATTTCCTTGCTTTTGCTTGTTTTTTACTCCATCGCTTTATCGTTCTTTGAAAGTTCTGAGGGATCTAAGAGTGCAAAACTAATTAGACGAAGAATCAAAGAAACTACTATAAGATAAGGATATAGAAGATCAGTAATAAATTTGAATATTCCAAAACTACAAACATAAAAAACAGGCCATAAGAATAAAATTCTCTATGACCTAATGAAAAATTTTTGAGCGGATATTAGCCATTGGTGCTATCAAAAACTACTTAGCTTCTCGCCAGTGATCCGGCCAGAAAGCGGTATAAGTACGTTTTCCAAGAGACCCATCTTTAAGTACTCGCTTGACGCGAAAACGATACTGGGGCTGAGTTAAATGCTGATCAATTTCAACAGGAAAAACAACAGCAAATATTTCAACTACTTGACACAAGCCTTGTGGATAGCGAGAGAATTTAGTAGGTTTAGGAGCATAAACTTGCTGACCAAGCTGAAATGGACAAATTAGCTGTGCTATTTCATGAGCTGTCCCCTCTCGCAAGTGCTTACAACGAATAATCTCATCTCCGTACTTATGGTACTGGGCAAGTAGTTTTTTCAGTTCTTTTTCTTGCTGACGCGACAATAAACGTCGCTTCATATCCTTCTCCTTTCCTTATCACAAAGAAAATCTACATCTGCTGGTTTAAATTCAATTATTGCACTATCCCTATAGGGCTACTGTAGAAAGGAAATGGTGAAATAATTAAAGAGGAAACACTCTATCTACATTAATAAACTTACCATTAATTACCGTCGTAACCTTGCAAGGAATATTGAGAACAATACCTTCGACAATTTTTTCTGGTGGGAAGGAAAACCCTACTTGGGCTATTTGATGTGACAGGTATTTTTGATTACCAAATAACTTGGCTGTTTTTGCCTCTGGCAGTTCAACAGTAATATAAAAAGACATGTTTTGAGCCTTACCAACTTTGGTCATAATGGCATCTACCACATCTTCTGGAATAGTATCAGTGGGATTCACTACTTGAGGTGGTTCCGGCAAATCTTCTTTTGGTTGGTTAACAGCCACAAACTCTTTGATAATACTGTCTTGAAGTTTCAAAGATTTAAGGGCTTGAGCTTTGACTACTGTCTCATCTTCGTCTAATAAGCCAAAATCTACCTCTATTGAAATGGAATCTATGCGGCCATCAACGCTGAGTGAGCGTTTAATGAGCATATGAGTTTGGTTGCTTGGCGCAGGAACTTGCTTAGGAGGAAATGTCAATGGGACTTTAGCTGTTCCATTAGGTTTTGAAGATATCCCTACCTTACTATCTATTTGTTCAATGATAGTTGCTTTAGTAGGAGTAGTATCGCTTTGCTCAGCTTCAAATTGAGCTAAAGCAGCAGTAATATGGCTGCAATAATAACCACCATCCTTTTGCTGCTTTTGAAAATTGTTGCAGTCGCATACAATACCATCATGCTCAACAGTTACCTCGTAGGTTTTAGTACCGGCTTGTACTGTATACCCTCTGTCGGTTCTGGTGAGTTTAAAGCCTGGCTTCGGGCCAGGTTTTATAGTTTCAATCGGTCGTTCTGACATACAATCGTTTCTCCTTTTTCAGAATTGTGTTTGGGTTTAGGTAGAAGAAAAGGATCGCCTTTTCCTGTAACAATCAATACAGACTTCTTTGACAAAGATGACCGCTTCTGTTTTGGCAAGTAGCTCCAAAAGAAAAGGCTGGCAGTCTTTGGCTTTGACCCATTTGCCGTCCTGATACAAACTACAGCACTTGGGACAGTAATGGACAAAATAATGAGTTTCTTGGCTGTCTTCCATAGTGCCTCCAGTTAAAGACCGCAGGCCAGAAAGACGCTCAAGCATTTACGGCAATACACTAGAAGCCATACATGCTCTAGGTAATTTTCGGTAAAATAGTCGTAATCAGACTCTTGCGTCTCCCCTTGTTCTACTACTGAGAAAAAGCAATTAGCAGCAAGTACAAGATATTCAACAATATCCGGCTTTGATAGGTAACGAGCTATCACTATTTGATCACTATGTCTGCTAACAAGCATCGGTACAATCTCCAAAGCCTGCCAAGACTCTACAACATTTTCTTTTTCGTGATCACAGAGGGGGAAGCTTCTTATCCAGTGGTTTTGAAGGGAACTAGCCACATCAGATGAACTATCTGTTCCTTTTACTAGGGTTACCGTAACAGGAATAACTAATTTAACGATCATGGCGTTCCTCCAGAAGTTTAGTTCTTGCTTGAGTGCAGACTTTGCAGGCTCTAGCTAAAGACTCATCAACGAATGAGTCTTTTACTCCATAAATGCCTATACAGTAGTACTGCATAATATTTATTAGATCTTCCAAGGCCGCTACTACGGCCTTCCATTCAATTTCTTGATGTTCTTTCATACATCATTATTCCTTTGTTGTGATACAGAGTTATTGTTAGATCTTTCCTAGTCCAACGACACCAAACCTATGAATAATCCATAGGAACATTAAGTATCATTAGTAACTAAAGAGAAATGGTATGCGGTTATATGCACTATTCTGCATTAAAAAGGAGCAGCGAAGCGTTCTATGAAGTTTCCAAGCTTTGCAGTAAGTTCAAATTGCGGGATAGGCTTTACGTGCTTAAAAGCTGAAGTAAAAGCATTCCACAAACACCATAAACTTGGATCTTTGAACTCATCATGCTCCGGTTTGAAGTAAAACTGGTGTACTAGTGGCAGCAGCTTGAGGGGAAGAGGAAGTTTTTTATCAACAAAAGCTTCATAAATTATCAGACGGACTTCCTCATTAGACATAAATTCTTCTTTGTAACGTTCAACCTGATTCTTCAATGGTTTGAAATTACGCTGTATCCGGTCTACACCAATAGAAACACACTCTAGCAAATCAAGTTTTTGTGAGTGTTTAACCCTGATAGGAGCAAAGTCCCCTTGAAATGCCATATTGGAGCAGACCATTACCTTTAACCCAACGGTCATGGCGAGTCTCATATGGCGATCATGAGAATTCCTGATGCCTAGTGCAAATCTACAACCACTAAACTCTTCACTTAATTCCAAGAGTCCGAAACACTTACGGCCGTCTTTAGAAATCGCGTATTCATCATTAACGACAGTAATATGGCGAAAGGAAAGGGTTTCTATCAATGCCTCTACTAAGCGTATGTGGGAAATAGGCTTATAGGTTTTAGTACTCAACGGAGTATTAACTCCTGCTAGTTCTTGTCGAGTAATTTTCCGTGTGCCTGCATCTGCAATCAACACTGAATCTACAGCAAAAATGTTCTTAATTTCATCTTCAGATGTAGAGATAGTTGGGACTGATACTATTTCAGCAGCCTTTACTAAAACAGGCTGCTTTTTTGCAGTCGATTTAACCTGACTCATACATTATTCCTCCAGTATATGTTGTAGCTAAATGAATTAGCTGCCTTGAGCTTATCAAACTGGAGAAATAGCTCTAGTAGGGCAAATGTTTCAAATTACAACTATTTGCCCTACTCACGCACTTATTTTATCCAGGATATAGTGAAGAAAATAACACCAACACAAACCTATGATTAAACCTACTCTGTCTGATGACGATGTAACCATATTTGCTGAAACCAATTACCGAAATGTACCCTACAAATTTGGCATCAAGCGTAGAGACCGTAGAAACCATATGTATTTGATAGGCAAGACCGGAATGGGCAAATCCACGTTAATGGAAAATATGATTTACTCAGATATATGCGCTGGTGAAGGCTTGGCAGTAATTGACCCTCATGGAGATTTAGTACAACAAATTTTGACGTTTATTCCAGAACATCGCAAGTCAGACCTTATTTATTTTAATCCTGCGGATCTAGAGCGTCCGTTAGCTTTTAACGTCTTAGAACGCCCTGACCGCCAAAATATCCACTTAATCGCTTCCGGCCTTATTAGCGTATTCAAAAAGATATGGATTGATTCTTGGGGGCCTAGGCTTGAACACATCCTCCGCAACACTATTTTGGCACTGTTAGAATTCAAGGATGCTACACTGCTCGACGTACAGCGGCTTCTAATAGATAAAGCCTTTCGCGCTGGACTGGTAAGTATGCTGCGCGATGAGCAGGTCAAAGATTTCTGGCTAAAAGAGTTCGAAAACTACTCACCTAACTTTCGTACCGAAGCCATAGCTCCTGTGCAGAACAAGCTAGGACAGTTTACTTCTAGTAAAATCATTAGAAATATTATTGGTCAGAAACAAAGTAGCTTTAACCTCAAAACTATTATGGATGAAGGTAAAATCCTCTTAGTGGATCTTTCTAAAGGCAAAATCGGAGAGGATGCCGCTCGCTTGTTAGGATCGCTACTTTTAACACAAATAGAATTGCATGCACTTCAGCGTAGCAAATTACCGGAAGACGAACGCCGGGACTTTTATTTATACTGCGATGAGTTTTACTCATTCACATCAGCAAGTTTTGCTGGAATATTATCAGAAGCACGTAAATATAAGTTGAATTTGATTTTAGCCAATCAATTTATAGAGCAATTGGATGAAAATCTTTGTGCTGCCATCTTTGGTAACGTAGGAACGATTGTTTCATTCAGAGTTGGGGCACGAGATGCAGAATATTTAGTGAAAGAATTTTCACCTACATTTACACAGGAAGACTTGGTCAATTTGCCCCAGCATCAGATAATTTTAAAGCTCATGGTCGATGGAATAACAGCTCAGCCATTTAGCGCAATAACATTGCCGCCCTACGACCAACCCCAAAGTTCATAGGTATGATAAATCATCAATATACATTTTCGCATTACGAAACAGAGTGGATTGATGGTGAGCCGACACAACCTTACCCCATATTCATAGCAATCCTAATCTGCTCATACTGCGGCTACCAATTTAACCAACAAGCTCAATTAGATGAAAAGAACTGTGTTAATCCTTCTTGGCCTAAACTTCCTAACTGTTTTACTACTCAAAAGCAAAACGGGTTAGTCTAAACAGTTCTGTTAGAAGAAATTACTTCCCCAATATACAAAAATAAAAAGACACAAATGATTGAAAAGTATTTAAACAAAATCATCAGAGCAGACTGCGTAGAGTTTTTAAGAAAAATGCCTAGTGAAAGCGTTGACTTGTGTTTTGCTGACCCACCTTTTAATCTTAGCAAAGCGTACAGTACCTACGTAGATAAACTATCAACTTCAGATTACCTTGAATGGTCAAAAGCTTGGATTACTGAACTGGTAAGAATAACCAAGCCCACTGGAGCAATCTTTATCCATAATATTCCCAAATGGCTTATTCACTACGCTAATTTCTTAAACGAACTAGCTTATTTCCAGCATTGGATAGTGTGGGACTCGTTGGCTCGTCCTTGTGGTACAACTTTACTTCCTGCCCACTATGGCATTCTCTTCTATACCAAACAGCCGTCCGGG
>Ga0268299_1003223_pt1 | contig 15775 bp, 11 predicted proteins | sample NOBtaG_FD_193484 | JGI IMG/M metagenome (GOLD analysis project Ga0268299, IMG submission 193484) | Activated sludge microbial communities from bioreactor in Nijmegen, Gelderland, Netherland - NOB reactor | ecosystem: Engineered > Bioreactor > Aerobic > Activated sludge | place: Netherlands...
CGGACGCCATAAACAACAACGCCTTAAAGAAGGCGTGTGTAATCAGGTGGAACGCGGCGGCGATGTACGCCCCAATGCCGAGCGCCGCCATCATGAAGCCCAGCTGCGAAATGGTCGAATAAGCTAGAACTTTTTTCACGTCATTTTGCGCGACAGCAATGGTTGCCGCGAACAGCGCTGTGAACGCGCCGACGACAGCCATCAACGTCAGCGGTGATGTGAATATCCCCTCGTGAGGTTGACCGCCTGCCTGAAACAGCGGATACATGCGGATGATCGCGTAAATACCAGCCGAAACCATCGCGGCGGCGTGGATCATCGCGCTAACGGGCGTCGGACCTTCCATCGCGTCCGGCAGCCAGACGTGCAGCGGGAACTGCGCCGATTTACCGATTGTGCCGATCACCAGGAAAACACCGATCAATCCGGCAGCGCTCATCCCGCCAAAAACAATCGCGGGAGTCGTCGCCAGTTGATTGAGAACTTCTGCGTTGTAAAGAATGGCGCGGAAACTGAGCGTTCCGGTTTCTGAATAGAGGTAGGCGATACCGAGGAGCATAATCACGTCGGCAACGCGGGTGGTGGTGAAGGCTTTGATCGCGGCTTTATAAGCACTTTCTTTTTCGTACCAGAAGCCAATGAGCAGATAAGAACACACGCCCATGATCTCCCAGCCGACGAACAGCAGCAGCAGATTATCGGCGACGACCAGCGTGAGCATCGCGCCCGCGAACAGCGAAATCAGCGCGAAAAAGCGTGCCTGACGTGGGTCGTGCGCCATGTAGCCGATGGAGTAGATGAAGATCATCGTACAGGCCAGCGGCACCATAATCAGCATAATCGTCGTCAGCGGGTCAACCAGCACACCCATATTGAATGTGGTCGTGCCTGTATTCAGCCAGGGGATGCTGCTGCTAAAAACTTCTTCGCCGAAATGACCTTCAAAGCCGCTCACATTGCCGACGACGTTCAGGCTGATGAGCCATGCAGCCAAAATTCCGATCAGCCCGACGACGATGCTGGCGACGCGGCCAATATTGCTGACCACCGGAACATTCAGGCCAGGATAACCGGGATGGTTATGGTCGTTATATTCCGCGCTCGTGGCTGGCACCAGTTTGCTGCGGTTGGTGATGAGCATGATGATAAAAAACGCCAGCAGCGGCCCTACCGGGATGAGCCAGGGTAAAAGATTCGGATCATTAATGTTCATAAGTTCCTTACCTACCACTTCAGCAGGTTAACGTCATCGACGATAACCGATTTTCGGTTGCGGTAGACCGAGATGATAATCGCCAGACCGACAGCAGCTTCCGCCGCCGCGATGACAAAGACAAACGCGCTGAATGCCTGCCCGCTCATATTCTGCGGGGTCAGGTAGCGCCAGAAAGCGACAAGGTTGATGTTGACCGCGTTGAGCATCAATTCAATGCTCATCAGGATCGACACCGCGTTACGGCGCGTCAGCACCCCATAAGTGCCGATGCAAAAGAGCGCCGCCGCGACTAACAGATACATCCAGAGTGCAATCATGTCGTCAGTTCCCCCTGTTATTCGTCATCACGGGCGATCACAATCGCGCCGATCATCGCCGCCGTCAGCAGCAGCGATGCTACCTCAAACGGCAGAACGTATTGATTGCCGTCTACCAAAGCCACGCCCAGGTCTGTCGTCGTCGCTACGACCTCGGACACAGGCTGCCCAGCATAAGCGCTGCCTGCGCCCCACACGGGCAGGATGATGCCCGCCGCCAAAAAGACAAACAGCAGCGCCCCCACCAGTGCTCCCAGCCACCATTGGCGGTTAAATGCTTCGGTCAGGCTGGTCATGCTGCGCGTGAGCATGACGGCGAAAATAATCAGAATGGCAATTGCGCCGATGTAGACCAGCACCTGCACCGCCGCCAGGAAAGGCGCGCTCAACAGTACGAAAAATCCCGCCACCCCGAACAGGCTGAGGACGAGATAGAGCGCACCGTGAATCAGATTGCGGGTGGTGACGACACCTAAACCGCCCCCCAGGATAAACAGGCTAAACAGGATAAAGGCGATGGACTGGGCGTTAATAGTTATCATAAAATTCCTCGATTAGTCCCCTGCGGGCGCACCAGCAGGGTGTGCCAATTCGCTGCGCGCGGCTTCATCTGCCAAACGCTGCTGGCGTCCCCGGTTGCGGATCATATTCAAAACGACGGCGATGATCGCGAGATTGCCCAGGAGCAGAATGAGCGTCTGCGGCAAGCTGGAGACGAAATCACCCGCTTCGTTGGGCGCAAGGCCGAGGCTGGTGATGACACGCAGCAGGAAGGCCTGCACCAGCACCAGGACAATCGACAACGGCACCATGAATTTCCAGTTAAAGTTCATCACCTGGTCAATGCGGAAGCGTGGGACAGTATTGCGGACAAGCAGCATCAGGAAGTAGACTGCCATCGTCTTGAGTCCCAGGTACACAAAACCGAGGATCGGAATTTGCTCGACACCCGGCCCCCACCAGCCGCCCAGAAACAACACAGCGGTTAACACGGCGACGGTGAACACGTGCATAAATTCACCCGCCATGAACATGCCGAATTTGAAGCCGGAATATTCGATGTTGTAGCCCGCGACGAGTTCAGATTCCGCTTCGAGCAGGTCGAACGGCGCGCGTCCAGTTTCCGCGAGATTGGAGACGAAGAAAATCGCAAACGCCAGCGGCGCGGAGAAGATGTACCACATGCCGCCCTGTGCCCAGGTAATGTCCTGCATACTCATGCTGCCAGACATCATCACCGGGATCAGCAGCGCTAAAATCATCGGCACTTCGTAGCTGACCAACTGCGCGATGGTGCGGAATGCCCCCAGCAGCGCATATTTGTTATTGCTTGACCAACCTGCGACCATCACCTTGACGGCACCAATCGAGCCGACGCCGACAAAGTAGAGAATGCCAACGCTCAAGTCTGAGCCGACATGCATAGGGGTGAACGGGATCACCGCCCAGATCAGCACGACGACGGCGAAAGCGATAATCGGTGCGAGGTTATAAATAAAACGATCTGCGCCCGCCGGGGTGATGTCCTCTTTGGTGAGCATCTTGAGGGCATCGGCTACCGACTGCAACAGACCGAATGGGCCAACCCGGTTGGGGCCAAGCCGATCCTGAATGCGGGCGGCAAATTTGCGCTCGACCCAGATGAGCAGGATGACCGTTAACAACGGCAGCGTGGCGACCAGCACAACGCCCAACAAGGCCGAAATCAGGTTGGCGAAGTTGGGGTCTGCGCCGTTAGCGACCATACAAGCCGCTAAGGTGTTTATCAGATCACGACATTGCTGTTCCATAAATATCTCCTAGATCCACTCCAGCGCATTTTTGCGCCAGGCGTAAATCAGCGCATCGGCGAGCAGGAAAATGAACAGAAGCCCTGCGCCGAACGCGAACCAATCAAGCTGCTTATAGGCGACTGCCCAGGGGAACAAAAAGACCATTTCCACATCAAAAACAAGAAAGACCAGCGCGTAAATATAATACTGGACTTTGAACTGTACCCAGGTATCACCAACGGTTTCGACACCGCATTCATAGGTCGCCTGTTTAATGGCGTTCGGCTTATGCGGGCGCAAAAACCATGACCCTACGATAGGCAGTAGGGGGAAAACCCAGGCAATCGCGAAAAAGACACCAATAAAGGCCCATTCGTTTAGAAGTTGCATATGGAGCAATGACTCCTGAATTCATTAAATGTGCGTCATCAGCAGCATAAGCTGCCAGGGTTGCTGTGTGTTGATTGTGCGTTTTTGGACAAACGGGGATAGTATAGCATCCCTACAGCGTATCTGCCAGTTTTAATCGGGTTTCAAAGTCCGCTTGCCCCCTGTTAACAATTTCACATTTTAACATAGGGCAGCGTGGATAACAAAACAAGCCTGCAACGAAAAGTTAATGGAAAACCAAGACTTGTTTTTGCGCCGTCCATGCTCTACAAATGACTTCATTGAATGTTGAACACGCAAAATTGTAGGGGCGCAATAATCCAATTGAACTTTTTATTTTGGTAATATCATCAATATCGGCTGTAGGGGCACGATGATCGTGTTGAACAAAATAAATCGGCAACCGTGTCCGTAGGGGCTTGATGCATCAAGCCCCTACAACCGATATCGCGCGATTACCGAATTAAATAGTTAAACTGCATCATCGTGCCCCTACGAAATACATTGTCGAGTAATTTTGTTCAAAAGCATTGTTGTGTCCGCACCGAATAAATATTGAGATAACACATGATCTACAAAGTGATCGAGCCTGCGCCGCCGGATTGGGGTGCTTTTGTCGGCGCACAGCCCCGTGCCAATGTTTTACAACAGCCCGCGTGGGGTGAATTAAAAGCCGCGTTCGGCTGGCAGGTGACGCGGGTGGCGCTGGCGGACGATAAAAATCGCATCGTCGCCGGGGCGCAAATTTTATTTCGCGCGCTGCCCCTGCGCCGCTTCTCCGGCATGATGGCCTACATCGGCATGGGGCCATACGTCACCGACAACGATCAATGGAAGCCGCTGTGGGGCGCAATCCACAAACGCGCGCGGCGTCAGAATGCTTCATTTTTGAAATGGGAGCCAGGTATCTATATCAATGAAGCAGCGCCGGATTTTGCAGCATGGGATTTTTCCCCCAGCCCGCAGACCATCCAGCCGCCACGCACGATTCTGATCGACATTCGCGACGATGATGAGTCCATTCTGGCGCGCATGAACCAGGGGACACGCCGCAAAATCCGCCAGAGTCAGAAAAGTGAGATTCGTTATTATGAAGCGCCGCGTGAGGGGCTGGCAATTTTTAACCAGATGATGCGGACGACTGGCTCACGCAACGCATTTGGCGTCCATGAAGCGAAATATTATGAGCGCGCTTATGATTTATTCGTGCCTGCGGGCGATGCAGCCTTGATTCTGGCCGAACATGAGGGCGACGCCTTAGCCGGAATTATGGTGTTCGCGAAGGGCAAAACGGCGTGGTATCTCTACGGCGCTTCATCAGATGTTAAACGAAATTTAATGGCGACCTACGGCATTCAGTGGGCGGCGATCCAATGGGCAAAGGCACGCGGCTGCGACTATTACGACCTGTGGGGCATCCCCGACGAAGATGAAGCGACTCTCGAAGCGCAATTTCAGGAGCGCGAGGATGGCTTATGGGGCGTCTATGGTTTCAAGCGCGGCTGGGGCGGACAGGTCGTGCGCTCGGCAGGCACGTGGGATAAGGTCTATAATCCGCTGGTCTATCAGGCGTATCGGTTGGCGCTGAAAATTCAGGAATCCAATTGATGAGAATTATCTTTGTAGACCCAAACCCTCCATTTAGTGCTGCTATCAGAGAATTTTTCAAGGATTTGCCCGATGTTGAAACCGTTATCGGGCGCTTCGAAAAATTACCTGAATTTGACTGTATGGTCAGTCCGGCAAATTCATTTGGGCTGATGGACGGCGGTGTTGATGCGGCAATCACTCAATTTTTCGGCGATCAGTTGATGATGCGTGTTCAAAAACGCATTATTGAGGAATATTTGGGTGAGCAGCCTGTCGGAACATCCATGATTGTCGAGACCAATCATGCTAAACATCCGTTTTTAGCCCATACACCCACCATGCGCGTCCCCATGACGATTGCGCGAACGGATAATATTTATCTGGCGATGTGGGCGCTGCTGCGTGCTGTCCACCGGCATAATCTGTCATCGGGTCGCAAAATCGAGACCATTGCCTGCCCTGGGCTAGGAACGGGGACGGGTCACGTACCTTTCCGGCAAGCGGCGCGGCAAATGGCACTCGCATACAGAAATTACCTGTATCCGCCAACTTATCTGGATTGGAATTTAGCCCAGACGCGCCAACTTGAAATTCGTTATGGGGGAGATGATGGATTCCATTTCCCGCCTGATTTGGTTTAGGAGAAGCGCGTTGCTTTTACGACTAGGGCTACTGATTTGCTTTTTAGGTGTCGCGTGGACTGCCGCCGCGCAAGCCGAGCCAACCACCGCCGCCGAATATCTCCAACGCGGAATCGAATCGGCAGAAGCGCAAGGCTATGAAGCGGCGATTGACGATTTCACGCAGGCGTTGACGCTCGATCCCGATTTAATCGATACCTACATGCAGCGCGGCCTCGCCTATTTCAAAATCGAATCCTATGCTGATGCTGAAGCCGATTTTAACGAGATTATCGCGCGTGATGAAAATAATGAAGCAGCTTATCGAGGACGCGCATCAGCACGATTAGCGCTCGAAAAAAATGAAGCCGCGTTTGCCGACGCTGACAAAGCCATCGAACTCGCGCCAGAATCCGCGCTTCCATATAATGCGCGCGGCGAATTGTTTCAAAAAATCGGCGACCACGAAAAAGCGATTACCGATTTTACGCAGGCCATTGAACTAAATCCCGATTTTGCGCCCGCGTACATCAATCGTGGCGTCAGCTATGGATTGCTCCAAGATGCGCAAAAAGCGCTCACCGATTTCAATATCGCCGTCGAACTTGCGCCGGACAACCCTGACGCTTATTTTTACCGCGCAAATTTGCTGGGTGCGCTGCGGCAGTATCAGGAGGCAATCGATGATCTCAACATCGCGCTTGAACTGTCGCCGGATAACAGTACGCTTTACACCACACGCGGCGATGTTTACCGTCTGAACGGTGATTACGACTTAGCGCTTGATGACTACACAACGGCATTTAATTTTGCGCCAGAAGATACCCGCGCGATTTACAGCCGGGGTCTGACTTATTATCTTCAGCAGGATTTTGAAAACGCCTTAGCCGATTTCCGCACTTACATCGAAATGGTGGGCGAAGAAAATACGCCGCAGCAGGTATTGGATTTGATTGCGCAGGTTGAACAGTCTATCGAAAGCGATGAGTAAAAATTATTGACGGCAGATTGATTTTGAAACAACTATTTAAGATAGGTTTATTTTGCTCACCACTCAAACCATAACCGACCCCATTATATGGAATGATACCCTGCGCACCATGCCCTATGCACATATTTTGCAAACCTGGGAATGGGGCGAATTTAAGCACGTCACCACAAGCTGGAATCCGCTACGGCTGGCCTTCAAACAGGGCGAGAAGGTCGTCGCGATGGCCTCGATTGGCATCCGGCAGATCGGGCCGCTGCGCGTGATGTATATCCCCAAAGGCCCAGCGATGGATTACGACGATGAAGATGTATACGCCGAAATTATCGAGCATTTGCAGCAGCTCGCACGTCAAAAATTCGCAATCTGGTTGAAAATCGATCCCGATGTGGTGGCGGGGCGCGGCGTTCCCGACGAATCCGACGACGTACTTTATCTGCCAGGGCAAAGTGTGATTCACAAGCTCAAAGCCTGTGGATGGCGCTTCTCCGGCGATCAGGTGCAGTTCCGCAACACCATCACGATTGACCTGCGCCCCGACGAAGAAACCCTGCTGGCGCAAATGAGCCAGAACACGCGCCGCAAAGTGCGAACGGCTGAAAAAAAAGGCGTAACGGTGCGCGCCGGGACGGTTGCCGACCTGGATATGCTATACACGCTTTACAAAACGACTGGCGAACGCGACGGTTTTATCACCCGCCCGTTGGATTATTATCGGCAAGCCTGGGAACGCTTTATGCAGGCTGGCCTCGCCCACGTGTTGATCGCGGAATCCGAGGGTACAGCTATCGCACACGTGATTTTGTTCCATTTTGGGCGCACCTGCTGGTATTTTTACGGCGCTTCATCGAACGAGCAGCGCGATAAAATGCCCAATTATCTGCTGCAATGGGAAGCGATGCGCTGGGCGAAAGCGCAAGGTTACGAAATTTATGATCTGTGGGGCGCACCGGATAAATTTGATGAATCCGATTCGATGTGGGGCGTCTATGAATTTAAGCGCGGCTTTCGCGGCACGGTGACACGGCACATCGGCGCATGGGACTATGCGCCCTATCCGGTGCTCTACAAAGGATATACGCAGGTCTGGCCTCGCGTGTTGGGCTGGATGCAACGGCGGCGTTGATTCGCGAACCGCCAAAGTTGAGCCTCAAATTTCTCGATAACAGCGAATTGAGTGAATTTCTTAGGGTGATCGAAAAACTTGCCAGATGACTCTGACCAGAAAAACACCTATTAAAATCAGCAAAATAATGCCCAGCAAGGGCGTCAATATCTGCTTGAAACCATCGGGGACAACTATTCTGTCCTCAATCTGGTCTTGCATGGTTGGATTCAGCAAGATCAGAAAAATGACCCCCGCAGATATGCCCAGAAGCATCGTCCCCAGGCAGTTGATATAAGACCATATGCTTGCGGTTTTCGGTTCTTGTTTGGCCTTTTTCAGTAACAAGAGGTCTTTATCGCTGATTTGCGGGATGGTGGAGGTTGTTGTCTGCCGCGATGAGGGTACTGCGCCCTGGACTTTAAAAAGCGCGCGATTGGCTTTCGAGTGCAGCGGATCGAGTTCCAGCGCCCTTTTCAGATAATCAATCTGAGTGTCGTGCTGCTCTGCCCCCATCGCCTTTTCATACCAATCGTCCGCGGACTGCGCCGAGGCTGCTGGCTTCTTCAGCATGAGCGGTTTACCAGAAATATCAGTTATCGTGTTGACGACGGTGTTATGAACAGGCAGTTTGGTCAACGCGCGGGCAAAAGCTTCCACCAGAATATCGGCGGATTTGTAACGATCAACTGGGTTTTTTGCCAGGGCTTTCAACAGCACGGAATCCACCGATTTTGGCAGGCTTGGGTTAACCTGGCTAGGCACAGGTGGTGGCTCCAGCAAGTGCTTATTCAGAATCTCCAGAATGCTGCTGCCCTGAAAAGGGAAGTAGCCGACAGTCACCAGATACATAATGACACCCAACGAATAGAGATCAGCCCGGTGGTCAATCTCGCCGGACGTGGCTTGCTCCGGTGCGATGTAGTAGGGTGTGCCGATCACACCACCTGTTGCGGTCAAGCGGCTGCCATCAATAATCCGCGCGATCCCAAAATCGCTTAACGAGGCTTCACCGCGTTCATCCAGCAGAATATTTTCCAGTTTCAGATCGCGATGGACAACGCCCTGCGCATGAGCATAATCCAGCGCGCCGCCGATGTGACGCATCAAGCGAACGGTTTCCTGCGGCGTAATTTCTCTTAACTGCGCGAAATGATTCGCCAGCGTACCGCCCGCCATGTAGCGCATTTCCATATACGAACGGCCTCGCAACGTGCCGTAGTCGTTGACCGGGACAATGTGGGGATGTTTCAAACGGTTCAGAATGGTGACTTCTTGTTTAAAGCGCTCATGAACCTCGTCCTGCTCGGTTAGCGATGTCCGAAGCACTTTGAGCGCAACCGTCGTTTGTTTTTCTTCGTGGACGGCTTTATAGACGACAGCCATAGCACCAGCACCCAACTTTTCGTAGACAACATAGGGGCCAAATCGGTTGACTGGAGTTGTGGAAGCGCTCATTGTTTCGGATTTTCAATTGGGCTTAATATACAGGTGATTTATAAATTATACACCATTCTTTTGCCCTGGTTCGAAAGCGCAAACAATGATAACTGAGATTGTTCAACAACCTGGCACTTACTGGAAACGCTGAACCGCAACGGTATATGCGCCTGTACTTTCGCCCTCGCGCCCAAAAATACGCACACTCCACTTGCCGGTCTGGTTGATATTACAGATGAAAACGATGCCGGAATCGTCCTGAAGAATCGAATCCGATTGGCACATCGCCGAGGCATCCTGCCCTATCGTGTTAAAAATCGCGACGTTGCGGCTGACTTGACGCGCGGTCATCGAGATAAACTGCACATAAATTGCCAGTTCCTCACCGCTGCTCGCCTCAAAAACATACTCATGAGCATACCCCGGCTCCAAAGCATCTGCTACCGCGTCAGTACGCCCGACAGGTTTGCTCTGGCTGGGTTCAACCAGATAAACAGCGTCGGCTCGATCCCCAACGGGCGTCCCATCAATTTCGGTCACAGCGCCTTGCTGCCCCGTTAACAGCGCGCGGATTTGCCCCGGCAGCGATGACCCCAGCACCGTCAGTACGAAATAACTGGCGGTCAGGCTCATAAGAATCATCGCCGCGCAGCCGACATACGACCAGATGGTACGTTTCTTTTTCTCGCGCTTAACTGGTTTGAGTGCGCGGAGTTCGTCTCTGGAAAGCTCTTTGGTCGCTCTTTTATCGGAAACGGGTTTATCGGGAAGGGGCGTTGAAACAGCCGCAAGATTAGGAAGCGGTTTTTTGATTTCAGCGGTGGACTTCGCTGGAGCCGCCTCGGATGGTGGCGTAATAGCCCCCTGTCGCAGCGTGTAGAAGCGTGAACGGGCTTTGCCATGTGTTGGGTCGAGCGCCAGCGCACGTTGCAGCAAGGCCATCTCATGCTCCGGCGTTTCGCAAGCCTGCGCCGCCAGATACCACATATCCGCCGTCGGATTTTTTTCCAGTAAGGGGCGCAAAAGCCGCCGCGCCAATTTTTTATCGCCCAATTCGATGGCTTTGATAACGGGTAGAAGCGTCTCTAACATCGGACATCACCACCTTAAGCTAATCGTCCAAAAGAAATTTTTCGATCAAAACCCCTCAACCGTCACCACATAAGCGCCCGTACTTTCCCCGGCGCGCCCAAAAAGCTGCAATTTCCAGCCGCCTGTTTTGTGAAGCTGACAGATAAAAGCGACGCCAGAATGATCTTTCAGAATCGAGTCGCGCTGACAGTGATCTTCGGCATTAAAATCGTCGGGGTCAAGGACGGCAACATTCGCATCGACTTTTTGTGCGGTTGGCGAAAAAAACTGAACGCCAATCGCCAGTTCTTCCCCAGCATACCCCTGAAAGGTGTATTCATGCGTATAGCCGGGGTCAAGCACATCACTGAGCGGCTGCTGCCGTTGCAAGGGTTTGCTTTGGTTGGCGCGGACAAGAAGCTGTGCCGAAGCGGTTGCCATACTTTCCGCGGAAACCTCCACTTCACCGGATACCGTCGGTGATTCGCTTCGTCCCTCCACAGGTCTGCCGAACACAGGCGTACCGTCGGTTACAACCGGGGATGAGCCAGAAAACAGGCTGCGAAGCTGGGCGGGTATAGGTGAACCCAAGACCGTCAGAACGAAATAACTTAAAGATAGCGTCAATAAAACCGACGCGCCGAGGCCGATATACGCCCAGGAAGTGCGTTTTTTGCGCCAGATTTTTTTCGATATTTGCTCGTAGTCGGTAGCCAGCGGCGGAGCAGGTGGCGCTTCCTCCTCGCCAATTAAAGCGGAAAGCGGCGGCAGCGTAAAATCGAAGCGCGGGTCAGCCAGATCAACGTAGGTCGTTTTGCTTGCTTTGCGCAGTTGGGCAATTCGCTGGCGGGCTTCCCGGTGTTCAGGGTCGAGCGCCAGGGCGCGGCGTAGACAGGTGATTTGATGTTCGCGCTTCTCATACAGTTGAGAGGCGATGTACCAGACATCTGCCGTGGGCTGATGATCCATGAGTGGGCGTAAGAGGCGTTTTGCAAGTTTTTTATCGCCCGATTCAACCGCTTTGATAATCGGCAGAAGCGACTCCGGCATGAAAATCCGCGCCTCTCAAAAACTGTGTGATACGAGGTATTCGTAGGGGCAGGACTGAGACCTGCCCCAATAATCATAAACCTTATTCCGCTGGCAGGATGGTAAACGTGCTGCCAGCGCTGCGCCCATAAACTTCGGGCAGATAGAATTCATAACCGACCACCGGGATCACGTTGTACGTTCCAGGCAGGCCAGCGCGAATGCTGTATTGATATTCATAGGTGCCTGCGGGCAGATAGGTCGAGTAGAGGACGACTTTTTCGTCACGGAATTCGATATTGCTGAACCACCACCAGCCCCAGCCCTGGCTCAACGGATCATCCGCGACCAATCTAGGCTGCGTCCCAATCTGTTGTTCAGTCGCCAGATTGGGATTCACGCCTTCCGTGCCTGCCGGGATCGGGTCTTCGATGACGGCGTAGTACAGGTCGTTCGGCGCAATAATCGTCAGGCGAACTTTAATGAGATCGCCCACGCGCGCTTCGGTGATCGGCGTGTCGCTGTCGCCCATTGTGTAGCGGCGTTCGACGATGATTCCGCGATTCAGCGGCTCGATCTCCGGCACAGGCAAGAATACCCGCAGGCGCGCCGTGTAGTACAGGACGCCAGCGCCTTCGGTGCGCCCGATGACCAATTCATTGGCCTGATCTTGCAGCAAATCGGCGACCTGCACCTGCAAATCTATCGAGTCGCGCACATTTTCCGGCGTCGCGCTGCCTTCTGCCAGGGCTTCGCCGTTGAGCGCTGCCGAGTAGTCATAAGCAGGATTCAATTCGCCCGTGATGACCATCCAATCGGTGAGCGCCATGACTGCCCAGGCGGTTTCTTGCGTCGTCTCCCAGGCAACGGTTTTGCGCGCGATCATCAGCCAGCGCACGACGTTCGGGATCAATTCGCTGTCCGGACGCAGTTTGACCAATGTATCCAGCACAATGGCTGTCGTGCGCGTATCAGTATTCCAGTTCCAGTAATCGTCCTCAGCTTCTTCCCAATGTGTCCCTGTCGCGCTGACAACCGCGCCATTGAACAGGTCAGACAGCAGTGTATCGGTGCGCGTGGTATCTGCCGGATTGATGAGATTGAGAGTCAACGCCAGGAACGCCTTGCTGTAATAATCCAGGCGATCACGGCTTTCGAACAGCGTTGTCGTGCGAGCAATATCCGGCGAACCAGAACGTGCCAGGGCATACAGCACGAAAGCCTGACGATTCAGCCGCCATGTCGGTTGGTCGAGGCCAGGAACAATGAATGTCGTTCCGAGGTATTCTTGTGCGCGGCGAATCACTTCGGCATCAACCGTGAAGCCTGAATTTTGCGCTTCCGCCAGACCGATGAGCGCGTAGGCGGTGGTCAGCGGATTGCTGTCATCCTGCACGAACCAGCCCCAGCCGCCATCGACTTTTTGCTGCGCATACAAACGCTGCAAAGCGAAATTCACGCCGCCGTCAAGCTGCGATTTCAGATCGGCGTTGGCGACGTTCAACTGCTCCAGCGCGCGATAGGTCATGATGTTGGGCAGGAAGCGGCTCACCGTCTGCTCGATGCACTGGTACGGGTAATTCCGCAGATATTCCAGGCCGTCAATCGTGACCGCTGCCAGCGAGGGGTCGAGGCTGATGCTCAATTCGCCCTGGGTCACGTCGAAACGCTGTGGCAGCGAGATCGCTTCCGTGCGCGAACCGGCTTCCCGCAAAATACCCGCTGTGCCAACGGTTTCTGGCGCTTCATATTTATAGACAGGCAGCAAACGATCATCGCCCTGTCCCAGCGGCGGTTTGCTGGCGTCGGTGAATTCACCCCCGTTCGCGAAAAATGTCAGGTCAAGATTTTCGACATCGTTGATCGTCACTGACCATTCGACGCGCTGACGAGTTCCCGCAGGCATGGTGAAGCTCTGCGCCACATCGCTCTGCATGGTGAAACCTGTGCCTTCGAGCGAGACTTCAACCGGAAGTTCTTCTTCAGTCGTGTTATTGACAATCGCCGCCAGTGTCACCACGTCGCCCACAACCGCAAATCGCGGCGTTACGGGACGGATCAACAGCGGCTTGGTGCTGAGAAGATCGACGGTATTTTCGCCGACGAGCGTCAGACCGTTCTCGCCACTGGTGACAGCGCGCAGATCGAGCCGCCACGTCGTCAGGTTATCCGGCAGCAGCACTGAAATACTGGCCTCGCCATTGGTATCCGTTGTTACTGTTGCGTTCCAGTAGGCGGTATCGACAAAATCCTGCCGGATGTCGAAAATGCCACCCTCACCACCACCGCCGCCGCCACCTTTGATCGTGTCCAAAACCGTTTGGGTGATCTGGTCGGTGTTGATCGTCAGCGGAGTCGCCGTGCGGACACTCAAACCCTGTTGACCATAGTAGTATCCGAGAATCGGCCCGCTGTTCGGCTCGGCGATAGACAGTGACGCCAGATCGGTGAGCGCAACGCCGACTTCGGCCTGCACCGGATTGCCTGCGTAATCGGTGGTGGTGATGGTGTAGGTCACGGTTTCGCGCGGGCCAGCCTGTTCGCGATCCGGCGTCGCCGTAATGGTGATTTCTTTGCGTTCGTTATCGACGCCCAATTGAATCATGCCCATGCGGAAGCCGGCTACCGGATTATTTTCGTCCACGCCCTTCACCAACAGCACATTGACGAAAACATTCGGCGCGAAATCCTCGCCAATCGGCAGATTGTAGACGTAGGAATTGCTGGTCATGGTGATGCGCTCGACAGAAAGGACGCTGCCGCGCTCCACCGTTACCAGCGCTTCAGTCGTCCCCTGGAACGGTGAGGTGATGAGAATTTCCGCCGTGTCGCCCACGCTGTAATCGGTCTGGTCGGCGATCAGGTCAATACGGTTGCTGTTCTGCTGCCGCCATGAGACATATTCCTCGCTCGACACCCACATGGTGGTCGAAGCGACGACTTCATTGCCTGCCGAGTCGCGGCTGGTGATTTTGGTCTTGAAAATACCGCCGTTGGGGGGCGTAAATGTGAAAACGGCTTTGCCCTGGTCGTCGGTGGTGACACTGCCCGTCGTTACGGGGATTTCCTCGACTTCCCATGTCCAGGTTGTGCGTCCGGTTTCATCCTCTTCCTGAACGCTCGACCAGCGGCGCTCAACGACTTCGACATCAATTTCCTGATTCGCGATGCCCTGGCTGTCCCAGTCAACGGCAATAATTTCGACATTGGCGGTCTGCCCTGCCGTGCTGACATAGCTTTCAGGCCGCGCGCCGATGTAGATCAGCCCTTTATTGACGATGACTTCGGTGCGCCCGGAGACGCCCAGACCGCTCTCGTCGCTGACAGTAGCTTCAATCGTCCATTTCTGGCTTTGCGTGGCATCTTCCAGATCGGCTGGAACTTCAATGATCGCCTGCCCCTGAGCGTCGGTAGTCACCGTGCCGCTGGCGATCTGTTCGCCATAGAAGCCGTAAAATTCGCCGGGGCCGCTGTCATAATTGAAATCGGTGAAATCGTAGTAGCCCGCGCCCGTGTAGTTGAAGAAATACGGCTCGGTGCGGACACTGTAATCGACCTTCGCGTCGGAAACCGCGCCGCCGAAGAAATAGCGGCTGTCGATTACGACGTTGATGGTGTCATTTTGAACGACCTGCGACTGATCCGGTGTGACGTTGACCTGGAATTCCGGCACACGATATTCCGCCACGCCGAACGAGATGCCATCGCTTTCAGAAACATATTGCGACGATGATGGCAGCTCAACGTTCAGGCTGTAATAGCCCAATCCAGCATCGGGGCTGATGTCGAACTGCCCGCTGAACGTGCCGAATGGTGTCAGCGGCATATTCTGCTCGAAAACGATCTCGCCCATTTCATTGAAAATTTTAACGGGTACAGTTTCGAGATCAGGCAGGGTATAGGTCACATCATCGCGCAGCCGGACAACACCTTTGAAATAAAGCGGCTGACCGGGGCGATAAATCGGACGATCTGTATAGAGATAGGTGCGATACTGGCGTGGGTAGTAATCGAAATTCTGACCGAATTGATATGGCTCGATTCCATCACTCCAATTCGATGAGCCAATACCGAACTGGGTATCGGTCTGCAAAACAGCCGTGCGTGCGACGTAAAGATCATCCACGCGCGGGACATCCAATTGCAGCAGGCCATCCGCGTCGGTCACACCATTGCCGACCACCCCGCGATTGGCATCATAGACCGTGATGGGCGCGTTAGCAATCGGTTCGCCCGT
>Ga0268299_1003224_pt1 | contig 15766 bp, 12 predicted proteins | sample NOBtaG_FD_193484 | JGI IMG/M metagenome (GOLD analysis project Ga0268299, IMG submission 193484) | Activated sludge microbial communities from bioreactor in Nijmegen, Gelderland, Netherland - NOB reactor | ecosystem: Engineered > Bioreactor > Aerobic > Activated sludge | place: Netherlands...
CATAAAATTCTTGACCCGATCACCGCCAAAACGCTTCATCAGGTCGTCTTCCAGGCTCAGGTAGAAGCGCGATTCGCCGGGGTCGCCCTGGCGTCCCGAACGTCCACGAAGCTGATTATCAATTCGCCGCGCTTCATGGCGCTCCGTGCCAAGCACGAATAACCCACCTGCCGTGACCACTTTTTGCCGATCCTGCTGACACTCGGCTTTCGCTTCCGCCAGCGCAGCATCCCATTGTTCGGAAGTCGCCTCACTGACCTCGATACCCTGTTTACGCAGCTTTTCGCGCGCCACGCCTTCGGGGTTGCCACCCAGCAAAATATCGACACCACGACCCGCCATGTTCGTAGCAATCGTGACCGCGCTGGAATGTCCCGCCTGCGCGATAATGATGGCCTCACGTTCGTGCTGCTTGGCGTTCAAAACTTCGTGCGGGACGCCTGCTTTTTTGAGTGCTTTACTGAGACGTTCAGAGGTTTCAATCGCCACCGTGCCGACCAAAACAGGCTGCCCGTTCATTTGTCTGTCTTTGATCTCGCTGATGACCGACTTAAATTTCGCTTCCTCGGTTGCGTAGATCAGGTCTTCATAATCTTTACGGATGACCGCGACATTGGTCGGGATGGCAACGACTTCCAGATTATAGATTTTCTCAAATTCTTCCGCCTCGGTCATGGCCGTACCCGTCATGCCTGCCAGCTTTTTATACATGCGGAAGAAATTCTGGAAGGTGATCGTCGCCATCGTCAGGTTTTCGCGACGAATCTGGACGCCTTCTTTGGCCTCAATCGCCTGATGCAGACCTTCGGAAAAACGCCGTCCATACATCATGCGTCCGGTGAACTCATCGACAATAATGACCTGCCCATCCTGAACGACATATTCCTTGTCGTTGTGATAGAGCGCATGAGCACGCAGTGAATTATCGAGATAGGGGATCATCTCGGCGTTTTCCGGGCTGTAAAGATGCTCGATTCCCAGCTTCCGTTCGACCTTTTCGACGCCCGTCTCGGTCAGGTACGAGACGCGATCTTTAATATCGACCACAAAATCGCCGTCCGGTTCTTCATTTTCGATGCTTTCCGGGCTGCTGTTCTTGAGTGTTCGGACGATCTGGGCGAAGGTTTTGTAGAGTTCGGAGGGGGGGTCTGCCTGACCAGAAATGATGAGCGGGGTACGGGCTTCGTCGATGAGGATGTTATCGACTTCATCGACGATGGCGTAAAATAACTCCCGCTGCGCAAGCTGGCTGGTTTCTATGACCATGTTATCGCGCAGGTAATCGAAGCCAAATTCATTATTCGTGCCATAGGTGATGTCAGCGGCGTAAGCCTCTTGCCGACGCACTGGGCGCAAATTCTGATAGCGCTCATCATCGGAGTCGAAATCCGGGTCAAAAATGAACGAGCCGGAATCCGGGTTTCCCGCCGTATTTTGAATCACCGCTGCCGAAAGGCCAAGCAGATTATAAATCGGCCCCATAGTCTGCAAGCCGACTTTACTCAGATAATCGTTTGGTGTGACCAGATGCGCCCCTCTGCCCATCAGCGCATTGAGATAGAGCGGCAGCGTGGCGACGAGCGTTTTACCTTCACCCGTTTTCATCTCGGCGATGCGTCCCTGGTGCAAAACAATGCCGCCGATCAACTGGACATCATAATGGCGCAGACCAATTGCCCGTACCGACGCTTCACGCACCATTGCAAAGGCTTCTGGCAATATGTCGTCCAGTTTCGCGCCGTCCGTCAGCCGCTTTTTGAGTTCGTTTGTTTTCGCCTTCAACTGATCGCTGCTCAGGCGTTTCATTTCCGCTTCAAGGTCGTTGATCTGCGTCACCGTCTCACGATACTTCGACAGCGCGCGTTCAATAGGATCGCCCACCACTTTTTTAACAATATTTCTGAACATATGGCCTCGATTTTTCACCGTTTTCGCAAGGATGAGAAGCGATTATATCATACACCCGTATGTACTCGATTAGAATTCATCAGACGAAATATCCAAATCTGCGATCATTTGACGCGCTGAGTGTGCCTCTATACTATAGGAAATTTGTTAAAATTTAATTTCAGCGGAATACAGGATGCGAAGATGCAGTATAAAATTTGCGACTATGGATGCGGCTTTTGACCTGGGGATCAATTTTCTGGATACGGCTGATGCTTATTCGCGCTGGGTCGAAGGCAACCCGGCGGCGTTTCCGAGCAGATGATTGGAAAATGGATGAAAACTCGTTCGCGCTGTGACACCATCCTGGCGACAAAAGTTCGAGGGTGCATGTAGCGTTAGCGTGGCAGCTTCAACAGCCTGTGATTACATCACCCATCATCGGCGCGCGCACCGTCGAACAGCTTGGAGAATTGGTCGAATGCGTTGACCTGACTCTGACGGCAGATGAGATCGAATCGTTGAATAAAATTTCCGAAGGCTTTTAAGTCCGATCATTAATTATAATTTTAATGAAGTTTCACATTAAGGTGTGCAATATGTATCATCAATGAATAATCTTTGCAGATAACCATATACATTTGACTAAATTAATAATAAAATAAGCGCATTAAATTTCATTATGCAATTTCCTGGGACAATATTATGGATTTTATTGGTGGAGAAATAATCTCTGGAATTATAGGTACTATTATAGGTGCTCTGTTAGGCTATTTAGGAAAAGCCAGTGTTGATAGCTATAGAATAAAAAAACGAAATAAATTTGTCGTTGATTTTTTTGGTTTAAAAAACAAAAAAAAGACAAGAATTGTTCACAGTGTAATATTTGATAACATAAGAAATGCCTATGCTTTCCCGATGTGTGATGCAAAAGTAACTAGCATAGTTGTGGGTCTATTAGAAAGCATAGGATTGCGAGAGGGAGAAGACTTTGCCGTAAATTCCGATATTGATCTAATAAAGCCAGATGGAGAGTTTAAAGCAGAAGTAATGGAAGACAATTTGATCCTAATTTGTGGACCCAAACGCAATAAATTAACGGCTAAGATGTTAAATAGATTGCCTAAGATTCACTATGAGCTAAGTGAAAGTTCTGATAAAAGCAGAAACATAATTTATGATATTGTAAGGAATAGTGAATTAATATCTACTCAAGATTCAGGAAATGTAAGCACTTCAGGAACTTTAATTGGACATGATTTTGGTTTAATTGTCTCAGCATCCGACCAAGTAAATATGAATAGAAATATTGTAGTGTTAGCAGGTATTCATGGATCTGGAACACTGGGAGCGGGAATATTCATAGAAAAGCTAGACAATATACGTGAATTATGTGGAAGGCGAAAACAAGGTTTGATACAGGAAGTTGTAGTTGCTAATTACAAAGGACACATGGATAACATTACGAATGTTAACCTAGCATAATTATGGCGAAGACAAATCCAGGTAAAATATGCCATTTCTCATTTCCCACCAAAGGCATTTAACAGGTCACCATGAAACATAAAAAAAGTGAACTTACTCGCATACGCCTAATTGCCATAGATATTGATGCCACATTATTAAATAAAGCTCAGAAAATCACTCCCAAAACTTACCTAGCGCTTAAGGCTGCCATCGCAAAAAATACATACATAGTTCTAGCCACTGGCAAGTCTTATTTCTCAGCAAAAGCTATCGTCAAAAAACTTGATCTCCATACTCCTGGTATATATTTACAAGGAGGGCAAATTTGTAATTTTGATGGCACTATTCTCTATGAACAAAAGCTAGAAAAACAGATTGTTAAAGAAATTATTGATTCTATTGAAGCACATGGCATAACAACTTTACTATATAGTGGCAGCACGATTTTTGCTCATAGTGATAATTTAGAAAGTCAAAAACTTATTCCATATGGTGAACCCAGGCCTATTTTCGTTAATTCTTTATACGATATAGCAAATAATTACCATATCCATAAAGTAATAGCTCTAAAATCAGATGCACTATTTCAAATATCCCAACTTCGAGATTCCCTGAATCATATCAGTATTAATAAAGCTAGAGTTATTTCAGGTGGTCTAGAAGGGATGCTAGAAATCCTCCCTCAAAATACTTCAAAGGGTTCATCTTTAGCTATACTGTTGAAGAGAATGAATATTGACTCAACCGAGGTAATGGCAATTGGAGATGGGGAAAATGACATTGAGATGTTACAAGCTGCACAAATAGGTGTCGCAATGAGCAATGGTTCAGCACAGCTTAAAAAGATAGCAGATTTTGTTGTTTCATCTAACGATAAAGATGGCGTGGCTGAAGCAATAAATATGACTGTATTAAATCCAAATTATGCCCATCAGGCTAAATAATTCTTATTCTTGGATCAATTTTTCGTACTTGACTATATCACCATTACACAGCCTTCACCCCTACAGTGTTAATTCTTTCCAATGGGTCAATTATACCTATCCCAAATTAGCTCACTCGGCTCAGAGGGTTTTAACGCGCATCCAATATCATATTCGTAACCTGCCGATAACAAAATTGATGATGGGAAGCGAAAAATGGTACAACTGGGTTACGCGGTTTCATCGGAAGAACATCCCCCGAACAAGCTGGTCGAGAATGCGCGCCGAGCAGAAGGCATTGGCTTCGAGTTCGCGCTCATTTCCGACCATTTTCACCCCTGGGTTGACCAACAGGGTCACAGCCCTTTTGTCTGGAGCGTCCTGGGTGGCATCGCACAGACGACCACTAAACTACAAATCGGTACGGGCGTCACCTGCCCGCTGATCCGCACCCATCCCGCGATCATCGCGCAGGCAGCGGCGACGGTTGCTGCCATGATGCCGGAACGATTTTTCCTCGGCGTGGGCACGGGCGAAAATTTGAATGAGCATATCGTCGGCGAAGGCTGGCCTGCCGACGATATTCGCGTCGAGATGCTGGAAGAAGCCATCGAGGTGATCCGATTATTATGGCAAGGCGGAGTTCAATCGCACTACGGCGTATACTATACGGTTGAAAATGCGCGCATTTACACGCTGCCTGAGACTCCACCACCGATCATGATCGCAGCAAGCGGCAAAAAATCAGGCGAATTGGCCGGACGAATTGGCGATGGCTTGATTAGCACCTCACCGGATGCCGAAATTGTCAACGCATTCGAGAAAGCGGGCGACAAGCAGCGCCCCAAATATGGACAATTTACAGTTTGCGTTGCGAACGACGAAAAAACGGCAGTCAAAACGGCGCATCGATATTGGCCGAACGCCGCGCTGACAGGTACATTGAGTCAGGATTTGCCGACACCTAAGACATTTGAAGCCGCTGTCAAAATGGTGCGCGAAGAAGATGTCGCCGAGTCAATTATCTGCGGCAATGACCCCAAAAAGCACCTCGAAGCCATTCAGGAATATATCGACGCAGGTTTTGACCATGTTTACGTCCATCAGGTCGGTCCGGATCAGGAGATTTTCTTCAAGTTTTATCAGGAGCAGATTCTGCCGGAATTCCAGCAAGTGCCGTCATGAGTCTTTAGCTTTTGGTCGATAGTCTTGAGCTAATGCGTAAAGACTTAGCGGTTGACGCCTGCTTTGCGCTGTCGCAGCCAGCGGATCACAAACGGCGCAATCGAGATGATGCCCACGCCGATATAAAGCGGGATAATCAGGCTGCGATTTTCAACCAGGCTCGTGCCGACAGCGACAAAAACAAAGGTCGGGATGAAGCCGAGAATCACGGACACAAAAAAATATTGGCGAAAGGTGATGGTCGTCGTCAGACCTGCGGCGTAGCTGACAAAATCATAAATTGAGAACAAAAACAGGCGGGCATAGGCCAGTGTCCGCCAGCCTCCCAACTCGCCGATGAGATGATCAACACGCGCGATGCTGTCCTGACCGACAAAACGCGCCACTACAGGCCGCCCCAGTTTGCGCGCAATGATAAAACTGATGCTGCCGCCGATCACTTCGCCCAGGAGCGAATAAATCACACCAGGCCACAACCCAAACAGCAGCCCGGACGATAACTGAATCGGCCCAGCGCTGAGGGGTGCAAAAATGTAGGTGATCGCTTTGAGAAAAATGTAGGCAAGCGGGGCGAGCGGCCCCGCGTTTTCAATCAAGGTCTGGATGCGCGCGATGCCAATCCATTCAATACCAGCCAGCATCAGCAGCGTAATTACGACAAACGCCAGCGCGCCCACAATCACCGTGCGCGGCGAAAATTCTGGCTGCATCATGCCTATTCGTTAAACAATTCGCCGACGCTGCGCCCCGCGTGCGCCCGCAAAATCACCTCACCCAGCAGCGGCGCGACGGAAAGCACGGTCATGTTAGGAAGCATTTTTTCGCGTTTGATCGGCAACGTATTGGTAAAGATGATCTCTTTTAGATCGGCTTCCGCCAGTCGATCATAGGCTTTGTCACTCATCAACGCATGTGAAAAGGCGAAATAGATGTCTTTTGCACCATATTCACGAATCGCGCGGATGGCATTCACAGCGCTGCCCGCCGTTAGCACTTCGTCGTCCACCAGCAGCACATTTTTGCCGCTCACATCGCCGATAATCGACAGCGCTTCAGGCCGTTCGGCGTTATCCACACGGCGTTTTTCGACAATCGCGTGGGGCGTTCCCAATTTTTCGGCCCAGTTGCGGCCTTTTTTGGCAAAACCCAAATCTGCCGACACGACCACAAGGTCAGGAATTTCTTTATCCTGCACATAGTCGCTCAGGAGGTGGAAGGCTGTCAGCGCGTCGCCGGGAATGTTAAAAAAGCCCTGAATCTGCCCAGCGTGTAAATCAATCGTGATGTAACGATCTGCTCCGGCGACCTCAATAATATTCGCCACCAGACGCGCAGCGATGCCCACACGCGGCTGATCTTTTTTGTCTGAGCGGCTGTAGGAAAGATAGGGAATGATGACGTTGATACGCGCTGCCGAATCTCGCTTGAGCGTATCAATCATAATCAGCATCTCCATGAAATTATCATGGACGGGCGAAGCCATCGTCTGGACAAGGTAAACGTCCTGCCCGCGCACACTTTCCTTAAGCTGGATAAAGATGTTCTCGTTCGAAAAGACGCTGCGGTGATAATCACCCGGTTTGATTTTGAGATAATCGGCAATCTCCCCACCTAATTCCTTGGAGGCTGAGCCGCAAAAAAGCAGAATATTTCCAAATTGACCGGGGCTAGAGGCCAGAAGGATGTGCGAACCCGGCTTGCGCACATATTTCGTCCCTGGAATTTTGTCCTTGCTTCCGTTCATCATCGTTTTATTCCTCACTATCATCCCAGCAGAATTGAAGAGTAGTTCAGAAACATCGGTTTCGTTTACGGCACTTTCGCCAGGACAGCTTCTACCGCGCTCTCCGGGTCGATCTCACGCGCTTGGATGCGCCCGATGACATCGGCAAAAACGTTGCCAGGAATTTTCTGCAACAACTGCGCCATGAGCGCGTCGCGCAGCCGATCATAAAGTTCAATCTCGATCTGCTGAGATTCTAGTTTAACCAACGCCTCATCATTTGCCAGAAAGTGGATATGTCGATTAATGGACTCAATCAGTTCGTCAATACCCTTTCCCTCGCTTGCAGCCGTCTCGACAATCGGTGGAATCCACATCTCCTCGTGATGCTCAACTTCTCCTTTTGATTCGACCTGCAAAAGCTGCCCATGATGTGCCACCACCTGACTGCGAGAACCGGGGTGTCCGAGTTCAAGCATAGTTTTCAGGCTGCGAACAGTATTTTTCGCGCCGGGGCGATCCGCTTTGTTAACGACCAGAATATCGGCGATTTCCAGAATGCCTGCTTTGATGGCCTGCACGTCGTCGCCAAGCCCTGGCGCATCCACCACCAGAGTTGTTTTCGCCGCCAGCGCAATATCGACTTCGCTTTGCCCCGCTCCGACGGTCTCCACAATAATAATGTCGAATCCTGCCGCATCCATGACACGAATCGCGTCGCGGGTGGCGCGGGAAAGCCCGCCGAGATTGCCACGAGTCGCCATACTGCGGATAAAAACGCCCGAATCGCCGGAAAGATCGCGCATACGGATGCGATCACCCAGGATCGCCCCGCCGGAAAATGGGCTGGTGGGGTCTACCGCGATAATCGCGACAGTTTTTCCCAGCGCGCGGTAGGCTTTGGCAAGCGCCGTAACCAGCGTACTTTTACCTGTCCCTGGCGCGCCTGTCACCCCGATCACCCACGCCCGCCCCGTATGGGGGAAAATATCAGACAGAATTTCGCCAAGACCCACAACCTGATTTTCGACAGCGGTCAAGAGCCGGGCCAATGCTCGACGATTGCCACCTAATAACTGCTCGACCTGATCGTTCATGAGGCTTACTGAGTATCTTTTGAGATCAAAAGTTGGTGAATGTGGGCGACAATTTCTTCGGTGCTAGTACCCGGCCCAAAAATGCCAGTCACGCCGACGGCTTCCAGCGCGGGGCGGTCACTATCCGGGATAATTCCTCCCACGAGAATCGGGATGTCCTCAAGACCTGCTTTGTCCATCGTTTGTCGGATTTTGGGGACAAGCGCCAGGTGTGCGCCGCTGAGAATACTGAGGCCGACAACATCGACATCCTCTTGCAGCGCAGCCTCGGCGATCATTTCCGGCGTCTGGCGTAGTCCGGTATAGATCACTTCCATCCCGGCATCGCGCAGCGCACGGGCAATCACTTTTGCGCCCCGGTCATGTCCATCCAATCCCGGCTTAGCGATTAACACTCGTATCGGCATTGTTGTTGGTTACTCCTGGGCTGGTGATTAGGGTATTTTAGATTATAACAAATAAGAGTCGCCTGTCGAATTTGAAAACCCAAAACAAACGTAAACACAATGGAGTCAAATAGTGCCAAAAATAAGGTTATGATACAATAAATGTTTAACGGCTCGTCCCTATAGTATTGAGATTTGTGATGGATGTAACATCTAATTCTAAAACGAGCAAAACCACTCCTCGTGACCGAACCTTGCCAGAAGCAATCTCGACATCCGGTATAACGCGCCTGTTTTACAGTGTCGTTCTGGCGTCAGGCGTGGTTGCTGCTGTTTCGCTGATTATTTATATGACGTTAGCCCTGGGTTGGCGCACACAGGCTTTCCCTGGTGTCATGGTGACAAATACATTGGTGGTCGATGGTTCGCAGCCGCTGTCCGCCGGAACATGGTCGGGGTTAAATTTCGGTTTGCGGCGGTTGGATCACATTGTCGCGATTAACGGTCAGGTTTTAACGACAACCGGAAATTATGCCGAAGCGCTCTCCCGCTATCACGACATCATGAGCGGCATCCGACCCGGATCAAGAATTCAGGTTGAGTTTAATCGCCCGCCAGAAGATGGCATGATCCGCTGTGCGGGTACAATGGGTACGATTGGCAACTGCCGCACCGCATTTAATTCCGGCAGTTTTCCTGACCTTGATTTCGTCGGCTTTTTCCTCGCGCCGTATATTACAGGTGTCATCACGCTTTTAATTGGCTTCGTGATCCTCCGCCTGCGCGCCAACCAGACCGCCGGACTGCTTGCCAGCCTGGTTTGCTTTTCGATGGCAGCTTTCCTGGGCGGTGTTTTTGATGTCAATACGACTCATACCCTGACACCACTTTGGATCGTCGCGACCACCACGCTGAGCGCTTCACTGATCGCGCTGAGCCTGATTTTTCCGGTGAAATCCGAGCTTCTCTACCGCCAGCCACTCCTCGTTTATACACCGCTGGCTTTGGGTACGCTGGTGACAGGCTTGCTCCTGTGGCTCTATTATGCACCGCCGCAGCCGGAAACGCAGATCGCAGCGCTCACCTTCTTTTCCGTTTTCGTGGGCGTCGTTTTCATGTTTATCACGTTATTGGTTAACCGACACCGCGCATCATCCCATGCCGTGCGCGATCAAAGTAACACCATCTTAATCGGCCTCGTGCTGACGGGTGCGCCAATTGTTTTATGGCTCGTCAACATAGTGTCACAGATTATCAACGCGTACGCTGTATTTCCATTTAACACCTCGGCGGTGACTCCGTTTGCTATCGTCGCGCCATTGAGTTTGGCTTATGCGGTGCTTCAATATCGCCTTTTCGATACTGACCGCATCATCAGCCAGGGCATCACCTACAGCATCATGCTCGTGGCCCTCATCGGCGGTTATTTCCTGTTGGTCTTTAGCGCCAGTCTGGTGATTACCCAGGAAATCAACAATCCCCTTCTGATCGCCATCGCCGTGTTTATCATCGCCGTGATGTTCCTGCCCGTGCGTACCTTTTTACAGCGGCGCATCGATAAGCTCTATTACCGTGTTCGCTCGAATTACCAGGATCGCTTGGAAGTTTTCGCGCACGATACGACGCAATTACCCAATTTTGACGCGATTGTCACGGAATTCCTGTCACAGCTCAACGAAACTATTGAGCCAAGCAGCACCTTCATTTTTCTGCTGAACCGCCAGGGTACTTCGTATGCGACCATTAACCGTCCTGAGTCAAATACCGAAGTGCAATTTACGCATGACACCGGAATTATCGAGGCGCTCAACGCCAATGACCAGATGATTTATCTTGAGCCAAATCGTCCCTGGCCCCTGTCGCTGCGCAGCGAACGTCCCCGGCTGGCGATTCTCGATGCGTTGGTCATTTTGGGGCTGCCCGGTAGCAAGCAACTCAATGGCTTTATCTGTATTGGCGCGCCGCGCTCAGGTCGGGGCGGCTATGATTATGAGGAATTGTTATTCCTGCAAAATCTGGCGACCCAAATGGCTATCGCTACAGAGCGTTCCCAGGTGGTCGAGTCGTTGGAACGCCGTGTACAGGAATTGGACGTTCTCAGCCAGGTCAGCCAAGCGGTCAACTTCACCATCAATTTTGACGATCTGCTGGAGCTTATCAGCGCGCAGACGAGCAAACTGATCGAAGCGGCCTATTTTTACATCGCGCTGCGCGATGAAGTAACCAACGAACTCTACTTCGCTTTCTTTCTGGAAGATGACGAGCGCTATCGTGAAAAGGAAGATCGACGCTGGCAGATGGGACGTGACCTGTTCAGCGAAGTCGTTCGCAATGGGCAGGCCATGCGCGTCGCCAATTACGCGATTGCCGCCTCGCAGCGCAGCGCCCCCGGCATCGCTATTGACACGAATCTGAAAGCCTGGATGGGCGTTCCGCTCACGGCTGGCCCGCGCACACTGGGGGTGATGGCTGTCGGCACGACCCAGAGTGGCAAAACTTACGGGGACGATCAATTTAAAGTTTTCAACGACATTAGCGCCCTGGCAGCAACCTCCATCGATAAAGCCCGTCTTTTCGAAGAAACCAACCGTCGCGCCCGCCAGCTTGCCGCGCTCAACAACGTCAGCCATCAGTTAGCGGGTGAATTGGACGTTCAGAAGCTGCTCGAACTGGTAACGCGCACCGCCGTCGATATTTTGAATGCCGAAGCCGGTTCGCTGCTGCTCAGTGTCGATGACGGCAGCAATGAACTCGAATTTCGAATTGCCATCGGCAGCGCCGGACAAAATTTGGTTGGCACACGCTTTTCTGCCAAACGCGGTTTTGTTGGTGAAGTCGCCACCAAAGGCAAGCCGATTATCGTCAACGACGCCAGCAAAGACCCGCGTTGGGGCGGCGAACTTTCGAAAGGCGGCTTCCAGACAAACGCGATTCTGGCTGTTCCCCTGCTTGCCAAAAGCCGCATCGTTGGCGTACTGGAAGTGCTGAATAAACGTGGTGGTGGAGTTTACGTTCAGGAAGATGCCGACTTACTGACCACTTTTGCGGGACAAGCCGCCGTCGCGATTGAAAACGCGCGCCTGTTCCAGATGACGGACTTGCAATTAAGCGCCCGCGTGGATGAACTGGAAACGCTGGAACGAATCGACGTGGAGTTGAATCGTTCGCTTGATCTGCACCGCGTCGCTGAAATCACCATGCGCTGGGCGATTGCCAACAGCGGTGCGACAGCCGGGGTGCTGGGATTGGTCTTTGGCGACCCGCCACACCTGGAAATCGTCGCCAAATATGGCTACTCTGAAGAAGAATTTCCTGAAGGTGCAGAAGGCAATATCTGGCCTCTGGATCGTGGTATTGTCAGCCGTGTAATCCGCACACGCCAACCGGATATTTCGACGGACGTGAGCATCGACCCCAGCTACATCCCCAGTTTGCGCGGTGCGCTCAGCCAGATCACCGTGCCGATGATGTCCGGTGGTGAGATCAGCGGCATCCTGATTTTGGAAACCAATAAAGAGCCGCGCCTGAACCTGGTTGATTTGTCATTTGTGCAGCGGTTGGCTGAACATGCCAGTATCGCCCTCACCAATGCCCAACTGTACGCCGAACTTGCCCGCGCTAACGACTCCAAGAGCGAATTCGTTAGTTTCGTGGCGCATGAGCTGAAAACGCCGATGACCTCGATCAAAGGGTTTACCGATCTGCTCCTCGGCAATCTGACAGGGCCGTTAAACGAAAAGCAGCAGAGCTTCCTCGGCACGATTCGCTCAAATATTGACCGCATGAACACGCTCGTTAGCGACCTTAACGACGTAACCAAGCTGCAAACCAATAATCTGCACATGGAATTTTCGCCGATTGAATTCCGCAACGTCGTTACCGAGACGCTGCGCCCGCTGCAACGGCAAATTGAAGATAAGCAGCAGCGCTTGCTAATCCTGATGGACGACGATCTGCCGCCGATTCAGGCTGACCAGAATCGCCTGATTCAGGTGTTGACGAATCTGGTGAGCAACGCCTATAAATACACCCCGCGCGAAGGCGATATTCGGATCATGGCTGAAGTCACTGCCAACCGATGGGAGCCGAAGGCCAAAAAGACCGATCAGGTGCTGCATATTTCCGTTCAGGACAGCGGCATCGGCATGAGTGAAGAAGATTTGATTAAACTTTTCACGCCCTACTTCCGCAGTGAAAATCCACTGGCGCGTGAGCAGCCCGGTACAGGTCTTGGCCTGACGATCACGCACGGTATCATCCGGCGGCACAATGGTCAAATCTGGGTGGAAAGTACGATTGGTCAAGGTACAACCTTCCACTTTACAGTGCCACTCGCTACCGAAACCGCACCACAGCCCTGAGAATAATCAGAAATTAAAAACGCCCGCGAAACATTGCGGGCGTTTCATTTTATTCACCGGCTGCGGAGAGGCGTCTTAGTTCAGATGGGTTTCAATCTTCGGCAGGATTTTCGCCTTGGGCTGATAACCCGTGATGCGCTCAACAGGTTCGCCGCCCTTAAACAGAATCAAGGTCGGAATACCCATCACACCATACTCGATGAGAATATTCGGGTTTTCGTCGGCATCCAGCTTGGCAACACGAAGTTTCCCATCGTATTCATTCGCAAGTTCTTCTACAATCGGGGCGATCATCCGGCAAGGGCTGCACCAGGTCGCCCAAAAATCGACGAGTACGGGCTGCTGCGATTCCAGCACTTCCGATTGAAAATTCGCTTCCGTCACTTCGAACGTTTTCTTAGCCATTAGCTTTGCTGCGCTCCTCTAGACTGCTTTGACGCCGGGTTTTCGGCATGTTATGATAATATTGATATTTTACTGGCAACTTACTCCCCGCGATATAGCTGTTTTAATGCTTTTTGGGAATAACCCGCTATGAATCTAGACGACACCGCACTACCGGAACTTACGCGGCGACAGGAAGAAATTCTCGCCCTGATCGTTCGAGCCTATACCAATTTACCAGAACCCGTTAGCTCGAAACACCTGGTCGAAACTCACCGACTCAGCTTCAGTTCGGCAACGATTCGCAATGAAATGGCGGTGTTAGAAGAAAAAGGCTATATCTACGCGCCGCACACCTCTGCGGGGCGCGTTCCGACTGAAAATGGCTATCGATATTTCGTCAAGCGCCTGCTCAACAATGGCGACCTGAGTGCGACTGACCAGACACGAATCACCGAGAAACTTCAAGGGCCACATCTCGCAACCGAACAATGGATGCGTCTGGCAGCCTCAATCCTGGCGCGCACTGCCCGCTCTGCCGCGCTGGTTACTCCACCCATCTCTGAAATCAGTCGCTATAAACACCTTGAACTGATTTCGATTCAAGGGCGTCTGGTATTGATGGTCTTGGTGTTGGACGGCGGCAACGTTCACCAGCAAATGTTGAATCTCGCTGACTCGATTGCGCAGCCTGTTTTAAGTGAGGTTGCGCAGCGCATCAACACCGTATGCCTGGGGTTGAATGCCAACGAAGTCCGCATGAAAAGTGTTCAACTGCTTTTGCTGGAACGCGAAATGGCGGAACTGGTTGCCGATCTTATGGAAAAAGCCGATATGAACCAGGTAAACTTTATATATGGCGATGGTCTGAGCGAGATTATCAGCACATTCCAGGGCAACGAAGGCGCGCAACAGGCGATTCGCGTTTTCGAGGAGCGCGCCTTTTTGAACATGATTTTAAATGAAGTTCTCAATAATCCTGTTTCCAGCAATGTCCAGGTCGTAATTGCCGGGGATGGGCGATGGGAAGAACTCAAGCATTTGACGATGGTTCTCAGCCGTTATGGTGTTCCAGGCCAGATCAGCGGCGCGGTGGGCGTGGTCGGCCCCACGCACATCAATTATGGACGAGCGATCAGCACCGTGCGCTATGTCTCGAATTTAATGACCGACCTGCTGGTTAATTTGTACGAGCGCCCAAGCCTGACGGACAGCAGCGAAAACAACAGCGAATAACTTACTCTGATGTACAATAAGGATGATGTGCGCTGATTATCAACCGATAAAATCGCTGTGTTTCTTTCGGTTTGTTAACGCAATTCTATGAGTCTCTCAGTACACTGAGATTTTGATTACCGCATCATTACTATTATTTAATTTGCCTAGACGAGGAAAGTACGAGTGAGTAGAGAAGAAGCAACGCAAATTAACGACGGCGAGACACCCGTCGAAACCCCTGAACAGCCAGAAGCCGATGCCGCCCCATCGCTAACTGCCGAGCTGGAAAAGCAGCTTGAGGTGGCGCTGCAGCAGGCAAAGGTAAATTTTGAAGGCTTGCAGCGTGAGCGCGCTGACTTCAGTAACTACAAAAAACGAGTCGAGCGCGAAATGAAGGAAATCCAGCAAAATGCGATCAGCAGTACGCTGATGGCGCTGCTGCCCGTTCTTGACGATTTTGAACGCGCCATGTCGAATTTGCCGGAAGATTTGAAAGGCCAGCCCTGGCTCGAAGGGGTGAGCGCGATTCAACGCAAATTCCAGAAAACCCTCGACGATTACGGCATCGTCATCATTGATCCCGTTGGCGAAGTTTTTGACCCCAGCCGCCACGAGGCATTGGGAACCGATGCCAGCACCGATGTGGAGAGCGGACACGTCACCGTGACGCTGCAAAAAGGCTATGCGAGTGGGGATCGGGTACTGCGTCCGGCCCTGGTGCGCGTCGCCAGTTAGCTATTCATATAACGATACAGGAACGATAAGTAGGAGATTAGCACGTCATGGGAAGAATTATAGGCATCGACCTGGGGACGACCAATTCGGTAGTCGCGATTATGGAAGGCGGAACGCCAACCGTCATCCCGTCATCCGAGGGTGGCAAGCTCATTCCATCGGTGGTTGCCCTCAATCCAAAAACAGGGGAACGGTTGGTGGGCAAGGTCGCCCGTAACCAGGCCGTGATTAATCCTGAAAACACCATTTTCTCGGTTAAGCGCTTCATGGGGCGCAAATTTAGCGACAAACAGGTGCAGGATACCGTCAAGCGTATCCCTTATAAAGTCAGCGCAGCGCCCAACGGCGATGTCCGCGTTCATATGGGCGAACGCGAATACAGCCCGCCGGAAATTTCGGC
>Ga0268299_1003225_pt1 | contig 15763 bp, 13 predicted proteins | sample NOBtaG_FD_193484 | JGI IMG/M metagenome (GOLD analysis project Ga0268299, IMG submission 193484) | Activated sludge microbial communities from bioreactor in Nijmegen, Gelderland, Netherland - NOB reactor | ecosystem: Engineered > Bioreactor > Aerobic > Activated sludge | place: Netherlands...
CTCCGCCAGATCTTCCGTCGTTGGCCTAAACATCGTGTCTATTGGATCTGGATGGTAAGGGAATCGATGTGGCACAGAAACGAACAACAGGGCCCCAGACGGCAGCACGCTACCGATCGCTGCCACGACACGCTCTCGATCGGCCACATGCTCCAGCAGATTCGCACACATCGCTGATCGGCACTCAAGTCCGGCGAGGGTGTCAGCAAACGAGGCATCGTGTAAGTCACCAGTCAATTCGATCCCCGGCCCACACTGCAGGTCTGTATGGATAATCCGCCCGCCCCGCTGCTCAAGCGGGCGGAACACATAGTGATCAATCCAAGGTTGGTACTGCTCTCGAAAGGCCCTATCCTGACTTCCAAGATTGAGTAACGGAAAGAGGTCATGGTTGCTCATGCGGCGCAAGCAACGCTGAAACCACTTTGCCTCTGCCACCAACACGCATACTCTCCATTTTCAGTCCGATTGATGCACCGATCCGATTCGCGCTAATGACACAAAGCGACCCGGCATCATATCTTGTTGACGCTATCTTCCGGTCGTACCGCTCTGTGGGGTGTTGGGGTGATAAGTGATCCATTCAAAGACGCGCAGCACAAATGCGCTCGGCATCAACAGCAAGGCACCTTCCGCCCACAGTCGCATCCGATCTGAGAGCGACATCTCCCCCACCCAGTGCTCCTGCTTCACCTTGATCGTCCCACGCAGCGTGTCGCGAAGCCGCTGCGCCTTCGACGCCCCCGGATGAATCCGGTAGCGCAACAGCGGCTCCGGCAGGTTGGCGAACCTGGCCCCGCGGCGGGCGAGCCGGGACCAGAGTTCGTAATCCTCCCCCGGCAACCCCTCGAACGTATATCCCCCGGCCTCCACGACCACCTCCCGCCGGAACATCACGCTCGGCTGGGCGATGGCGTTGTACCGCCGGAAGGCTCGCCGGATCTCCTCGTCCGCGGTCGGATACTCCCGGTAACCGATCGTCCGCCCTTCCGGGTCGATCGCTTCCAGCCACGTCCCCAGCACCGCGATGGACGGCTCCGCCTCCAGGAACCGCACCTGCTTCTCGATCCGCTCCGGCCGGGCGATGTCGTCCGCGTCGAGCATGGCGACGTACTGCCCCCGGGCGGCCGCCAGCCCCTGATTCCGCTGGCGGATCAGCGACGTCCGCTCCGCGTTCGCGAGGTACCGCACCCGCGGGTCGCCGATCGCCTCGACCACCGCCGCCCCCGTCCGCGGCGACGGATCCTCGACGATGACCAGCTCCAGGTCCGTCCACGTCTGGGCCAGGATGCTTTCCACGGCCAGCCGGAAGTACGCCGGGTCCGGCGACAGGACCGGCATCACCACGGAGACCAGCGGCGGTTCGACCGGCGACATCGGCGGCCTCGCTCACGTCGGCTCGCGGCGCTTCGCCTCGGCGATCGCCACGTGCCGCACCATGTCCGTCAGGGCCCGCTCCAGCCGCACGCTCCGGGCGTACAGGTAGAACCCCACCCCGACCGCCACCAGCACGAACGCATACAGCACCAGGTCCGCCCCGCGCTGGATGCCGATCGCGTTCGCCGCGACCGACGTCAAATTCGGGTCGTAGATCGCCACGGCCGCCGCGGCCCACACCAGGGCCCGCAGCGTCCGGTCCAGCTGAAATCGCGGCGACCGGAACAGCACCCGCCGCAGGTCGAGCAGGCAGAGCACCACCAGCACCGGGATCACGATCCACTGGAACAGGATCATCGCACCAGCCTCCCCATCAGCAGTTGGCCGACGATCCGCAGGGCGTTCCAACTGCTCTGGCCCTTCGCCAGGCTCTCCGCCGTGTAGCGGATCGTCACCGGCACCTCGACGTAGCGCAGGCCGTGCGCCTGCACCTCGTCCAGGATCTCCGACGCGTGCGCCATCCGGTTCTGCCGGATGCGGATCGTCTGGGCCGCCTTCCGCGACAGGGCCCGGAAGCCGTTGTGCGTGTCGGTCACCCGCACGCCGGAGAAGACCCGCGTGAACACCACGCCGGCCTTCAGCACCAGCTTCCGCACCAGCGGGATGTTCTCCGCCTTGCCCAGGAAGCGCGACCCGAGCGCGACGTCCGCCGCGCCGGACCGGACCGGGGCCAGCAGCCGGGCGATCTCCTCCGGGTCGTGCTGGCCGTCGGCGTCGAAGGTGACGAGGTAGGCCGCCCCCTTGAGCAGGGCGAAGCGCAGCCCGGTCTGCAACGCGGCCCCCTGGCCGAGGTTGATCGCGTGGCGCAGCACCCACGCCCCGGCCGAGAGGGCCTCGTCGCCGGTGGCGTCGCGCGAGCCGTCGTCGACGACGACGACGTTGCGGTAGCCGCAGGCGCGGACGCCGGCGACCGTCGCCGCCACGCGGGCGGCCTCGTTGTAGGCGGCGACGACGATCCAGACGTCGTCCGGTTCGGGCGGTTCCACGGCCGGGCCTCGGGCGGGAGAAAGGGCGAAAGTATACCTCCCAAACTACCAGGAGGCAAATCCGGCGGGAAGAATAAAATCGTGTCCCGGCGCGAAATCCGGCGCGCGCTCAGGCCGGAATCGGCCGACGCAGGAACCCGACCAGGACGGCGAGCGTCGCCGCGGCGGCGAGGGCGGACGCCGCGGCGGCCCCGACCGGGCCGAGGGCGACCGTCCCCGCCATCGCGGCCGGGACGTAGACGACCGCCCCGGCGAGGTAGCCGGCCATGATCGCCCCCTCGCGGTGACGGCGAACCAGGTACGCCCAGACGACCGCCGCGACGCCCCACTCCGTCGCGGCGACGAGGAGCAGCCCGGTCGGCAGCAGGGCGTCGCGGTACTCCGGCGGCAGCAGCCACAAGAAGACGACCGCCGCCGCCCCGGCGAGGGCGACCGTCAGGCCGGCCAGGGCGGCCGCGACGCCGGCGGCGAGGCGGCGGACGAACCACGCCTCCTCGCCGTGCGGGCCGAGGATGTGCGGCTGGAGGATGCGCGACACCTGCCACCACGCCGTCGTGTGGACGAGGGCGATCTGGGTCGCCAGGCCGATCACCGCCGCGTCGGCCGGCGTCCGCAGCAGCCGGGTGACGACGACGCCGCCGCTGAGCGGCACGAGGACGAGGAACCCGGCCAGGAGCAGGCGCGGCCCCGGCCGAAGGAACGCCCGGACGACGGCCGGCCGGTAGTCCCAGCGCAGCGGCGCGAGGGCGGCCAGCAGGGCGAGGTGGCCAACGGCGATGGCGACCCACTTCGCGGCGAGCAGCGCCATCGCCACCGGCGGGGTGAGCCCCCCCGCCACGGCGACAGCGGCGAACGCGGCCAGGGTGGCGACGTCGACCAGCACGGTGACGAACGCCGGCCGGAGCTGGCGGTGCCGGGCGTCGAACAGCGGCAGCAGCGACACCGCCCCGACGACATTGCCGGCCAGCATCCAGAAGAGGACGGCGCGCTCCTCGGCGCTGCACGGCGTGAGGGCGACGGCGACGGCGACGACGCCGTGGGCCAGGGCGCTGCTGGCGCAGACGAGGAGCAGGTACGCCGTCGTGGCGGCGTCGGCCCCGGCCGGGTCGGCCTCGGCGAGGCGACGGCCGACCTCGCGGACGGCGACGGTGCCGAGGCCGCCGCTGGCGAACAGGACGAGGAAGCCCTGCACGCCGAGGGCGAACAGGAACAGGCCGAGCCCGTCCGGGCCGAGGACGTTGCCGCAGAGGAGCAGGATGCCGAAGCCGCACCCCTGGGAAAGGGCCGTCAGCCCGAGCAGGGCCCCGACGCGGAACGACAGCCGGCCGGCCGGGCTGAGGATCGCCTCGCGCAGTCGCCGCCACACGGTCACCCCCCGCGGTGCCGCGCCAGGTCCGCGTCGACCATCATCCGCACCAGGCCGTGAAAGTCCACCGCCGGCTCCCAGCCCAGCTCCCGGCGGGCCTTGCCCGCGTCGCCGACGAGCAGGTCCACCTCCGCCGGCCGGATCAACGCCGGGTCCTGGACGACGTACTTCCGCCAGTCCAGCCCGACGTGGCCGAACGCCGCCTCGACCAGTTCCTGGACGGAGTGCGTCTCGCCCGTCGCGATGACGTAGTCGTCCGGCCGGTCCTGCTGGAGCATGAGCCACATCGCCCGGACGTAGTCGCCGGCGAAGCCCCAGTCGCGCTTCGCGTCGAGGTTGCCCAGGCGCAGCTCGGCCGCCCGGCCGAGCTTGATCCGGGCGACGGCGTCCGTCACCTTGCGCGTGACGAACTCCAGCCCCCGGCGCGGCGACTCGTGGTTGAACAGGATGCCGGAGCAGGCGAACAGGCCGTAGCTCTCGCGATAGTTGACCGTGATGAAATGGCCGTAGACCTTGGCGACGCCGTAGGGCGAGCGCGGGTAGAACGGCGTCGCCTCGCGCTGCGGCACCTCCTGCACCTTGCCGAACATCTCGCTCGACGACGCCTGGTAGAAGCGGATGCCCTTCGGGTCGAGCAGGCGGATCGCTTCGAGCATCCGAGTCACGCCGGTCGCTGTGAACTCGCTCGTCAGGACGGGCTGCTTCCAGCTCGTCGGCACGAAGCTCATCGCGGCGAGGTTGTAGACCTCGTCCGGCCGCGCCTCGCGGATCGTCTCGATCAGGGAGAGCTGGTCGAGGAGGTCGGCCTGGTGGAGGGTGACCCGGTCGCGGAAGTGGGCCAGCCGGTCGAACGTCTCCGTGCTCGCCCGGCGGACGACGCCGTGGACGTCGTAGCCCTTGTCGAGGAGGAACTCGGCGAGGTAGCTGCCGTCCTGGCCGGTGATCCCGGTGATCAGCGCACGTTTCATCGGCCGCCTTCGAGGCAGAGAGCGAAATCCTCGGCCAGTCTACGGCCAGCGGCTCAGGCCGGGTAGTGCTCCGCCCGCTTGCGCTTCAGGAAGTCGACCGAGCGGCGCAGCTCGTCGAGGCCGTTCATGCCGTCCTCGACCGAGATCCAGCCGGCGTAGCCGACCCCGGCCAGCGTGCGGAAGATCGCGTCGTAGTCGTTCAGGCCGGTGCCGGTCTCGCCGTGGACGAGCTTCGGCGAGTAGCCGACCGTGCCGTCCGCCTGGCGCAGGTCGTCGAGCGTCGCCCCGGGGGCGAGGCCGCGGTCCGAGGCGTGCATCGACACGACGCGGTGCTTGACCTTCTCCAGGAACGCGAGCGGGTCGTAGCCGCCGACGAGGGCGTTCGACGGGTCGTACTGCACGCCGAAGAACGGCGAGTCGACCCGGCCGACGATTTCCAGGAAGACGTCCTCCGGCTGGGCGAACTCCGGGTAGCGCCAGGTGCCGTCCTTGTAGTGATTCTCCATGCAGAGCGTGACGCCGGCCTTCTCGGCGTGATCGAGCGAGCGGCGGATGCCGTCCACGGTGCGCTCGACGCCGTCCTGTCGGCTCATGCCGGGATACGCCTGGCCGCTGAGCGTCCGGCAGTGGCGAATGCCGAGCTTGATGCACAGGTCGATGGCCGCCTTCTGGCGTTCGACCTGGCGGGCGCGCTCGGCGGCGTCGGGGTGGGTGAAGTCCGGCGAGAAGCAGAGCAGCGACGACACCTGCCCCGTATCGCGCAGCGTGTCGAGCACCGGCCGGACGCCGGCGTCGTCGAACGACGGGAAGAAGCCGTCGTAGTGCTCGACGCCCTCCGCCCCGAGCGTCGCCGCGTCGCGCAGCCAGGCGAGGTAGTCCATCTTTCCGGAGACCAGCTCGTCGAAATAGCACTTCGGGAAGACGCTGATGCGCGGTCGCGCGGTCATCGGACGCTCCAGTCGGACGGCGGAAACGAGGCGGGGTTGCCTCCGCACCATCCTACAATCCCCGGCCGTGGATTGACGACCGGCCGCGGCGGGGATGGAATGCCCGGGGAGACGAACGAACGCAACTTCAGGCGACGGAGGCCGACCGATGTTCAACGCACCGACCCGGACCGTGCTCGTCCTGGCTGCCGGCGGCCTCTTCGGCGTCCTCGCCGCGCCGCTCGCTTCCGTCGAACCGCCGCCCGCGGAAGAGCCGGCCCGGCCGGCGCAAGTCGCCCCGCCCGGCGAGAACCGGGCGGCCGCGACCCTGTTCAAGAACGTCAAGGTGTTCGACGGCAGGTCGGACAAGCTAAGCGCGAGCACGTCCGTCCTCGTCGTCGGCAACAAGATCGACAAGATCGGCGACGTGGCCGCGCCGGAGGGGGCGACCGTCCTCGACGGCGGCGGGCGCACGCTCATGCCGGGCCTGATCGACGCCCACTGGCACACGATGCTCGTCCGGCCGACGCCGGCCGAGGCGCTGGCGTGGGACGTCGGCTACGCCAACCTGGTCGCCGGCGCGGAGGCGACGGCGACGCTGCTGCGCGGGTTCACGACCGTCCGCGACGTCGGCGGGCCGGCGTTCGGCCTCAAGCGGGCCATCGACGACGGCGTCGTCGCCGGCCCGCGAATCTACCCGTCCGGCGGCATGATCACCGTCACCAGCGGCCACGGCGACTTCCGCCAGTCGTTCGAGATCCCGCGCGCCCTCGGCACCGCTCGCACCCGCATGGAACAGATCGGCGGCAGCCTGCTCGCCGACAGCCCGGACGAGGTCCGGCTGCGCGTGCGCGAGCAGTTTCTGCAGGGCGCGACGCAGATCAAGCTGACGGCCGGCGGCGGGGTCGCGTCGCCGCACAGCCCGCTCGACGCGACGACGTTCACCGAGCCGGAGCTGCGCGCCGCCGTCGAGGCCGCCGAGAACTGGGGCACCTACGTCACCGTGCACGCCTACACGCCGGCGTCGATCAAGCGGGCGGTCGCCGCCGGGGTGCGGTGCATCGAGCACGGCCACCTCATGGACGAGCCGACCGCCCAGCTGCTCGCCGAGAAGGGGGTCTGGCTGAGCATCCAGCCGTTCCCCGACGAGCTGGCCGAGGCGTTCCCGCCCGGCTCGCCGCAGCGGGCAAAGGCCGCCGAGGTGTTCGCCGGCACGGACGTCGCGTACCGGATGGCCCGCAAGTTCAAGCTCAAGACCGCGTGGGGCACCGACATCCTGTTTTCCCCCGCCCTGGCCCGTCGCCAGGGGGAGCTGCTGGCCAAGCTCGACCGCTGGTACACCCCGGCCGAGGCGATCGCGATGGCGACCGGGACGAACGCCGACCTCCTGGCCCTGTGCGGCAAGCGCAACCCCTACCCCGGCAAGCTGGGCGTCGTCGAAGAAGGGGCGCTCGCCGACCTGCTCCTGGTCGACGGCGACCCGCTCAAGAACCTCAACCTCGTCGCGGACCCGGCCAGGAACTTCGTCGTCATCATGAAGGACGGCAAGGTCCACAAGAACCTGCTCCGCTGAGGGGGCAAGATCGCACCGCCAGCGACGAATAGCTCCCTGTCGCCGAGTAGACCCCATCCGCTGGAGAAAAGCCCGTGGTGAAGTGCCGGTTCCTGGTGATGGTCCTCGTCCTGTGCGGTGTCACCCCCGGCCCCGCCGACGCGGCCGACGACGTGTTCGACTCGAACGGCGTCAAGATCCGCTACGTCACGGAGGGCAAGGGCGAGGCCGTCGTCCTCATCCACGGCTGGATGGCCGACTCGAGCATGTGGGGTAGCGACTGGGCCGGCAACACCAAGCTCAACACCAAGGGCGCGGACGGCTTCCGGGCCATCGCCCTGGACTGCCGCGGCCACGGCAAGAGCGACAAGCCGCACGACGTGGCGAAGTACGGCCCCGAGATGGCGGCCGACGTCGTCCGCCTGCTCGACCACCTCAAGATCGACAAGGCTCACCTGATCGGCTACTCGTCCGGGGCGTTCATCGCCGGCAAGGTGGCCGCCACCCACCCCGGCCGCGTCCTCAGCGTCGTCTACGGCGGCCAGGCCCCGGTCCTGGCCGGGTGGAAGGCGTCCGACTTCTCCGAGGTCGAGGCGTTCGCCAAGGCGGTCGAGGACGGCAAGGGCCTGGGGCCGTACCTCCAGGCGGTCATGCCGGCCGACAAGCCGAAGTTGACCGACGACCAGGCGAACGCCCTCGCCGCCTTGATGTACGCCGGCAAGGACGTCAAGGCGCTCGCGGCGGCGGGGCACAGCTTCAAGGACCTCGCCGTGACCGCGGACGACCTGAAGAAGTGCGCGGCCCCGGTCCTGTTCCTGCACGGCGGGAACGAGGGTGCCCACGTCAAGGGCCGGGTCGCGGCTGTCCGCGAGGCGCTCGGCCGGGGCGAGGTCAAGGTCATCGCGGGCGGCGACCACATCACCACGCTCGCCAAGCCGGAGTTCGGGGCGGCGCTCCTGGAGTTCCTGCACGCCAACAAGTCGAAGTAGGCCGCCACGTCGTCCGCACGGGGCCGGCGGCGGTTGTATCGCGCGCCGGGGCCGTGTACGATGCTACCAGCACCGAGCCCGGCGAGCCCGCGCCGGTCGGGGTCCCTTCCGTGGGAGGCCCGAAATGTCAGACGATCTCCTGCGTCAACTCCGCGAGCTGGAGAGCGAATACGCCGGCCAGCCCCGCATCGCCCAGCAGGCGGACCTGCCGGTCATCAACCGCCTCCGCGCCCAGCTCGGCCTGCCGGCCGTCGATGCCCAGCTCAAGGAGATCGGCGTCGCGGGCCCCGTCGTCGCGGCGACGCCGGCCCCGGAGCCGGTCGCCGCGCCGGACCACACCGAGGCCCGGGCGCTCTACCACGCCTACCTCGCCAAGGTCGAAGAGCTGGAGGTCCACCGGGCCTACGCCCAGCGGGTCGTCAAGGCGACGGCCGGCCACGGCCAGACGCCGGTGCGGCCCCTGGCGACGATGGGCCCCAACGGCGGCCCGCTCCTGTGCGACCAGTGCCACAAGCCGATGCTCCTGGAGGGCGGCGACTACCACGGCCTGACCGCCGACGTCGCCTGGCAGCGCCACGGCGGCGGGAACTGGGTCTCCTGGATCCTCGGCGGCATGGTCGTCGAACTCACCACGAACGGCACGCTCCGCATCTACCACGGCTACCCCGGCCAGGATCCCAGCGACTGCTGCAACGTCGCCACCCGGGAGCGGAAGAAGGCCCGCACCAAACGCAAGGCCCACCCGGGCCTGGAGAACTATAACCAGCTCCTGGCGTTCCTCGACCAGGAGTTTCCGGCGATGCCCGGCGACGGGCGGCTCGACCTGCTCAACAAGATCCTGACCCTCCTGTCCGCGGACGACCCGGGCATCGGCGTCAACCGCCCGGACGCGGCGCGCTGAGGGCGACCCATGCGGGCTGTGCGGACGGCGCTGGTCGGCTGCGGCAAGGTCGGGCACCTGCACGCCCAGGCCCTCGTCAGCCTGCCCGAGGCGGACCTCGTCGGCGTCTGCGACGCCCAGGGCGACCGAGCCGAGGCGTTCGCCGGACGGTACGGCACGCGCGCCTTCGCCGACATCGACGCCCTCCTCGCCACGGCGAAGCCCGAGGCGATCGTCGTCTGCACGCCGCACCCGCTGCACGCCGAGCCGGTCGTCCGCGCCGCACGGGCCGGCGTTCATGCCCTGGTCGAGAAGCCGCTCGCCGCGTCGCTGGCCGACTGCGACGCGATGCTCGCCGCGGCGCGCGACGCCGGCACCCTGCTCGGCGTCGTCAGCCAGCGCCGGCTGTACGAGCCGGTCCGGCGGATGAAGGCCGCCCTCGACGCCGGCAAGGTCGGCCGGCCGGTACTCGGCACCTTCGTCATGTTCAGCTGGCGAGACGAGGCGTACTACCGCTCCGACCCGTGGCGCGGCAAGTGGGCGACCGAGGGCGGCGGCGTCCTCGTCAACCAGTCGCCGCACCAGCTCGACCTGTTGCAGTGGTTCCTCGGCGAGATCGACGAGGTGAGCGGCTACTGGGCCAACGTCAACCACCCGACGATCGAGGTCGAGGACACCGCCCTGGCGATGATCCGCTTCAAGAGCGGGGCCCTCGGCTCGATCGTGACGAGCGTCTCCCAGCGGCCGGGCCTCTACACGAAGGTTCACGTGCATGGGTCGAACGGGGCGTCGGTCGGCGTCGAGACGGACCGCGGCGCGACGTTCATCGCCGGGATGACCGGCATCGCCGAGCCGCCGCTGAACGACGTGTGGACGATCCCGGGCGAGGAGGGCCTCCTGGCCGAGTTCCAACGCGAGGACCGGGAGCGATTCCAGACCATCGACGCGACGACGCACTATCACCGCTTGCAGGTCCAGGACTTCCTCCACGCGATCCGCGAGGGCCGGCCGCCGCTGGTGCCCGGCGAGCAGGGGCGCGTCGTCGTCGAGATGTTCACCGCCATCTACCGCTCCGACCGTGACCGCCGGCCGGTGCGCCTCCCGCTCGTCGCGGAATGAACCGTTCACCCGAGGTCGCGGACCACCCGGCCGTCGCTGAGGCGGTAGCGCAGGTGCTGGAATTCGTCCTCGTATTCCTGCCGAGGGTCGATGCCGAGGTGGTGCAGGATCGTCGCCGCCAGGTCGGCCGGCGTCACCGGCCGATCGCGGACGAAGCCGGCGTCGGCGGTCGTCTCGCCGTAGACCTGGCCGCCGCGGACGCCGCCGCCGGCGAGCAGGGCCGTGAAGGCATGCGGCCAATGGTCGCGGCCGGTCGCCTGGGTGTTCGTGCTCTGGGTGAACTGCCCCAGCCGCGGCGTCCGGCCGAACTCACCGACCGCGACGACGAGCGTCGTCTCCAGCAGGCCGCGGTCGGCCAGGTCGGCGACGAACGCCGGGAACGCCTGGTCGAACGTCGGGCAGAGGAGGTCCTTCAGCTTGGCGAAGTTGTTCTGGTGCGTGTCCCAGCAGGTGTTCACGCCGTCGATCTTCGTCTCGTCCTGCCAGTTGACCGTCACCAGGCCGACGCCAGCCTCGACGAGCCGGCGGGCCAGGAGCAGGCTCTGTCCGACCGCCGTCCAGCCGTAGCGGGCGCGGACCGCGTCCGGCTCGCGCCCCAGGTCGAACGCCTGGCCGGCCGATTGGCCGAGGAGGTCGTGGACGGTGCGGACGTTGCCGTCGTGGGCCGTCGTCGCCGGGTCGGCTCGCAGGCCGTCGAGACGCTCGCTCAGGGCGCGCCGCTGGCCGAGCCGCTCGGCGGAGACGTCGTCGTCGAGGCGGAGGCCCTCCAACTCGAAGTCCGGCCGGGCCAGGTCGCCCGGGACGAGGAAGGCGTTGTGCCGCTCGCCCATCCGGCCGCCGGTCTGGCCGGCGATGCGGCGCGGCTGGCCCGGGAACTGGAGATACCACGGTAGCACGGCCGACGACGGCAGGCCGCCGCGCGGCGGGGCGTAGCGCGTCACCATCGCGCCGAGCGACGGCCAATCCTCGCGGCTGGCCTGGTCGGTCGTCGGCGGGCCGAAGTACGGCCGGCCAGTGAACACCTCGCTGCACGCCGGGCCGTGGACGTTCATGCGGTGGGTCATCGACCGGACGAGGCAGACCTTGTCCATGACCTGGGCGAGCCGGGGCAGATGCTCGCAGACACGGATACCCGGGACCGTCGTCGCCGCCGGCTTGAACTCGCCGCGGACGCGGTCCGGCGCGTCAGGCTTCATGTCGAACAGGTCGATCTGGCTCGGGCCGCCGAACAGGAAGAGGAAGACGCAGCTGTTGGCTTGGCGACGCGGTGGGCTATCGGCCTTTGCCCGGAGTCGGGCCAGATCGGCCAGGCCCAGACCGAGGGCGCTCAGGGTCCCGACGCGGAGCAGTTCCCGACGGGTGCTCCGGTCCACCAGACGGGTCGGGGGTGCGGTCGTCATGGCGGCCCTCCTTCGCGGCAGCATACCACGACCGCACGGGCGGGGGCCAGAATCGACGCGGCGATTGCAACCCCGCCGTCTACCGGATAGGCTCTTGACGAACGCCCCGGGAGACGACCGATGCTCGACCGCCGTGAACTCCTCGCCGCCGCGGCCCTGCTCGCCGCGGGCGTCGGCACCGCACGCCAGCCGGAGCGGCCGCGTCGGCTCGTCAACGGCCACCCGCAGGCCGTCGAGGTCGGCGGGGCCGTCCTCGCCGACGGCGGGAACGCCGTCGATGCCGTCGTGGCGGCCGCCCTCGCTGTCGGCGTCGTCGCGCCGCACATGACCGGCCTCGGCGGCTATGGCGGCCACGTCGTCGTCGCCGGCCTGCCCGGCGGCAAGGTCGCCAGCATCGACTTCAACTCAACCGCCCCGGCGGCCTTGCGGCCGGTCGCCTTCAAGCCCGACGAGCGCGGCGTCGTTCCCGGAGCGATCAACATGTACGGCTGGCTCGCTGCCGGCGTGCCGGGAGTCCTGGCCGGGCTCCAGCGGGCCCTCGACCTGTACGGCACCCGGAAGATCGCCGACCTGGCCCGTCCGGCGATCCGCCTGGCCCGCGAGGGGTTCGTCGTCACCCGGTCGCTCGCCACGGCGCTCAAGGCGGCGGGCGGCCGGCTCGGCAAGGACCCCGGCTCGGCGAAGCTCTTCTTCACCCGGGGCGATGTCGCCACCGAAGGCGCGACGCTGAAGAACCCCGACCTGGCCGACCTGCTGGAGACGCTGGCCGAGGCCGGCTCGGTCGCCCCGTTCTACAGCGGCAAGGTCGCCGAGCGCATCGCGGCGGCGTTCAAGGCTGGCGGCGGACTCGTCACCGTCGATGACCTGAAGGCGTACCGCGCGGTCGAGCGGCCGCCGCTCGCCGTGGTGTGGAATGGCCTGACGCTCCACACGCCGCCGCCCACGTCGGGCGGCCTCACCGTGCTGCAACTGGTCGCCGCGCTCAAGGCCCTCGGCTGGCCGGGCGAGACGCGCGAGCCGGAGCGGTCCCGCACCTTTCTCGAAGCATTGCGCGTCGCCTGGCTCGACCGGCTCGCCCACCTCGGTGATCCGGAGCAGGTCGAGGTGCCGGTCCGCCGGCTCCTCTCCGACGAGTACGCGAAGGAGACCGCCGAGCGGGTGCGCACCGCCCTGAAGACGGGCAAGCCGATCGACGGCGGCACCGACGGCCGGCCCGCCGGCGGGACGATCCACCTCAACGCGATCGACGCGGCCGAGCTGACGGTCTCCATGACGTACACCCACGGCGGCCACTTCGGGGCCCAGGTTACGGTGGACGGCCTCGGCCTCACCCTCGGCCATGGCCTGTCGCGCTTCGACCCGCGTCCCGGCCGCGCGAACTCGCCCGGCCCCGGGAAGCGGCCGCTCCATAACATGTGCCCGACCGTCGTCACCCGCGACGGCGTCCCGGTGCTGGCCCTCGGGGCGACGGGCGGCCGCCGCATCGTCAACGCCGTCGCCCGGGCCGTCGCCGGCCGGGTCGGCGAGGGGCTGACGCTGGTCGATGCAGTCGCCGCGCCGCGCTTGCACACCGAGGGCGACCTCGCCGTCGTCGCTGACCCGAAGCACCCGGCGGCCGAGGCGCTCGGCCAGGCCGGCTACCGCGTCACCGCCGGGGCGGTCGCGACCCTGACCGCCGTGGAGCGCGACCCGAAGACCGGCGAGCTGACCCCGGCCGCCCGCTAGGAGCCAAACCGATGCGAACGTCTCTCCTCCTGCTGCTGGTCGGCCCGCTCGCCGCCGTGTGGTCGCTCGCCCCCGACGATGCCCCGGTGTACGACCTGCTCCTGCGGGGAGGCCAGGTCGTCGATGGCACCGGCAACCCGTGGTTCCTCGGCGACGTGGCCGTCTCTGGTGACAAGATCATGGCAGTCGGTCGCGCGCTGCCCGGCACGGCGAAGCGCACCATCGACGCGAAGGGCCTCGTCGTCGCCCCCGGCTTTATCGACATCCACTCGCACTCCGACGACACGCTCCTCGAGGACGGCCTCGCCCAGAGCAAGGTCCGCCAGGGCGTGACGACCGAGATCCTCGGCGAGGGCCAGTCGGCCGGCCCGGCGAAGGGGGAGAAGCCGGCCCGCCGGCTCATCGCCCGGGGTAAGGAGTTCACCTGGACGACGCTCGGCGGCTACTTCGACGCGATCGACAAGACGGGCGTCAGCGTCAACGTCGGCTCCTACGTCGGCCTGGACAACGTCTGGGAGGGGGCCGTCGGCAAGTCGCACGCTCGGCCGACGCCGGCCCAGTTCGACCGGATGAAGGAACTGCTCGCCGAGGCGATGGCCGACGGGGCCCTCGGCCTCTCGACCATGCTCGCCATGCCGCCGGGTTCGCTCGCCACGACGGACGACCTCGTCGAACTGGCGAAGGTCGCCGCCCGGCACGGCGGCATCTACTCGTCGCACATCCGCCACGAGGGCGTGGACGTCCTCGACGCCGTCAAGGAGGCCATCGCCGTCGGGGAGCGGGCAGGCCTGCCGGTGGACGTCATCCACCTCAAGATCGCCGACCAGAAGCTCTGGGGCCGGATGAACGACATCGTCGCCCTGATCGACGCCGCCCGCAAGCGTGGCGTCAACGTCCAGGCGCACGTCTACCCGTACACGCGCGGCAACAACGACCTGCGGAGCATCATCCCGCCGTGGGCCCACGAGGGCGGCACGGCGAAGTTGCTCGACCGGCTCAAGGACCCGGCCGCCCGCGAGCGGATGAAGAAGGACATCAAGGACGGCCTGCCCGGCTGGTACAACCACTACACCGCCGTCGGCGGCGACTGGTCGCGGATGCTGGTCAGCGGCAAGGGCAAGTACGAGGGCCTGACGATGGACCGCATCCTCGCCGAGGAAGCGAAGGGCAAGGTGCCGCCGCCGGAGCCGCTCGACGTACTGTTCGACCTGCTGATCGCCGAGGGCAGCTCGATCCCGACGGTGTACGCCCACCACGACGAGAAGGACATGAACCTGGCCCTGTCGCAGCCGTGGTGCTCGGTCGGCTCCGACGGCTTCGCCCTGGCGACGGAAGGGCCGCTGCGGCGCGGCAACCCGCATCCGCGCAGCTTCGGTACGTTCCCGCGCGTGCTCGGCGTCTACGTCCGCGAGCGCGGCCTCTTGCGGCTGGAGGACGCCGTGCGGAAGCTGACGTCGGCGAACGCGGCCAAGGTGGGAATCAGCGACCGTGGCGTGCTGCGGCCCGGGGCGTTCGCGGACGTGACGATCTTCGACGCGGCGAAGGTGGCCGACAAGGCGACGTACGCGGCCCCGTTCCACTACGGCGAGGGGATCGAGTACGTCGTCGTCAACGGGCAGGTCGTCCTGGAGAAGGGCAAGCACACCGGGGCACTGCCGGGCCGTGCGCTGCGGCGGAGGAAGTGAGGGCACGCTCCGTCCGAGCCCGAGCGCCAGCGAGGGGCCTTCTTTCCCTCGCTGGCGCTCGGGCTCGGACGGATCACTCCCCGGCGGGACGCTTCGCCGGCATCTTCTCGTTCAGGAACGTGATGATCGACCCGGCCAACTCGGCCTTGTCGACGCCCTTGAAGTAGTGGTCCGTCTCGATCCAGACGACCTTCGCCCCGTCGCCGGCGGCCTTGTGCAGCGCCTCGGCCCACGGCCGGAGGATGAGCTGGTCCTTCGTCACGTTGATGAACAAGAGCGGCCGCGGGGCGATCCGGGCGACGTGGCAGACCGGGTCGGTGGAGGTGGAACCCTCCTTGGCGACCTTCTCCGCCTGCTCCGGCGTGTACAGGCCGAGGAAGTCGCCGCCGCCGACGACCGAGCCGACCGCCTTGATGCGCGGGTCGTGGGCGCAGTAGGTGATGCCGGTGATCGCCCCCCAGCTGATGCCGACGAAGCCGAGCCGGTCCGGGTCGACGTCGGCCCGGCCGGCGAGGTAATCGACCGACCGGCTGTAGTCGCCGCAGTAGTGGCGGATGCGCTCCTCGCCGACGAGGCCGAGGGCCGGCTCCTTGTCGCCGGCCTTGCGCCGCTCGCCGCGGCCGGGCGAGTCGATCGTCAGGACGACGAACCCCAAGGCGACGAACTCCTTGCCGATGGCGACGATGTAGTCGGTCTTCTTGTTGCCGCCGGAGCCGTACTGGAGCAGGAC
>Ga0268299_1003226_pt1 | contig 15760 bp, 15 predicted proteins | sample NOBtaG_FD_193484 | JGI IMG/M metagenome (GOLD analysis project Ga0268299, IMG submission 193484) | Activated sludge microbial communities from bioreactor in Nijmegen, Gelderland, Netherland - NOB reactor | ecosystem: Engineered > Bioreactor > Aerobic > Activated sludge | place: Netherlands...
GGTTACTGGAGCCGATTGGAAATATTCCGCCGGCTGAATTTGAAATGGCATATATCGCCAACTGGAGGAGTCTGCTGGTGCAGCCTGACTCAAACTAAAAAGTCTCCGGAAAACCCGGGCCGATTCAGTACGCTATGTGATACACCGAGTGTCTCACATAGCATACGTACCGGAAATTGGGCCTGGTTTGCCTTGATTAATGAGTACACCTTCCCAATCAATCTTTGTTGTTTGCAAACCAGGCCGTAGCCTTTGCCAATATGTCACGCTCCATTTCCACTCGCTTGAGCTTCTTGCGCAATTCCATCAGCTCCTGCCGTTCGCTGACACTCAAGGAAGAAACATTCGATAGTGCAGCCGGAGCAATTGCCTGGCTTGACCTAATTGGTACACCTGCTGCTCGACACCAGGCTTGTATCGAAGTGTAGTGGCAACCAAATTCCCTGGATAATTGCTTCGGACATTTACCTAATGCTACCAGTTCCACCATCTGTTGGCGAAACTCCGCCGGGTAGGCAGGCTTATAGTTTTGAGTCATCTTTCATCTCCTTTAACGAGAACATAATATGTCCGTTCAAAGGGGACAACTCCAACTCCAATATGCTTGGCGGCTGGAAGCGCAGAAACTTGAATTGCAAGGCAGGCAGGAACAGGCCGAACGCATACGCAATGAAATTCTCAAACAAAAAACACCGGACTGGCAAGTCATTACCGCTTCCATCCTGGATGATCTGAAACAGCAGGCTATCACCGGCGCAGACAAAAACGCCAGGATGCTACTGCTTGAATATGGCCTGGTTTATGAGGATCAGTCCATTATCGACAGTCTGCAAAACGCCGGATTCAAGGCTGCGCTACATCCCGATAAAAGCATACAGATGCTGCAACAAAAGCACTACAGCGCGTACAGTTTTAAAAAACCCGATGCGGTACTCAGGCAGGTGGATCATTACGGCCCGGATTTTCGCAATGTTTTTAATCAGACACCTTTAATGGCTGCCGCTTGGATGGGCAATACCGATGTGATCAAGGCACTCGTCGAGCGGGGCGCCGCTACTGAAAAGGTAAGCGGCAGTGGCTTGACGGCATTTCAAATCGCGCTTGCGCAAACGGCCAGCAATGAAAGCTATGCGAAAAGGAAATTAACTGACATTTATCAACAGCTCGAACCCACCAGCATACGGATTCAGGTCGACAACCATCTGATCAAACTTGATCAGCATACCATGGAATTCTTCATGCTTAACCTGATGATCGCCCTGGCAGGCCGCGTGATGGAGAAGAAATCATTTTTTCATCCAGCCGGTTTCTCCAGCCAGAATTTTATCGATGCGGTGCGACACATTCCCTATGGCATTTTGCCTGAGCGGCGCAAGCAACGCGCGTATCTATCCAGCATTCTGTCCAAGAATGAAATCAATAAGGACGACAAATATAACCGGAAACTGTTTTACCGCGTGATGCGCGGCATTTATGTCTTTAATCCCGATCTCGCACTCAAAGTAGAAGACGCCTGGATCAATATCTATGATTTACTGGGCATCGACAAACCCGCGCCGCCATTTCAGAACCGCCGGACTGACACATAACTATTTCTGAAGACGAGAAAAAACCACCTATGGAGTAAGTGTGCACGCCGATATTTATTCAACTATTGCCACGCACCAGATTGACCATATCCGTCAGTCTTGCAACATCGAGAATGTGCAGATCATGCCCTTTGCGCAGAATCAGGTTGTTGCGGGCCAGATTGCTGAGTTCGCGCGTTACGGCCTCGCGGTGCGTGCTGACCAGATTGGCGATATCGAAGTGTGTCGGAGAAGGAGAAACAACCGCAACATTGGGTCCCGTCATATGGTTTTTCGCCAGGCGCAGCAATTCAGCCTGTATGCGATTACTGACAGCGAGCGTACTGAAATCGTAAACACGCTCCGTTAATCGGCGCACTTCGCCCGCGAGCCGTTTGAGTATGGCTTCGGCCACCTGACGATTGGCATAGATAACATTCTTGAAATCAGTGGCTGTCATGGAAGCCAGCAACACGCTGTTTCTGGCAATGACTGTCGCCGAGCGCGACATCCCGTCGATTGCGGTCAGTTCGCCAAACATTTCTCCCGCTGTCAGATCGCACAGGATGACTTCATGGCCGGATAATGCGTGATAGGTGACTCTTATGTCTCCCTGGGTAATAAAAAAGACACTGTTTGATTTATCCTGAAAATGCACAATTTCTTCGCTTTCTTCATAGCGATACCAGCTGCACATCCTGGCGATTTCCTCCAGATCGAAGGCGGACAGGTCGTGAAATTCCCTTATGGCCGAAAGCATTGCACATGCCCGATCAATTGGAATTTGACGCAGTGTAGCCATCCATTGCTCTCCCCGGATTATCATCCATATATTGGCCAACCTTTGAATCTGACTTCCTATTTAGGTTAAATACTAGCACAGGATTGATTCTCCTGAAATAAGTGAACCCGGCAGGACTACACTGATAATTACAGTACGCTTCCGCGAGGAAGAATTGTTTGCGCGCCCAAAAGGAGAATTGTGGGATAAATCACTGACTTTCTTCGCTTTTACAAATACGCTAATTGATGTCTAATAGATTTGCCTAGTTTATTCAAGGAGGTGTTTAAAATGAAAGCTGAATTTTCTTTTGATGAGTTTGATGACGTTTGTACTGTTGAAGATCTTTTCGAAGATAGCCGTGTAGCAAGAATTATCGACGAAATGGAATGTGCAGATGACGACAACTATTTTGACGACAAGGATATTCGACGGGAAATAATCGGCATGTATTGATCGTTTCTTTCGAAGAAAAATTTCCTTAAGTTACAACCATCCGTTTGACGAAAGCCTTTTATCATTGGCATCATTGGAAAAAATGTGTTGAATTCTCACAAGACAGGGTTGTACTGAAATCGCAGTCCAATCAGTGCAACCCACTCGCATCGGGAAGCTTTTCAACAACATTTCAATCTTCTGTTTTTTCTTTCTTCTGAATCACCTCAGAACGCATCATTAAATTTTATTTCAATTATTTCCTGCAAATCTGCATGACCCTATTGTTTAAATGGGCAATTGCGTTCAGACTCTAGGCGTCCGTCGGGTTCAGGATTCATCTATTGCACCCATGAAGTCAATGAGGTAACGGTTTATATTTCCTCAATTTTTGCATCGCGAAACCACATTCCGCCGCACACTCTCGCCATGCTCCGCAAAATCGAGAAAATCTGCACCCGCTCTTCCCACCTGGTTCGCTAGGATGACCTAGGTACGGCAGACACACAGGCAAAAAATTGCTTGAGTTAGAACAGCAATAGTAGTTTTCTTTCAAGAAATACCTTATAGAGTGAATCTATAAGTTAATAATACAAGGAAATTCATATGAAAAAATGCCATAGCTTGATGCTGCTGGGTGCAGCAGGTTTATTTTTGCTAAGCTTTAGTTGCTGGGCCAGCGCTGAAGAGATAGTGGTTATGAGTGAGGCGCGCACCGTCGCGCAATACAATTATATTATTCATATCCTCGCCATGCTGCTGGTCGGTTTCGGCTTTTTGATGGTCTTTGTCCGCCGCTATGGTTTTGGCGCGGTGACGGGCACATATCTCGTTGTTGCAACAGGATTGCCGCTTTATATTTTATTGCGCGCCAACGGCATTTTCGGACATGCACTATCACCGCATACCCTTGATGCCATTTTATTTGCCGAACTTTCGGTGGCCGCCGCTTTAATTGCAATGGGCGCAGTACTTGGACGGCTGCGCGTATTCCAGTATGCGCTGTTGGCGCTTTTACTGGTACCGCTTTATCTGCTCAATGAATGGATCGTACTGGATAATGCTTTCGGCTTGACCGACGGTTTCCAGGATACGGCCGGATCAATCGTCATTCATGCGTTTGGCGCCTATTTCGGCCTGGCGATGTCCATCGTACTGACCACGCAGTATCAGCGCAGCAAACCGATCGAATCGGATCCCACATCGGACCGTTTCGCAATGCTGGGCTCCATGGTGTTATGGCTTTTCTGGCCAAGCTTCGCGACAGCACTTTCACCGCTCGAGGACATGCCACAGACGGTTGCCAATACTTTGCTGGCGCTGTCTGGCGCGACAATTGCGACCTATTTTTTGAGTTATAAACTGAATGGCGGCAAGACATCAATGGTGGATATGGCGAATGCCGCCCTGGCCGGCGGCGTCGGCATAGGATCGGTATGCGATGTCGTTTCTCCGACGGGTGCATTTGGAATCGGCCTTCTGTCCGGCGCCATATCGGTTATAGGCTATGTATTCCTGTTACCGCTGCTGGAACGCAGGTTTAATCTTGTAGACACTTGCGGTGTGCATAACCTGCATGGCTTGCCAGGACTTCTGGGCGGATTCAGCGCGCTGCTGGTAGTACCGGGTATAGCCACCGCGCAAATAACCGGTATCGGCATTACGTTAGGTATCGCGCTAACTGGCGGCCTTGTCGCGGGTGCGATAATCAGGATTACCGGCACCACGCGCGAGCCTTACGAGGACAGCGTTGAGTTTACGCATGTGACCGGACCGGAAAGTGAGCGGGTGAGTGATCAACTGCTGGAGCGCATGGCATCACTGGAAAACAAACTCGCCGTACTCGCAACGCAGTCGCAGAGCATGTCGAAAGCGCCTGAATCCGACAACCGGGTCGCAGATCTGGAATTACAGATAGAAAAACTGGAAAGCGAGATTAGAAAAGCGCAGTCCGAATCAGGCCCACTGTAACAGGAACCTTGAAATCAGCGACTCGAGCGGTGGGCTTCTGAGATTCTTTGTAAGACATGGAATTAATTTACGGATTGCCGTTTCCGCCAGTGAATCTGATTATCGACAATCGACCAGGAGGCTGTCCGAGAATAGCGATCGTAGCGAGGGCGAGGCTGGTTGAGCGGGATTGTCCGCAGTAGGTCAGTCTATTCTCGGATAGTCTCCTAAGAACCGGCCGCGCCGATGAATGCACTCGCTTCATCTTTCGGTGCGGCCTTTTGTCATGAGCAGTCATGGCATTAATAACAGGGAGTCGCCCTGATGGATAAAATTGCATCGGCAAAAACGCTGTTAAATAGAGCACATATTCTTTTGATTGAAGACAATCCTGCCAATCAGATGATTGTTAGACATTTCTTGGAAATAATCGGCTGCAGCGTTGATTGCGCAGATAACGGCCAACAGGCAATAGAGAAAATAGTTGCCGGCCAATACGAGCTTATCGTCATGGACGTTCAAATGCCCATCATGAATGGCTATGAGGCCGCGCGTCGCATTCGCAGCGAACTGAAATTCAGACACCTTCCTATTATTGCGATGACTGCAAATGCCACGCAGGAAGATCGTGAGCGTTGTTTAGACGCGGGCATGGACGATTTCATCGCGAAACCGATTTATCAGGATCAAATGTATCTGATACTCGCAAAATGGCTGCCCGACAAGAAACAACTGGAAGAAATCAAACAGGAATTAACGGATAGTCAGCACACTCATACTTTCATCAATATCAGCGCATTGAAACATGTGCTTAATAACGATATCGAATTAGTACGCAAATTCAGCCGGAAATTTATACAGGTTGCAGAAGAAGCATTAAGCGAAATAGAAACGGCAAAAAAGCATCGCGACATCAAATCACTGGAACTGCTGGGCCATAAATTAAAATCCTCCGCGCGAACCTTGGGTGCCCATCATTTCGCCGATCTTTGCGATGGCCTTGAAATGGCCGGCATAGACGATGACTGGCAGCAGGCTGAGCAGCTTTCGAATCAGATTCTGGCATCGTTTCAGCACATCAAACGACAAATAGAGCAGACGTTGCTGGAAACCGGCTAACTGCGCAAGCCCAACCATTTTTATCTGCTGAAATAGAGCGTGAGGCTATTTTCGAGCGTCGGTTTTATTTACAGCCACTGCGGTTTGAAATGTCGCCCTGCCTGCCAGCCTGACCAGAAACAGCACGGGGATTCCGATCATCGCGGTTGCGATGAAAAAACTTTCATAACCATAGGCATCCACAAATTGTCCGCTGAAACCGGCAACAAATTTGGGCAACAACAACATTACCGAACTGAACAGCGCATATTGCGTAGCCGAATAGGCCGTATTCGTCAGCCCGGAAAGGTAGGCGATGAATGCGCTGGATGCTATACCGGCTGACAGATTGTCGGCTGAAATCGTGAACACCAGACCGCTGACATCGTGTCCGCGCCCTGCCAACCAGACAAACAACAGATTGGTGGCTGCCGACAGCACGGCGCCGATGAACAACGTCCGCATAATGCCGATTCTAACAATCAAAAGACCCCCAATCGCCGCGCCCAGTATGGTCATCAATACGCCATAAACTTTTGAAACGGTAGCCACTTCCTCCTTGGTATAACCCATGTCGACATAGAACGGATTACTCATCACACCCATCACTACATCGGAAATACGATACAACGCGATCAATGCGAGAATGAGCAGCGCCTGCTTGCCGTGGCGCACGATGAAATCCCTGAACGGCGCAATCAAGGCGCCATAAAGCCATACCAGAAAAGATGTCAGCCTGGGGCCAAAATTCCACCGGGCTATTCTATGTCGGGCATAGTGTTCATTTTCCGACAGCAACCTGCTGAATGGAACATCCGGCTCGCGGATAATCAACGTAGTGATGATGCCGACGCTCATACAGCCCGCCATAACCAGATACGCAAAACGCCAGGGCAGATAATCATATGTTGCTGCAGATGAATCTACCGATGCGGCAATCCATAAAACGCCCGCCGACGCCAGAATCATGGCCGCCCGGTAACCCGCCTGATAGGTTGCCGCCATGGCGCCCTGCAATTCCAGCGCAACGGCTTCGATACGATACGCATCGAGCGCTATGTCCTGCGTCGCAGAAGCGAAAGCGACCCCCAGTGCGAAAAAAACCATATGGGAAAGATTGATGACAGGATCGGTACTGGCCATACCAATCAACGCCAGCACGATAACGATTTGCGACAGCAGCAACCAGGCTCGCCGCCGCCCGAGTACGCGCGTCAGCACCGGCAGCGGCATGCGATCAACCAGTGGCGACCACAGCCATTTGAAGCTGTAGGCGAGTCCGATCCAGCTCAAATGACCAATGGTTGTTCGATCAATTCCCGCCTCGCGCAGCCAGAAAGACAATGTGCCAAGAATGAGCAGCAGCGGCAGGCCTGCTGAAAACCCCAGCGATAACATTCCCAGAACGCGCGGATGCATATAGATACTGAGCGTCTTGAACCAGCTTGAACCTGAAGCAGTTTTCATCAGGAGTAGTCGTAATGGATAATTAAAGGCGCATGATCCGAGAAGCGGGATTCCTTGTAAATCGCAGCTTCCCGGGCTTTGCTCGCAATCTCCGGTGTGGCGATCTGATAATCGATACGCCAGCCGACATTTTTGGCCCAGGCCTGACCGCGGTTTGACCACCAGGTGTAATGATCCGGATCGGGATTCAGTTTCCGGAAGACATCGACATAACCGATTTCATCGAAAACACGTGTCAGCCATGCCCGTTCTTCGGGCAGGAAACCGGAATTTTTCTGATTCGCACGCCAGTTTTTCAAATCGATTTCCTGATGCGCAATATTCCAGTCGCCGCACAACAGGATCTGGCGGCCCTGAGTGATCAATTCCCGCAGGATCGGAAAAAAATGCTCCATAAAAAAGAATTTTGACGCCTGCCGGTGGTCGCCGCTGGAGCCAGAAGGCAGATAAAGCGAGATCACGCTCAAATCGCCAAAATCGGCCCGCAGGAAGCGGCCTTCTTCGTCAATCGCTTCGATGCCGATCCCTTCAACGACATTATCCGGTTTGTCGCGGCAGTAAATACCGACACCGCTGTATCCTTTCTTTTGGGCAAAATGAAAATAACCATGATACCCTGCCGGAGCGCTCATTTCCTGCTCCAGATCGGAGCGTTGCGCCTTGAGTTCCTGAATACATACAATATCCGCCCCCTGCATCGGCAGCCATTGAAAAAAACCTTTTCTGGCCGCGGCGCGCACGCCATTGACATTAAGCGTTATAATCTGCATCGTTCTTTGATTCTTGTTTTATCATGTCCGACTATAAACAGGCATTTATCCAGTTCGCAATTGAACGTAAAGTGTTATGTTTTGGTGAGTTTAAAACCAAAGCAGGGCGGTTGTCGCCTTATTTCTTCAATGCCGGTTTGTTTAATGATGGCGACTCACTGCGCCAGCTGGGACAATTTTACGCCAAAGCCATTCTTGCTGCCGGATTACCGTTTGATATGCTGTTCGGCCCGGCATACAAAGGCATACCCCTGGTCAGCGCCATCGCCATCGCGCTGGCCGAAATGGACCGAAACTATCCATTCTGTTTTAACCGCAAGGAAATCAAGGATCACGGCGAAGGCGGCATTCAGGTCGGCGCGCCATTGGCCGGACGTGTTCTGATCGTCGACGATGTTATATCGGCAGGCACATCGGTTCGCGAATCGGTCGACTTGATCACCGGTGCAAAAGCGCAACCCTGTGGCGTGGTGATCGCACTGGACAGAATGGAACGTGGCACGGGAATGCTGTCAGCCGTTCAGGAAGTCACGGAAACCCACGGCATTCCGGTTATCAGCATTATCAATCTGGATGATTTGATGGATTATCTGCTGCATCACGATACGTTGCGCAGCTATCTTGATGCGGTTACGCACTATCGACAGCGCTACGGCAGCCGTTGAACCGGGGGACTGTCCTGTCACCATTTTTATTATGCATCGATATCATCCGCAGCGTGCTTGACCAGCGCATCGGGCAAAGCCAGGCGCTCCATCAGATAACACAGACAATCCTGATGAATAATCCGGACATTACGCGTCAGCATGGAAGGCATCACTGGCCGGCTGATTTTGAGCGCATTGCCGTCCAGATGAAAAAAATGCGCGGATACTTCCTGGTCGTGCTCGTCGACCGTTCTTAGCGCAAGCGCATGGTGATTCTTCTGCCAGCCGATCACCGTATTTGAAGGCAGTTCGCGGAAATTAAGATGGTCGATATGATCGATCAAACGCAAATCGAACGCTTCATCCTGAAACCCCACCTCAACGCCGGGCGCGACACGCACGATTGCAACCGTATGAAATAATTCAATATCCTGCCTGGAAATCGGATGTTGCGGAATTTCAGACAGATTCAGGCATGCCGTCAAATACTCAGTGGCATGCGCCACGCCCTGCGGGTTATCGGGTTGCCCGCATTCCAGCGTCACCGACGGCGCAAGACTGGAAAACGCGAGAGATTGCACGCCCCCGGGACGGGTAAAGTAAATAACGGTGCGATCGAACAACATCGCCAGATGCAGAAAAGCGGTGTCGAGTTTGTTTACACAGGCATAGTGCGGGTTCAAACCCGTATTATTATGCACATCAATGCTGGCGAACAGGTTAGCATCTGCCATGAGCTGATAAACCTTTTCCGCCATCGCGTACTCCGGCGCATCACTGCTGTCTGGTTTCGCACTGCAATCGGCTGCACTGGGCCAGATGCGATTAAAATCGGACTGATGCTCGAGGTGCCGCTGATGATAACGCGCGGCCTCAATATTGCCGACAAAAAGCGATAGCGCGCGAGGTAGTTCATGCTTCTGATGGTACAAAATATGACGTATCGCATTCCATCCAACCGGCTCATTACCATGCAGCAAAACGGAAATAAAAATCGGTTGGGCGCGCCGTCCCGGCAGTTGAAACAACGTCGGGCCATCGAGTTTTTTATACAGCTCATGCGGCTGCAGATCAAGCAAGCCTTCAGGAATATCTTGTCGGACAGTTAGCATGTATTTTTTTCATCTTTTACAGGTATCAAATCGGCCATTCATGTACCGGCCTGTCGGCGTATTGCAGCAGCGCATAAGCCGCCGTCAACGCCTGCATGTCATAGCCGCAGCTTGCGGCGTATCGCTGCTGCCAGTACGTACCGGTCTGTCCGCTTCGGGCACGCTGTTCGATAATATCCAGGTAATAATTAATATCGTGAGCATTGACGTCGAGTTGCTCAAGTCCCCGGCGCGCAAGCGGAATCAACTGCTGCAGAATAAATACTTTTGCATTCATGGTCTTTTCGCCCAACCAGTAAAGCTCGGCTGCCAGCCCAAAACGAGCGGCCTGATAAAAATTATGCCGGGCATGATTGAATGTCAATTCACTTTCCAGCGGCTGCCGCCGTTCGATCAGGCTTTTTACTGCACCGGTGAACAGCGCCGCATTGGCTGTCATATCGACAATACTGGGACCGGCCGAAATGACTCGGTGCTCGATGCGCAAATGCGGTTCTCCGTGCGCATCAAAACCGACCAGCGGACGGTTCCAGCGCCAGATTGTGCCGTTATGCAAACGTAAATGCGCCAGCCTTTCAGGTAATTCATCAAACAAAACCGGAAGAACGGCCGGAAAGTGATCCAGATTTTCCTGGAAACATTCGAACAATGAATCAGCCGCATATCCGGTGCCAAAGAAAACGCGCTTCAAATCTCCTTCGTCATCCGTGCGGTGCCCGCCAACGGATACCGCCTGCTCAAACAGGGGTATTCTTGTTTCTTCCCATAAGCGCTTGCCGAACAGAAATGGCGCATTACCTGTTGCCGCAACCATTGCACCGGACACAATAACAGCCGCATTATAGTAACGGGCAGCCAGATGCAGCGGAACCTGTAAATGCAATTGGAACGACGTTGCAGCGGCTTCCAGCATGACGTCGTCATGTTGTATCTGCAGATGCTCGCTACCCTTGATGTTGATATGCAACGGGCGGCCATGCCGCAATTGTAATACCTGTTCATTCAGCGCCCGGTAGCGCGGAGAATTCGACATGTTAGTTAACGTCAGGTCGGTTTCCTTGACCGTCGGCAAAATACCGATAGCCAGCACATCTGAGTCCAGTAATCGCGCCTGTCGACGGCACGCATCGTAAATCCGGTTGAGGTTTTTTTGCATATCACTGAACACATTCCCGCTCAGGTGCTGCGGCAGGCTGTTGAGTTCTATGTTAAAGCTGGCAAGTTCATGAACAACCAGAGGATGATTCAGTGCTTTCAGAAACTGCTCATTGACTGGCGCGGGTTGATAATGTTCGTCGATCAGCCAGGCTTCAAGTTCATAGCCGAACATCCTTTGCTCTGGCGCAAAACGTTTCTCCGAAAACCAGTCGCCGATTAATCGGGTTTCCTGCTGCAGCCGTGAATTGAATTTTTCAACCTCTTCGGCGCTGAACCGGCTGGATGGAATTTCGTCACCCATGCTATCTATGCCCCCGTAAATTTTCCTGACTGTTGCAGTGACATGAAATTAGACCTTCTTACTTCAGAAAAAAACCAATAAATAACTCGATTAAGAATCTCGATTACCATGAAACCAGCATTTAGTGCAAACTTCAAGCAGAATAATAGAGGTGGGTCAAAAGCCTACGGAATTCAAAGCGTACGATCACAACATTTCATTGAGCGCAATTTGCTAAATATCCTGAACGTGAAAATCCTGAAAAATTGGAGCAGTTTCGTGTCAAAAGCTTATACCGAAACGAAATATCAAGGACTGGCTTGCTCGTCAGATTTCGTTCGGTAACGCATAACCAACCTTAACTCCCTCAACCTTGACAAAACCACGTTTACACAACGCCGAAAATAATGCGGTTAGCTGCGGCTCCGATAACCCATTTTTGAAAAGCGAGTTAAGCGTGTTTTGCAAAGCTTTTTGTGTCCGCGGTTTTGATGCTTTTCGACGAATTAGATCTGTAACAACAACATCTATTTGAGCATCATCTGGAGCAACGGAAAATGCAGGCTTAAAGTAGGGAATATCGGCAATACAGGTGGAGCGATGCGCAAAAATCTTTTTACCTTTAAGATACTTCAGCAAAGAATCAAACCCTGTGTCTTTGGAGATGACATGGAAAAAGGCGCTCGGATCGAGCGCAGATAAAATTCCGATGTAATACACAATGCAAAAATCAAGAGCATTGTTCCCCGCCGTTTCCAGAATGATGTATTCAACATCTTCGCCTAAGGACTGGAGCGCGGCGGCAAACGTAATCGGGATTTTAGCCTGGTTTGGACCAAGAAATATTTTGACTTTAAACGGTCCATCTTTGAGTAAGTCGATATCTTTCGGTTGAACATTTTCGAAATCGACAAGGACGAAATTTGTACGTGTTGTCACATGAAAAACCCTAAAGTTTTTAATTACGACAAATTATCCAAAATCTTGCGCGCAATCTAAGATTATACGCGACAAGTGATCTGAAAAAATGTGAACCTGCCAGCTAAAAAACATGATCAAAAATGCGTTTATCTGCCTTTATTGATTATATTGCGCGCGATTTCGATAAATCTGTTGTATCTGAAACGGTTCTCGGCTTCGATCGGCGTTGCTACTATAGCCTCGGCCAGTTTAATCGCCTCTTGTTTTTTCCCCATATCGTAAAGCGCTTCGGCGTAAAAAGCCTTGGCAATAAGGTCATGCGGGTAAAGTTCCAATGCGCGTTTGAGATGAAATAATGCTTTTTCCTTATTCCCAAAACTGATCGGAAAACCGGGCAATCTAAAATACATGCGGCCAAGCGCCTTATGGCCGCCTGCGTTATCGTAACGTTCATCCAGCGCAATGACGCGCAGAAACAGTTTTTCCATGGGACGGGTCATTTTGAGAGAGTTTAAAATACCCATTTCCTCGCTCAGTTTTCCCATCGCTACTGCCTTCCAGTAAAGCCCCACAATCTCATTGGCATTGCCAGCAAGCGCTTTGTCCGCCGTTTCAAGGCAATTGTTATAAAGCGCCATCCGTTTGTTTTTCTCACGCTCAACATCTGCATTGGCACACTCCAGGCGCGCCAGCTCGGCTATCACGGCCGGTTCTTTCGTGCTTTCTGCCAGCTGCTTTATCCAGGCCATGGTTGCCAATAGCGCCGGTCTGTCGACAGCATTGCGCATTACCGCTATGTCTATTTTTTTCCTGTAACCCTCGGGAAGAACCTCCGTTGCCGCTGAAACAGGAACAGAGCAGGCCGGTACCAAAGGGCCAAGTATTGAGCATGTAAAAAAAATAACTGACCAGCGCAACATTGGGTTACTCCAATAAATTCGCAGAAAAAACACCTGGACTATACGTATCGCATATCAAAATTCGGTTCTTTTATAATTCACCATTCAGTCTCCTCGCAGGAAAAAACATCGATACCGAATTTTACAGTGCGATAAGAATACAGCGGCAGCCGCTACAGTTAATGCACATGAGTAGCAGTATTTTGCTGATTATTTGACGAAACCTCTGCGGCGTCAAGATAGCAAATCACATTGAGTCGTCATTATCCGGTTCATTAAATCAGCATTGATCCGTACTTAAGCATCAAAATACAAATAATTCACAAATCAGATAATATTATGGTTGCTTATCCGCCGGATGTTCGCTGGAATTGTTGCGATTTATTATAATTTTCCGGGTGATGCGATCACAGATCCTGCAGATTCGGTGATATGACAACAGCACAGCATAAATTGAAGCTTTATTGATGTTCAATGTTCCAGACCGTCGAAATTCTTTACACTATTTTACAATCCTCCTTGACTGGAATCACAACACTTTGAATAAAGGTTTATTTTTATTCCGGCATGATTTTTGCTTACTCTATAAGTTAAAGCAGTTCTTTTCAGGAACGTTATAAAATCGATTGCGTAAATAAATGAATAGGCCCAACATGTATTTAAAAAGAGTAACCCAACCATTGGCGCTGACCTGCTGTCTCTTGATCAGCGGCTTGGCAATAGCGGGAAACCTTTCCACAGATTCGGCACAGGGTTTACAGAATGCCACGGATGACGCAAGAACGCTTGTAGCGTTGGCGAAACAGTATGAGCACGGCGAAGGTTTACCCAGGGATTACAGCAAAGCCATCGAACTGTATTGCCAAGCGATTAACCTAGGCTACAATGAAGCATTATATGCCTTGGGCTGGATGCATGCCAACGCCAGAGGCGTACCGCGCAATGACGGCATTGCCGCGCAATTGTTCAGCATGGCAGCAGAACAGGGGCATGAGCATGCCTACAAAATGATGCGGTTTCTCGATCCATCGATAGAACCAGCGCTCCCGGAATGCATGCAATCAGTTGCCGAAAATGAAAACTTCGACACCGACTATTCCGGCAAACCTTATTTTGATATCGTACAGACACTTGCTCCCCAGTATAGTCTCGATCCGGCGCTTGTCATGGCGATTATTACGGTTGAATCCGCGTTTGACGCACAGGCGGTTTCCCACAAGAATGCGCAGGGATTAATGCAGTTAATACCGGAGACAGCTGAACGCTTCAATGTCAAAAATACATTTGACGCAGTGGAAAACATCAAGGGCGGCATGGCTTATCTGCGCTGGTTGCTTGCTTTTTTCAAGGGCGACGTCACACTGGCCGTCGCGGCATACAATGCCGGAGAAGGGGCGGTGGAGCGGCATAAAGGTATACCACCCTATGCGGAAACAATAAACTACGTCAAAAAAATACAAACCCAGTACGCAAAAGCAACGCACCCCTATCAGCCGGAATTTGTTCGCCGGCATGCCATGATCGCTTTATCCGAATATGAGTAGCAATTTTACCGTCAGAATGCCATTAATTCCCGCTACAATTTATTCATTTGCAGTTCAGAATTAGGCTGTTTTTGGAAAAATGCATATTTCGTATTTTCATCGCGCACTGTTTTTCGGCATTGTCTCCTGCCTTGCACTGTTTATTGCTTTATCCGGAGATGTTCAGGGGAAGTGGCGTACGGCAAGCCGGATTTCCGCCGGCATTGCACCTGCCCCTGCTCTAACGCCAGAGGCTGTGGTACAGGTATATGGCGCCCGCGCATTCGGCTGGCGCGGTTATTTCGGCATTCACACATGGATTGCCGTAAAGCCAGCCAATGCGCAAACATACACCATTTATGAAGTGCTTGGCTGGCGGCAGCGCAACAAGCTGCCGGTGCTGGCGATATATGACCAGATTCCGGATAGATACTGGTACGGCAGCATGCCCGTCATTCTGGCGGATAAACGCGGAGAAGGCGTAGACGAACTGATTGCGCGCATTGACCAGACTGCACAGGAATATCCCTATCCGAAAAATTATACGCTTTGGCCCGGTCCAAACTCCAATTCATTCACTGCCTGGGTTTCACGCGCCGTTCCCGAACTTGAACTGAATCTGCCATCAACGGCGATCGGAAAAGACTATTTAGGATATCGCCTGATTGCCAGGCCGCCGAGTGGCAGCGGTCTCCAGTTCTCGGTTTTCGGGTTATTCGGTTTTGTAATCAGCCGCATTGAAGGCTTTGAATTTAATCTGCTTGGACTCACTTTTGGCGTTTCCCCGAATCCATGGATTTTCAAACTGCCGATAATCGGCGGTATAGAATTCGCTGATTAGTATTGATCTAACTGGAACGTACGCATCACTCCGGTTGACCATCCTATCAAATGGCGGCGGACAAACCGCTTGAAGAACTATTTCGTGATTCTTTTATAAAACTGAACACCAATGCTCAGTTGGCATTCCGCAGCGCTGCGCTGCGTCAGACCGACCGTCGGATGCGATGCGGTTCCAGACAGACTGGAGTTGGAGTTGTCCCCTTTGAACGGACACATTATGTTCTTGTTAAAGGAGATGAAAGATGACTCAAAACTATAAGCCTGCCTACCCGGCGGAGTTTCGCCAACAGATGGTGGAATTGGTAGCA
>Ga0268299_1003227_pt1 | contig 15757 bp, 15 predicted proteins | sample NOBtaG_FD_193484 | JGI IMG/M metagenome (GOLD analysis project Ga0268299, IMG submission 193484) | Activated sludge microbial communities from bioreactor in Nijmegen, Gelderland, Netherland - NOB reactor | ecosystem: Engineered > Bioreactor > Aerobic > Activated sludge | place: Netherlands...
CTCAGGGCCTGCGCTGCTGAGGAGCGGACGCCGGGGACGGTATCGGTGTCGGTGGCGACTGCCCGGAGGGTCTCGAGGGTGTCGGTGCTGATAGCGCCGAGCTGGCCCAGGGCCTGCGCTGCTGAGGAGCGGACGCCGGGGACGGTATCGGTGTCGGTGGCGATTGCCCGGAGGGTCTCGAGGGTGTCGGTGCTGGTGTCGCCGAGGTGGCCCAGCGCCTGCGCGGCCATGGCGCGGACGTCGGTGTCGGTGTCGGTGTCGGTGTCGGTGGCGATTGCCCGGAGGGTCTCGAGGGTGTCGGCGCTGATGGCGCTGAGCTGGCTCAGGACGAGTGCGGCCATGGAGCGAACTAAGGGCTCGGTGTCGGTGGCGAGTGCCCGGAGGGTCTCGAGGGTGTCGGCGCTGATGTCGCCGAGCTGGGTTAGGGCGAGTGCGGCCATGGAGCGAACTAAGGGCTCGGTGTCGGTGACGAGTGCCCGGAGGGTCTCGAGGGTGTCGGCGCTGATGTCGCCGAGCTGGCCCAGGGCCAACGCGGCCATAGCGCGGACGCTGGGGTCGGTGTCGGTGGCGATTGCCCGGAGGGTCTCGGCCGCTGTGGTGGTGTCGCCGAGCTGACCCAGGGCCTGCGCTGCTGAGGAGCGGACGTCGAGGTCGGTGTCGGTGTCGGTGGCGATTGCCCGGAGTTCGATTGCTAAGCGACGGCCGAGTGTTGAGTTGGTCAATTGAGCCAGGAGCTGTGAGGGAACGTTGAGGGGGTCGGCGGCCAGTTGTTGGACGGTGGAAGGGTTGAGCTCGATGTCATCACCGGCGGCGCGGTAGGCGAAGTCTCGATCCCGGTGGAGGAGGTCTTCGAACTCCGATGGTTGGAGGCCGGGATAGATGGCTTGATCGAAGAGTTCTCGGGCCCGGTCGGGGCGTTGGTGGGTTTCGAGGCCGAGGGCAAGCAGGATCGGCTCGTCGTAGCGGGGGTCATGAAGGTGACAGCGGATGGCGGTGGTGGCCCCGGTGGGGTGGTTGAGGAGGTGCTGAGCGACGTAGAACTCTTGGAAGGTTTGGTGTAGGAAACCGAGCCGTCCTGGGGCTTTTTCGACCAGGAGCCCGGTGTGTTCTGTTACGCCGTCGATGAAGTGGCGCAGGGTCTGGTCGAGTTCGGCTGACCAGGTGCCATCCGCGTGAGGTGTGAAGTGGTGTTCGGTGGCCCACAACTCGGCCAGGTGGTCTCGGATCTCGTCGTAGGTGGCGGTGCCGGTGGGTTTGGTTGCGTGCATCCAGGCCGCCAGGTTGGACAGGACCCGTTTGATGAGCGGGCCCGGCGGGACCTGATCCTCCGGTACGCCTTGAGCGAACCGCCAGGCTCCCTCGAGGGATTCGGCTGCTTGGTGGTATGCTTGGGCCCGCCGATCGGGGATTCGGGCACCGGTGGAATGGACCAGTACCAGGATGCTCAACAGCAGTGGGTTGACCGCCAACCGGGCGATCCCCGGGTTGGCATCAATGGCAGCGGTGATGGCTGTGGCCTTGGCGTGCCCGTCAGCCGTCGCGACAGCGGTCGGGGTCCCGGGGCGGGTGGCCGTCTCGATGGCCGCACAGTACTGCTTGAGGAACATGCTGATTTGGGTTGGGTCCATGTCGTCGACCCGGTAGTGGCCGAAGCCGTCCAGCATCGCAGCCCGATACCCGGCAGGCCGGCTGGTCACTACAAACCGGTTGCCTCGGGGGCCCCAGGTATCGACAAAGGAGCTGACGACCCGGCGGATACGGCGTCGGTCGTCGGCTTCGGGAATCTCGTCGAAGGCATCGAACAGGACAAGGCACTCGCCTTGCTCGAGATGGCTGGTGAACAGGTCCCGTAGCGACTCCATCGGGTAGGCCCGGGGACCGGTGTGGTCACGCACTAAGAAATCGGTCAGCGACTGAGTCTCCCATTCCGGGGAACGGACAAGATCACCCAACTTGGCGAAAATCGGGAACCGGGCCCTCATTTCAGCTCCGGTTTGGGCATCAGTGATAACCGATCGCGCCTCTTGCAGGGCCCGAGCGTGAGACAACGCCAGATACCGCAGCAAGGTCGACTTACCCGCTCCTGGATCGCCTAGCACCACCAGCCGGTCGTGATCGGCCGCTACCCGCAACGCCGGCAACCGCTGAACTACCAACCTCTCCTCGCTTGACGGGAGCCGCCGGAACTCCAGTTCTAGGCGATCCACCTCAGTCTCAAAGGCCAATGGGGACAGCTCCCCGGCCTCCTGTCGGACCTTGAGGTCGGCCAGGGCCTCCTGGAAGAACCGGTCACCCGGGTCCCCCGGCGCTGGTTCCTCAACCGCGGACAGCCCTACATAGACCTGATCCAGCGAGATCCGGGCGTGATGGGTCCAATGGGCCATACCGGCAGTGGACAACCACTGATGCTCAGCGATCACCCGTTCCAGGTACCGGTGACGGGCCGTGGCATCAGCAGGTGAACGACCAGCCGCCGACACGAGGGCCTCCACCCCAACCCGTGTCGCCAACACATTCGCTCGACCCAACAGCTCAGCCAACGGGGCCTGTTCGTTCAGGCCGGCGACGAACACTTCGACCAGCCGTTCCGCTGGCTCGATCGACTCATTCAGGAACCGGAGGCGGAGCTTGCGAGCGTCCTCGCTCACTTCGGCACGGGCGGAGCTCACCCATGAACCAGCCAGCGCCTCAGCGATTGCGTAGTCATCTGGTTTATCGCCCACCACCAACGCCCGGGCCAACTCTCCAGCCGCCTCGTGCTCCAAGAACCCCCAGTCGAACCCCATCGCCGCCACCCGAGGAAACTCACTCTCCACAGTGCCCAATGATGTCCGCAGCGCCGCCTCCACCGCCTGACGGCGCCCACCACCAGCGAAGTACTCCTTGACCTTTGCCTCCGCTCGATCCCCAGCCCCCGAACCGAAGATGTCCAACAATTTCGCCGGCAGACCTCCTTCGACGTACCGGGCCCCCACGGCCCCGATCACGGCCGCTACGACCTTGCCCACTATGACAGCCTCCACCATGAGAAAGAGTCTGCCGTGTGAACGGTCGCCCCCAGACCGATGGACCGGGGTGGGCAAGCATTTGTTATGCAGCCGTCGCCCCCAGGGCGAAGCTGTGTTGCCCCCGTCCCTCGGCCTCCGCCTGACTCTTTCAGGCCAGCCGCATCAAATTGGCCGTTCACTGCGATAGAGCCTCGGGCCGCCCTGGTGCAGAGGAGGCAGTTGTGTGACGTGAGCTGCCAGGGCCTGCCCCTCAGCGGCTGGGGCGTTTGCCTCCGAGGCGGGGTGGTGGCGGCGTCGGCGGGGTCCCAGCCGTTGGCGACTCGGGTGTAGAAGGTGGAGCGGCTGATGGCGTGGCGGAGGGCGACGTCTCGCCATCGTTCACCGTCGGGTGACTGGGGGAGTCGGTTGGTGGGGGTCGTGGCGGCTTGGGCGTGGGTGAGTCCGGCTTGGATGCGTGGGTGGAACGTGGCGGGGTGGACGCCGTTGTCCCGGGCGATCGATACCCAGTACTGGCCTGAGGGGGCGAGGGGGAGGGCTTGGGAGGGCCGAACGGGTCGGGTGGCGGCGTCTTGGGGGTCCCATCCCCGGTTGATGCGACTGGCGAAGGTTGCTGGGCGGATCCCGTTGCTGCGGGCGATCGACACCCACGACTCCCCGGATGGTGCGAGGTAGCGGATACGGGGATCGGGTGTCGGGCCCACCACCGCAGTGTGTCGGGTCAGCACCATCGAGCACCACCAGGGGGTGGTCCACCGCAGGAGTGGCCGCTCGCGTCGCCCTCCTCCGTCGCGGCGGCATCCCAACCCCCGTGCTTTGAAGCGACCAAGAGCCGTGCCGGGTTGGACCGTGGCCGCGAGGCGCTGGCGTCGCTCTGTGGCCGCCAGAACACCGGTGAGTCGGGTCGGCGGCTAAGCGTGCGTGCGGCCTGCCAGATCGCCGTTGATCTTGGTGAGAGGTGCGCGGACCTTTCGCGGACCGGGCGGAGTCTGCCCCGACGCTAGCGGGCGACCAGCCGGTCCCGTAACGCGACGCACCCCGCCCGTTTGTGCTGGTGGGGCGGGGTGGCGTGTCAGGTGCTTGGCGGAGAGGGTGGGATTTGAACCCACGGGGGACTTGACATCCCCACCTTCTTAGCAGGAAGGCACAATCGACCGTACTCTGTCACCTCTCCAGGGTGAACCGATTGTAGCGGGCCGCCGCCCGGCTCCGCCTCGCGTTCCGAGGCGCAGTCCCGGAGGCACACTGGGCACATGGTGACTCCGCAGCCCCCCACCTACGCCGACGTCGAAGCGGCGGCGGCGCGCCTCACCGGGGTGGTGACCACCACCCCGGCGCTCACCGTCCCGGCCGTCGACGCAGCCGCCGGGGCCGAGGTGTACCTCAAGGCCGAGATCCACCAGGTCACCGGCTCGTTCAAGTTCCGGGGCGCCTCCAACGCCGTCGCCCTCCTCACCGACGCCGAACGCCGGGCCGGTGTGGTCGCCTTCTCCTCCGGCAACCACGCCCAGGCCGTGGCCCAGGCCGCCGCCGAGGCCGGCTCCACCTCGGTCATCGTGATGCCGCACGACGCCCCTGCCCGCAAGCGGGCCGCCACCGAGGCCGCCGGCGCCCGCATCGTCGGCTACGACCGCTACACCGAGGACCGCCTGGCCATCGCCCGCCGCATCGCCGCCGACGAGGGCCGGGCCCTCATCCCGCCGTTCGACCATCCCCCCGTGATCGCCGGCCAGGGCACCGCCGCCGTCGAGCTCCACCGCCAGATCTCCCCCGACGGCCTCGACGCCCTGTTCGTCCCCGTCGGCGGGGGCGGCCTCCTGGCCGGCGTCTGCCTGGCCACCGAGGCCCTGGCCCCGGGCTGCGCCGTCTACGGCGTGGAACCCGAGGCTGGCGACGACCACCGCCGCTCCCGGGCCGCCGGCCACCGGGTCGACATCGGCGTGCCCGACACCATCGCCGACGGCCAGCAGGTCGCCACCCCGGGCGAGCTCACCTGGAGCATCACCAACCGCCTGGCCGCCGACTTCGTCACCGTCACCGACGCCCAGATCGTCGACGCCATGCGCCTGTTGTTCGACGCCGCCGGCCTGGTGGTGGAGCCGAGCGGGGCCTGCGCCCTGGCCGCCGTGCTCCGGCCCGACCTGCGGGACGAGTTGGGCCTGACCGGGCGCCGCATCGGCGTGATCCTCTCGGGCGGCAACGTCGACCCCGACCGCTTCGAGGCCCTCACCGGCCGGACCCTCCCGGCCGCCGCCGCCCCCTGAGCACTGCTCCGCCCCCGGCTACCGGTGCGCTCTGACTACCGCCGCAGGTAGGTGAGCACCGCCATCACCCGGCGGTGGTCGGTGTCGCTCGGCTCCAGGTTGAGCTTGGAGAAGATCGACGAGATGTGCTTCTCCACCGCCCCCTCGCCCACCACCAGGGCGGCGGCGATGGCGGCGTTCGAGCGGCCTTCGGCCATCAGTCCCAGCGTCTCGGTCTCCCTCGGCGTCAACCCGGCCAATGGATCCTTGCGGGCCCGCACGAGCAGCTGGCTCACCACCTCGGGGTCGATGGCGGTGCCGCCCCCGGCCACCCGCTCCACCGCCTCCACGAACGACCGCACGTCGGCCACCCGCTCCTTGAGCAGGTATCCGAGGCCGCTGGCGTCGGCCGCTATCAGCTCGGTGGCATAGCGCTCCTCCACGTACTGCGACAGCAGCACCACCGGGAACCCGGGGCGGGCGGCCCGGAGGTCGATGGCGGCCCGCACTCCCTCGTCGCGGTTGGTGGGCGGCATGCGAACGTCGGTCACCACCACGTCGGGCCCGTGCTCCTCCACCGTCGGCAGCAGCTCCGTGGCGTCGGGCAGCGCCGCCACCACCTCGTGGCCGAACTCGGTCAGCAGCCGGGTGAGCCCCTCCCGCAGCAGCACCGAATCCTCGGCGATCACGACCCGCATGGCAGCTCCGCTCGGATGACGGTCGGCCCCCCGGGCGGGGAGTCGACGGTGAGCGTACCCTCCACCGACCGGGCCCGATCCCGCATCCCGCCCAGCCCGCCGATCGGGGAGATCACGGCGCCGCCCCGGCCGTTGTCGGTGACGGTGAGGCGGAGCTGGTCCGCTTCGCGGTGGTCGGGCACCCGGCGGTCGGCCGGCAGGGTCGGGCCGGCCGACGGGACACGGCGCACGTCGACCCCGATGCGGGTGGCCCCCGAATGCTTGGCCGCGTTGGTGAGGGCCTCGGCCACGATGAAGTAGGCGGCGGCTTCCACGGCGGGCAGGGGCCGGGCCGGGACGTCCACCACCACCTCCACCGGGATGGGGGAGCGGGCCGCCAGGCCCGAGAGGGCGGCGTCGAGGCCCCGGTCGGCCAGCACACCGGGCTGCACGCCCCGCACCAGCTCCCGCAGCTCGGCGATGGCGGCCTTCGACGAGTCGTGGGCGGCGGTGACGAGGGGGAGGACCCGGTCGGCCGGTTCGCCCGCGGCCAGCCGCTCCTTGGCCACCCCGAGCTCCATCGCCAGGCTCACCAGCCGCTGCTGGGTGCCGTCGTGAAGGTCCCGCTCGAGGCGGGCCAGCTCGGTGGCGGCGCCCGACAGCGAGGCGTCTCGGCTCTCGGTCAGCACCTCCACCCTCTGCTCCAGCTCGGCCACCCGGTTGTTGCCGAGCAGGCCCGACACGAGGGCCCGGTCGACCGACGACAGGCCGTGGACGATGGCCGGGGTGACCAGGAGGAGGCCGACGCCGGCCACGCTGGCCAGGGCCGAGACGCCGAGGCGGGCTGCGGTGTTGACCGGCTCGCCGTTGATCTCGACGCCGGCGCCCGGGATGACGGCGGCCACCAGCACCGACGGGATCAGCGACAGCGCCACCGACCACAGCACCACGCACAGGACGAACGCGGCGACGCCCCAGGGGAGCATGATGAAGCTGTAGGCGATGGCCTTCCAGCCGGTGGCGTCGCCCAGCGTGCGGCGCAGGAGGGAGACGGTGCCGGTCAGGGTCGTGTTGTCGACGGCGGTACCGGCCCCGGTGGGCCCGCTCCGGCCGGTCGACGACCACGTCGCCGGAGCGTCGGTGAGGTGGCCGAGCAGGAGCTGGGCCCGGGCCCGCTCGACCCAGCCCACCGCCCGGAAGCCAACCACGGTGGCGGCCAGGAGCGGGATGCCCACCAGGGTGATCGACAGCCCGGCCGACACCGACAGCAGGGTGACGGCGATGGTGAACCAGGTGATCCCGGCGCACAGGTCCAACAGGAGGTGGAGCGACTCGAGGTAGGGGGCGGGGGTGAGCAGGCGGCGGGCCTGGGCGGCGACGGGGTTCATCGGCGGGCCGTCTTCCGGGCGGCGACGTCGGCCGCCAGCACCAGGGCCACGGCGACGCCGAGGACGCGCAGGGCCCGAAGCTCCACGGTGACCACGTCGACCATCAGCATCAGCAGGTCTATGAGGAGCGTGCTCATCGCTGGCTTGTCTCGGCGAAGGTGGACCGGGCGGGGGTGGCGACGGGGGCGGTTGCCGATGTTGCCGTCCCGACGTCGACGTTGGCCCCGGCCCCGATCGGGGCGCCGTAGGTGTGGCCTCGGCCGGGGAGGATGCGGGCGAGCCAGTGGGGGGCCCACCAGTTTCGGCTTCCGAGCAGCTCCATCGTGGCCGGAACCAGCACCAGGCGGACGATGGTGGCGTCGATCAGCACGGCGGCCGCCGTCCCGAAGCCGAACAGGCGCAGAGGCCGCAGGTCGGAGACCACGAAGCTGCCGAACACGCAGACCATGATGGCAGCCGCCGCCGTGATCACGCGGGCTGTGGCCGCCAGGCCGTCGGCCACCGAGCCCGAGGCGTCGCCGGTGCGGTCGAACCGCTCCTTCACCGCCGTGAGCAGGAACACCTCGTAGTCCATCGACAGGCCGAACACGATGGCGAACAGCAGCATCGGGGCCCACGGCTCGATCGGGCCGGGGGTGGCCAGGCCGAGCCAGCCCCACTGGAAGATGGCGACGAGGACGCCGTAGGCGGCGCCGATCGACGCCAGGTTCAGGATCACGGCCTTCAGCGGCACCAGCAGGGAGCGGAACTCGATCGTGAGGAGGAGGAAGCTGCCGGCGAGCACGGCGGCCATGAACCAGGGGAGGCGGGAGGCCATGAGGTCGGCGAAGTCGACGTCGAGGGCGGTGGTGCCGCCCACGTGGGCATCGAGGCCGCTGGCCGGGATCACGTCCTGGCGGAGCCGGTGGACGAGGTCGGTGGTGGCGGCGTCCTGGGGGCCGGTGGCGGGGATCAGGGTCAGGACGGTGGTGCCGTCGGAAGCGGTGGCCCGGTCGGCCACGGCGGCGACGCCGTCGAGGGTCGACGCTTCGCTGACGAGTGCGGCGACGGCGGCCTGGTCGTCGGTGGGCGGGATGGCGATCACCAGCGGGCCGTTGGCGCCGGGGCCGTAGTGCTCGGCGATCAGGTCGTAGGCGGAGCGGGTGGTGGTGCCGACGGGGTCGTTGCCGGCGTCCGACGAGGCCAGCCGTAGCACCGCCACCGGCGCCGCCAGCGTGGCCAGGATTGCCGCCCCGGCGGCTGCCGCCACCGCCGGGTGCCGCTGCACCGCCCGGCTCCACCGGTACCAGATGCCACTGGCCGCCTCGCCGGCGGCTGCGGTCGGGGGCATGGCCCGGCGCTGGCGGCCGCGACCGCGGTGGACGGAGAGCGAGTCGATGTGGCGCCCGACCAACGCGAGCAAGGCGGGGAGGAGGGTGACGGCGGCGGCCACCGCCACCACCACGGCGCTGGCGGCGGTGACGCCGGCGCCCTGCATGATGTCGAGCCCGATCAGCAGCATGCCGAGGAGGCTGACGACCACGGTGGCGCCGGCCAGGACGACGGCCCGGCCGGCGGTGCCCATGGCCTCCACCGCGGCGTCGTGGTGGGTGCGGCCGGCGCCCAGCTCCCGGCGGTAGCGGGTGACGATGAGGAGGGCGTAGTCGATGCCGACGCCGAGGCCGATCATGGCCGCCATCTGGGTGGCGAAGTCGGGGGTGGGGAGCAGGTTGGCCCACAGGCCGACGAGGCCGAGGGTGCCGGCCAGGCCGAGGAGGGCGGTGAGGAGGGGGACGCCCATGGCCACGACCGAGCCGAAGGCGATGAGGAGGATGATGGCGGCGGCGGCGATGCCGTAGAGCTCGGAGGCAGGCAGTGAGCCCTCGCTGAACCACCAGCCGGCGAGCTCGGTCTGCGGGCCGCCGGCGGCGATGGTGGCGCGGGCCTGGCGGATGGCGTCGAGGGCGGCGTCGGTCGGTTCGTCGTCGGGTCCGCTGGTGGCCATGTCGACCGAGAGCATGGTGGTGGTGCCGTCGGGCGAGTCGGTGCCGGTGGTGACGGCGACGATGCCGTCCTGGTGGCGGAGGGTCTCGGCTGCGGCCTGGAGGGCCGGGGAGTGGGGGGCGATACCGGCCGGGTCGTGGACCACGATCTGGGCCGTGGCGTCGCCGCTGGAGCCGAAGCCGTCTTCGAGCAGGGCGTAGGCCTGGCCGGCGTCGGACTTGTCGATGGAGCCGTCGGAGATGGGGCCGGCGAAGGCGGCGCCGGCGGCGAACGTACCGAAGGCGATGGCCAGCCAGGCGACGAGGGCCAGGAAGCGGTGGCGGAACGACCAGGAAGCCAGAGATCGCAACATGGGTCTGACTGTGAACGGTGCGGCGCCGGCGCCCCATCCCGCCCGCCCACGACCCGGAGGTGGGGCTAACCCCCGGTCTGGGGTGTGGTCGATGCGAGGTCGCCAGGGTCGCTCACCTACGGTGGAGGGTATGAGTGACGTCCAGGTCGAGATCGCCGAGAACCCCGAGGCGGGTCGGTGGGAGCTGCGGCACGACGGCGAGCTGGTGGGGGTGGTCGACTACTACCCGGCGGCGGAGGACGGGGTGGTGGTGATCCCCCATGTGGAGGTGCTCCCGAGGTTGCGGGGCCGGGGCCACTCCGAGCCGTTCCTCGACCACGTGCTGCACCAGATGGACGGCCAGGGGCTGAAGGTCATCCCGACCTGCGGTTACGCTGCCGGCCACTTCCGGGCCCACCCCGAGTTGCAGCACCTGTTGGCCCACCGCTGAGCCGCTACCCTGGCCAACGGAGAGATGGCAGAGTGGACGATTGCGCCGGTCTTGAAAACCGTTGAACCCGCAAGGGTTCCGGGGGTTCGAATCCCCCTCTCTCCGCTCGTTTGAGCTGGTGGCGGCATTGCGGGCGCACCGCAGCACATTCGGCAACGATCCTCCCGGCAACGCCTGGGCACTACCTGGGCACCAGCGTCTCAGGCTCTATCTCTTCCGTGGTGCTTTCGGCGGTACCGACCGCCACAAGGCATAGGCGCCCGAGCAGGTGAGCGGCAGCAAGGCGGCGGCGAGCACCACGAGCACGCCTCCCCTTGTCCACACCAGATAGGTGGTGACCAGCAGTACGGCCGCGCAGAACAGGAGGCCTGCGTAGCTTCCTACTTGAGCCGACTGCGCTTCGGTGCGCCGTTGTTCCCACTGCGACCGTCGGCCGTGCATGGCGTAGGTGCTGATGTCTGCGTCCAGCAACGTCGACTCGATCTCTTCGATCCTCGACTGCAGATCTCTGGCATCGACAGGGTCACGACCGAACGGGTCGTGGTCGTACTCCAGAGCCTCTATCCGCTGCTCGATCTCGTCCAAGCGATCATGTACATCTGTCATGGCATCCCCCTCACTAAGAGGGGAGCAGGAGGGTGGAGGCCCATCCTTCACCCTCGCCGCTCCCTTCTACCTCAGCCCACGGCACTCCTGGCACAGAGGCTTGCCCCCCGTGCCGGGCCGGCGGTTACCGGCCTCGATGTTGTTGCCAGTCGTGCAACTGGTGTTGTTGTGGTGAACGCCGGAGTAGATCGAGTGCCAAGCGGCTGTGACAGCCATTGGGACTCCTTTCCGCCAGGGAGGTTTGCCCTGGCCTTGGGAGGCGCCTGGTCTGCAGCGATCCGCCACCCTGAGCTAGGGTCTCGGTTGCACACACAGCAGGCAGACGCCTCAGTGGGGAGCCCCGTACTTCTGTACGGGGCTTCTTGCATTGCAGCGACACCTTACGCGGGAGTCGGTGCCAACTGGTGGATCCTCTTTGGCAGCACGGGTCAAGCATCTCAGCGCTAAACGCTCGATCACCGCTACTTGTGATCACTTCGCGCGGTCAGTGTTCGCGCTCTGCGCGCGACTTGATATCACAGCGTGGTAATTACTATGCTGTAGTTATGGCCCGTGATCAGCGCTCAGCGACAGCAATCCGCTTCCCTGCAGAGACTCACAGCCGACTCAAAGCTGCCGCAGAGCAGCATGGACTCCCTGTGAACTTCCTGGTCGTCAAGGCTGTCGAGGAGCTTCTCGACAACCTGGTGAGCCCGGACGAGCTTCGGCTCACCCGAACTCGGTAACCGTCGTTAGTCGCCGCTGGCGCCGGAGTTCGATCTCGATCGCCTCGTTCGACCTCGCCTCATCGTCCTCGAAGACCCCGGCGTAGACACGGAGCAGTACGTCTATCGAATGCCCAAGCCGTCGGGCAACTTCCGCGAGTGGCACCCCGGCACGCAACATCACCGTCGCCGCCGTGTGCCGGAGATCGTAGGGCACGGCGCCCGCAGCGACGTGGCGCTCAGGCCACACCGTCGGTTTCACCCGGTTCCAGACCTTCCCGTAGTTCTCTGGTGTAACCGATCGGCCAGCGCCGTTGGTGAACACCAGGTCGGCCGACGGCCAACCACTCAGGTGCTGTCGGAGCAGGCCCACGAGCGGCGGCGCTAAGGGCACCGACCGAACAGCACTATCGGCTCGATGCTTCAGCGCCTTCGTCTGCCGAGTCCCACCATCGTCTGTGTACCTCGTACCCGGTGCTGGCGTCGCAGCTCGGAGCCGGGCCATCCCCCAGCCCGACTCCGGCAGTTCAAGATCGTTGACCCGCAGCGCAGCAGCCTCGGAAGGTCGCAGCCCGGCATAGGCCAGCGTCGCGAAGAACGCCGCATACCTTGCGCCGTCACTGCGAAGCGAGGCGATGGCGGCCACCAGGTCGTCGATGTCAGCCATGGTCGGCAGCACGCTTACGTCAATCTGCGACGAACTGCGTGGGGCGCTCCACTCAACTCTCTCCATCGGATTTGAGCCGAGCAGCCGACGCCGCACCGCCGCTCGCAGCACGGTGTTAATCAGATCGCGACGACGCTTGACCACACTGGCAACATTGGATCGACCGTCCGCTCTCGTCGTGGCCGCCGTCAGGGCTCGCTCCAACGCCACCGGCTCAATCGCCTCCAGTGGAAGCGACCACCGATCGAGCCAGGCCGACTGCGGAGAGGGCATGCGCTCGGTCCCGACGTTGTACCCCACCTCCCGAAGCCACTGAGGCAGCCCCGGCGGTGGAGCTGGAGCCCGAGGCACCAGCAAGTGCGGCGTGAACGCCACCAGCGTTTCGACTCCGCTTCGACGGGAGCTCCCAGCCCACCGAGGCCACTTCAACGCCAGCCATTCGCACGACCACGACCACCAGGTCGTCGTATCCGTCTGCCACGACACCGGGAGACCGGCGGCGTAGTCGAACCGCACCCCCTCGGCCACGGCCGCCAGCAACTGCGAGCGGAAGCGGTCGGCCTCGGCCTTCGTCTTCAACCGCCGCTTGCAGTCCCTGCCGTCGACCCGCCAGCGAACCACGTACCGCCGTTGTTCCTTCGGCGTCCCGCTCGCCGGCAGGCCGAGCCCGAAGACCTGGACCCGTTGCGGAGTCACGCCGCCGGGCTCCTGTCGACCCGACCGGCCTCAAGGAACGCATCTAGGTCGGTGGCATCGAAACGCAGATGCCGGCCCACCTTGTAGTACGTCACCCGCCGCTCAGCGACCAAGCGACGAATGAACCGCTCATCAACGCCGAGCCAGTCAGCCGCCCCGCTCACGTCAAGCATCGTCCTCCGACTCCCCAATACTCTCACCTCCCTCCAGTCGCTACGGCAGTGGCCGTCGTTGGCCTGGTGGCCATGGTGTCTCCCCTTCGGTGATTGCTCTTGCGATTGCGATTGCCAGTCCGGGGCCGTCGTTGGTGAGCAGGGTGAACCCGCTTTCGAGGCCGACGAGGGAGCGGAGCTGCCACCGCCGGTTCACTGGCCGTGATCGTTGGCCGTGGGCGCCCCGAGTACGCACGGTCCGTTTGTGGGAGGCGATGTAGCTGCGCAGGAAACGCTGCACTTCGATCATCTGGTCCCGGGACACCCGGACCTCGGCCCGTACGAACGTGACGCCCCGGTAGCCCCAGTGGCGGCCGGCGGAGCCGTTGGCGTTGCTCCAGCCTTCCGGGGGGTGGTGCTGGTATTCCTTGCCGCCCTTGCCGGTGGAGTAGGCGGAGAAGTAGGCGGCCAGGCGGTTCGGGTCCGACGAGCGTAGGCCCTCGGCCCAGTCGACCCCGGTGCCGGCCTGGCGGTGGCGTTCATCGCCTGACCCGACGATCTCGTACCAGTTCCGAGAGAGCCAGTGCTCCAACGACTCGCCGTTGATCCGGGTGGGGAACACCCCACCGAGATGAAAGTGCGGTGCGCCCCGCAACTGCCACTCTCGAACCCAGAAGAACGGCGGCGGATACCCCAACGCCCGCTCCAAGCGGCGCTCCAGGGCGTGACGGTGGGCGGTCACCGTGTCCGGGTCCGGGGCCACCACCTCCCACTCCCCCGGGTATGTGAGGGTGAGCATCCCGATCCGCACGCCCTCGCGCTGCAGGGGGGTGCACCAGTCGACCTCAGCGACCTTCTGGCGGAGCCGTTGGCGTGCTTTGCGGGAGAACGCCCGCACCACGTTCCACGCCTCCCCGGTCCCGTCGTCGTCGAGGATCTCGGCATCGTCGCCCAAGCCGTCGATCTCATCGAGCAGGCGGTCGAACTCCAACTGCAGCTGCTCCGCCTCCGCAGCGGCGGCGATCTCGGCTTCGATGCGGGTGAGTGCCTTTTCGGCGTGGGAGATCTGGCCGCATTCAATGGCCACCTTGCCCCCGGCGATCACCAGGCGGCGCAGGAGCTTCGCTCTGCCGGCTCGCATCTCATCGCCGGTGATGAGCTTCACCAGCTCCCCGGTCTCGGTGTCGACCGCACGGCCGGTTCCGTCGTTCAACAGGCGCATCGAGCCCGTGACACCGGGGCGGAGTTTCACGATCTCGCCGGTTTCGGTGTCGATCGCTCGGCCGGTGCCGTCGTCGAGCAGCCGCAGTCCTTCGGTCAGCTCGGGGCCTTCGTGCCGGTCGTGGGTGTCGAGGCGGGGGAACCAGGATGCGGCGATGTCACATGCCTCGGCCGGTCGGAACCCGATGACCTCGCCGGCCAGTTCTGGCCAATTCGGCACCGGGCCCGGAAGTTCGGTCCGCAGTTCGGTGACCGCCATGTTGTGGCCCAATAACAAGCCCGGGCCGGCCGGACCCCCGGCCGGCGATCGGGGAGCCTGGACGTTCATTGGGTTGGGGGTTGTGTTAACACCCACCGCAGCAGGGGGCCGGCCAGTCGGGCCCTCCGGGCCCTCCGGCCGGCCCCAATGCGAGCCGTTCCGGCCATGTAGCCACGCCATCGTCGTGCCACTCATCGACGCACCACCAGACCCACCAGGGCAGCGACGTCGAGCACCTGGACCACGCCCACCACCACGAGCGGATCGAGCCCAGGGGCTGCCAGGGTGACGGCGGCGCTCACCACGAGGGACGGAACGAGGGTCGTCCACCAACCGCCGATCAAGAGCAGCCACGCCGGTCGGGACGCCGGGATCGGGTGGACGGTGTAGGTGTAGAGCCCACGGTGTTCGGGGGCGACGACAGGGTGAACGGCGGGTGTGTGCCTCACCTCCGCCGGAGCGTCAAGGGCACGCCACAAACTCGGCCTCCCGCTGTTCTCGATTCGATCGACAGTCATGGCCGGGTGTGGCTCCCGTGGGGTGCCGGCCGACTTTCTGGCTCTCCGGCCCTTGACCCACCGGCTCCGGCGAGAGGTTGAGCAGACAGGCCGAAGAAGGAGCTTCTTCGGCTGCACGGAGTAAGCCCGACGGGGGAGATCGTGAGCACGGTCGACGGGGCCGGCAGCGTTGTGGTGTGCACCACAACCCGGGGCGCAACGACGGCCGGGGCCGGGTGCTGGTGGCGGCGGGTCCAGCGGTCGACCGCTCGGAGGAACAGCCGGCACCAGAGGACGGCGGCGGCGGCGATGGGTGCGAAGACGATGACGACGCACGAGGTCATGGGCGGGCCCCCGAGCGCTGGTCGATGTCGACGACGTGGAGGCACCAGGCGGCCAGCTCCAGGTCGGGGGCGGTGGCCGATAGGTGGCCGATGGTCGCTCGGATGCGGGCCAGGGTCGCCCACCACGATGGGTCGGTGGCCCGGGCCGAGGCGGTCACGGCCTGGGGGTGGACGTCACGGGACAGGGCCCACAGCAGCCAGTACACGCAGCGCTCCAACTCCCACACCTCCCACGCCGCCCAGGCCGGAGCCGTGGCCGTGGGCTGAACCGGGGCCGGCGGGGGCGGCTGGTGGCGGGCCCCGTGCCGGCGGTACAAGGCACGCACAGCCCGAAGCAAGAGACGGAGCACCCACACCACGAGGGAGCAGAACAGCGAGACGATCGAGGCCATCCAGGCCCACAGCAGGATCACGGCCGACCCCCATTCGTCCCGGGCGCCGTCGGGTCGGTGACGGCCCGCTCGACGTAAGTGTGCAGCCCGATCACCCGCTCGACACCACGGTGCACGATCCCATCCAGCTCGACAGGACCG
>Ga0268299_1003228_pt1 | contig 15757 bp, 15 predicted proteins | sample NOBtaG_FD_193484 | JGI IMG/M metagenome (GOLD analysis project Ga0268299, IMG submission 193484) | Activated sludge microbial communities from bioreactor in Nijmegen, Gelderland, Netherland - NOB reactor | ecosystem: Engineered > Bioreactor > Aerobic > Activated sludge | place: Netherlands...
CCTGGTGCCGCTGTCGACCGAGGAGGAGGGCGTGGCCCTGGCCGCCGGGGCGTGGCTGGGCGGGCAGCGCAGCGCCGTGCTCATGCAGTCGAGCGGGGTGGGCAACTGCGTGAACATGCTGTCGCTGTGGCGCAGCTGCGGGGTGGCCGGGCTGCTCATCGTCACCATGCGGGGCCAGTTTGGCGAGGCCAACCCGTGGCAGTTGCCGATGGGCCAGATCACGCCCGAGGTGCTGCGGCTGTGCGGGCTGGTGACCTTCGAGGTCGACGACGCGGCACGGATCGTCGAGACGGCGGAGGCGGCGGCCACCATGGTGTTCACCGGCGGCAAGGCCTTCGCTCCGGCCGCCGATGCCACCGCCGACACTGACCCCGACACTGACCCCGACACTGACGCCGGCACTGACGCGGTCGGCCGATGACGGCCGGCCCCGGACTCGACCGGCGGGCCGTGGTGGCCCGGCTCCTGGCCGACCGCGACGACGACCTGCTGGTGGTCACCGGCCTCGGCTCCACCGCCTGGGACGCCACGGCCGCCGGCGACCACCCCGCCACCTTCCCCTTGTGGGGGGCCATGGGCGGGGCGGCCACGATCGGCCTCGGCCTGGCCCTGGCCCAGCCCGAGCGCCGGGTGCTGGTGATCACCGGCGACGGCGAGGCTCTGATGGGCCTGGGCTCGCTGTCCACCATCGGGCGGATGCAGCCCGAGAACCTGGCCCTGGTCGTGATCGACAACGGCCACTACGGCGAGACCGGCATGCAGCCCACCCACACCAACCGGGCCGACGGCGGCCGCACCGACCTGGCCGCCGTGGCCGCCGCCTGCGGCTGGCTGGTGGCCGTCACCGTCACGGCCGAGGCCCAGCTGCCCGACGCCGTCGACGCCGCCCGCCGCCAGCCCGGCCCGGTGTTCGTCACCGTGGCCGTGTCGGCCGCCCCGGTGCCGCTCGTGCTCCCACCCCGAGACGGCCACCACCTCGCCGCCCGCTTTCGCCTCCACCTCGGCGTCGCCCCCGTCTGAACCCGTCGGCCGGTTCCCCCCGGCCCCCGGGCCCCGTTCTGCGCGACGGATTTCGCGCCCCGCCACACAACTGCGTCGCGTTCTGGTCGGAATCCGTCGACAACGTGACGCAGAACGGCGGCGGGGCGCGAAATCCGTGGCACGGTTGGGCTGGTAGGAGCGTGCCCGGGCGGTGGCGGCGTTCGCCGGGGAGGGCAGGACGTGCCAACATGCGGGCCATGGCCACCGATTCCAGCCCGTCCGCCGCTGCCGCCGTCGACCCGCTCGCCTCGTTCCGCCTCGACGGCAAGGTGGCCATCCTCACCGGCGCCAGCTCCGGCCTCGGCCATCGCTTCGCCCAGGCCCTGAGCGGCGCCGGGGCGTCGGTGGTGATGGCGGCCCGCCGGGTCGATCGGCTGAACGAGCTGGCGGCCGAGCTGCCCCGGGCCCTGGCCGTCGAGTGCGACCTGGCCGCCCCCGGCGCCCCCGCCGCCCTGGTGGCGGCGACGCTGGAGGAGTTCGGGCAGATCGACGTGGTGATCAACAACGCCGGCATCACCCGGGTGCTGGCCGCCATCGACGACGACCTCGACGAGTTCCGCCGGGAGCTGGAGATCGACCTGATCGCCCCCTACGAGCTGGCCCGGCTCAGCGCCCGCTGGATGATCGAGAACCAGCGGCCGGGGTCGGTCATCAACATCGGCTCGGTGCTCGGCGCCGGGGGCGGCGGCCGGCTCAAGATCCCCGGCTACTCGGCGGCCAAGGGCGGCCTCCACAACCTCACCCGGGAGCTGGCCTCCCAGTGGGCCCGCAAGGGGGTCCGCTGCAACGCCATCGCCCCCGGCTGGTTCGAGACCGAGATGAACTCCAACATGTTCGCCACCTCGGGCGGCATGGCCTACATCGTCGACGGCACGCCGATGGGCCGCCCCGGCAACGAGGGCGAGCTCGACGGCGCCCTGATCTTCCTGGCCAGCGACGCCTCCACCTTCGTCACCGGCCAGATCCTGTTCGTGGACGGCGGCTGGACCGCCATCTGATCAACCGGCCGCTCACCGGCCACCCCGGGGGGGGAACCACATGACCGACTACCGCCACCTCGAGGTGAGCACCGACAGCGGCTGCTGCCGGATCACGCTCAGCCGGCCCGACCGGCTCAACGCCCTCAACATCCGCATCGGGATCGAGCTGCTCGACGTCATCGACACCGTGGAGCGTGACCGGTCGGTGCGGGCGGTGGTGCTCACCGGGGCCGGCCGGGCCTTCTGCGCCGGCGACGACCTGCGGGACATGGCCGACGCCGACACCCCGCTGCGCCCCCTGGCCGACCCGATCGAGCAGTACACCCGGGGCGAGGGCCGCTGGCCCCTGATCGTCCACCGGCTGCGGGCCATGCCCAAGCCGGTGATCGCCCGCATCAACGGCCACGCCCACGGGGCCGGGTTCAACCTCGCCCTGGCCTGCGACTTCCGGGTGATGGCGGAGTCGGCCACCCTGGCCATCCCCTTCGTGCGCCGCGGCCTGGCCACCGGCACCAGCCTGCTCCAGCAGTACGTGGGGATCGGCAAGGCCCTGGAGTGGGCCATGCGGGGGGCGACGCTCAGCGCAGCCGAGGCCGAGCGGTGGGGGCTGGTCACCGCCGTCGCCCCCGACGCCGAGCTCGACACGGTGACCGACGCCCTCGTGGCCGAGCTGGCCACCGGCCCCACCAAGGTCCTGGGCATCACCAAGGCGGCCGTGTACCAGAGCTGGGAGGCCGGGGTCGACGAGGCCTACCGCCAACAGGGCCTGGCCCTCCACCTGGCCCGGGCCACCGCCGACTTCGACGAGGGCCGCCAAGCCTTCATCGACAAGCGCCCACCGAACTTCACCGGCCGCTAGGGAGACACCATGGCTGACGACGAGCTCACCGCCGACGAGGCGGCCGAACGGGCCCAGATCCAGCGCCGGGTGCTCCGGGTGCTGATGCTGGGCCAGGTGGTGGGGGCCGGGGCGCTGGCCTCGGCCATCGTGGTGGGCGCCTTCGTGGTGCAGGACATCCTCGGCCAGAACACGCCGTGGGCCGGGATCGCCACCGCCACCACGACCACCGGCACCGCCATCATGTCGCAGTTCATGGCCCGACGCATGCGGCGCCTGGGCCGGCGCCCGGGCCTGCAGATGGGCTACATGCTGGCCGTGGTGGGCGGGTTGGTGGCGGCCTACGGCGCCCAGCACGACCAGCTGGCGGTGTTCCTGGTGGGCCTGTTCGTGTTCGGCAACGGCCAGGCCGCCAACCTCCAGGCCCGCTACGCCGCCACCGACCTGGCCCTGCCGGAGGAACGCAGCCAGGCCATGAGCCGCATCGTGTTCGCTTCCACCTTCGGCGCCGTGTTCGGGCCGCTGCTGGTGGGCCCGGCCGAGTGGACCAGCGAGAACGTGCTGGGGCTGCACCGCTACACCGGCCCGTGGCTGATCAGCTCGGCGCTGTTCGCCGCCGCCTCCATCAACATCGCCCTCCAGCTCCGCCCCGATCCCCTGGTGGTGGCGGGCGGGATCGATCCCGACGCCAAGGCCGAGCGGCCCAAGCTGGCCACGGCGCTGCGCGTCATCAGCGCCCAACCCCGGTCACGCCTGGCCCTGGCGGCCATGATGATCTCCCAGGGGGCGATGGTGGGGGTGATGGCCATGACCCCGGTGCACCTAAAGCTCCACGGGCACGAGGGGGTCAGCCAGTACGTGGTGTCGCTCCACATCGCCGGCATGTACGCCTTCAGCCCGCTGGTCGGCCGCATCGCCGACCGCCGGGGCCGGCTGTACACGATCCAGATCGGGGCCGCCGCCATCATCGGATCGTGCGCCCTGGCCGCCCTGTCGGGCGACGTGGAGCAGCTGCTGTTCCCGTCGCTGTGGGGCCTCGGCCTGGGCTGGAACTTCGGCCTGATCGGCGGCTCCAGCCTGCTGAGCGAGACCGTGCCGGCCGAGCACCGGGTGGCGGTGCAGGGCTCGGCCGACCTGATGATGAGCCTGTGCGGGGGCCTGGCCGGGTTCAGCTCCGGGTTCATCCGCCGGGCCGTCGGCTTCCACATGCTGGCCACCCTGGCCATGGTGGCCGCCGGGGCGCTGCTGGTGGCGGCGTTCACCGCCCAGCGCCGTGAGCACCTCGCCGTGGCCGAGCCGACCCCGGCCACCTGACCGGCGCACACCTGGGATCTCCTCATGGAGCGTCTCACCCGTGAGACGCTCCGTGCGGAGAATCAGCTGTTCACGAGGATCCAGGTGGCGCAGCCGAGTATGAAGACGTCGCCATCGGGGCTGAACAGGCCGATGTCGGCCCAGATCTTACGGCCATCCCGGCGGCGGGGGCTGGTGACGATCCGAAACGACTCCCCGCCCGGCAGCTCGGCCGGGGGGCGGCGGCGGATCTCAGCGTCGTACGTGCCGAGCAGGGTGAGCGCGAGCTCGTCGGCGGTGAGCACGCCGAGCTGGCGGAACGGGATCGACGACGAGCAGTCGAGCGCCGCCACCGCCGGCAGGGTGCCGAGCCCGTCGCCGTCGAGCCATCGGACCTCGGGCCGCCACTCGCTCCAGGCCCGCCGGTCGTCGATGGCCCGGGGGCGCAGGTGCAGGCCGTCGACGTTGGCCGGCCCGCAGCCGAAGCACTCGCCGAACTCCTCGGTCAGGTGGTCGACCTGGCGCTCGAAGCACGCCCGCTCGGCCTCGGTGAGCCGGGTGTGGGCAGCGAGGTCGGCCACGATGTCCTCCGGCACCACCGGGTCGAGCCCGGCCTCGATCCCCTCGGCCGTGGCGGCCCAGCCCGACAGCACGGTGGCACCGTCGGGCGCCGTCACCTCGAACCGGAGGCGCTGGCCCCCCTCGGCCGGGATCACCTGGTAGGGCAGGTCGGTGGCCAGCGGGGGCGGCAGGTGGAGGCGCACGTTGAACCGGGCGGTGGGCCCGGCCAGGTGGGCGTCGGCCAGGCACACGATCAACCCGGCCACCGCTCCGCCGTGGACCGACTCGGGCGGCCCCCGGAACCCACGGGGAACGTTGAGCACGCCCCGCTCGTGATCGATCACCCGGTTGGGCCCGGGGGTGCAGCTGGCACAGGCGTGGGTGGCGGAGGCGGTGGGGGTCGTCGGGGGCACAGCGGTCTCCGGAGAGGGGTCGGATGGGGGACGAAGCGAACGGGGGGCGGGTTACTGGAAGCCGGCGGCCCGGGCGCCGTAGGTGGCCCACTGGCCGTTGTCGGCCGTGGTGCCGCCGTCGACCGGGATGGCCACCCCGGTGACGTGCGACGAGGCGGGCGAGGCGAGAAAGGCGATGACCTCGCCGATCTCCCACGGTTGGGCGAACCGGCCGAGCGGCACCCGGGCCGCCATGGCCTGCCCCTGGGCGTGGCCCTGCACGCCGGCCGTCATGGCCGAGTGGGTGGCGCCGGGGCACACCGCGTTGACCCGGATGTCGCGGTGGGCCACGTCGAGCGCCACCGACCGTGCCAGGTTGACCACCGCCGCCTTGGCCGCGTTGTAGGCCCACAGGCCGGAGTCTCCGCCCAGGCCGGAGATCGAGCCGGTGATCACGATCGACGAGCCGGCCTCCATCACCTTGAGGGCCGCTTTGAGGCCCAGCACCACGGCCCGGACGTTGACGTCCATGACCCGGTCGTAGTCGTCGATCGGGCCCCGGGTGATGTCGCCCGTCACCACGATCCCGGCGTTGAGGGCCACGGCGTCGAGCCGGCCGAAGGCCTTCACCGCAGCGTCGACCATCTCGGCGTTGGTCGACTCGTCGGTGACGCTGCCGCTGACCCGCACCACACCGGCCAGCTCCGGTGCCTCGTCGAGCCAGGCCAGCGACTCGGGCGTGAGGTCGACGGCGACGACCTTGGCCCCCTGACCGGCCAGCACCTGCACCGTGGCCCGGCCGATGCCGGACCCGGCCCCGGTGACCACGATCGAGCGCCCGGCGTTGGTGGTGGCGCGGGCCGGGACCCGCCAGTCGGCCGCGTCGCTCACGCCGCCGGGCCCGGCTTGGCGGCGATGAAGTAGTTGTTGGCCCGGTCGTCGGCGATGCCGTCGACCCGGATGTCGACGAAGCCGGCGTCGGTCAGCTTCTCGATGGCCAGCTGCTCGCCCCAGGCCGTGCCCAGTCCGTCGCCATCGTAGGCCAGCGACACCGTCATGCAGTGCATGGTGGAGATCGTGTACATCATCGGCGCCATCGGCAGGTCGAGGTTCTCGTGCAGGTGGCTCGACGCCTTGGGCTCCACGCACAGGTAGGTGCCGCCGGGCCGCAGGGCGTTGAAGATCGCCTTGAGCACGGTGTCGGGCTTGGCCTGGTCGTGGATGGCGTCGAACGTGGTGATGAGGTCGAACTCCTCCCGATGGGCGATCTTGGCCGCGTCGGCCGCCTCGAAGGTGATGTTGGTGGAGCCACGCTCGGCCGCCATGGCCCGGCCCCGCTCCAGGGCGTGCTCGGCGATGTCGAACCCGGTGAAGCGGCTCTGGGGGAACTCGGCGGCCAGCAGGTTGAGGGCCCGGCCGCTGCCGCAGCCCACATCGGCCACGTCGATCCCGGCCGCCAGCCGCTCGTACCCGCCGGGGACGAGGGGCACGACCTGGCTGATCAGAGCCTTGTCCAGTCGCTGCCCGCTCGACTCGGCCACCAGGGTCTGGAAGGCGGGGTACCGGTCGTAGGGGACGCCACCGCCCTCCTTGAAGGCGGTTACGACCTCGTCCTCCACCTGGCCCAGCAGGGCCACGTACTGGCAGTAGGTGGTGAGGTTGAGCGGCCCGGAGGCCCGGGTGAGGAGCCCGGCGTGCTCCGGCGGCAGATGGAACGTGCCGGCCTCGGCGTCGAAGTCGACCACCCCGCCAGCGGCCACCGCGGCCAGCCATTCCCGCACGTAGCGCTCGTTGAGCCCGGCCGCCTCGGCGATCTCGTGCGAGGTGGCCGGCTCCATCGTCGACATCGTGTCGAACAGGCCGGTCTTGTGCCCGATCGAGCACATGAGCGACAGGGCGCCCCCGTTCATGATCCCGGTCATCCGGTTCAGGAACTCGGCCCGCCGCTGCTTGTCCATCGTCGCCATCGCTCTCGGCTCTCCTAGCTCCAGCCCATGGCCCGGGAGGCCAGGAGGGTGTCGGCGTACTCTTCCATGCGGGCGATCTGCCCGTCGCGGCAGGTGTAGACCCAGCAGTACTCGTTGTCGTAGGCGTTGCCGTTCTTGGCCGTGGCGATCAGCCGCTGCTGGACCACGGCGGTGTCGCCATCGGCCAGCATGCGCCGCACATCGAGGGTGAACGGCTGCTTGAGGTCGAACATGGCCCGCACCAGATCACCGGCGAACAGCTTGGCCACGGCGTCGCGGCCCTGCACCCGCTCCAGCGGGGCCGTGGGCGGCGGGTTGAACTCGCAGTCCTCGGTGAGGAGCTCGGCGATCAGCTCGGCCTTCCCCTTCGGCAGCACCTCGTAGTAACGCTGGATCAGTGACCGGGTCGCTTCGGTGTCCATTGTCTTGCCCCCCTCGGGATCAATTGCGGTAGCGGACGAGGGCCTGCTTGTAGGCCCCCACGTGGAGATCGGTGAGCCACTGGGGCTCGGCCGCCGGCTCCAGGCGTTCCAGCAGCTCGGTGTCGGCCACGGCCCGGAAGGCGGCCCGCAGCTCCCACTTCGCCAGGTTGGACCCGAGGCAGAAGTGCTGGCCATGGCCGAAGCCGAGGTGCTCGTTGGGGTTGCGGGTGATGTCGATCTCGTACGGGCGATCGAACACCCGGGGATCGCGGTTGGCGGCCCCGTACCAGATGCCCACGTGCTGGCCGGCCCGGATCGTCTGGCCGTGGAGCTCCACGTCGACCGCGGCGGTGCGGGCGAACTGGATCACCGGGGTGGTCCAGCGCACCATCTCCTCCACCGCGCTCTCGTTGAGGGCGTCGGGGTTCTGGCGCAGGAGCGCAACCTGGTCGGGCCGCTCGATCAGGGCCAGGATGCCCCGGCTGAGGGCGTTGCGGGTGGTCTCGTTGCCCGCCGCGATCAACACGTTGAGGTAGCCGTGGAGCTGCTGGTCGGTGAGCGGCCGGCCGTCGATCTCGGCCTGCACCAGCAGGGTGGTGAGGTCGTCGCCGGGGTTGCGCCGCTTCTCCTCGATGAGCTGGCACCGGTACTCGTGGAACTCGGCGTGCATCCGGCGCCGCATCGTGCGGTGGTCTTCACCGGGGTTGGCGAACCGGTCCGACTCCAGGTCGAAGATGGCGTCGGTCCAGCGGTGGATGTCGGCCCAGCTGTCTGCGCTCAGGCCCATCATGGTGGCGATCGTGACCAGGGGCAGTGCGACGGCGTAGTCGTGGACGAGGTCGACGGTCTCGCCCGCCTCCAGCCGCTCCACGAAGGCCCGGGTGAACCGCTCGGCGTTGGCCTTCAGCTCGCCCGCCATGTCCCGGCAGCGGGCCGGGGTGAAGTGGCGGGCGGTCAGCATCCGCATGGCCGTGTGGTGGGGGGCGTCGAGGAAGATGAAGTCTTCCGGCTCGGCCGGGTCCCAGCCCCGGGCCTCGATCCGCTTGCGCCGGGCCTCGGCCCAGCGCCGGTCCCAGTCGGCCGGGCGCAGGCGGAGCCGGCCCCCGCCGTTGAGGAAGCGGCTGGCGTCGGCCCCGATGGCCTTCACGTCGGCGTGGCGGGTGACGGCCCAGAACGGGGCGATCCCGTCGCGCTCGTACCAGTAGCAGGGGGCGGTCTCGCGCAGGAGATCCCACTCGGCCCACGGGTAGCCCTCGCGCTCGTACTTCTCGATCGAGTGGATGTCGATCGAGTCGAGGCTCAGCTGGGGGGAGGCTGGGTCGGCGAAGGTGGTCATGGCTTCCTCATGTTGGGGCTTCCAGCCTGCCAGCTTGTCAGACCGGCCCCGGAGCGGGCCAGATCACCCGGCCCGGGGATCGACCAGGATCTTCACGGCGTCGGTGCGGCGGTTGGCCAGATCGTCGATGGTGGAGCCGAGGTCGTCGAGCGTGATCGTGCCGTCGACCAGGGCCTCCAGGTTGATCCGACCGCTGACGGCCAGGTCGCCGATGATGGCCATCTCGTCGAGGGTGAACACCATCGAGGTCTGGACCGTGACCTCCTTGGCCAGCCACCGCATGGGCACCATCGTGGCCTCGCCCCCGGCCACCCCGATCATCATCACCGAGCCGCCCCGGCGGACCATGTCGACCGACTGCTGCAGGGTCTGGGGCACGCCGGCGCAGTCGAAGGCGATGTCGGCCCGCAGCCCGCCGGTCACCGACTCCAGATGGGCCCGCAGCTCGTCGCCGGGCGCGACGGCGGCGTCGGCCCCCAGGGCCAGGGCCCGCTCCCGGCGCCCGGCATCGGGCTCGACAGCCACCACGTGACCGGCGCCGGCGATGCGGGCGCACTGAAGGGTCAGCAGGCCGATCGGGCCACAGCCGACCACCGCGGCCACGTCGCCCACCCGCAGGTGGCTGCGCCGCACCCCGTGCAGGGCAACCGAGGCCGGCTCCACCACAGCGCCGGCGTCGTCGCCCAGGTTGGCCGGCAGCTTGCACAGCCGATTGGCGGCCAGCGACATGGCCCGGGCGAACCCGCCGTTCTTCGGAGCCCGCTTGCCGGCGTAGAAGCTCTGGGCCACCCGGCAGTACTCGGGCAGGTCGGCCCGGCACTCCTCGCACGTGCCGCAGCCGGGGGCCACCCCGGCCGCCACCCGGTCGCCCTCGGCGACCAGCGTGACCCCGGGGCCGACCGCGGCCACGGTGCCGATCCACTCGTGGCCGCAGATCCCGGGCGCGTAGTTCCAGCCCTCCACGTAGGCGTGGACGTCGCTCCCGCAGATCCCGCAGCGGTGGATCTCCACCACCGCCTCACCCTCCTCCGGGACCGGATCGGGCATCTCGGCCAGCTCGAAGCTCCCCTTGCCTCTGATCACGCCAGCTCTCATGGGAGAAGTCCTAGCACACGGGTGTGACAGCCTGCCCCCTGCTGTCGGCTCTTCGGCCGAGGCCTCATCGCGGTGCGCCGGGGGCCCCATCCCCAGCGCCCTTGCCCCCGCCGACCCGGTGAGGGAACATGTGTTCGATGCCTTGTTCACCTGCGGGGCGCCGGATCCTGCACGCCGACCTCGATGCGTTCTACGCCTCGGTGGAGCAGCGGGACAACCCGCGGCTGCGGGGCAAACCGGTGATCGTCGGGGGCGGGGTGGTGCTGGCCGCCAGCTACGAGGCCCGCCGGTTCGGGGTGCGCACGGCCATGGGCGGGCGCCAGGCCCAGGCCCTGTGCCCTGCCGCGGTGGTGGTACCGCCCCGGATGACGGCCTACAGCGAGGCCAGCCAGGCGGTGATGGACATCTTCCGCGACACCTCACCCGAGGTGGAGCCGCTGTCGATCGACGAGGCCTTCATCGACGTGTCGGGGCTGGGCCGGGTGTCGGGGCCCGACACCGCCATCGCCCGCCGGCTCCAGCAGCGGGTGGCCACCGAGGTCGGGCTGCCCCTGAGCGTGGGCGGCGGGAGCACGAAGTTCCTGGCCAAGGTGGCGAGCGGGGTGTCGAAGCCGAAAGGCCTGCTGGTCGTGCCGGACGGCGGGGAGCTGGCCTTCCTCCGCCCCCTGCCCGTGGGCCGGCTGTGGGGCGTCGGCCCCAAGGCCACCGAGCGGCTGGCCGCCATCGGCATCCACACCGTGGCCGACGTGGCCGACGTCGACCGGGCCCACCTGGAACGCCACCTGGGCAAAGCCTGGGGCCACCACGTGTGGGCCCTGGCCCACAACCTCGACCCCCGACCGGTGGAGACCGGGCGCCGCCGCCGCTCGGTCGGGTCCCAGCACTCGTTCCGCGCCGGCACCGTGGACCGGGCCGGGGCGGAGGAGATCCTGCTCGGCGTGGTCGACCGGGTGACGAGCCGGCTCCGCAAGGGCGAGCGGGTGGCCCGCACCGTGGTGCTGCGGCTCCGCTTCGCCGACTTCACCGCCGCCACCCGGTCCCGCACCCTGCCCGAGGCCACCGACATCACGGCCGTGGTGCTGGCCACGGCCCGGGACCTGCTGGCCGAGGCCTGGCCCCTGATCGAGCAGCGGGGCCTGACCAAGGTGGGGGTGGCGGTGATGAACCTCGACGGCGAGGGCGCCCTCCAGCTGAGCCTGCCCTTCGCCGTGCCCACGGCGGCCCGGGGCCGCACGGCCCAGAACCCGGTGCAGCTCGACGCCGCCGTCGACGAGATCCGCCAGCGCTTCGGCTCCGGCTCTCTGGTCCGCACCACCCTCGTGGGCCAGGAGTCGATCGAGATGCCGTTGCTGCCGGATCCGGTCCCGGCTGACGCCGCCCCCGTACGTGACTAACGTGCAGCCCATGGAGTACAGGTCTCTCGGATCCCTGCAGGTGTCGGTCATCGGGCTGGGCTGCAACAACTTCGGCATGATGATCGACGCGGAGGCCACCAAAGCAGTGGTCGACGCCGCCATCGACGCCGGCATCAACTACTTCGACACCGCCGAGAGCTACGGCCGGGGCAAGAGCGAGGAGTTCCTGGGCCAGGCCCTGGGCAGCCGGCGCGGCGACGTGCTGATCGCCTCCAAGTGGGGCCACGACATGTCGCTGGCCGAGGGCGAGCGGGGCGGGGACCCGGCCCAGATCCGAACCCGGCTGGAGGCCAGCCTCAAACGGCTCGGCACCGACTACATCGACCACTACCAGCTCCACCGGCCCGATCCCGAGACCCCCCAGGAGGAGACCCTGGGCTGCCTGGCCGAGCTGCAATCCGAGGGCAAGATCCGCGAGATCGGCTGCACCCACTTCTCGGCCGACCAGCTCGACGACGCGGTGCGGGCCGGCCAGGCCAAGGGCGTGCCGTCGTACCCGTCGGTCCAGAACCACTACAGCCTGCTCACCCGGGGTCCCGAGAACGACGGCGTGTTCGACGCCTGCGCCCGCCACGGGATCGCCTTCGTGCCCTACTTCCCGCTGGAGTCGGGGCTGCTCACCGGGAAGTACCAGCTCAACGCCCCCCGGCCGGAGGATGGCCGGCTGGTGAAGTGGGGAGACCGGGCAGCGTCGTTCATCGACGACGACAAGCTCGCCATCGTGGGCCGCCTCACCGAGTGGGCGGCGGGCCGGGGCCACAGCCTGCTGGAGCTGGCCATGAGCTGGCACACCTCGCACCCGCTGGTGGCCACGGTCATCGCCGGCGCCACCCGCCCCGACCAGATCCAGGCCAACGTGGCCGCCGGCTCCTGGGCCCTCACCGCCGATGACCGGGCCGAGGTCGACCAGGTGATAGCCGGCTAGAACCCTCTCCCGTCCCGAACCGTGTAACGGGAACCGCGCCCCACGGCCCTTCTGCGTCGCGAAACCTGCGGAATCCGCAGAGACCGCGACGCAGGTCGGTGGCGGGGCGCGATTCTCGTTACACGGTTCGGACGGCTGTGCGGCGCCTATCCGGGCGGACGGGGCGGGGGGGCTCAGCCGGCGATGGTGACGGCGATGGCGCCGGTCTCGCCCGGGTCGGTCTCCAGCCCCACCCCGCCGCGCACCATCAGCATCACGGTGGAACCGGGCTCGGCTCCGGACAGGTCGAGGGGCACCGAGAACGGCTCGGGTGTCTCGAGGGAACCGGCGATCGCCTGCTCGGTGTCGAGCACCTGCTCGGGGTGGCCGGCCACGCTGGCCGTCACCGTCACCGCGCCCTCGAACCCCCGGGCCACACCCGACAGGGTGAACGGGCCGGGCGGCACGGCGTCGCCCTGGGCCGGGCTGGTGATCGAAGCCGCGTCGTTCACCGCCGCCAGGATGAACCAGCTGCTGTCGGGGCCCAGCTGGCGCAGCAGCAGCACCGTGCGCACGATGGCGGGACCGGTGGCGCCCTCGCCGGCGAAGCGCACCTCGATCTCCCCGCTGCGGCTGTCGCCGCCCAGGTACTCGCCCAGGTTCACCGGCACCTGCAGCACCTCGGTGACGAAGGCGGTGGCGGCCTCCTCCGGGGTGGCGTAGACCACGTCGGCCGCAGGGAAGATCGCCGGTTGCTCCAGGGTGACGGGGGCCGAGGTGGAGGAGGCCGAACCCGGCGACGACGCCGACCCCGAGGAGGGCGTGGTGGTGGGCGTCGGCTCCGGTGAGGTCACGGCCGTCTCGGTGGAGGGGCCGGCCGTGGTGTCGGAGGAGGAGCCGTCGCTCCCGCAGGCGGCGAGCAGGGCGACGGCCAGCACGGCCGGAGCGAGCCTGGGGCGGGGGTGAATGGACGGCATCGGTCCCTCCTCGACGGGTCGGGCCGCCGGCACCGTTGCCGGCAGCTCGACCCCAACGATGACAGATCGACGTCAGCCTCGGAAGAGGCCAACGTCACCGGACCGTCAAGCCGCCTTGACGGCCGAGATCTCGAACTCGAGGGTCACCTTCTCGCCCACCAGCACCCCGCCGGCCTCCAGGGGTGCGTTGAAGTTGACGCCCCAGTCCTTGCGGTTGATCACGGTGGTTCCCTCCAGCCCGAGGCGGGTGTTGCCCCAGGGGTCCACGGCGGTGCCGGCCAGCTCCAGCTCGAGGTCGATCGACTTGGTGACGCCCTTGATCGTGAGGTCGCCGGTGACGGTGAACGTGGTCTCGTCGACCGGGGCGACAGCGGTGGAGGCGAAGGTGATCGTGGGGTAGGTCTCCATGTCGAAGAAGTCGTTGCTCTTCAGGTGGGCGTCACGATCGGCGTTGCGGGTGTCGATGCTGGCGGCCTGGATGGTGACGGAGAGCTTGGAGACGGCGGGGTTGTCGGCGTCGAAGAAGCCGGAGCCCTCGAAGTCGTTGAACGAGCCGCGGACCTTGGTGACCATGGCGTGGCGGGCCACGAAGCCGACCCGGCTGTGGGTGGCGTCGATGCTGTAGGTGCCGGTGGGGGCGATGGCGGTCATGGGGGGCGTCTCCTGAGGTGAGTAGTTGATACATCAACCTTATCCCACTGAGGTTGATGCGTCAACTACCTCACGGTGTAGTGTGGGCCCCATGGCCGAGACCCGGTGGCTGGCGGAGCACGAGCTCCAGGCCTGGCGCAACCTCAACCTGATGTACAGCCAGCTCTCGGGCCTCCTGGCCCGCGAGCTGGCCGGCAGCGGCCTCTCCTATCCCGACTACCTGGTGTTGGCGATGCTCAGCGATCAGCCGGAGCAGCGGGTGCGCCCCTCGGAGATGGGGTGCCTGCTGGGGTGGGAGAAGAGCCGCGTGTCGCACCACGTGGCCCGCATGGAGCGCCGGGGTCTGGTGGGTCGGGAGCGGTGCCCGACCGACCAGAGGGGCTGGCTCATCGCCATGACCGACGCCGGCCGGACCGCCATCGCCGCTGCCGCCCCCGAGCACGTCGAGGCCGTACGGCGGCACGCCATCGACCTGCTGACCGACGATGAGATCGCCACGCTGGACCGGATCTGCCGCAAGATCCTGGATCAACTCCCGCGGGAGGGCTGATCAGGCGGGAGGGCTGATCAGGGGGCGGGCGCCGGCACGACCACCGCACCGGACTTGATGTCGGCGATCAGCTTCTCTCCCCGGGCCTTCACGTCCTCGGGCAGGGGGTAGTTGGGGTTGTACTCGATCACCAGGCCGCCGTCGGCCAGGGTGGCCACCTGGCTGCGGCCGTTGGCCACACCGGCGTCGATGTCGGCCACGATCGGCCGCAGCAGGACCTCCCAGTGGTACACCTGCGACGCCACCACGATGCCGGGGGCCAGGGTGGCCTGATTGGCCTGGGTACCGAACCACACCACGCCGCCCTGCTGCTGGGCGGCAGAGATCGCACCGGTCACCATCTCGGCCGTGCCGGTGAGCACGTCGGCCCCCGCCGCCATGTGGCGCTGGGCCACCTCGGAGGCCAGGGCGATGTCGCCGAACGAGCCGGTGTACTCCACCGGCAGCCTGGTGCCCGGCTTCTGGGCCAGGGCTCCGGCCTTGAACCCCTCGATGTAGCGCTTGGCGTCCGCCACCTCGATCGGCCCGACCACCCCCACCGTGCCGCTCTTGGAGAGCATGGCGGCCATGGCCCCCATCACGTAGCCGCCCTGCTCGGCGGCGGCATCGTAGGCGTAGAGGTTGGGCAGCCCGAAGGTGTCGGTGGCGGTGCCCCAGGCGAACACCGAGTTGGGGTGGGCCTTCACGATCTCCACCAGCTCGGGGCCGAACTCCACGCCGTGGGCGATGATCAGGTTGTAGCCCTCTTCGGCGTACCCGTTGATGGCGGCTGCGGCCTCGGCCGGCACGAAGGTGTTGTCGGTGATGTCCACCTGCACCCCGCCCCGCTCGGCCGCCACCACATTGATGGCGTCGACCATGCTCTGGGTGAAGGCAAGGTCGTTGCGGGCGCTGGGCGCCACCACCCCGATCCTCATCGTGACATCGGCCGGCGCCACAGGGGCGGCCGCCCCGGTGTCGACGACCTCGAGCGTCACCCGCCGCTCCAGACCGGCCAGGTCCTTCGAGCCGGAGGAGCTCGACGCCCCCATGGCCTCGGTGAGCAGCACGTCGGGCGAGACACCCTGCTCCACCAGATAGGCCTTGACGGCGGCGGCCCGGGCCGTGCTCACGGCCAGGTTGGTCTCGGTGGCCCCGGTGGAATCGGTGTGGCCGACCACCTTCACCGCCGCCCCGGGGTAGGCCTGGAAGATCAGTGCGACGTTGTTGAGGATCCGCTTGTGCAGGTCGGTGACCGTGGACTGGCCGGTCTCGAAGATCAGGGGCGTCGCCGCCAGCACCCGGTCGAGCTCGGCCTGCATGGCCGCCGCCGTGGACCGGGAGGTGTCGGTGCCG
>Ga0268299_1003229_pt1 | contig 15753 bp, 14 predicted proteins | sample NOBtaG_FD_193484 | JGI IMG/M metagenome (GOLD analysis project Ga0268299, IMG submission 193484) | Activated sludge microbial communities from bioreactor in Nijmegen, Gelderland, Netherland - NOB reactor | ecosystem: Engineered > Bioreactor > Aerobic > Activated sludge | place: Netherlands...
TAAGCCCACATTCTCCAAGTAAGTCGCTGATTTCGCTGTCGTAATCGTGATATTTCGCATATAAATCATGGCGTTGACGGCTGCGAGGGGCGCGTTTCATGGATCACCTGGAGGGTGCGGGCTTGGCGCGGGGAGATCGGGTTGATTTCGACCGCCGTGTGCGTCTGGAGTTCCGTGGTGCGCAGATCAGTTCAGACGGTGGCCTGCTGGTGATGCGCGAGCTTGATGACGTGCTCGGCCTGTCCAATCTGGCGTCGGAGGCGCTGCGAGACAGCCGCACCGGGAAGAACACGCTCCATCGGCTTGACGGATTGTTCCGGCAATCGGTGTTCGGACGACTGGCCGGATACGAGGATGTGAACGATGCCGACCGCTTGGCCCTCGATCCCGTGATGCGTCAGGTCGTTGGCGGCAGGGCCGTCGAGGCGCAAGCTGCTTCGGCATCGCAGATGGGACGGTTCGAGACCGAGACGCTGGCTCTGGCCGCGAACCGGGCGGCGCTGGCCGATCTGAACGGCCAATGGATCGACCGGTTTCATGACCGCAACGGGTTGAAATACATCGTGCTGGACATGGACAGCTCGGTCAGCCCCACCCACGGCGATCAGGAAGGTGCTGCCTGGAACGGGCATTTCGACTGCACCTGCTATCACCCCATCTTCTTGTTCAACCAGTTTGGCATGCTGGAGCGCTGCGCCCTGCGTAACGGCAATGTCCACAGCGCCGATGGCTGGCGGGATGTCCTTGATCCCGTCATTGCCCGATATGCTGGCCGCGACCTTGGTGGACGCTTCTTCCGGGCCGACGCTGCCTACGCGATCCCCGCGATCTATATGCGGCTGGAAGAAGCCAGGTTCTTCTACGCCATCCGTCTGCCCGCCAACGCCGTCTTGCGCGAGAAGATCGCGCATCGGCTGACACGGCCCGTGGGACGGCCTTCGCTGACCAAGGTCAAACGGTTCTTCGAGGACTTCGAGTATCAGGCGGCGTCCTGGGACAAGCCGCGCCGCGTCATCGCCAAGATCGAATGGCATCCGGGCGAGCTGTTCCCCAAAGTCGGCTTCATCGTCACCAACCTGCCGATGGAGCCAGACTGGGTGGTGAGGTTCTACAACCAGCGCGGCACCGCAGAGCAGCACATCAAGGAAGGCAAATATGCCTTTCGCTGGACGCGGCTGTCATGCCGGAAGTTCCGGCACAACGAGGTGCGGCTGCAACTGCACGCGCTGGCCTACAACCTGGCAACCTTCCTGCGCTGCATCGAACTGCCCGAGGCCATGGCGGACTGGTCGTTGACCAGCCTGCAACTCAAGCTGATCAAGATCGGCGCCCGCGTCGTCCGCCACGCCCGCGCCATTACCTTCCAGTTGGCCGAGGTCGCCGTCACCGGCCCGATGGTGCGGGCCGTCCTTGCCGCCATCCGCCGTCTTCGAACGCCTCCGTCATGCGCATGACCACGATCCATGCCCAAGCTGAACGAAAGCGGCAGGACAGGTCCGTCTGCCGCGCGGAAAAGCGGCTCTGCCGGGCCAGAATGCTGCGGGTTCGAGGCTTGATCCACCCGACTTCGGCCGTTTGCGCGACGACAGACACCGCTCGGGGCGAAAAACGCTTGCCCAGCGAGCAAAATCAGGCGATCTTGAAGTCAAGCGGCAGGCCACTTGGGGAATGTCGGCTTGAGCCCTTGAACCGTCAACCCACCTGCAAAAGCGAGAAGTCGAATCATGGAACTCTACTATATCCCTGCGGCCTGTTCGTTGGCCGCCCATATCGCCAGCCTCGAGGCCGGCCTGCCGACGACTTTCCGGAGGGTCGAGATGAGCCCGACCGGAAACACGGTTGACGGCGCGGATTACACCGAGATCAACCCGCTCGGACTGGTGCCGACGCTGGTCGATGGTGACCGGAAGATCTCGGAAGCCGCAGTCGTGCTTCAGTATATCGCCGACATGGCGGAGGGACGCCTCGGTGATGTCACCGGACCGGGGCGCTGGAAGCTGCTCGAGATGCTGAATTTCCTGGCGACCGAGATTCACAAGTCGATCGGGCCGCTGTTTCGCCCGGACCTGCCCGGCGAAGCCCGGCCCTTTTTCGAGAAACTGGTTTCCAGTCGGCTGACCGCGGCCCAGGACCGCATCGAAAGCTCTGGCTACCTCGTTGGAGATGGATTCACGATCGCCGATGCCTATTTCTTCACGCTGCTCGGCTGGTGCAATTTCCTGAAGATGGACATGTCGCCTTGGCCGAAGCTGGGCGAATACGCACAGCGCATCGGCAGCCGCCCCGCAGTTCAGCAGGCGCTCAAGGAAGAAGGCCTGGCCTGAATGCGGCTTTACACCGCCATTTGCGGATAAGGGTCAGGATGCGTTGATTTGGCGCGCTACGTGATTCACTGCCCCGAAGCGGGGCGGTTGACATATGCGATCTTTGCTGGCCGAACAGCGAACAGACGGGCACGGAGCTGCGGCCTCGGTGTCGGGCGTGCCGGGGGCAGCCCCAGCGACGCCGAGACCGCAAGCAGCGCACGATACTGGAACGCCTCGTAGCCGCCGCCGACATCGGCCGGCGACGAGAACTTCACGTCCTCGCCCGGCAGAAGCACCTGCATCGTGCCGGGCTCGAGGCTGGCGATGGCCGCCCCGTCGAGATCGGCCTCCGCCTCTCCCATCATGGGCTCTTCCGGCGCGGTCCTGGTGATGAAGCCCGCGAACATCGCCGCGGTCTTCTTCCGGTCGAGTTCGGCGTCGTCATACTGGTCGAGCAGGAACAGCCGCACCATCGCCGGCGCGATATGCGGCAGCCCCCGGATCCCCCCCCTTGTCAGGGAAGTTGTCGCCCGCACTGATGCAGGAAGTGTATACTGAGGCGGGCGGAACAGGACGACGAATTGGCTTGTTCACCGGAACGAAAGACGGCGGTACTGGCGAAGATGCTGCCGCCGAACAACATGCCTCTGGGCCAGCTGGCCAGGGAGGAAGGGGTCAGCGTGGCGACGCTTGCCAAATGGCGTGCCGAGGCTCGGGCGAGGGGGCAGTTCCTGCCCGACGCCCACGCAGGGCCCGAGGACTGGACGGCGCGGGACAAGTTCGCCGCGGTCGTCGAGACTGCGGCGATGAACGAGGCGGAGCTGTCGGAATACTGCCGCAGCCGGGGCCTTTATCCCGAGCAGATCCGGGTCTGGCGGGAGGCCTGCGAGCGGGCCAACGACTGGGATCGGGCAGCCTCGCGGCAGATCGCGCGGGAGACGAGGGACGCGCAGCAGCGCATCCGGCAGCTCGAGCGCGAGCTCGCGCGCAAGGAGAAGGCGCTGGCCGAGGCGGCCGCGTTGATGGTGCTGAGAAAAAAGGCCGACGCGATCTGGGGCCCAAGGGAGGGCGGGGACGAATGACCTCTGCCCCGGATCGCAAGGAGATCGTTGCCCTCGTCGAGGCGGCCATGGCCGCTGGGGCGCGTCAGGCCGCCGCCTGCGCGGAACTTGGCCTCGATGCCCGCACCATTCAGCGCTGGCAGGATCCGGAGGGCGCGGTGCGCGAAGATCGCCGCCCTTTGGCCGAGCGCCCCGTTCCGGCCAACAGGCTGACCGAGGCGGAGCGTGACCGGATCGTCGCCACCTGCAACAGCCCGCCCTTCGCGAGCCTGCCTCCGAGCCAGATCGTGCCAAAGCTGGCGGACGAGGGCGTGTACATCGCCTCGGAATCCAGCTTCTACAGGGTGTTGCGCGAACGGGGCCAGAACCACCGCCGCGGGCGTGCGCGCCGGCCTGGCCGGTCACGGCCACCGGCAAGCTTCCAGGCGAAGGGCCCCTGCCAGGTCTGGTCCTGGGACATCACCTCTAAGATCTCACGCTTGGCGCGGGGGGTCGAAGCGGATGTCGCTCAGGACAGCGCTTAGAGGGATCGGGGTGATCTGCCTGATCCTGTCGGCAGTTTGGTGGTTCGGCTTCTTCCAAAAAGTCGCGCTCGCGATGGGGGTGAGGATCGAGAGCCTGGTGCAGGACGCCTGGCCCTGCCTCTTCTACACCACCGCACCGTGCCAGATCGCGTACACCGTCGCCGAGTTGGCTGGTTCCCCCAGCTATCGGCCGTTCCTAACCTGGATCGGTCTTGGCCTATGGGCATTGGGAATGGTTCTGCCGGTCGGAAAGACGACACCGATAAGCAAGCCTACACCGCAACGCATCGAACCTCGGTTCTGAGGATGGCCGGTCAGCCCAAACCCAGCGGATGAGGGAGTAGGCAATACTGCACCAACCATATCGCATTATGCCGCGAGCGCGCCCGGCCCAGCTGGTCCGGGTTGCGAAGCCGGGCGCGCGTCGATTCTGCTCGACGCCAATTGTGTTCGTGTTATGTTCTCGATATGCGTCACGATAATCAACCCGCCGTGCTGTTGCTCGGGCCGATCGCCCATGGCGAAATCTCCCTGCCGATCGCGGGCACGCGCATTTGCGCGGGCTTCCCCTCCCCGGCCGACGACTTCCTGGACGGCGAGATCGACCTGGCGCACATCCTGACCCCAAACCGGGCCGCGACGTTCCTGTGGCGGGTCGCCGGGCATTCGATGAAGGACACCGGTATTCACGACGGCGACGTCGTGGTGGTCGATCGCAGCCGCAAACCCCGCCACGGCGACGTGGTGGTCGCGTCGATCAACGGCGAGGTCAGCCTGAAGCTCTTCAAAAACGACGGGCGCCCTACCCTCTCCTTCGCCAACAAGGAGATGCCGGTGTTTTTCCTGGCCGACACCGCTGATGTGGAGGTGTGGGGCGTGGTCACCTGGACTTTGCATCAGCCCCGCCTTCCATGACCGGCCGGGTGTTCGCTCTAGTCGATGGCAACAGCTTCTATTGCAGTTGCGAGCGGCTGTTCGCGCCGAAGCTTCGCGATCGGCCGGTGATCGTGCTGTCGAACAACGACGGCTGCGCCGTGGCGCGGACCCCCGAGGCCAAGGCGCTCGGCATCAAGATGGGCGCGCCGTTCTTTCAAATCCGCGACCTGTGCCGCGCCGAGGGCGTGGCGGTGTTCAGCAGCAACTACACCCTGTACGGCGACATGAGCCGCCGCATGAACGAGATCTATCACCAGTTCGCGCCGGAGGTGGAGGTCTACTCGATCGACGAGAGCTTCCTGGACATCACCGGCATCCGGGAGACCGACCGAACCGCCTACGGCCTGGAAATCCGCGCGAGGGTCCGGGAATGGACCGGCATCCCCACCTGCGTCGGCATCGGGCCGACGAAGACCTTGGCGAAGCTGGCCAACCGGACGGCCAAGAACCATCCCGAGCTTCACGGGGTCTGCGACTTCACCGACGAGAGCCTGCGCGAGAGCCTGTTGCCCAGCATTCCGGCCGAAGACCTGTGGGGCGTCGGCAAGGCGTCGCTGGCAAAGCTGGTTAAGCGCGGTCAGCGATATGCGGGCCTTGTCAGCGAGCGTCTCCTGTGTCCAACCCAGCAACGCGCGTGCGGCCCGTGATTGTCGGGCGGTGATCATGCATGATCACCTCCCATTCGGACCTACGCGCATTCCAGAACTACGGCTATTTTAGTCGTCCTTGCTCTATTTTGCCAGTCTAAAGACGCTGCATGAAATCTGCGGCGACGTGGTTCCGGTGCAGTGATTCGCGCGGCTGCGCGGGATCGGGGCGCCTGAAAGGCGGTCTCGGCCCGCAGCAGGCCGACGACCGCGTTGGGCGGGCGGCGTCCAAGAAATGGAGGGGCGGATGATCCGCCCCTTTTACGCGAAGGGATCGATCTCGGAGACGATGGTGTCATCGTCGCCGTCATATTCGGTGGCGGGCATCACGCTCATGGTGCCGTCGCCGGCGCGGAAGATGACGATGGCGACCATCAGGGTGGAGGCGAGACTGGCGGCGTAGGCGTTGGCAGTTGCGAGGGTCATTGTCCGGCTCCCGATTTCGGCGGGGACCATTCCCCGCTCGACGGGCGCCCGAAGTGTTTTGGGTTCGGCCGGGGTCATCGCGCAGGCGAAGACGAAGCGACCGCACGCTTGCGTAGCGGACCCCATGAGGGTTGACCCTGGAAGGCCGGGACCGGAACCAAGGTTAAGCCACAAGAACGGGGTGGTTTCCGCTTGCCGGAGCCGGTTGGCCCTGCATTGCCCTTGCCGGCGCTGCCCTGGCTCGCTCCCTGACAGTCGCGATCGTCCGCAGTTGTCTATGGTCCGCGTGATGCCCGCCGCCGAATATGCGCCTTGCGTGCGCCGGTCTGTTTGATCCCTTTGCGTGAAGCGGCGCGCAGCATCCAAGGGGCCGCAGCTTTGGGGCGGCGTCGATCCGGCGCGAACATTAGAAATCCCGGCGGCTTTCGCCGCCGGGTCTCCGGCCGTCCGATCAGAACGGGATGTCATCGTCGTCGATGAACTTGCCGTCGTCGTTTTCGGTCTGCTTCGCCCGGTTCAGGAAATCGACGGTTTCGGCGATGATCTCGCAGCCGTAGCGGTCGTTGCCCTGCTGGTCGGTCCATTTGGTGTAGTGGATGCGTCCGCGAACCAGAACCTTCATGCCCTTTTCGCAATGCTCCTCGATCGTCTTGCCGAGGCTGTTGAAGGCGGTGATCCGGTGCCATTCGGTGTCCTGCACCCGGTAGCCCCTGTCGTCGCGGACCACCTTGCCTTCCGAGTAGCGAGGGCGCGAGGTTGCGAGGGTGAAGTGGGTGATGCGGGTGCCGCCCTGGGTGGCGCGGGTTTCCGGGTCCTGGCCGATGTTGCCAGCGAGGATGACGATGTTCTGCATTGTAGGTCTCCGTTGCTTCTCGGAGGAACCATTCCCTCCGACGAGACCCGGCCAAGGCCGTCTGGAGACTCCTGCATCGCCGCCTTCAGCGGCGGCTTGACCCCCAAGGTCCGGGTGGGGCGGGCAGCCGCGCTTGCGCGGCAACACGGCCGGAAACCGCGGGGGTTGCCGGAAGGAAACAGAACGGACTTAGGGGATCAGTCAGTCGGAGGGATTGGTGCTTCCGTAAGCCCGATGGAGACCGGGCCAGAACAGCATCCTTGCTGGCCGCAGATGAGACAGGGCCAGACGCACCACCCCGGAGGCGCCCCGGCCACGCCCTGTCGCCTGCCGATCCGCGCCCCGGCTTCGGAGGCAAACGAGGATTTCCGCGAGAACGAGACGCCTGCCGGGTTGTCCGCACCAATTGCCGGATCATCGTTTTGACGGCACGAGGCTCGATTCAGAGCCTTGCGAAAAGGGCATGAAGGTGTTCGCGGCGCAGCTCGTCGCGCAACCCACGGACCGATCAGCACCGCGTCGACCGGCGCGCTCGCAGATCTCGCCCGATGCCGACGCAGCGGGCCGGACGGTGCGACCGACACGGCGATGGCGCATTCAGCAACCCGATGAGACTCCGCCCTGATCGGATGGCGGGAGGCTTGGCGCGAACGCTGTCGGGATGGTCATGGGAGCGATGGATCGCCACCACCCCGTGTCAGCGATTGAAGCCGAATGGCGGAAACGCGCTCATCAAGCGTGGTTCCGGCGCAGCCGAATGAGCGGCCCGAAGGGCGACACCCATCCTTCCCGGCCCATGCCGCGAGGATCATCGGAACAGCACGATCAACGCGAAAGCGCAGCCGTTCCGACCGCATTGAGGTTCAGCACCGCCGCTATGCCGATGACCAAACCGCCGATCCCGCCGAGGATATTGATGGCGATGGCCGAGTCGATCATGTGCTTGGTCACGCCATGAACCAGCGCGAAACCGGCGATCACGGCCGGAATGGCGAAGATGGCGAGCGCGATCAGACGCAAGGCGGGGTTTTTCGCAAAGCCAAGCACGGCGATCACCAGCACGACGGAGCCTATGGCCGCACCGATGGCCGCAAGGGCGGAAAACCAGAAGCCCGAGCCTGTCGCATAGACATATTGGAACGCGGTGATGCCCGTCATCACAGGCAGCGCGTAGATGGCGAGATGCCAGGCGATCACGCAGAAGGTGATGGTGAGCGAGATGGCAAGAAGGATCAGCGTCATGGAAACCTCCACTTGAATGGTTGAGGATCACGACAGGCTGCCCGGAGATACGCTCCGCCTGCGACTATGCTGCTTCGCCGGTTCTGCAAGGAAACATCATAAAAGCCTTCTCATTGCCGTGTCGTCAAGTATTGGCGGCTGTTGCAGCCGCCTTTCGGCGGCGCTTACGCGCCGCCGTCGAACTTCATGACCGGGATGCCGAGCTTGCGGGCCTTGTCCGCGAGATTGTCCTGAATCCCGGTTCCGGGGAAGTGAATGACCCCGATCGGCATGGTGTCGAGCATCGCATCGTTGCGCTTGAACGGCGCTGCCTTGGCGTGCTTCGTCCAGTCGGGCTTGAAGGGGATTTGCGTAACCTTGCGGTTGCTGGCCCATTTCGAGGCGATGAGTTCGGCGCCCTTCGGGCTTCCACCGTGCAGCAGCACCATGTCGGGGTGTTTGGCGTGAACCTGATCGAGCTTGGCCCAGATCAGGCGGTGGTCGTTGTAGTCGAGCCCGCCGGTGAAGGCCACTTTCGGGCCGGGCGGAAGGAGCACCTCGTTCTCGGCCTGCTTCTTCGCGGCGAGGAAGTCGCGGCTGTCGATCATCGCGGCGGTCAGGTTGCGATGGTTGACCATGGAACCCGTGCGCGGCCGCCAGACGGAGTGGGTGTGGCGCTCGAAGTGTTCGGCGGCCTGGTCGCGCATCAGCTCGAAGGCGTCGCGCCGTTCGAGAAGGGTCTGACCCTCTGCCGTCAGGCGCTCCAGTTCGACGGACTTCACCTCGGAGCCGTCCTGTTCCCGTTGAAGGCGGCGCTGCGCGACTTCGTTGTCGTCCAGCTCGCGCGCGATCCGGTCGCCCGCGCGCTGGAAGAGGTTGACCGTGCCCCAGAGCAGTTCTTCGAGGTCGGGTTCCAGGCGGGTGTCCGAGAGCGCCACCACGAGGGCGTCGAAGATGTCGGCGATGCTGCCGGCCACGACATTGCCCTCGGGGAGCGGTCGCGGGTCGGGTTCGTCCTCGAAGGGACGGTAGCCGTAGAGCGCCAGTTCCTGAAGGACGTGATCGGTCGGGGAAGATTCGTGGTGCGGCTCGTAGTCGGTGTCGTGGTGTTCGGTCATGGTGGTCTGCCTTCGGCTCGTGGCCGCGCCCATCGCGGCCTTCGTGGCGACGAAAGGCGGCGGGCGGGACGGACCTGCACCGGACGCGCAGCGGGAGGCCGGAACGCAGAGGAGGATGACGGGGGCCGGCGATTTTGCTTCGCGATGCAAAGCGCCCCAGCCGGGGTCCCCGCGCGACTTGTCGCGTGGGGTGGGTGCGGCGCGGCGGAAAATCGTTGGCAACCGGCATTGCCTGTCCGGCCCGCCTGACGCCCCGATCGCCCTCTCAGAAGGCCGTGGGTGTGGCCTCTCCGCGCCGGAGGCAGATCGCCATGGCTGAACCGGCCCCGCGATACCGCGTTGCCGCTGCACCTGACCGTGACCGATCAGGCCGCCAGCACCATGAAGCGTGCTATGTCCTGCGAGACGATCTGGTCCCGCAGCCGTGCCGCCAATGAGTCGTGGCCGAGGAGCCTGAGATCTTCGTTGAAGTCACCGAGCCGTGGCGTGAGCACGACCGCCTCGATCCCGACTGCGCTCGCACGCTCCGTCAGGGTCGCCATCGCACCATCGCCGGCCGGATCGTTGTCGCGGGCGATATAGAGCCGCCGCAGCGTCGTCGGGAACAGGATGGCGCTGAGATGGGCCGCCGAGAGCGCCGCCAGAGACGGCATAGCGGGCAGAACCGTGCGGACGGACAGTACCGTTTCGATGCCTTCGCCGGCCGTCATCACCTCGCTGCCCATGCCGAAGCGGACGGCGTTTCCTAGGAGATCACCCATCGCGCGCCGGGGCGTCTCGATCGGCGCACGGCCAAGACGCGCCTCGGTGAAGCCGCCGGGATCGAGCCAGGTGCGGTGCGCGCCCGTAATGGTGCCGGCGGGGTCGGTGACGGCAGCGATCATCGCCGGCCAGGTCTCGGTCGGCGCGTTCTCGTCGGCCCGATAGTAGCAGCGGGGGTGGAAGCGCAGGGCTCCGGTTTCGTGCAAAGCCGTAATGGCGCGATTGCGCAAATACGTTTCCACGAGCGTCCGTCCGATGGGCTTCGCCATGGCAAGGAGCCGCCGCGAGGCTTCGGGCGATCCCGCCGGCGCCGATGCCGGTCGCCAGTCACGCTTCCCCGGTTCGGGTTCAGGATGCGGCAAGGCGAGGAAGGACCGGGCCTCGTCGGCGACGTCCTTGAAGTCGATCAGCCCGCAGCTTTCGCGGATGACGTCGAGAAGATCGCCATGCTCGCCAGTCGCGGAATCCGTCCATTTGCCCGCTGCGCCCTTGCCGGTTTCCGGCCCGGTCAGCCGGACGAACATCGACCGGCCCGGCGTGTTGCGGACGTCGCCGACCTGCCAGTATCGTCCGGCTCGGTGGCCGGACGACAGATAATGACGGCAAACCGCCTCGGCGTGTCGGCCGAGACGGATCGCCAGTTCGGAAGCTGCGAGGCGAGCCATTTACGCCGCCTCCCGCTCACCGATGCGCTCGACAGGCCAGCGTTCGAGCAGCTTTGCGAGCACGATCGGCCCATTGGCGTCGACCGGCACGAACATGCGCAGCTTCCACGAGATGATTTCGTGGAACAGGCCATAGGCGGTGAGCCGCTCGCGCATGGTGTCGGTGAAGCCGGAGAGTTCGATGCGGTTCGCGCCCATGACGCGAGCGCGCCGAAGCTGAAGGCCCTCGGCGAGATCGAGGATCGTGCGACCGTCCATCAGCGCCATGAAGGCGTCATCGGGCTTGAGCGCGGTCGTGCCGGTCGTGGTCGCGTTGGCGGCCCAGGCCGGAGAGACCTTGCGGCCGATGATGCGTTCACCGTCATCGGTCTGGAGGCGATACACGCGCGTCGATTCATTCGGCAGGCGTTTCCAGATGGGGAGCAGCAAGCCGGTGACGACATGGATCGTGCTGTCGGCAAACTCCGGCACCTCGGCGATCTCGGCGTTCCAGGCGGCGGCGAACGCATCTTGATCGGCCTCGATCCAGTGCGTTTCGGCCATGGTCTTGAGGGGAATGTTATGCCCCTCCATCGGGCGCAACAGGCGAACGCGGCGCTCGATCTCGCCATCGTCGAGCATGATGCTGGTGGTCGGCACCTGCACGGCGGCCCGGCCGGAACGCTCGTTGACGAGGAGCTTCGCGCGCCGGTCATCGAGATGGCCGAGTGCTGCGTCCAGCGTCAGCGGACGATTGCGCTCGCGCTGCGTGATGGTCAGCAGTCGGGTTTCCGCGCCGGTGCCGGGATGGACATAGATGGTCTTGCGGTCGGTGACGATGAACCGCTCGGCGGTCAGCGTCTCCAACCCGGCGTCATAGGTGCCGCTGGCGATGGCCCCCTCGATGCGCGCCGTCAGCAATTGTTCGAAGGCGGTGAAGAGGACGCCCTGAAGCTCGATGGTCAGCGCCAGTAGCCGATTGAGGAAGGTGGTGATCGGCGGCAGCTCGTCCTTGATGCCGGTCGAATCCATAAGCTTCAGGCCGGTGGCGGACTCGAAACGGTCGAGCGAGCAGCCTTCGACCTTGCCGCGCACCAGCAGCATGTAGAGCTGGCGCAGCGCATCGCGCGCATAGGGGCTTTCCAGATTGTCTTCGGGGCGGAACAGACCTTGCCCGCCCGTCTGGCGCTGGCCCCGCGTGATGGCGCCGAGCGTGTCGAGGCGGCGAGCGATGGTCGACAGGAAGCGCTTCTCGGCCTTCACGTCCGTCGCGATCGGGCGGAAGAGCGGCGGCTGCGCCTGATTGGTGCGGTGCGTGCGGCCGAGGCCCTGGATGGCGGCGTCGGCCTTCCAGCCGGGTTCGAGGAGGTAATGGACGCGCAGGCGCGTGTTCCGCGCCGACAGCTCGGCGTGGTAGCTGCGTCCCGTGCCGCCGGCGTCGGAGAAGATCAGGACGCGCTTGTTGTCGTCCATGAACGCCTGCGTCTCGGCGAGATTGGCGGACGCGGCGCGGTTCTCCACCACGAGCCGCTGGCCCTTGCGGACGATCCGGCGCGAGCGGCCCGTCACCTCGGCCACCATGTCGGTGCCGAAGTGCTGAACGATCTGGTCGAGCGCGCCGGGGACGGCCGGCAGGCTCGCCAGCTTCTCGATCAGCGCGGTGCGGCGGGCGACAGCCTCCCGGCTTTCGACGGGCTGGCCGTCACGCATGACCGGACGCGACGAGACCTTGCCGTCGCTGTCGGTGAACGGCTCGTAGAGCTGAACCGGGAAGCTGGTTTCGAGGTAGGACAGGACATATTCGCGCGGCGTGATGTCCGCCCGAATATCGTTCCATTCTTCTGTCGGGATGTCGGCCAGACGCCGCTCCGTCAGCGCCTCGCCGGTCGAGACGATCTGGATCACGGCGGAATGACCGGCTTCCAGATCGGCGGTGATCGACCGGATCAGGGTCGGCGTTTTCATGCTGGTGAGCAGATGGCCGAAGAAACGCTGCTTGGCGGACTCGAAGGCCGAGCGGGCGGCGGACTTCGCCTGCTTGTTCAGCGTGCCGGACGATCCGGTGATGTTGGCGGCCTCCATCGCCGCGTCGAGATTGTTATGGATGATGGCGAAGGCCCCGGCATAGGCGTCGTAGATGCGGGTCTGCTCAGGGCTAAGCGCGTGCTCGACCAGCTCATATTCCACGCCGTCGAAGGAAAGCGAGCGGGCGGTGTAGAGGCCAAGCGCCCGAAGGTCGCGAGCCAGAACCTCCATCGCCGCGACGCCGCCGGCTTCGATCGCCTCGACAAACTCGGCCCTGGTCGAGAACGGGAAATCCTCGCCGCCCCAGAGACCGAGCCGCTGGGCATAGGCGAGATTGTGGACGGAGGTGGCGCCGGTCGCCGAGACATAGGTGATGCGGGCGTTCGGGAGCGCGTGCTGGAGGCGAAGCCCGGCGCGGCCCTGCTGCGAGGCGGCGACGTCGCCGCGTTCACCCTTGCCTCCGGCGGCATTCTGCATCGCGTGCGCCTCGTCGAAAATGATGGCTCCATCGAAATCGGAGCCCAACCATTCGACGATCTGCTTGACCCTGGAAACCCGCTCGCCGCGGTCGTCGCCCCGTAGCGTGGCGTAGGTTGTAAATAGGACGCCTTCGGGCAGCGTGATCGGCCGCCCTTGCGGGAAGCGTGACAGTGGCGTGACAAGCAGGCGCTCCATGCCGAGCGCGCTCCAGTCGCGTTGGGCGTCCTCCAGCAGCTTGTCGGATTTGGAGATCCAGACCGCCTTGCGCCGGCCCTGAAGCCAGTTGTCGAGGATGATCGCGGCGGACTGGCGGCCCTTGCCGACGCCGGTGCCGTCGCCGATGAAGAAGCCGCGCCGGAAGCGCACGGCCTTCTCGGCATCGTCGCGCGCGGCCGAGACGAGATCGAACGTCTCGTCCACCGTCCACGAACCGGCGAGATAGTCCGAATGGGCTTCGCCCGCATAGACCAGCGTTTCGAGCTGGGCGTCGGACAGGAGATCGCGGATGTTGGCGGGGAGATGCGGGCGATAGCTCGGCTTCGGCGGCGCGACGGACGCCATCGCCGCCGACTGCACCAGCTTGGTCGGATGGGCCTGAGAACCGGAAATACGGATCGCCTGCAATCCGTACTCTTCATAGATGGCGTCGGAGATACGGCCATCGTCGGTGGTTCCGGCTTCGGGCAGCGTGTCGACGATCTCATAGGCGAGCGCGACGCCTTCCGGCTCAGTCGCGACAGCGGCGGGCGCGATCCTGGCGGCACGGTTGAGATAGCCGCGCACGCTGCGCGCGGCGGCGGGTGCCGCGGCTGGAACGATGACGGAGGGATCGACCGGCAGGCGCGGCGGTAGATGTGCGCCGATCCAGTCCATAAGGGTCGCGGCATCCGGCGCGGTGCCCGGCGAGACCGGGAAGACCGTGGGATCATCGGCGGGCAGCTTGTCGATGACGGTGAGCCGCGTGGCGAAGGTCGTGCCATGCTTGGCGTAAACGCTGCCGTCGATCCCGGCGGAGAAGACGACGCGGCCGCGCTCCTGCAGACGGGCGAAGGCGTCGGTCCAGGCCGGAGCCTCCGGGCCGAAGTTCGAGCCGGTGATCGCAACGAGGCGGCCGCCGGGCGCCAGGCGCGCGAGCGCGGAGGCGACATGGCGGAACGCGGCGTCGGCCACGCGGCCCTCGACATGGACCATGGCCGAGAACGGCGGGTTCATGAGCACGACAGACGGAACGGTGGCGGCGTCGAGATGATCGTCGATCTGGGCCGCGTCGAAGCGGGTGACGGCAATGGCCGGAAAGAGAGAGGAAAGGAGCGCGGCGCGCGTGTCGGCCAGTTCGTTCAGCACGAGCGAGCCGCCGGCGATCTCGGCGAGGATCGCCAGAAGTCCGGTCCCGGCCGATGGCTCCAGCACGCGGTCGGCGGTCGTGATCGCGGCGGCAGTCGTGGCGACCAGGCCAAGCGGGATCGGTGTCGAGAATTGTTGGAGCGCCTGGCTCTCCTGCGAGCGGCGGGTATGGGTCGGCAGAAGCCCGACGATCTTGCCGAGCAGCGGGAGTGCTGCGACCTTCGAGCCGGCTTTGCGGAAAAGCGCCTTTCCGTATTTGCGCAGGAACAGGACGGTGGCGACCTCGCACGCCTCATAGGCGGTTTTCCAGTCCCAGAGGCCGGTGGCGTCGGAACCGCCGAAGGCCGCCTCCATCGCGCCGCGCAGGGCAACGGCATCGACACGCGCACCGCGTTCGAGATGCGGCAGGATGAGCAGGGCAGCCGCGCGGACGGCGGCGGCAGAATCGCCGGGCGCAGCGAGCGGCGTCGCCGGCAGCGTATCGGCGAGGGGAAGCAAAGTGTTCATTGGGAAGTCCTCGGGAGAGCGGAAACGGGCAAGCCCGCCGGCGCTCTCTCTCGGACCGGACGGGCTCAAACCCGTCCCGGCCACTCTCTGCCTCTACAGCCGTGGCGATAGCCGACATGAAACAAGCGCCCGGCCGTGTGGCGGGGCGCTTGTCGAGGTCAGCCGAAACGGCGTCCGGTTTCGGTGAAGGTGTATTGGTTGGCGGTGATCGTCTCGTCCACGGCCTCGTCCGAACTGAGGTATTCGTATTCGCGTTCGAGCTGCCGGTAGAGCCAACGGGCGAGATCACGCAGCGCCTCGATCACGGCGTCTTCTGCATCGGCCGTCATGTCCTGATACGTGGGGCTGTCCCGCTCGACCGAGATCGCCATGCAATATTCATGGGAATAGCGGCCTCGATGACTGACATCGGCGCGGAGCTGATAGAAATTGCGGCGCTGGATCGCCAGCAGGTCATCGGCGATGGCGTGAAGGCGGGTGTCTTTCGGCGCGTACTCGCGAATTTCGCGGGTGGCGTTTTTGCGAAAGGCATAAAACGCCTGATAGCTGGCGCCATTGCCCTGCGACCAGAAGCCGGTGAACGCGATCTGCGGCTCCTGCCGGGTGCCGCCGCCCATGAGGCGGACGGACCGGGTTTTCAGGCAGATACCGAGGATTTTCGCGATGCGCTGGAAATCCTCGAAGACGGAATCATACCACTCGTAGTCGAAGCCGCCTTCACGATACCAGGCGCGCGCGATGTCCTTGGCGGCGTCGGAAAGCTCGCCGAGCTGATAGACGGTGGTTTCGATGATCTCAGATGCCGTAATGGGGCGGCCACCCGACGCTGAAGCGGATCCCGAACCTTTTCCGCTGGGAAATTCGGGCGCTTCGTTGCTTGATTCAGGCCGCCTGTCATT
>Ga0268299_1003230_pt1 | contig 15746 bp, 19 predicted proteins | sample NOBtaG_FD_193484 | JGI IMG/M metagenome (GOLD analysis project Ga0268299, IMG submission 193484) | Activated sludge microbial communities from bioreactor in Nijmegen, Gelderland, Netherland - NOB reactor | ecosystem: Engineered > Bioreactor > Aerobic > Activated sludge | place: Netherlands...
TACATAAGACTTCTTTTCTCTTTGCTCTGAATAAGAAGGACTTGAAGGGCTTAGTTTAGTGCAAATAGCAAATAGTATAATTCCTACAATAAACACATAGCATACTATATTTCCTTTTCCCTCTTTTTCTGCTTTATTAGTTTCTTCTTTCATATACAACCTTTTTATTGATTAAAATTAATCAAATTAGCTTTTTAATCACTTATTAATTCATTTATTTGGTTGAGATTACCTGACTAGTTGGTAATATTAAGGCTTCCTTCTCTGCTTCTACTTCAAGATATTCTTGATAAGCGTTTCTACCTTTTTGTGTTAGCTGATAAACAATTCCTGTGTTACTAAAACTGCTACCATATGGAGTAATCATTTCTGCTTTCAACAAATCCTGCATTGCACCTTGTAGATTTTTTCCATTAAAGCGAAATGTATGTAAGTCATTATGAAATAAGGTGTCTAGCACTAAAAACCTAGCATTTTCTCTAACTTCCATCAAATGACTTTGATAAGTCAAATAAGCCCATACTCCTACAAAGCCTATTAACTGAAAACTCATCAACACTATGTCGATAAGTTCAATTATATTGTGCTTAACCTCTAAAAGTGACAAACTTACTTCCATTGACATCCTTAGTAAACCAACTAGTCCAGCTACCAGGAAAGCACAAGACATTCGGTGTGCATCAAAAACTCCTTTTTCCTCTTTTATAGGTCTACATTTGTGAAAATCATCTTTTTTCTCTAACCAAATATTGATGCCTTTATTCGTCGCCCAAATCCATAAACATGCCGATACTATGTAGAAAGCCAACCTCGACAAAACAAATGCTAGTTCATCTGTGTTCATAACTGTCTCCTAATTTTCTGGTTCAATAATGTAACTACTATTAATTACTATTGCCTTAACATAGCTTGAACAATACTCAGTTCCTTTAGGGCATACATAAAGTCTATTGCTTTGAATCTCAAAGGTTTTACCTTGATAAATTTCTAGAGCTTTTCCTTGAGCATCCAAAACTTTAATCGTGTAGGTTTGTTCTAATTTAGCTTGATCTTGAACATCCAGTCTTAATTTATTTTCTTTTAACAAAAAAAATATCCATACACAGGCCAACACCAGTAACACAAAATTTAACACTGGTGATAACTTTTTAATTATTTCTAAAACCTTTTCTATCTTTTCTTGTTTTACTTCTTCTTTCATAATTCAACCTTTGATTTGCTAAATCATTATTTTTATTAGTCATTACTTTCTATTAAGCCAATACTCAAAGCCCCTAACCATTGCAATAATCAAGCTGATATGCACCAATATTCCTATGATTAAATATGCTTCTTTCATAACTCCCCCATTGTTTATTACTTGCTAGAGAAGCTAGAAATATTGTCTAGTTCAGCTAGTCTTTCTTGGATTTGGCGTTTAGTTAATGGCTTAATTAGTCTTTTCATCACAACAGGAGTAGTTTTGTAATTGTTTTTGTTGATGATGCTAGATTGGCCTTTACCTTGAGCTTGATTACCTTGGGCCAGCACAAGATTGTTTTGTGCTACAAAAGCTTCTTTAACAAGTAATGCACGTTTGTAATTGCTAATGATTGTTCTTACATAATTTTGTGTTTCTTCATAAGGTGGCACCCTATTGCCATAACGCTCTACAGCCCCTTCACCCGCGTTATAACCGGCAAGAACTAAGTCTAGCCGACCATTGAACTTTCTAATCAAAAACACTAAATATCTGCATCCTGCATCAATACTTTGGCTAATATCGTGAGGGTTAGTAATTCCAAATCTCCTAGCTGTAGATGGTATAAACTGCATTAGTCCTCTAGCATTAGCACTTGAGCAAGCATTTGGATTAAAACTACTCTCCTGACGCATAACCTCAAGTACGAGTAGAGGATCCAAAGAATAGTATTTAGCCCTTTGCACAATTTCCTGTGTCATTTCTGCTGTTAATGGATGAAGCTTTCTTTTAGTCTTAGCTTTTCCCTTTGCATAAATAGGTGTAATGCTACCAACAAAGACTAAAACCAACACCACAGCCAAAACCATTAATACTTTTATCAGATTGAAAGCTTTAAGCTTTAACATACTTGTCTTAGCTCACTTACATTATTTGTAATACGACTAAAAGCTTTATCTCTAAGCTCTTTAATTAGAGTTTCAGTTTTTGCTTTAGCTTTTGGTCTCATTTTTTCTAGCCTAGCAGCTTCTTTAATAATAGTTTTTTGGTCTTCTTGTTGCTGTTTTTGAAGCCTTCTAAGATTAAGCATCCTACTAGCCCAAGCTTTATAATAAACCCTAGAAATCTCTAACTTATTATCCTGCTTTGCTTTAAGAGCTAACCTGTTGATTTTATTACAACAAAACTTCTCCAACTCTATTTGCAAACTACGAATTTTAACCACTACTTCTAATGAAAATTCTGCTTTAATTTCTGATGGTACTTTTGGCATAAAATATTCTCCCATTTAATTTAAGCAAATCAAATTAATCTAGTTGTTTATAATTATTACTATAACTATAGTTATTACAATTAATTATAAGTTATTTAAGAATAATGTCGGCATTATTGAATTGTTATGTAGGCCAAGTTTTTTTATGCAAACTTAAATTAATACCAAAGCTTTTAATCAACTTAAATTAAGTTAAGTTAAGTTAAGTTAAGCTAGCCGTTAAAACATTGCTGCTCAAACTCATCAACTATTGATTTAAGTTCTTCTATCCAATCTCCATTATGAAAGTAGCTTATAAACCAATTAGCTTCATTAACCCCTCTATCACAATAGAACATCAATTTAGGCTCTACTATTCTGCGGTTTAACTTACCAACATCTACTAGCTCTACTTTCATCCAACTAATAGTTTTTAGTCTAGTTTCACCTTTTCTTACTAATAAGCTATCTTTATTAAAAGTATTTGTATTAATTCCTAGATGCCTACCATATCTAAATAGCTTCTCTACTAGTTCTACTACTTCTTCTTTTGTACAACTCTGATCTATTTGCACATTCATATTTGGTATTATACTTAAACTATTTACTTGGCCTAACATAACCACTCCCTGCTTAACTGCTTGTTAGTCTTTATAACTTACTCATTTAGAATTACTTAGCACCTTCACTAAAGAATTTGATTTGCCCATTAACAACAGTAATAGGAATTAAGCTTTTAACCTTCATTGGCTGGTCATTAACTAAAAATGGCTTGAACTCATATTGGGATAAATACACCTTAGACATAGCAGCTAAACTTTCATTTCCAGCAGCATAAAAGACATTCTTTACTCTGCCTGTTTGATCCACATCTACTTGAACCATTGCCCAGTTTTCCCCACTTTCACTAAACCCTATTGGTGTTGGGACACTTTTAGTTGTTAATGCTGCTAAAGTTTTCCAATCAACAGTTTTATAGCTAGTAAGCGGCTTTCTACCTACTGGCATTAGAGCTTGTATTAATGCTGCTTCTGATGAATATCCCTTATCTTTAATTATTGCACTAGATACATTTTTACCATTTTGTAACATCAATCCATCGCCACTTAATGAACCACTATGTACTTGCTCCCCGTTTACATATACTTTTGCATTTATCCCTCTTGGTAATGACATATGAATTACTGAGCGACTACTATCACTTGAGCTTGCTACATCAACTGTCAATAAGCCCTTTTGAAAGCTTATATTTTCTAATCTATTAATACTTTCAACTTTTGATATTGGATTACTAACTTTATTTTGATTATATTTAATCTCCCAAGCTTTTATTGTAAATGGTTTACTTTTAATGCTACTTGCTACAAATGTTGGTTCTATTGCTACAATATCATTCATACCAACATTATTTATTGTTACCACTAATTCACCTTTTTGTAATTGATATGTTTTACCTGCATTTTCTACATTAAATTCTTTCTTGTTTCCTTGAGCAAAACTATTATTACAAAGAGTTAACATTATCATTACTACCATCAAATATACTATGCGTTTCATTTTTTATCTCCTACTTAACTTAATTTTCTGTTCTTTATTTACTATTTATTACCTGCTAGTTATTGCAAAGCGCATTCGGTGTGCATTGTTAATGAGCCACCACAAAATTGCACAGCCGCAACACAGCTATAATTACTGTCCTCTCCACAATCACTACCAAAGGCTATTGATATTCCACAAAAGCCAAATATTGGTGGGATAAATAATGTTTGAATTTCTTCACACTCTATATCGAAATCTAGCCGATTATTTTCTATCTCATCTTTATTTACTGGATCTTCAACACTTGTACTTGTACTTGTACTTGCTGAGTTTGTTAGGTTTGTTGCGTTTATGGCCTTTGCTGTGTTTATTGTGTTTGCTGCATTCACTTCTTGTTCGTTATTACTTATTCCAAATAAACAAACCAACATTGGTAAAATTAATAAAAACCGTTTTACTTTATTCATATTTTCTCCTTATTTAACATTAAACTTATTACGTAAATCTTACTAGTTTAGTATTTAAGCTATTTAACTACTAATTTAATGGCTGACTGTTAGCATCAGCAAAAGGGGCTGATGGAGTTGGTGAAAATCTAATTACCGCGCTACTGTCAACAAAGAATGATTTATTTCCCGACGCTACTAAACCATTAGTAAATAATGGCCTTGCAGATACTCCATAGCTAGCTAATGTATTAGTTGATGGATTACTACTTACACGATTAAACACAAATATATAACCACTTTTGGGTTGCTGAGTTGGGCTTGATGATGGAATAGAAGCTGCTCCAATACCTGAATCAATATATTGTTCTCTAACTAAATCATCTACTGTTGCATATTCTCCATTGCCAATACTTGCACTATAACTAGCTTGGCTACTACTTATTAATCTAAGTGTTTGGATAGCGGACGCACTGTTGGCAGAACGTTTTGTAGTCAATAGATTAGGTACTGAGATAGCTGCTATTATTCCAACTATTACAATCACTATTAATAGCTCAATAAGGCTAAACCCTGCATTTACTCCAAATCTATTACTGTTATTGCCAACAATACTGCTACTTCCTAGACGACTGCTTAAACTATTAAAACGACTTAACCTTTGTACTAGCTCTGTTTCTGCAACCAATCCTGATATTACTAAATCATTCTCAACTGATTTAATTGCATCATTTTTAGCTATATCGCCTTTAGCTATATCAGGTTTGACTAAATTATTAGTTTGTTGACTTTGTTGAGTGTCAACTTGAACTAATACATATTTATGGCCTTTTGCAATAGCTACAGTGTCATTGATGGAAAGTTCTGTCGGTTCAAAGATTTTATAATCATTAACAAAAGTGCCATTTTTTGAATAATCTGTAATAGTTAAGCTATCTCCATCAACATTAATAATTGCATGACGGCGTGATACAAACTGATTTTCCACAAAGATTTCATTAGCTGATGCTCGCCCTATTATGTTCTCCCCTTCATAAAGCACATAAGTTTTTCCTGCTATTTTTAATTGATAGCTTGAAATTGTTCTTTCAACTGAACGACTGTTGGCATTGCTAGCTTTAGAATCATTGCTAAAACTTCCATTACTATTATCAGAACTACCATCACTAGAATCTAATTGATTACTTTGTAGTTGATTGTTTTGTGATTCGTTGTCTTGTAATTCATTGTTTTGTAATTGGTTACTTTGTAATTGGTCAGATTGTAATTGATTGTTTTGTAATAAGACGATAACAGCAATATTATTGACGTGATCTACATCTATATTAGTATTGCTATGATTATTACTGCTATGTTGGACAAGATCTATCTCATTATTTACTTTTTCTTTCATAAATCCTCTCTAATATTTGAGTTATTTGAGTTATTTGCTTTTTAATCAATACGTTAAGTTGGTAAGTTACCACCAATAAATAAAACAACTTCTAACTTTGCTAGTCCTTGTAAACAATCCAATAAGTATTGCTGTTAGGTGCTACTTCCCTTAAATAACAACTGCTTTCTGGACACCCTACTATTTTGATTGAATCATTAGCAGTAACAGTAACACTTTCAAAACTATTCTCATTAGATAATGCTACGCTATCTATTATTTGGCTTTTCGTTTTTAGTCTTACTTTTATCCTTAACATATTGCCCTCATAGAAGTTGTTGCTAAAATATCTTGGTTAACTGTTGGTAGAGAAAGGCTTAATGTTTGGGATAAGTCTTCTTTTACCAACCAATTAGTTTTCTTTTCTACAATTTCTAGCCCAATTAAATATTTCTTTGCACTTGCGCTGCTGTCATAACTACAATGCTTAACTTCTGCCAATACTGTTACTCTACGGCTAGCACTTGTTACTTCTAACTTCATACCTTCTAACAAAGCTATATCAGAACTAATTAGCAACCCCTTATCAGATACATTAACTGTTTCTACTTTCCTACTATAGCTGAGATGGTTGTTTAGGCTTCTTAAGAACAATGTTACCTTTAATGGCAACCTTTTATATTTCCTAGTCTCTAGCTCAAGGTTATTTAGGTTAACTCTTGTCTTTAACATATCTGCTAATATAACCATTTCTCCTTACTCCTACTATTAACTATGAATCATTTATTAATAATTATTAATTACTTATTATCTTATTACTTATTATCTTATTACTTATTATTTATTATTAGGTGTGCCTAACTAATTGCTTTTGAGCTAATCTTTGTTGAAGTTTAACCGTCAAGAAAACTAAGAACAAAAATTAGTCTCTAGCAACTAGCGCATCACAAATCCGTTTTCTGTCCCTCTCTAATATCAAGATTTATGCCAAAACTCGATTTTCCGGCAAAACCTAGCAGAAAGATTGAAAATATTCTTTGTTGTGCTTTTCTAAGTGGTTTTTGATGGCTTAGGATGCTTTTAGGTATTTTGGATTGGTTTGAGCTTGGTTTGAGCTTGGTTAATGGGCTTTGATTGGTCGTTTCTAAAACAAAGCTAGATTTAAGCAATGGTTTTTGATTAGCTATTACATCATTTATGAAGTCTTAAGATAAAAGATGTCTTACAAATATCTTGTTTGATAAAACAGTTTTTGTTGGCAACCAAACATAGATTAAATAAATACTACAGTATTAACCATAGCTCATTAGCGGAAACTAGTTGAAATATCATAATTTTTATTGATTTAATTAGTATACTAACTTAGTCTATTTCATTATACTAACCAAGCGGCCATTTCTTGCCGCAAAAACGGCCAAACTTGACCGCTTCACTTACAGCCATTTATTGATTACTTGATATTGGTATAACTTATGATTAATCAATAAATTAAGGGTTGTTATTTCTTTAGCCTATTTCCCATAAGTATGTTTTATGCTTAACAAACTTGGAAAACTAGCGGTCATTTCTTGCCGCCCGCCCAAAAAAAAGCTACAAAATACCTCTTTCTTGGGCAAAAACCAGGAAATATTTTTTGCACTTTTTCCAGGTTTTAAAAAAGTTTTTTCCTACCATCATGCTAAAATGCTTGGCTACTATTTTTCTCTTTTTTCTTAAAACATAATCCTTATCCATAGGAATTTTTAACCATGAAAGTAATCGCTGTTGCTAATCAAAAAGGTGGGGTTGGCAAAACTACTACTGCTGTTAATTTAGCAGCTTGCTTGGCTAGAACGGGAAGAAAAACTTTATTAATAGACTTGGATGCTCAAGCAAACGCTACAAATCACTTAAATGTTGAAGTAGATAAAATTACTGTAAGCAGTTACAACCTACTTACAGATAGAAAATTTGATATTAATCAAGCAATTATCCCTCTTAGTCCAAATCTAATGCTCATTGCTGGTTCCTTAGCACTTGCAGAAATAGATTTAGTTCTAAGTAATGTTTTGCAACGCGAAAGTAGATTACTTAAAAGTTTGGAAAAATTAAATTCTGCTTATGACTATGTAGTTATTGACACTCCACCAAATTTAGGAATGGCTACATTAAATGCTTTTGTTGCAGCTAACTACGTTATTATTACCATTCAAACTAATTGGTTTGGACTAGAAGCAATTAAACGGTTGATGTCTATCTTAGAAGACGTTTTAGAGCAAGCCAATAGCAAACTAGAGGTTTTAGGTTTAGCTACTCTACACAGACAAAGAGTAATTATTAATGAAGATATTCTTAAGCAAGTAAAAGAAAAATTTGCTGAAAATATGCTCAACACAATAATCAGACACACCGCAACACTAGCAGAAGCAGCAGCAGCTAGAGAGCCTATATGTGATTATGCTCATGGAAGCAAAGCACACCAAGATTATGAGGGTTTAACTAAGGAGATTATTGAAATTGTCGAAAAACAAAAAGTGGCAGAAAACATTAAACGAATTACAGATCAGCGATAACGAGAGACAATCTGTAAAAAATATAATGTCTCGTTTGCGCGGTAATAGCCAAACAGAGGTTAAACCTACTGAAGTCGAAACTAATATTCCCTTACCCGATCACCGATCTCAAATAACTATAGATCTGCCAAATGATCAGGCTAGAGATCAAGTTGATCAAAACGATCAGCCTATAAAAGAGGTATTTACACCTATATTGCCGTCTTGTAAAGACGGGGTTCCAATAGAACCCCGTTCTGAGAACGCCGTTCCAATAGAACCCCATTCTAATAGAACCCCGTCTTTACAAACTCCTACTATTTTCCATGAAGCTAGAGGATACAAAAGTCTAAACATCTTAGATGATGAAATAATGCCTACTCTTGCAGCTTATGAACAAATAGTATTAAGAAGGTTATATAGGTTATCTTATGGTTTCAATAGGCAAATTACTGATTCTGTTACTATTAGTACACTAGCAGATAGATGTAACTTAAGTGAATCCACTGTTAAACGCTCTTTAAAGATATTAATCGAAAGAAAATTAGTTCAAGTACAAATAAATAAAACTGGTGAACATTTTGGAAATCGCTATATTGTTTTAGCAGAATTTTCTCAAACCCCAGTTCTAATAGAACCCCGTTCTAATGGAACGGGGTTACAGCAGACCTCCATAATAGATGATGATGATCCTTTAAAAAAACATGATCATCATCAAGGCCAAACAGCCCGCGTAACTGAACATCAAAAACAAGTGATGATGATCTATGAAAACATTACAGGTAATTGTTGGAATAAAGCAGATAGTTTTAACTATCAAAAAATCAAAAACGTGCCAGTTGAGAAAATTGAAATAGCAATCAAACTAGCTAATGACAGAGCGACTAACAGACCAAACTCATTTGCTTTCTTTATTAAAGAAATAATCGCTTCTGTTAATCCTAAACCTCAAAGTAGAGCCACTAAAAAGAAAGCTATGCAGAAGGTTGTTGAGCGTGTGAGAAATGCTTCTGTTGGTAGCAATATTTCACCTTCTGAGTTTGTCTATAAGGTGAAAGAAGTTTGCCTTAGACAAGATGTTGCTTTTGATAATGATTTGTTAGAAGAATTATTAAAGAAATAATTACATTAACTGTTTAGGGTTTGGGATCTTTTCACTTGTGCTATTTTTTAGTAGTCCCGCTATATGCAAGAAAATTCTTCTAGAATCTATAGCAGAACTCTCTCCAAAGTTGTAAAAATACACCGCTTCGCTTCCTATTTCCTCTATTGCAGACATTGGTAAACTATTATCTAAGAGCATAACAAACACTTTATTAGTTTTGAGAAGATCTTTTATTTTTTTTGTTAAACTGGTAGTAGACATTTCTCTAGCAAAACTTTTGCTCAAAACAAAAATTACATTTGTTTCATTAATTGCTTCTAATAATGAGGTTGCTTCTATTACTTCTACTTCCAACTTTTTTTCCATCAAATCTTTGGCTAAAGCTAGACTAATAATTTTGTCGTCAGAACTATGATTGATGATAGTTTTAGTAAACATAATTGTTCCTTAGTTAAATAATTCTACTGGATGGTGAATTATACACCTTTAATTTAATTCATAATAATCAGTATTCTTAATTAAATTCTCCTTGAGCGATAAAACTTGCCCAATAATATGGGTTTTTCCATTTTTCGTTTTTAAACACAGATATTTGTGCTAATTGCAAAGATTCCGACATAGATTTTTTGTTAACGATCAGGTTTTTATAAATTTCTTTCATTAGCTCGGAAGTCGCTTGATCATTCACGTTCCATAAACTAGCAACTACTATTTCCGCACCAGCATACATAAAGGCATAATGTAGTCCAATAGTACCCTCTCCAACTATATCTTTACCTAATGCCGTACTACAAGCACTAAGAATCACAATTCTAGGAACATGTAATCCTGTAACGTCTTTTGTAGTTAAAAACCCATGCCTTTTTCGCCCTCTCTTATCAACTAAAGAAAAAACAATTCCTGATAACTCAGGATCTATTATGTTAAATAATCCGTGTGATGCTATATGCAAAATATCTGTTTTCTTAGCGTCAATCTTCATTAGTTCATCTAAATTAGCTTCATCGCCTAATTTAGAGTTAAATTGCGGAACAATTTTTTGAATTGCAAAGGCTTCATCTCTAGTAAAAGGTAATCTTACTAAATAAGTATCTCTAGTGAAACTCGCTCTTTCAATAGCACGATCAAGGGCATTATCCACAATCATTTCATTTAAACTATTCTCCTCACCAACTCCCCCCACTACTCTGGGGTCTTTGCTGCTAAATATAGGATCTGCAAAAATAGTTACGGACATTGGAAATTTCTTTTGTTTTTTTATATTTCGCTCACGTATTAAGAATATAGTAGAAGCTGAGGGTATAATCGTTATAGTATGAGTAAGTATAAGAGGGCTATATTCATGCGAAACAAATTTTGGTTCAACTAAAGCACCAAATGGGATGCGGCTGAGAACATTATCATTAACAACTACAATTTTTCTATAATTTTCTATTAAAGGCGATACAGGATTAAGGATTAACTCGCTTAACTTACCTAGCAGCTTTGGATATTTATTGTCCGCTTGGTTTATTCTGATATTACGCATTTCCTCATCTTCAAAATCTATTTGTATTGCTCTAGCAGACAATGCAGAATAAGCCTCTTTAACCAAGGAAATAACTTTGGAACTATCTACTATAAACTTTGTGTCTACAGATTTACTGGTAATTGCCCAAATATAGCTTTTTTCGTTTCCTAAATGGTAGGATAAAAGCAGAGTATTTTGACCTAACAATTTTTGAATATCTTTTATTTTTACTGGTTTAGGATGTTGGAAAGCTTGTGCTTTTAAATTAGTTTTTTTAATTAAACTTTGAATACTTATCAGTTGGTCTTTTAAGTCAATTAATTTATTTTTGGAGCGAACTATTTCTTTCTCACTGTAATTAGAATTGATTAAATTTGCCTGTTGTTCTACTTCCATTGCCAGTAGTTTTTTGGTTTGCTGTTCTTTTAAGATTAGGTTTTTATCTATTTCTTCAGTATTCAAGTTTGACTGACTTAATCCATCAACTAAGTTCCGGGCATGTAGTTTTTCATTTAGCTCGAAAGCTTTTTCGCTATAAACTATGTCATTTGTACGAGAAAATTGCTCCATTAGTATTAATATATAAAAATTATAATAATCCGCTTTTGTAGCAAAATAAGAAGATTTCATTTCTGGAGTGTCAAATTTTATTCTGTTATTTTCGATCACTTCAATAGCATTTTTAATATTTATTGCTGATTCTTTCACTTTACCCATTTTATATTGAGTGTTTGCTATTTCGTATACTATATTTAATTCTGTTTCTATATCTCTTACTTTACGTATTAATTTTAGTGCGGTATTAAATTCTTCCATTGCTAAGTCATAATTCTTCAGTTTAGTATTAATTTTTCCCAGTCCCATTCTACAAATTGCTTCAGCCGTAATATCACCAGATATTTTGGCTAAATTGATTGATTTACTATAATACTCAACAGCTTTCTTATAATCTGAGGAGTTTGATAGTATTACTCCCATATGCTGAAATATTACTGCTTTTATACCATCATTCCCTAGCTGGTTCGCTAAAACCAAAGCCTTTTCATAATATAAAAGAGCTTTCTCTGTATCCTTTAGTGAATTATGCGCACGGCCAAGCATAATTAACGCATGTGCCTCACCAAAAGGTACACCTTTTTGAAATTCCAACCCTTTTTCGTAATAATGCACAGCTTTCTCATGTTCTCCAAGCTCATCTTGTATAGATCCAATGTTATGATTAATTATTCCTTGCATTACTTTATCATCAGTCGTTTTAATTAAATCCAGTGCTTTTTGATATAAGTCCAACGCTTTTTGGTTTTCTCCTGTATACCATTCTACGGATCCTAAATTATTTGTACTTTCACTCTCTCCAATAATATCACTTAGTTGTTTTCTTAATTCTAATCCTTTTTCAAAGTAAAATTTTGCTACTTCTATGTTTTTTTCAACAAAATATATATCACCTATACCATTATAGATTTTAGCTATCCAATAATCACTTTTTATGTTTTTTGCAATTTCTAACGCTGTTCGGTAATAGCTTAGAGATTTTTCTTTATTATCTCTTTCAAACTCAACTAATCCTATCATTGTAAGTATTTCTACTTCTTTTTCTTTAATACCTACTGATTTGTAAAAATTTAGAGCGTCCAAATATATTTTTTCTGCTTCTTCTATCAAAGTTTGTTCAGCACTATTACGAAGTGTTTCTGCTTTAATAGTTAACTGTTGCATTTCAAAATATTTATTATCATTTTCAGTTGGAACTTTTAAATTTGATTTTAATGTATAGTACCCACTGTGTTTCTTTACTGGTGAAATTACTTTAATTTTATAAATTCCTGGCTTATCAAAAACGTACCAGAGCAGTTCTTTTCCGCTTGTTCCTTTTATAATATCAATATCAGCTAAACATTTTTTTGTAGCATTAAATAGTGAGATTTTTAAATCTATACCTTTTTGCTCTAATTCTATTTCAAGAAATCTTTTTTCTTTAATGTTGATTGTATATTCAACTTGATCAACAAAACGTTCTTCTATCAATCTACCAATTGGTAATATATATGAATGTATTTCCCTAACCTCCTTAACTTTTTTGGCTTTGTGCAAACCACAGTTTGAAGTAATAATTAGCATTATTAAAATAACTAAGCTTATTCTAATCATAGTATTACCCTTAGCCCTAATACCGAGTAGATTCTTTAGCTACTGAAGTAATCATCCCGAAATAGTTGCCAAAATTAACCTCATATATTATGTTTTTTAACTTTATTTATATCTGCTATTAACATTTTTACTATATTAGTACCAATATAGCTTTTATTTATTAATTCTATATTTTCTGCCCAGAAAGAACTGTAAGGTAGCTCATTAAGTGTTGTGGTAGGATATCCAAATAAGTGAGCAATAGTAGTTTCGATTGCATCAAATTGATTGTTGGCATCAGAATAAAAACTTTTATAATAGTTTTTATCAGAGTAACTTTTCATTGTCCTTTCCTACTTGTAAATCAATTTTTATAAAGAAACGTCATACTACTTATTTTGTGCTTCATTTATGTCTTTTATTAGAATATCTACTATTTCAATACCTATACTTTTATTTATTATATTTTTATTTATTGACCAAATAATATGATTTTTTCTATCAACAAGTCTTACAAACACTTCGTTACTAGTGGAATTAAAACTAAATCTTAACACTGCATCTACATCAGGTTTTTCTGTATTTGTATCAGGTTTTTCTGTTATTACGAAAATATTATTTCGACTAAGCTCGTCAGTAACTTGGTTTTGAATATTCCTAAGACTTTCGCTATTACCTAAAATCTCTAAGTAAATTTTTTTTATAGAAGTTAACGCATGAGGATCTGTTATGAAGCTACCTCTAATTGTTTTGGAAATATCCTTTATTTGAGGTTGATTTATTTCACTTTGTTCTTTAGCTGTTTGGTTGGTTGGGGCTACATTTTGGGATTCCGTGTATTGATAGTACATCGCTCCACCTAAAATAAATAATACTACAATGCTAGCCAATGATATCTCTAAGCCTCGTTCAATACCAAATAATTCTTTTTTGTATTGTGAGAGCTTTAGTTTAGTTTGGTATAGAAAGATTCTGTACCAATATTTTTTCCGATATGTATTCATTACCTTTTCTTCAACTGTGTCAGAACATTTATGAAAATTTAAACTCTTAATAAGAGAACGGAACTTAAGATCTTCTTTAGTTTCTTTTTCTTCATTTTCTAATATTTCTTGGTATATTGGATCATTTTCGTCTATTTGAAAAATAGGGTCAGTTGGATCTATTTTATACAATTTATCTTCTAAATTTTCTTTGTTACTATTTATATTATTATTCATTACATCTTCCATTATATAATATATATGATTATTTAAGAAATATTTAATTGTTTACTTACTTTCTTCCTAATTCTATGAATTGTAACCCTTACCTTAATAGTTGTTAGCCCAAGTTCTTCTGCTATTTCTTCCATTGTCTTGCCCTCAAAATAATAACCGCTAAATAGAGTTCTCTCTGACGGAGTTAACTTTTTTATTTCTTCTTTTATTAATAAAATTTGTTCTTCTTCGCTAATTCCTTTGTCTAAATTCATTTCATAGCTTTGTTTTTTTTCTTGTTTATTTGTAACAATCAAATCTAACTCTACTAAAACATTATCTTTATACTTTTTGCGCAATTGATCCGCTATTTTATTATTAGTTAGCGAAAATATATAAGTGCTAAAACTAGCAATACTTGGATCAAACCCCTTTACATTCTTAATGATACCAAGGAAAATTTCTGAGACAATATCATCTACATCATGCCCTGTAAAATACATCTCAACTCGACGAACCAATTTCGGCAAATATTTCTTGTATAGAGTTTGGAAGGCAACTTCATTTCCACTTATAAATTCCTTTATTAAGTTTTCATCTGTGAGGTCGTTATCGGTTCTTGACATATTATTCGTTGGCGAAAAAAAAAGTTACAACTAATTTTTTACTTTTAGATAAGATTTTCCGAGTTAGGTAGTTGATTCATTTTTCGTTTTCGATCCTACAAAAAGCTAAATACATGCCTGCGAGTCGAAAAGCAGCTTCTGGCCCAGGTTTTATCTTTCCATTTTCATATTTTCTGTAATTTCCTAAACTCGTGTTTAAATGTGCGGCCATCTGCTTTTCCGTCATACCTGTTGTCTGCCTAACCTCAATGCAAATTTCAGCAAAATTAATATTATAAATTCGCTTCTTTTTTTCTTTTTCCATAGCTTAAGTATTAATACAAATTTATATATGAACCTATATGAATATTGTTAGTGTTTATCTTATTATTATCCAGTATATAAAAAAACAAATAGTAGCATATATGCTGCTTCGCACAAAAAATAAAAATTTGCTGAAAACATGGCAAAATACTTGTAACGTTTTTTTGTTGCCAACGAATAATCCCACAAGAGCTAAAATTTCATTAAAAAATTGGATTAAAAATGTCTAGCCACAGTTTTTTTATACTTTCAATCATTTTTTCAGAGTTAAAACTAAAGTCAGCATTTCGTTCGGCAATGTTTACATTAATTTCGTTTGTTGCAAGTGATGATAATAAAGCGGTTATTTCAATTAATACACTTGTAAACATACTAAATCGTAAAAATCTTAGCGATAAACTCAATCGTCGTCAAATTTGTCTTGAACTAGACAAATACATCTCAATCCAGACAGAGCGAAATATTCAGCTTTTTTCCTATATCGTAACAGGAATGGAGCTAGAAATTGATTTCCCTATTTTCAACATCATCAATGAAATCAGTCAATTAGCTA
>Ga0268299_1003231_pt1 | contig 15742 bp, 13 predicted proteins | sample NOBtaG_FD_193484 | JGI IMG/M metagenome (GOLD analysis project Ga0268299, IMG submission 193484) | Activated sludge microbial communities from bioreactor in Nijmegen, Gelderland, Netherland - NOB reactor | ecosystem: Engineered > Bioreactor > Aerobic > Activated sludge | place: Netherlands...
TCGCCGGTCGCGGGGCGCGAGAGCAGGCCGCAGGCCTCGCAGCACTGCAGCCCGGCCTGCATCGCCGTGGTCGCGCTCATGTTCCGCCGACCTCGGACGGGGTCGGGGCGTCGTCGGCCGAGGCCCACTCGATGCGGTTCCAGACGTCGCGCGGGTCGAAGGACGCCTGGATCGCGGCGAAGAGGAACACCAGGGCGCCCAGGACGTAGAGCGCGATGCCGGGGACGACGGTGGCGTAGTCGGCGATCTTGATCAGCGCCACCAGCACCCCGAGCATCATCACCTCGATCATGCTCCAGGTGCGCGTCGTCGGGTGGTGGCGCAGCAACGCGCCGACCCAGCGCGGCGGCCGCGCGCTGCGCGCGCCGGCGGAGATCGCCAGGACGAAGGCGATCTGCAGGCCGGGGGCGACGATCGCGGTCAGCAGGATGAGGACGGAGACCACCTCGCGGCCGTCCTGCCAGAGTTGCCGCGCCCCGCCGAAGACGGTGGTGGAGGCACTCCGCCCGACCGCCTCCAGGCCCAGCATTGGCACGGTGTTGGCGACCACGAACAGCAGCGCCGCGGCCACGGTCAGCGCCAGCGGATGCTCCGGGCCCTGCTCGCGCCGGCGCCAGAGCTCCTTGTCGCAGCGCGGGCAGCGCGCCGAGCCGCCGGGGGCGAGCTCGGGAAGGCGGACGAGGAGGTCGCAGTGCAGGCACGCGATGACCGCGGCGTCCTCGACCGGCCGATTGTACACCGGCGCAGTCTCTCACGGCGCGACCTGCTTGTCCCGCCCTGGAAAGGAAAAATTCCGGAAATTGCAGCGCCGCCGCCCGGTGGATCCTACTCGCAACTTCCGCGGACTTTCGGGACTTCCGCCGCGATCGGGGCTATGGTTCGCGCCATGACACGTCGGCTCCTGTCGGCCAGCCCCCTCCTCGCCCTGCTGTTCGGCTGCAACCCCTATGTCGCGGCGATCTCCGCGGTCTCCCAGACCTACGACGTCGCCAGCGACGAGCGCTCGCTCTCGACGCAGGCGTCCGACACCGAGATCGAAGCGCGCATCAAGAGCGCGCTGCTGGCGTCGCCGGTCGAGGGGACGAGCTCGATCAGCGTCTATAGCCGCCGCGGCGTGGTGGTGTTGACGGGCGTCGTGCCGCGCGGGTCGAGGGCCGGCCACGCCGCCGTCGACATCGCCCGTGACACGGAAGGGGTACAGAGGGTCGAGACGTTCTACGTGCACGAGCGCCCCTCGGAGGCCGGCGACATCGAGCTCGAGGGCAGGATCAAGGCGGCGTTCGTCGCCGACTCGAACCTGCGCGCCGACCAGGTGTCGGTGGCGGTCTACGGCGGCCACGCCGTCCTCATCGGCGTGGTCGGCGGGGTGTCGCAAGCGCGCGCGTTCGTGGACGACGCGGCAGCGGTGCCGGGGGTGATCTCGGTGCGCTCCTACATCCAGAGCGAGTGACCCATCCCCCGGCAGGGGGTGCCTTGCGCCGCTGGCTCGGTTCGGGATAAGGCCGCCGGAGAGCAGCCGAGAGCCCAACGGTGAGCGCGCGCGCCCAGAATCCCCCCTCCGCCACGGCTCCGTCGCTGCACTTCGGTGCCTTCCTGCTCGATCGCCGCGCCGGGCAACTGCGGCGTGGCGGCCGCGCCATCACGCTGCGGCCGAAGACCTGGGCGGTGCTGGTCTACCTGGCGGAGCACCCGGGCGTGCTGGTCGAGCGCGACGAGCTGCTCGACGCCGTCTGGTCGGGGGTCGCGGTCACGCCCGACACCCTGACGAAGTCGATCGGCGAACTGCGGCTGGCGCTCGACGACGACTCGCGCGCGCCGCGGTACATCGAGACCGTGCACCGTCGCGGCTTCCGCTTTCTGGCGCAGGTGCGCGCGGGGGAAGAGGCAGCGGGCGGAGCGGGTCCGTCGACTCGGGGCGAGCCGGTCGCCGGCCGCGCGCTCCGTGAGCGGGCCGGAGAGGTGCCGTTCGTCGGGCGTGAGGCCGAGCTGGCGCGGCTGGAGGCGATGTTGGCGCGTGCCGCCGCCGGCGAGCGCCAGATCGCCTTCGTCACCGGCGCCGCCGGGTTGGGCAAGACGGCGCTGATCGACGTCTTCCTCCGCCGGCACGCCTTCGACGACGGCCTGGTGCTCGCGCGCGGCGCGTCGGTCGAGCAGCACGGACCGCGCGAGCCCTACATGCCCGTGCTGTGCGCCCTCGAGCGGGCCGCGCGCTCGCCGGGTGGCGAGGGGCTGGTGCGGGATCTGCGTCGCGTCGCGGCTACCTGGGCGGCGCAGATGACCGGCCTGGCGGCCGGCGACGGCGAGTCCGTCGCGCCGGTGGTCCAGGGGGAGCGGATGCTGCGCGAGCTCGCTGCGTTGACCGAGTCGTCGGACGAGGCGCGAGTCCTGGTCCTGGTCCTCGAGGATCTGCACTGGAGCGATCCCTCCACCGTCGACCTCCTCGCCTTCCTCGGCGAACGGCCGGAAGCGGCGCGGCTGCTGATCGTCGCCAGCTATCGGCCCGCGGAGGTGGCGGTTGCCGACCATCCGCTCGCGCACACGGTGCGCAACCTGCGCTTGCACCGCCGCTGCGAGATCTTGCCGCTGCACGAGCTGTCGGAGCGCGAGGTGTGCCGCTACCTGGAGGACCGCTTGCCCGGAGCCCCGTTCGTCGCCGCCCTGGGCCGGGCGCTGCACGACTACACCGGCGGCAATCCGCTCTTCGTGGTGGCGGTGGTCGACCACCTGTTCGCCACCGGCGCGCTCCTCGAGACCGATCCCGGCTGGGCGTTGACGGTCGATCCGAGCACCGCCGACCTGGGTGTGCCCGAGGACGCGCGCTACCTCATCGACGCCCAGCTCGCGAGCCTGCCCCCGGCGGATCGCCACCTGTTGGCCGTGGCCAGCGTCGTCGGGCGCGAGTTCGAGCTCGCGCCGGTCGCGGCCGCGCTCGAGTGCGGCGTCGCCGAGGTCGAGCTGCGCTGCGCTGCGATGGCGCGCAGCGGGCGGGTCCTGCGCCTGGCGCGGCGCGCTGGCAGCGACGGCGCGGAGTCCTTCACCTTCGCCCACGACCTCTACCGCCGCACGGCCTACGACGAGATCCCGTCGGCGCGCCGCGCCCGACTGCACTGCCGGATCGGCGAGGCGCTGGAAGCCGCGTCCGGCGACGCAGGGGCGGAGCTGGCACCATTGCTGGCGGAGCATTTCGCGCGCGGCGGCGACTTCGAGCGCGCGCTCGGCTACCGGCTGCGGTCGGCGTTGCGCGCCCGCCAGATCGGCGCCCATCGCGAGGCGATCGCGCATCTCGAATCCGCGCTCGCGCTCCTGCCCAGGGTGCCGGCGGGGGAGGCGCGCGAGCGGCGCGAGCTGGAGGTCCGCTTGCGGCTGGCGCCGGTGTTGGCGGCGCGGCACGGGTTCGCTGCGGCCGAGGTGCGCGCGAACGCGGAGCGGGCCAGCGTTCTGTGCGCCCGGGTGGGTAGTCGGGCGCAGCTCTTCGAACTGCACTTCGGCCTGCTGCATCTGCACGCGGTGCGCGCCGACATGGCGGAGGCGAGCGAGGCGGAGGCAGAGTTGCGCCGACTCGCCGAGGAGTTGGGCGGCGAGTACCGGCGCCTGGCCGACTCGGCGTCGGTGCGGGTGGCCGTCCATCGCGGCGAGCTCGCACGTGCGGCGGAGGTCGCGGAGCGGGTCGGGCTGCCGGGAGCGGTCGAGGTCGGCGGGGTCGAGGTCTACGGCGTCGACGCGCGCGTCGGCAGTGCCAACCACCTCGCCTATGCGCTCTGGCTGATGGGCGAGTTCGAGCGGTCGCGCCGGGTGCTGGCAGCTAGTGTCGCCGCCAGCGCCGCCTCGGGCTCGCCGATGACGATCGCCAGCACGCAGTGGTTCGCCGCTCTGCTGGCGTTGTTCGCGGGCGATGCGGCGGCGGGCTCGGCGCTGGCCGAGCGCGCCGAGGCGCTGGCGCGCGAGCATGATCTGGCCCAGTGGCTCGGCTTCTCGATGGCGCTCCAGGGGCGGGCGGCGGCCCTCGGCGGGGATCCGGGCGGCGGGCTGGCGCGCATCGAAGAGGCGCTGGCGCGCTTGCGCGCCGGCAGCGTGCGTCTGCTGCGGCCAACGTTCCTCGGTTTCGTCGCCGAGGCCAGGATCGCCCTGGCCGAGCCGGCCGCCGCCCTGGCCACGGTCGAGGAAGGGCTGGCGGTCGTCGCCAGCAGCGGCGATCGGCATTTCGAGGCCGAGCTGCTGCGGATCCGCGGCGAGGCGCTGCGGCAGGCGGGTCGCGCCCATGCGGACGCGGCCGAGGCGAGCTTTCGCGGCGCGCTCGCGATCGCCCGGCGGCAGGGTGCTCGCTGGCTCGAGCTGCGAGCCGCAGCCGGTCTCGCCGGCGCGCTGGCGGCGCTCCGGCGCGTGCGCCAGGCCGAACGGGTGCTGTCGCCGGTCTGTCGCGCGTTCCCGGCGGCGGAGACCTGCGCCGATCTGGCCGCGGCGCGGCAGATGCTGGCTGGGCTCGCGTCGGCGGCGTGACGTCTGGCAGGGGTGATTTCGTGGAAGTTGCCGGGCATTTTCCGTACTCGATCGGAGCGGGCAGGCAGAATCGCCGGTATGAAGCGGCGAGTGGCAGCAGGCGATCGAGCCGAAGCGGGGCCGGCTCTGCCGGCCTGGAAGGCGTTCGTGGTGCAGTTCCATCGCGAGGCAGGGGTGTCGCCGGGCGGCCCGTGCGGCGGCCGTGTCGAGCACCTCGTTTCGGGGGAGCAGGCGCGCTTCGAGAGCTACGAGGAGCTCCTCGCAATCCTGAGAAAGATGCTCCGGGAAGTGGACGAAGGTACCATTTGACCCAGGGCTGCCTGTTCGGCAAGGAAGGGGCGCAGCGAGGGAGGTGGAATGCGACGGATCGAGGTTGGGGCCGAGTGGAAGGGCCCGGAGTCGGCGCGCGCCCATGGCGTCACGTGCCCTCGATGAATTCGTGAGAGACACGCGACCCGAACATGCAGAGTGCCTTCAGTCGGATTCTCCGGCGCGGAACGCGCCTCATCGGTAGTGGTGGCGGGAGTAAGCTGGTCCAGCTCGATCTGGCGCGGTTGCTCGAGGAAGCCGAGCGCCGCACCGGTCTGAGCGATTTCGGCGACAGCGGATTCCTCGAGCCCCTCGGTCGTCTGCTCGACTCCTTCGAGAACGAAGCGGGTCTGACCCTGCTCGGGCGGATCGCGGCACGGCAGGACGTCCTGCGCCTGCTGGGGACACGGCTCCAGCTCGTCGACGACCAGAAGCGCCAGCCTGAGATCCTCGCCGAGGAGATCGGCCGCCCGCTGTTCGTCACCGGGCTGCCGCGCACCGGTACGACCCTGCTGCACGGCCTGCTGGCACAGGATCCGGAGTACCGCGCCCCCCTCAACTGGGAGGTCATGTTCCCCTCGCCGCCGGCGGCGCGCCACCGCAACGACCGGCGCATCGAGCTCGCCGCCCGCCAGCTCCGCTGGTTCCACCGCCTGGCGCCGGAGTTCCGCAAGATCCACCCCATCGGTGCGCTCCTGCCCGAGGAGTGCCTGATCATCACCAGCCCCTCGTTCACGAGCTTCCAGTTCCAGACCAGCCACGGAGTTCCGTCGTACCAGGCCTGGCTCGAGAGCCAGGATCTGCGTCCGTCGTACGAGATGCACCGGCGCGTGCTCCAGAACCTGCAGCGTCACGGCCGCCGCAGCCGCTGGGTGCTGAAGGCCCCGGCCCACCTCTACGGCATCGAGGCGATTCTGGCGGTCTACCCCGATGCCGGCATCGTCTTCACCCATCGCGACCCGCTGCAGGTCGTCCCCTCGACCGCGAGCCTGCACTTCGAGCTGCGCAGCGTCTTCAGCGACACCGTCGACGCCGCCGGCGTCGGCGCCGAGGTCTCGCGCCGCTGGGCGGTCGGCATGGAGCGTGCCCTCGCGGCGCGCGATGCCACGCCCGATTCGAGCTCGCGCTTCTACGACGTGCACTACGCCGATCTGATGCGCGACCCGATCGCCACCGTGCGGCGGCTGTACCTGCACTTCGGCAGCCAGCTCAGCGATGCCGCCGAGGCTCGCATGCGGTCGTTCCTGGCGCGCAACCCGAAGGACAAGCACGGGCGTCACCGCTACTCGCTCGAGCAGTTCGGCCTGAACGCCGAGCAGGTCCTGCGCCAGTACGCCTCCTACCGCGAGCGCTTCAGCCTGTGAGTCGCGCGGCGGGGGACGGACCCGCCCCCGACCTCAACGCCTCTTCCGCAGCGCCAGCAGGGCCGGCAGGACGAGAAGCGCGGCGAGCAGGTTGCACGCCACGCCGACGGTCAGCAGCAGCCCGAGGCTGTGGATGCCCTGGTGGCGCGCGACCGTCAGGGCGCCGAAGCCGAGGGCGGTGGTGAGCGAGCTCAACACCACCGCCTTGCCGGTGCTGCCCGCCATGACCTGGGCGGCGTCACCGCCCTCCTCGAGGTGGCGGTGCAGGATGTGGATGCCGTTCGACACGCCGATGCCGATGATCAGCGGCAGGATGATGAGATTGGCGAGGTTCAGGCGCAGGTCGAGCAGCTCCATCACCCCCACCGTCCAGAGCGCGCCGACCGCCAGCGGTGCGAGCGTCAGAGCCGCGAGACCGACGCGGCGGAAATCCCAGAACACCAGCAGCGCGATCGCGACCAGCGCGTACAGCCCGGCCTCGATGTAGCCGTCGCGCATGGTGCGACTGGTCTCGTGGAAGGAGACGGGAGGGCCGGTGACGTCGGGGTCGACGCGTCGCAGGGCGGCGACGAAGCGGGCCAGATTGTCCGGGTCCCAGATGTCCTCGGCGGGGAAGACCTGGACCAGGTAGCGGCCCGAGACCCCGACGAAGCGCTCGCGCAGGATCGCGGGCAGGCCGGCGAGCTCGATCGGCGCGGTGTTCGTGTTGCGCTTCAGGAAGGCGATCTCGTCGGCGAGGTCGGCGAAGGTGTCGATCTGCAGCTTCGCCAGGCGCGGCCCGACGACCGCCGGGTCGCCGTTGCCGATCTGCGGCTCGACGCGCGTGAGCGAGTCGCGCACGCCCTGCAGGACGTCGTCGCTCGGCTTGCGATTGGGGTTCCAGCGCTTCTTCGGATCCTGCAGCTTGAAGCGGATCGACTGCAGCAACTCGTGGATCTCGGTGACGTCGACCTCGCCGTTCGCGGGCGCGACCTCGGGCAGGGCGGCGACCAGCGGCGCGAGCTCGCGGATCGCGGCCATGCGCGCGTCCTGGTCCTCGGGAACCAGCGACGCGGCGCTCTCGACCTTTCGCACCTCGGGCAGCTTCTCGTAGGCGTCCTGCAGGCGCCGCGCCTCGTCGAGCGTGCCGACCACGCTGACGGCGTAGCGGCTGGAACGGCTGCCGCTCGACAGGATCCGCTGCTCCCACAGGACCGACGGCGTGCCCTCGGCCTGCAGGTGGAGCAGGTTCAGGTCGAAGCCGAGGTGCGGCAGCGCGAACAGCGCGGCGGCGGTGAACGCGATGCTGCCCGCGAGCAGGACGAGCGGCCAGCGATAGAAGCGCGCGACCGCGCCCGCGGGCGAGGGCAGGCGCAACGGCCAGCGCGGCCGCAGCGAGTGCAGGCGCGCCCCCACGGCGCTCCGTTTGAAGCGCTCGTGCAGCACCAGCAGCGAGGGGAACACCGTCAGCATGCCGGCGAGGCAGAGAAGCATGCCGACGCCGCCGATCAGGCCGAGCTCGGCCATGCCGCGGAAGTCGGTCAGCGTCATCGTCAGGAAGGCGATCGCGAAGGTGATCGCGCCGGCGACGATACCGCCGCCGGAGTGGACGAAGGTGCTGCGCAGCGCCTCCTCGACCGGCTGGCCGGCGCCCAGTTCCTCCTCGAAGCGCGAGATCAGGTGGACGCCGAAGTCGTCGCTCATGCCGATCAGGATGGTGGCGAAGGCGACCGACAGGACCGTGAGGTGGCCGATGGCGACGGTGATGAAGCCGAACGACCAGGCGAGGCCGAGGGTGAGGGTGAAGACCGCCAGCAGCGGCCGGGTGACCTCGCGGTAGAACAGCACGAAGCACAGGCCGACGCCGGCGAGCGACAGCAGCGAGGCGAGACGCATGTCGCCCAGGGTCGACTGCAGCTCCTCGGTCTCCAGTGCCGGCCCGCCGGTCAGGCCGACGCGCAGGCCGGGGTGGGCGGCCAGGGCGGCCGCCACGTGCGCCTCCACCCGCGCCAGCGACGCCGCCGCGGCGACCAGCTTGGTGGAGTCCTCGGGGGTCTGCACCAGGACGAACAAGAGGCGCTTGTCGTCGTCGACCAGGTAGCCGTCCTCCGCCATGCCCTCGCCCGGCCGCAGCGAGCTGCGCCAGATCGAGGCGGACGCGCCGCCCTCGGCGGCGGTGCCGATGGCGTCGATCGCGTGCTGCAGCAGCGACAGGTCGAGCGGCTTCTCCTCCTCGTCCCCGTCCTCCTCCTCGGTGCCGAGCAGGCTGGAGACGATGTGGCTGACCATCGCCTTGCTGATCTCCCGGTTGATCGAGCGCAGCAGGTTGGCGAGCGTCGGCTCGGCGGCGAGCCCGTCGATCAGGTCGGTGTGCTCCTCGAGCTTGCCCTTCAGGTCGGCGAGGTCGTCGACCGAGAGGTACATCAGGGCGCGGCCGCCGAGGGTGTCGGGGTCGACGCGGTAGAACACCTTGCGCGCCGCCTCGGGGTCGGCCTCGAGACGCGCGGCGAGGTCGCGCGCGAACGCCTTGCTGCGGCGCAGGTCGGGTTCGTCCACCACCACCACCAACTCGTCGCGCTGGCCGAACTCCGCTTTGTAGGCGTTGTAGATCTTGAGGTAGGGCTGGTCGGGCGAGATGAGGGCGTTGCGCGAGGTCTCGAAGCCGAGGCGCGCCTGGGTCAGCGCCAGCGACACGACCGCCAGGGCGATGCCGCCCAGGACGAAGGCCCAGGGATGGCGGTAGGTCGCCGAGGCCAGAGCTGCGAGAAGCCGATGCCGCATCCGCGCGAGGGTAGAGGTTCGCCGCCCTCGAGAACAGAGCCGGCGGCGCCGTTGCGCCACGGCGGACCCGTGTGTTACGGCGCCCCGAGGTCGTTGCTGTGGAGGTGAAACCCTGGGATAGCCGCCTGGCGGGGTGGATGGTGCGCCCGCTGCACCACACCGGCGTCACCCCCAACCACGTCACCACCGCCAGCCTCCTCGTCGGCCTCGCCGGCGCGGGCTCCTACGCCCTGGGGTCGACGGCGGCGGCGAACGCCGGCGGCCTGCTCTACTGCCTGTCGGCCTTCCTCGACCACGCCGACGGCGAGCTGGCGCGGGCGACGGGGCAGACCTCGGAGTTCGGTCACGCCTACGACCGCGCCGCCGACCTGATCGTCAAGATCAGCCTCTTCACCGGCATGGGGTTCGGCCTGCGTGGCGGCGCCCTCGGCCACTGGAGCGCGCTCCTCGGCCTGATTGCCGGCGTGTCGCTGGTGGCGATCTTCCTGCTCCGCAACCAACTGGTGCGGCGGCGGGGCAAGGGCGCGCTGACCCAGCCGGGCGCGGGCGGCTTCGAGATCGAGGACATCCTGTACGCCGTCGCGCCGATCACCTGGGTCGGGTGGCTCCAGCCCTTCCTGATCGCGGCGGCCATCGGCGCGCCGCTGTTCGCGCTGTGGACGGCGCTGCAGGTGCGGAGCGCCAGCGCCGATGCCCCCTCCGCCTGACCCGCAATCTGGAGTGCGGCGTGAAGCGCCGCTCTGGATCCGCAGGACCCGCGCCGCGACTCTCGAGTCCCTGCCAGCCGCCGTTCAGGCCGGAAGAGTCGAGCCATGAGCCGACTGCGCGCCATCGCCTCCCTCGGCCTGCTGGTCGGCCTGACGCTCTTCATCGGCCTCATCGTCTACCGCGGCATCGGCGAGGTGGCGGCGGCGCTCGCGGCCGGCGGCCTGGGGTTGTTCCTGGTCGCGGCCTGGCACCTGGTGCCGCTGTTCGCCGACGCGCTCGGCTGGCGCTGCCTGCTGCCGCGGGCGCAGCGGCCGACGGTCGCGACGATGGCGACGGCGCGCTGGCTGGGGGAGTCGATCAACGGCCTGCTGCCGGTGATGCAGATCGGCGGCAACATCGTGAAGGCGCGCTACATCGCGCGGCGCGGCGTCGACGTCGACCGCGCCGCCGCCAGCGTCGTGGTCGACGTCACCCTGCTGGTGTCGACGCAACTGCTCTTCACCCTCGTCGGCCTGGCGCTGTTGCCGCTGGTCGTCGGCGGCGAGCGGATCCTGCTGCAGGCGGGCATGGGCGCGGCGCTGCTGGCGCTGATGATCTGGGGCTTCTACGCAGTGCAGCGGCGCGGCCTGTTCGGTCTGCTGGCGCGGCTGGCGCGCCGGCTGGCGGGCGAGGCGCGCTGGGCCACGCTCGACCTCGACGCCGGCGCGCTCGACCACGCGGTGAGCCGCCTCTATCGCCAGCGGCGCGCCGTGCTGCACGCCGCCGGCTGGCATCTCGTGAGTTGGGTCCTGGGCGCGGGCGAGGTCTGGCTCGCGCTGCGCGTCCTCGGCCACCCCGTTGGCTTCGAGTCCGCCCTGCTGCTCGAGAGCCTGGGGCAGGCCGTGCGCGCGGCGGCCTTCGCCGTGCCCGGCGCTCTGGGGGTGCAGGAGGGCGGCTACCTCCTGCTCGGCAGCCTGCTGGGCATCGCCCCGGAGACCGCGCTGGCGCTCTCGCTCGCGAAGCGCTTCCGCGAGCTGGTGCTCGGCCTGCCCGGCCTGCTGGTCTGGCAGTTCGCGCCCGCGCCGCGCTGACGTTGCCACGAACGTCGCCCGCCGCTTGCGCGACTCGGCGCCGGCGTGCACAAATCGCGCACTGCCATGAGCCACTCCGACGTCCATCTGCCGCAACTGTCGCCCGCGCGTCATCTCTCCAAGGTCCGCTACGAGATCCGCGGACCGCTCGCCCGGCGGGCCCAGGAGCTCGAGCGCCTCGGCTACGAGGTGATCAAGCTCAACATCGGCAACCCGGCCGCGTTCGGGTTCCGACCGCCCGAGACGCTGCGCCTGGCGCTGCTGGAGAACCTGGCGCAGGCCGAGGGCTACTGTCACCAGAAGGGCATCTTCCCGGCGCGCGAGGCGGTGGTGATGGACACGCAGACGCGCGGCATCGCCGGGGTGACGGTCGAGGACGTCTTCATGGGCAACGGCGTCTCCGAGCTCATCCTGATGACGATGGAGGCGCTGCTCGAGCCGGGCGACGAGGTGCTGCTGCCGGCGCCCGACTATCCGCTCTGGACCGCCGGCGTGGTGATCGCCGGCGGCAAGCCGGTCTACTATCCCTGTCGCCCCGAGGCGAAGTTCATCCCCGATCCGGAGGAGGTGGCGAGCCTGGTCGGGCCGCGCTGCAAGGCGCTGGTGCTGGTCAATCCCAACAACCCCACCGGCGCGGTCTACCCGCGCGAGGTGGTCGAGGGGCTGGTGCGGGTCGCCGAGCAGCGGCAGATCCCGATCTTCTCCGACGAGATCTACGACCGAGTGCTCTACGGCGACGCGAAGCACACGCCGGCGGCGAGCCTGTGCGAGCACACCCTGTGCGCCACCTTTGGCGGCCTGTCGAAGGTCTACCGCGCCTGCGGCTTCCGCACCGGCTGGGTGTTCTTCAGCGGCCGGCGCGACCACGCCACCGAATACCTCAACACGCTCGAGATGCTGGCGTCGCTGCGCCTGTGCGCCAGCGTTCCCGGGCAGTGGGCGGTGCAGACGGCGCTCGGCGGCGTGCAGAGCATCTTCGACCTGACCGCGCCGACCGGCCGCCTGGGTCGCCAGCGGCAGGCCGTGCTCGACGCGGTCGGGCGCTCGAAGTACCTGAGCGTCACCCCGCCCAGCGGCTCGATGTACGCCTTCGTGCGCGCCAGTCGCGAGCTGGTCCCGGACTTCGAGGACAGCGCCTTCGCGATGGCGCTGCTGGAGCAGAAGCACGTGCTGATCGTGCCGGGATCGTCGTTCAACGTGGACTACACCGACCACTTCCGCGTCACGCTGCTGCCCGACGAGGAGACGATCCACACCGTCTTTCAGCGCATCGACGCACTGCTCGACGAGATGAAGTAGGCGGGCATCGCCGCCGCGGCGTCCGCCGGCTCCCGCCGCGCAGCCGCGCGCGGCGCGCGATCGACGCGCGGGGCCTGGTTTGCCACGTCCCAGGGCGGGTGGTAGCTTCGCCAGCGTGCGCCTCTTGTTGTGCAACGACGATGGGATCTACGCGGAGGGGTTGAGGGCGCTGGAGGAGTCGTTGGCCCGCTTCGGCGATCTCTTCGTGGTCGCCCCCGACCGCGAACAGAGCGCCACCAGCCACGCGGTGACGCTGTCCCGCCCGTTGCGCGTCGAGCAGGTCGCGCCGCGCCGCTGGACGGTCGACGGTACACCGACGGACTGCGTCCTGTTGGCGGTCAACGGACTGCTGCGCGAGACCCGGCCGGACTACGTCGTCTCCGGGATCAATCACGGCCAGAACCTGGCCGACGACGTGACCTACTCGGGCACCGTCTCGGCGGCGATGGAGGGCACGCTGCTCGGCATCCCGTCGATCGCGGTCTCGCTCGCCGGGCGCGAGCCGTTCGACTTCTCGGCCGCCGCCGAGTTCGCCGCCAGCCTGCTCGATGCGCTCGCCGGCCGCCGTCTGCCGCGCAACACCCTGTTGAACGTCAACGTGCCGCCGCTGCCGCGCGAGCTCATCAAGGGCGCGCGCATCACGCGCCAGGGGCAGCGCCGCTACGGCGACACCATCGTCGAGAAGCTCGATCCCCGCGGCCGCAAGTACTACTGGATCGGCGGCGGGGAGATGGACCTGGTCGACTGCGGCGAGGAGACCGACGTCGGCGCGATCCGCAGCGGCATGATCTCGGTCACGCCGCTGCACCTCGACCTGACCAACTACACGTCTTTCGACGAACTGGCGGGACTGCGCCTCGACTGGCGCTGAATCCGGCGAAAGCGATGGGTGCGGGGTGGCGACGGGGCAGGGCGATGCGGGTCGGGGCAGGGCTCCTGCTCCTGGCCGGCCTCGCGGCCTGCGGCGGTAGCAAGGGCGGCACGGTTCACGTCGTCAAGCGCGGCGAGAACCTCTACCGCATCGGCAAGGCCTATGGCGTGTCGTACGAGGAGTTGGCCGAGGCCAACGATCTCGACGATCCCTCGCGCATCGAGGTCGGGCAGCGGCTGGTGGTGCCGGGGGCGAAGAAGGCGGTGCCGGTGGACATCGTCGCGCCGCGCGACGTGAAGCGCGGCCGGCGCCCGGCGGCCGAGCCGGAGCTGCCGCCCGACAAGCGGCCGTTCATCTGGCCGGTGGCGGGGGGGCAGGTGACCTCGCTCTTCGGGCCGCGCGGCCGCAGCTTCCACGACGGCATCGACATCGACGCCGAGGAGGGCACTCCGGTCTACGCCGCCGCCGACGGCGTGGTGGCCTTCGCCGACGAGCTGCGCGGCTACGGCCGGGTCGTGATTCTGCGCCACGGCGACGACTACGCCACCGTCTACGCCCACAACCAGAAGAACCTGGTGGCGGAGGGAGAGCGGGTGAAGCGCGGCCAGCGCATCGCGCTGGTGGGCGACTCCGGCCGCACGACCGCGCCCAACCTGCACTTCGAGGTGCGGCGCGAGAACGTCGCGCGCGATCCGCTCGCCTACCTGCCGCCCGAGCCGCGCCTGGCGAACCGCTGAAAGCGCGGTGCGGCCCGTGCACTTTGAAACGGCGCCGTGCTAACACGGGCGGTCATGATCGAAGTGCGCCAGTTGATCCGCGACGTCCCGGATTTTCCCAAGCCGGGCATCGTCTTCAAGGACATCACCCCGGTGCTGGCGGACGGGCCGGCGTTCGCGCGCGTGATCGACGCCCTGCGCCAGCGCTACCAGGGGCGGGTCGACATGGTCGTCGGGATCGAGTCGCGCGGCTTCATCCTGGGCGCGCCGCTGGCGTACGCCCTCGGAGTGGGGCTGGGCGTGGTCCGCAAGCCGGGCAAGTTGCCGTGGGACAAGATCTCGGCCTCGTACGCGCTGGAGTACGGCAGCGATACTCTCGAGATGCACCGCGACGCGATCGCGGCCCGCAGCCGCATCGTCCTGGTCGACGACCTGCTGGCGACCGGCGGCACCGCGGGCGCTGCCCTCGGGCTGATCCAAGAGGCCGGCGGTCACGTCCTGGAGGCGGCCTTCATGGTCGAGCTGACCTTCCTCGGCGGGCGGGCCAAGCTCGCGCCGGTCGAGGTGTACTCGCTGGTGCGCTACGACGGGGAGTAAGGGAGAAGGAACGATGAGCGATTTTCGTATCGAGAAGGACAGCATGGGGGAGATGCAGGTCCCCGCCGATGCCTACTACGGCGCGCAGACGGCGCGCGCGGTCGAGAATTTCCCGATCTCGCCGCTGCGCTTCTCGCGCCGCTTCATCCGCGCCATGGGCCTGATCAAGGCCGCCGCGGCGCGCACCAACCACCGCCTCAAGCTGCTCGACGAGAAGCGCGCCAAGGCGATCGAGCAGGCGGCGATGGAGGTGGCCGACGGGCGCTTCGACGGCGAGTTCGTCGTCGACGTGTTCCAGACCGGCTCCGGCACCTCGACCAACATGAACACCAACGAGGTGATCACCACCCGCGCCAATCAGATCCTCGGTCTGAAGAAGGGGGACGAGGGCCTGGTGCACGCCAACGACCACGTCAACATGGGGCAGAGCACCAACGACGTCTTCCCCACCGCCATCCACGTCTCGACTCTCGAGGCGGTGGAGAACGTCCTCCTGCCGGGGCTGCGCAAGCTCGCCGACGCCTTCCAGGCCAAGGCCGACGAGTTCGCCGACGTGGTGAAGTCGGGGCGGACCCATCTGCAGGACGCGGTGCCGGTGACCCTGGGCCAGGAGTTCTCCGGCTACGCCAGCGTGGTGCGCCACGGCGTGGTGCGGATCGAGAACACCCGCCCGCATCTCTCCGAGCTGCCGATCGGCGGCACCGCCCTCGGCACCGGCCTCAACGCCCATCCCGACTTCGCCGCCGGCGTGGTCGCCGAATTGCGCGTCCTCGCCGGCCTGATGGTGCGCCGCGCCGAGAACACCTTCGAGGCGATGCAGAACAAGGACGCCTGCGTCGAGGTCTCCGGGGCGGCGCGCACGATCGCGGTCGGTCTGATGAAGATCGCCAACGACCTACGCCTGCTGACCTCCGGCCCGCGCACCGGGCTGAACGAGATCGAGCTGCCGGCGACGCAGCCGGGCTCGAGCATCATGCCGGGGAAGGTCAATCCGGTGATCGCCGAGGCGGTGAACATGGTCGCGGCGCACGTCATCGGCAACGACGCGGCGATCGCGGTGGCGGCGATGAACGGCAACCTCGACCTCAACGTGATGATGCCGGTGATCGGCTACAACCTGCTGGAGAGCGTCGAGGTGCTGGGGAACGCCTGTGCGGTGTTCGCCGACAAGTGCGTCAGCGGCATCACCGCCAACGTGCCGCAGTGCCTGGCGTACGCCGAGCGCACGACGTCCCTGGTCACCGCCATCGCGCCGGTGATCGGCTACGACGAGTCGGCGCGGATCTTCAAGAAGGCGTTGAAGGAGGACAAGCCGATCCGCCAGGCGATCCTCGACGAGGGCGGCATCCCGAAGGAGAGGGTCGACGAGATCCTCGACCTGAAGAAGCTCACCCAGGGCGGCCGCGCCTAGGGCGCGTGGATCGGACGGATCGAGCCGCTGCGCCCGATCCGTCCGATCCCGTCTCAGCGCACCGTGACCGTCTTCGTCTCGAAGTCGGTCCGGCCGTCCATCGCGGTGGCGCGGGCGGTGAAGTTCATCGCCGAACCCGA
>Ga0268299_1003232_pt1 | contig 15734 bp, 13 predicted proteins | sample NOBtaG_FD_193484 | JGI IMG/M metagenome (GOLD analysis project Ga0268299, IMG submission 193484) | Activated sludge microbial communities from bioreactor in Nijmegen, Gelderland, Netherland - NOB reactor | ecosystem: Engineered > Bioreactor > Aerobic > Activated sludge | place: Netherlands...
CAAGTAAATCATTTTAGTGACTACAAAATGCACGCTCGCCAAGCGTCTCGACCCGGCACAAATGCCGATGGCATCTATCCTTTTCGCTACTGACGTTGATCGAAATCGCGGGGAACTTCAGACTAAAGTGCCCCGGCGCGATCTCGCGCAGGGCCGGCGCCTCGACCCGGCAGCGCTGCTGGGCGTGGCGGCAGCGCGGGTTGAAGTAGCAGCCCTGCGGCGGCGCGGCGGGGCTCGGCACCTCGCCCGCCAGGATAGCGTCGCCGGAGCGGACGCGCGGGTCGGCCGCCGGCACGGCGCGCATCAGGGCGGCGGTGTAGGGATGCTGCGGCCGGCGGAACAGCGCGTCGGTGCGGGCGAGCTCGACCAGCTGGCCGACATACATCACGGCGATGCGGTCGGAGATGTGGCGAACCACCGAGAGATCGTGCGCGACGAACAGGAAGGTGAGCCTGAGCCGGGCCTGCAGCTCGAGCAGCAGGTTCAGCACCTGGGCCTGGATCGACACGTCGAGCGCCGACACCGGCTCGTCGGCGACGACCAGGCGCGGGTTGGTGGCGAGCGCGCGGGCGATGCCGATCCTCTGGCGCTGGCCGCCCGAGAAGGCATGCGGGAAGCGATGCATGAACTCGGGCCGCAGGCCGACCAGGCGCAGCAGCTCGGCGACGCGGTCGGCGCGCTCGCGGCGATTGCCGATGCCGTTCACCAGCAGCGGCTCGCCGACATTGTCGAGGAGCGTCATGCGCGGGTTGAGCGAGCCGAACGGGTCCTGGAAGATCATCTGGATCTCGGCGCGCAACGGCAGCAGGTCGCGCGGCGCCAGGGTGGCGAGATCGACGGTGCGGCCGTCACGCGTGCGGTAGAGGATGCTGCCGCCGGTCGGATCGATGGCACGCAGGATGCAGCGCGACGCCGTGGTCTTGCCGCAGCCGCTCTCGCCCACCAGTCCCAGCGTCTCGCCCTCGGCCAGGGTGAAGTCGACGCCGTCGACGGCGCGGACGTGGCCGACGACGCGCTGCAGGAAGCCGCGCGTGATCGGGAAGAATTTCTGCAGGCCGCGCACCTCGAGCAGCGGCGGCGGGGCGGCGGCGACCGTGTCGGTCATTCAGGTTCCACCGCGTCGTGGTGCAGGAAGCAGCTCGCGAGCTGGCTGGTGCCGACGGGCTGCAGGCTGGGCACGGCGCCCGAGCATTTCGCCATCGCGTCGGGGCAGCGCGGATGGAACGGGCAGCCGGGCGGGCGATTGAACGGATGCGGCAGCGCGCCGCTGATCACCGGCAGGGCCACGCGCGTCTCGCCGTAGAGGCTCGGGATCGAGCGCAGCAGGGCGCGCGTGTAGGGATGCCTGGGCGCGTGGAAGATGTCGTCGACCGGCCCCTCCTCCATGACGCGGCCGAGATACATGACGACGACATAGCTCGCCATCTGGGCGATCACGCCGAGATCGTGGGTGATGAAGATGATGGCGGTGCCATGGCGCGCCTGCAGGTCGCGCAGCAGCGCCAGCACCTGCGCCTGCGTGGTGACGTCGATGGCGGTGGTCGGCTCGTCGGCGATCAGCAGGCGCGGCTTGCACGACAGCGCCATGGCGATCATGGCGCGCTGGCGAAGGCCGCCCGAGAGCTGCCACGAGAAGGCGTCGATCCTCTGCTCGGGCATCGAGATGCCGACGTCGCGGAACAGGCCGACCGTGATGTCGCGCGCCTCTCGGCGCGTGAGCTTGCGGCCGCCGTCCTGCCAGCGATGGCCGTGCAGCAGGATCGCCTCGACGATCTGGTCGCCTACCGTGTGCACCGGGCTGAAGGCGGCCATCGGCTCTTGCGGGATCAGGGCGATCTCGCCGCCCCTGATGTCGCGCATCACCGGGCCGCGCGGCGGCAGCCGGGCGATGTCGACGGTCTCGGCGCTGTCCTCGCCGCCGCCGCTCGGCGGCCGGCGGCGGAAATGGATCTCGCCTGATGTGATGCGGCCCGGTCGCTCGACCAGCTGCAGGATGGCGCGCATGGTGACGCTCTTGCCGCAGCCGCTCTCGCCCACGACGCCCAGCACCTGGCCGGGCATGACGTCGAAGCTGGTGCCGTCGACGGCGCGCACCAGCCCCTCGTCGAGCGCGAACGAGACGCGGAGATTGCGCACCGAGAGCAGCGGCGGGCTGTCGGCGGGCGCCGTCGGCCGGTCGAGCGCCATCGCGCGATCAGTGGCTGTAGGGGTCGGCGGCATCGCGCAGGCCGTCGCCCACCAGGTTGAAGGCCAGCACGGCCACGATCACGACCAGGCCGGGGATCAGGAGCCACGGCGCCAGCGCCAGCGTCTGGATATTCTGCGCCTCCTGCAGCAGCACGCCCCAACTGATCGCCGGCGGGCGGATGCCGAGCCCGAGGAAGCTGAGCGAGGTCTCGTTGATGATCATCACCGGGATGGCGAGCGAGCTGGTGGCGATGATGTGGCTCAGGAAGGTCGGCACCATGTGGCGCAGGATGATGCGCATGCGCGAGCAGCCGGCGAGCCGCGCCGCCAGCACGAAATCCTCCTCGCGCAAGGCCAGGAATCGTCCTCGCACCTCGCGGCCGAGCGTCGTCCAGCCGACCAGCGAAAGGATCACGGTGATGGCGAAGAACACCTGGATCGGCGTCCAGTCGCGCGGCAGGGCGGCGGAGAGAGCGAGCCAGATCGGGATGGTCGGCACCGACTGCAGCAGCTCGATGAGGCGCTGGATGACCTGGTCGGTCCTGCCGCCGACATAGCCCGAGATGCCACCCAGCACGACGCCCAGCACGACGCTCAGCGCCACCGCCACCAGGCCCACCGTCATCGAGGTCTGGGTGCCGTGCATGATGCGCGACCACTGATCGCGGCCCAGCCGATCGGATCCCAGCAGGAAGATGCGCTGGTTGGGATCGACCGGAGCGATCAGGTGAATGCTGGTCGGGATGAGGCCGAACAGCTTCCAGGAGAACCCCGGTGCGAAGAAGCGGACCGGCACCCTCTTGTTGGGATCGGTCGTCCATTCCATGCGCAGGGTCACCGGGTTGCGCTTGCCGACGATCGCCGGCACCCAGGGGGCCAGCCTGCCGTCGTCGAACAGGCGGATGGTCTGGACCGGGATGAAGGCCTGCCGCGCATCGGTGCGCTCGGGGTCCTGGGTCGCGAAGAAGTCGGGCGCGACGACGATCAGGTAGAGGAAGATCAGCAGCACGCCGCTCGCCATCGCCAGGTGATGGCGGCGGAAGCGCCACCACACCAGCTTCCAGTTGGAGGCGACGGCGACCCTGTCCTCGGCCACGCTGCCGGCGACGTCGACGGTCATGGCACGGTCTCGTGCGGCGACCTGCCTTCGCCGAAGCGAAGCCGCTTCGGCTTCGCGCAGTCAGGCCGAGGCATCATGGCTGGGAGCGCGCCACTCCAGTGGCGCTCTTCACCTTGATCCCACATCCCATGAGCGCCACTGGAGTGGCGCGCTCCCAGCCAAGATCTCGCCAACGCACCCACCCCTACCCCTCCACCCGCACGCGCGGGTCGATCAGGGCCAGCGCGATGTCGGACAGCAGGGTCCCCAGGATGGTGAGGAACGAGTAGATCAGCAGGATGCCGCCGGCGAGGTACATGTCCTGGTTGACCAGCGCGCGCAGCAGCAGCGGGCCGATGTTGGGCAGGTTCATCACGGTGGCGACGATCAGGCTGCCGGAGAACAGCATTGGCAGGTACCAGCCGATGGTGCTGACCAGCGGGTTGAAGGCGAGCCGCACGGGATAGCGCAGCACCAGGCGCCATTCCTTCATGCCCTTGGCGCGCGCCGTGACGACATACGGTTTGTTGAGCTCGTCGAGCAGGTTGGCGCGCATGATGCGGCTCAAGCGCGCCGTGCCGGCGATGCCCAGCACCAGCGCCGGCAGCCAGATATGGGCCAGCAGGTCCCAGACGCGGGCGAGGCTCCACGGCGCATCGACGAACTCGGGCGAGAACAGGCCGGTGACGCCGATGTCGAAATAGGCGAAGGCGACCCACATCAGGATCAGCGCCAGCATGAAGTTCGGCGTCGCCACGCCGATGTAGTTGACGACCGTCAGCACATGGTCGCCGAGCGAGCGCGGATGGGTCGCCGAGTAGATGCCGGCCGGCACGGCGATCGCCCAGGTCAGCACGAAGGAGAACAGCGCCAGGGCAAGCGTCAGGCCGATCTGCTCGGCAATCAGATCGGCATTGGGCCGCTGGTACTCGAGCGACAGGCCGAAATCGCCCTGCACCAGGTGCTGCACCCACAGCCAGTACTGCACGATCATCGGCTGATCGAGCCCGTACTGCGCGCGCAAGGCCGCGATCTGCTCGGCCGAGATCGACGACCCCGACGAGGCCAGGGTCGCGACATAGGCCGTCAGGAAGTCGCCCGGCGGCGCCTGGATGATGACGAAGATGACGAAGGAGTAGACCACCATCAGAAGCGGCAGCAGCGCCAGCCGCTGGAGGATGTAGCGGGTCATGTACCCGCTCTCATGCTCCTCTCCCCCGATTGGGAGAGAGGTTGGGTGAGGGGGTTGCGAGTGGTGTCACAGCCTTCGACGCCCCCTCACCTAGCCTCTCCCCCTAGCGGGGGAGAGGAACATGAACGACGAATGAACACCCCCTCACTTCGCAAGATAGAACTGCTCCGTGCGGGCGTTGCCGGGGCTGCGCAGCGGCCAGTCGTTGCCGAGCGTGGTCGGCACGTTGCGGAACTTCGCGTTGGTCACCACGACGCCCTGCACCATCGGCGTCAGGCCGACCGTGCCGATCTCGAACAGGTTGTCGGCCCAGATGCGGTAAAGCTCCTGCGAGAGCTTGACCTGCTCCTCGGGGCCGACGGTGCGCGCCTTGTCGACGATCTCGACGATGCGCTTCATCTCCAGCGGCGGCTCCGCGCCTTCCTTGCCCGCGGTCGCGTACCAGCGCCGCCACAGCGGGCCGATGGTCAGGATCGGCGCGTTGCGCGGATCGACCTTGGCGTTGCCCGTGTAGGGGAAGGCGCTGGTGTCCTCGTTCCAGATCTCGGCCATCAGCTCGTTGCTCTCGTTCATCTTGAAGTGCAGGGCGCGCTCGCGGATCTGCACGATGGCCTTGACGCCAACCGCCTCCCAATCCTTCGAGACGAGCAACGCCACGTCGGGCCAGGCACCGAACGCCGGCACGACGCTGATCTCGATGGTCACCGGCTTGCCGTTGGGCAGCAGGCGCAGCCCCTGGGCGTCCTTCTTGTCGAGGCCGATGCCGTCCAGCATCTTGTTGGCCTCGTCGCGCTTGAACTCGGTGTATTTCTGCGCCCACTCGGCACCCGGGAAATAGGGATGCCACGGCGCCGGCACGCCCTGGCGCGCCTCGCCGAGACCGAGGAACACGCTCTCCTTGATCTGATCGCGGTTGATGGCGAGCGACAGGGCTCGACGGAAGGCCACGTTGGCCATCAGCCTGCCCATCTCGGGATCGGCGCGATAGGTCTGGTTCAGCGCGATCACCGCGTCGGCGCCGCCGAAGGTCGGCCAGGTGATGATGCGATACTTGCCGGTCCGCTCCTGCTCCTTAAGCACCGGGTAGTTGGTCATGTTGACATGCCGTTCCTGCATGTCGAACTGGCCGGCGATGGCGGCGAGATTGAGCGCCTGCGCGTCGGCGAAGTAGGTGAAGCGGACCTCGTCGAGGTAGGGCAGCTGGTTGCCGGCGCTGTCGACGCCGACGAAGTACGGGTTGCGCCGCAGGGTCAGGACCGGATCGGAAGCGCGGGTCGCCGGCGCCCAGGCGCCCATGGTCGGCCGGTCGGGATTCTCCCACGGCGCGTTGCGATTGGCGAACAGCTCGGTCCATGCCTTGAAGCCCGCCGCCTGCGCCATCTTGTCGATATCCGCCTTGGGCGCATGCGCGGGATGGAACTTCTTGAGGTAATGCGCCGGCAAAAACACCGCGAAGGTGCGGTCGGCACCGTCCTGGTTGGCGAGCGCGGTCAGGAACAGCGTGGCAGGTGCGGCATAGGTGAAACGCACGGCGTCGTCGGCGACCTTCTCGACCTTGGCCGGCGAGCCGTCGGCGTTGCGGATCCAGCCCGGCAGGGTCGGCGTCAGCTCCTTGTTGAGCAGAACGTCGGTGTACCAGAACAGGATGTCGTCGGCGGTGAAGGGCGCGCCGTCCGACCATCTGGCGCCCTTGCGCAGGGTGATGGTCCAGACCTTGTAGTCGGCCGACGGCTCGGCGCCGAGCGCGATCTTGGGCTCGATCCTGGCGCCGTCGGGCGAGAAGCGGAACAGCCCGTCATAGACCACGCGCACGTAGTTGTTGTAGTCGGCCGGGCCGAGGAAGGCGCGGCGCCACGTGCCGCCATACTCGCCGACCTTCTCCACCGTCGGCACGACCAGCGGCTTCTCGGGCAGGCGCTGCGCCACCGGCGGCAGCCTGCCGGCCTTGACCTGCTCGGCCAGCGCCGGCGCTTCCTTGTAGGCGCCTTGCGCCAGGGCATCGCCGGCGGCCAGCAGGCCGGCGCCGGCGGCGAGGCCGATCAGGGTGTCGCGACGCGTGGGCTGTCTGCTCATGCTTCGAGTCCTCCCAGACTCATCGTCCCCGTTATCGTGTCGGTTCGCTCGACCGACCTGCCGCGAGCCTCGATCTGCGAGCGAGGGAGTCAAGCTGCGGCAAGACCATCTCATGGCCGGGAGCGCGCCATTCCAGTGGCGCCAACTTTCCGGTTCTCCCCCCAGCTGCGCTCTGTCGAAGTCACGCATCATGTTGCCCTCCCTGCGCGCAGCGCGGGGAGGTGCCCCCGAAGGGGGCGGAGGGGTCGGGAGCCTCAGTCGAAGCGTCCATCCATGTTCTTGCGGCTCAAAGGTTCGTAGATGGACGCTTTGGTGGCGCAGCATGACGAATGTACAGCAGGACGTGTGTTTCTCTCGACCCCTCCGCCCCCTTCGGGGGCACCTCCCCGCGCTGCGCGCAGGGAGGACAGCATAACGGGTGAATTCGACAGCCGGCGGAAGGAGGCTCACCACATGCCGAACAGGATGCCGTGCTTGCGATGGGCTGACGTGCGCGCCTCGACGGTGGCGTCGTCGACGGTCTCGCGGGTCTTGCGCGCCTTCAGCCAAGCGGCAATCCGCTCCTCCATCTCGCGCCGCACCGGCGCGTGGCCGTCGCTGGCGCCGAGGTCGGTGAATTCGTGCGGGTCGCTCGCGAGATCGAACAGCATCGGCCGGTAGCCCTGCCACCAGACGTACTTCCACTGGTCGGTGCGCACCATGATGGCGCGGCAGTCGCGCGGTGCGCGCCCGAGGAAGCGGCGGGCGTCGCGGAACGAATAGTCGAGCTCGGAGAACACCGCGTCGCGCCACGCCTCCGGCGTCCCGCCGCGCAAGAGCGGCAGCAGCGACCGGCCCTCGACCAGATGCTCCTGCGGTGGCAGGCCGAGTGCGGCCAGCGTGGTCGGCACGACGTCGATCGCCTCGACGAAGCGGTTGTCGACGGTGCCGCGCGTGGCATCGGCGGCGGGATCGGGATCGCAGACGATGAAGGGCACGCGCTGCGCCTCCTCGTAGAACATCTCCTTCTCCCCCAGCCAGTGGTCGCCGAGGAAGTCGCCGTGATCGGCGGTGAAGAAGATCAGCGTGTCGTCCAGCCGGCCGAGTTCCTCGAGGCGTGCGAACAGGCGGCCGAGCCAATCGTCGATCTGGCGGATCAGGCCCATATAGGCCGGCCGCACGATGCCCGGCGCCTCGGGGCGCTGGAACGAGATCGATTCGTCGTGGCGGCGATAGGCCTCCAGCACGGGATGCTGGCCCACCAGCTCGCGCTCGTCGCGATTGAGGGGCAGGCAATCCCTGGCGCCGTACTGCGCATGGTAGGGCGCCGGCGCCATGTAGGGCCAGTGCGGCTTGACGTAGCTGAGATGGAGGAACCACGGCTTCTCGCCCATGTCCTCGATGAAGCGCATGGCGACGCGCGTCATGTAGGCGGTCTCGGAATGCTCCTCGGCGACGCGCGACGGCAGGTGGACGTTGCGCATGTGCCAGCCCGACACCGGCTTGCCGTCCGGGCCGTCGGCCGAGATCACGTAGTCGTTCCACGGATCGGCCGAGGCGTAGCCGTGGGCGCGCAGATAGTCGGCGTAGCCGCTCTCCTTGCCGGGCGGCGAATGGCCGTCGTAGCGGTCGAGCTCCTCGAAGCCGCCGGCGCGCAGCAGGGCGTCGAGCGCCGAGCCGCCCTCGATGCCGTAGCGCTCGAGCCCGTCGGTGTCGGGGATCACATGGGTCTTGCCGGCCAGCGCGACCCGCCAGCCGGCCGGGCGCAGGAAGTCGCCGATCGTCCGCTCGTGCAGGCTGAGCGGCACGCGGTTCCAGGTGGCGCCGTGGCTCGTCATGTAGCGGCCGGTGTAGTAGGACATGCGCGACGGCCCGCAGACGCCCGACTGCACGTAGGCGCGCGGGAACAGCACGCCGCGCTTCGCAAGAGCGTCGATCGCCGGTGTCCTGAGATTCGGATGGCCGGCGCAGGACAGATGATCCGCGCGCAGCTGGTCGCACATGATGAACAGGACATTCTTTGCCTTGGCCACGGACATTCCTTTCCTTTGCCGCCGGCCAGCATAGCGCAAAGCGCCTGCGCTCTTCCGCGTCTCGCGCACCTGCCCTGAGCTGTCGAAATGTCCCACCCACGCAAACCGTGGTCCCCGCCTGCTGGCCTATCTTGATTCATAAGCAATCTTGCTTATCTTGCCTCATGACTTCCAAAGAGCTGAAGCGATGGTTGGCCAGCCTTGGAGCATCGTTCAAGGCGGGAAAGGGCTCGCATCTCAAGGTCTATCTGAACGGTCGGCAGGCGGTAATCCCGATGCACGGCAAAGACATCAAGCCCGGCACTCTGGCAGCCATCAGGCGCCAACTTGGATTGAAGGACTAACCATGCAGTTTCCCGTGGCTCTCCTCCACAACAAGGGTGGCGGTTTCACCGTCACCTTTCCCGACATCCCCGAAGCGATCAGCGAAGGGGACACCGAGGCCGAGGCGCTGGCCCACGCCCGCGATGCCCTCGTGTCGGCACTCGACTTCTACTTCGAGGACCGCCGTCCCGTGCCGCCGCCCTCGCGCCCCAAGCGGGGCCAGAAGCTCGTGGAGCTTCCCGCGAGCCTCGCCGCCAAGGTGCTGCTGTTGAACGAGCTGGTTCGGCAAAATGTGCGGCCGGCCGAGCTCGCGCGCCGGCTCGGCACGACGCCGCAGGAAGTGAATCGGCTGACCGATGTGCGACATACCACGCGCATCGACGGCATTGCCGCAGCGCTCCATGCGCTCGGCAAGCGACTCGATTTCCGAGTCGTCTGACTGTTGCAACAGGCGATTGATCGACGGAAATTCTCTTCTCGACGCCCACCGTGTCGCCAGCACAGGATATACGCTCATGCTCTTCTGGAACGCGAGCATCTTGCTCGCTCGAGCTCATAAGCGAGCAAGATGCTCGGGGTCCGGAAGAGCATGACATGCCTCTCCTTGGTGCGCCTCCATGACCGACAGTCCCTCGATCCGCGACATCCTCGATTTCTGGTTCCTGCCGCTCGACCATCCCGAGCACGGCAAGCTGCGCGAGGGGGTGTGGTGGAAGGCGCCGCCCGAGGTCGACGCCGAGATCGCCCGGCGCTTCGGGGCGGCGCTCGAGAAGGCGGTCGGCGGAGCGTTCGATCACTGGCGTCATTCACCCGACGGCGCGCTGGCGCTGATCATCCTGTGCGACCAGTTCCCGCGCCACATCCACCGCCGCACGGCGCGCGCCTTCTGCGGCGACCCGAAGGCGCGTGAGACCGCCCGCTACGCGCTGGCGCGCTCCTATCCTGCGGCGTTCGGCATCTTCATGCGCGGCTTCTTCTTCCTGCCGTTCGGGCACAGCGAGGTGCTGGCCGACCAGGAGCTGGCCTGCGCGCTCTACGCCGCCTTCCGCGATGAAGAGTCTCTCAAGCACGCCATCGAGCATCGCGACGTGGTCGCCCGCTTCGGCCGCTTCCCGCATCGCAACGAGGTTCTGGATCGCGTCTCCAGCGACGAAGAGCTCGAGTTCCTCAAGACGGCGAACCGTTACGGGCAATGACCGCGCGATAGAGTGCCGCCATGTCCGCCCCGAAGCAGCAGAAGATCACCTGCTGCAGCGCACCGATTTGTGCGGCGACCTCGTGCACCGCGATCTCGGTCGCTAGGTCCTTGGGGTAGCCATAGATTCCGGTCGAGATCGCCGGGAAGGCGATGCTCGCGAGGCCACGGTCGCCGGCAAGCGCCAGGCTGTTGCGATAGCAGCGCGCCAGCAGCGCCGGCTCGCCGGCCGAGCCGCCACGCCACACCGGGCCGACCGTATGGATGACGTGGCGCGCCTTGAGCCGATGGCCCGAGGTGATCCTGGCTTCGCCGGTCGGGCAGCCGCCCAGGGTGCGGCATTCGGCCAGCAAGCCGGGGCCGGCGGCACGATGGATCGCACCATCGACGCCACCGCCGCCCAGGAGACTCTCGTTCGCCGCATTGACGATGGCATCGACGTCGAGGCGGGTGATGTCTGCCTCGACGACCTCGATGCGGGCCATGATCGTATCCGGCAGGCCGCCGCCGGGCGGGCTACCAGTAGCGAACCGGTCCGGTGTCCAGATGGACGAACCCGGAGCGCGGATAGAAGCCGACGCCGCCCATGTTGAGGGAGCGGGCGGCCTGGCGGATCTGATAGGCCGAGACGCCGGGGAACACGACGTCCATGGCGTTGCCGTTGATGTGCTGGCTGTCGGACGCGACGCCGCGGCTGACGCTCGCCAGCCAGGCGTTGGTCGTGGGCGAGCGGAAGGCCGACAGCACCTCGACAGTGCCGCTGAATCCCGCCGTGTTCATGGTGTGCCACAGCACGTCGAACAGCAGCGGATCCATCTCGGTCTGCTCGTTCTCGCGCCAGTCGCGCAGGAAGTGGTTGAGCTTGTCCAGCGCCGCGCGCTGGTAGCTGCCGTTCGACCAGTAGGTCACCGAGAGGGTCTCGCCGGTATTGGCGTTCACCAGGCTGAGCGTGCGCGGGCTCGTCGTGTCGAGCACGGGAGGCGGAGGGGGAGGAGCCGCCAGGTTGAAGCCGCCATAGCGTCCGGCTGCCCGGACGGCCTTTTGGTTGATCGCTTTCTGAGGGGGGCGTTGGGCAGAACGGGCGGGGGCTGCCTTCTGCGCAACTGGTTTCTTTGTTTGTGTTTTCGTCGTCGGCTTGATGGTGCCGGTATTCCTGGACGTCGTCTGGGCCACACTCGTACCGGTGAAAGCCAGAGCAACCGCCAGACCCAACACGAAGCTCCGCATTACGGCCTCAATTGTTGCATTTATGCCACACCCTTCATATCAGAGACCCATTCCCGACACAAAGGCAAAATCCCGATCGCGCGCCGACGCGAGCGAGACGACCTCGCCGATCATGCAGAGACTGGGGCCATCGAGCCGGGCGCGGCTCGCCAGCCGGTCGATCGTCGCCAAGGTACCGACCACGCGGCGCTCGCGGCTGGTCGTGCCGTTGGCGATCACCACCGCCGGCGTGCTGGCCGCGAGCCCATGCTCGATCATGCGCGCGGCGATCACCGGCAGGCTGCCGGCGCCCATGTAGATCACCACCGTCTGGCGCGGCCGCGCCAGCATCGGCCAGTCGAGATCGACCGTGCCATCCTTCAGGTGCCCGGCGACGAGCACGCAGGCCTGGGCATGGTCGCGATGGGTGAGCGGGATGCCCGTTCCCGCGGCACAACCCAAGGCTGCCGTCACGCCGGGCACGATCTCGACCGCGATGCCGGCCGCCACGAGGGCCTGCATCTCCTCGCCGCCGCGGCCGAACACGAAGGGGTCGCCGCCCTTCAGGCGCACGACGCTCTTGCCGGCACGCGCCTCGGCGACCAGCAGGTCGTTGATCTCGGCCTGCGGCAGGCAGTGCTGGCCACGCCGCTTGCCGACATGGATGCGCTCGGCGTCGCGTCGCACCATGGCGAGGATCTCGGCCGACACCAGGCGGTCGTAGACCACGAGATCGGCGCTCTGCAGCAGGCGATGCGCCTTGATCGTCAGCAGGTCGGGATCGCCCGGGCCGGCGCCGACGAGATGGACCATGCCCTGCTCGCGGGCAGCGGCCGATCGATCCTGGCTGCGCGCCGCGTCGAGCTGGCGGATCAGCTCGCGCCGGGCGCCGAACTCGTCTCCAGCCAAGGCCATGTCGGCGATGGGCCCCTCGAGCACGCGATCCCAGAAGCGCCGCCGCGCCCGCGGCTCGTCGAGCGTGCGGCGGACCTGCTCGCGGAAGATCTCGGCGAAGCGTGCGAGCCGGCCGATGGTCGCCGGCAGGGCGCGCTCGATCTCGGCGCGCAGGCGGCGCGCCAGGGCGGGGGCCGCGCCATCGGTCGAGATCGCGATGGTGATCGGCGCGCGATCGACGATCGCCGGCATGATGAAGCTCGACAGCGCCGGCCGGTCGACGACGTTGACCGGCAGGCAGCGCTGGCGGGCGGCATGCGCGACACGCGCCTGCAGTGCCTCGTCGTCGGTGGCGACGATCGCCAGCGACATGCCGTCCAGCATGTCGTCGTCGAAGTCGCGCCCGATCCAGGTCACCGCGCCGTCGGCGATGAACTGCGCGATCTCGCCCACGACCTTGTCGGCGATCAGGGTGACGCGCGCGCCGGCCGACAGCAGCAGCTCGGTCTTGCGCGCCGCCGCCTCGGTGCCGCCGACAACAAGGGCGTGACGATCCTGCAGGGCGAGGAAGAGGGGAAAGCGTCGCATCTCACGCCACCTTTCGCGGCCGCGCCGCGCGCAGGAGGGCACGAATCTCGGGTCGGCAGGAGCCGCAGCTGGTGCCGGCGTGCGTGCGGGCGCCGACCTCGGCGAAGCTCGTCGCGCCGGCGGCGATCGCCGCCTGGACCGCGGCATGCGAGACGCCGAAGCAGGCGCAGATCTCGCCGCCCCGGCCGGCGGCTTCGCCGCCCTGCAGCAGGGCGGCACGCTGCCCGTCGTCGAGACGCGCGAGCGCCATGAACGGCGCCAGGCGATCGCGCATCGATCCGTCGTGCGCCGCACCGAGCGACAGCACCGCTTCCAGCCGGCCGTCGGCGATGACGGCCGCGGTGCCATGCTGCCCGTCGACCCACGGGCCGGGATTGGTGGCGCGCACCGCGGCGGAGAGCATCTGTCGCGCGGCCTCGATCGGCTGGTCGCCCGCCAGAAGCCAGGCGTGATGGCCGGCGCCTTTGATGCGTACCCAGTATGGCAAGTCGGGCATCATGACCGGCCGCCGAGCGAGAATCGTGCCATGCCATGCGACATTCATGCGACGGATCGCGACCGGCGTGTGCTTGAGCTCGGGCTGGCCAGAAATCGGATCAACCGCCGGGTTGACTGCAGCGTTGATGCGGCCTGCTCGGGACAGTTGCGCCGTCCAGTGCATGGGCACGAAGGCTTCGCCGGCGCACACCGTGTCGGTCACGTGAACGCGCAGGGCTGCCTGCCCCCACTCGCTCGACGCCAAGGCGATATCGCCGTCGGCCACGCCATGGACGCGGGCATCGTCGGGATTCAGCTCGAGTGTCGGCTCAGGGCGATGGCCGGCCAGACGGACCGAGCGCCCGGTGCGGGTCATGGTGTGCCACTGGTCGCGCACCCGCCCGGTGTTCAGCCGGATCGGCCGTGCCTCGTCGGGCGCATGCGCGGGGGCGCGCGCCGTCACGGCGACGAACCGGGCGCGCTGGTCGGCATGGAAGAAGCCGCCATCGGCGAAAAAGCGCCCTCCCGGATCGCGGCCGGCCGGCGCGGGCCAGACGAAAGGCGCCAATCGATCGTAGTCGGCATCATCGATCCCGGCCTTCGCCCCGATGTCGAAGTCGCGCCTGCCGAAGGCCGGCCCGTTCTCGAAGGCCGCCCCGTTCTCGAAGGCCGCCCCGTTCTCGAAGGCCGAAAGCGCGGCGTGCTCGCGGAAGATGTCGGCGACGCCCCGCCAGGCAAAGGCCTCGCCATGACCGAGGCGACGCGCGACCTCGGAGAGGATCCACCAATCCTGCCGCGCCTCGCCGGGCGCCGGCAGGAAGGGCCGCTGGCGCGAGATGCAGCGCTCGGAGTTGGTGACGGTGCCGTCCTTCTCGCCCCACGCCAGCGCCGGCAAGCGGATGCGGCAGGCATCGACCGTGTCGCTCGCCCGCACCGCCTCCGACACGATCGACAGCTCGCAGCGGGCGAGCGCATCGCGCACGCGATCGGCATCGGGCAGGCTGACGACCGGGTTGGTCGCCATGATCCACACCGCCTTGATCTCGCCGCGGCCGACCGCCTCGAACAGGTCGACCGCCTTCAGGCCCGGCCGCGTCGCCATGCGCGCGGCGCGCCAGAAGCGCCCGACCCGCGCGATGTCGGCCGGCGTGAACTCCATGTGCGCGGCCAACGTGTTGGCGAGCGCCCCGACCTCGCGCCCGCCCATGGCATTGGGCTGGCCGGTAATCGAGAACGGCCCCATGCCGGGCCGGCCGATGCGGCCGGTCAAGAGATGGCAGTTGATCAGCGCATTGACCTTGTCGACCCCGGCGCTCGACTGGTTGACGCCCTGCGAGTAGAGCGTGACGGTCTTCTCCGTGCTGGCGAACCAGTCGAAGAAAGGGGCGACGTCGGCGGCGGGCAGGCCGCACTGGCCGACGTCGCTCGCCTTCGCTGCAGCCAGCGCGTCCTCGAGACCATGCGTGTGCTGCGCCACGAACGAGGCCGCGCGCAGGCTGCGCCGGTCGAGCTCGGCCAGCAGGGCATTGAACAGGGCAACGTCGCTGCCCGGCTTCAGCGCGAGATGGAGATCGGCGATGTCGCAGGTCTCGGTGCGCCGCGGATCGATCACCACGACCTTCAGATGCGGCCGCGCGTGCCGCGCCGCCTCGAGGCGCTGGAACAGGACCGGATGGCACCAGGCGAGGTTGCTGCCGACCAGCACGACGAGGTCGGCCACCTCGAAATCCTCGTAGAGGCCCGGCACCGTGTCGCTGCCGAACGCGCGCTTGTGGCCGGCCACCGACGAGGCCATGCAGAGGCGCGAGTTGGTGTCGATGTTGGCGGTGCCGATGAAGCCCTTGATCAGCTTGTTGGCGGCGTAATAGTCCTCGGTCAGCAGCTGGCCCGAGACGTAGAAGGCGACGGCGTCGGGCCCGTGTCGCGCGACGATGTCGCCGATCCCCTGCGCCACCGCATCGAGCGCCCGCTCCCACGACACGCGCCGGCCGTCGATCTCGGGATGGAGCAGCCGGTCATCGAGCGACAGGGTCTCGCCCAGCGCCGCGCCCTTGGAGCAGAGGCGCCCGTGGTTGGCGGGATGCCCATGATCGCCGGCGATCGCCGCCCCGCCCTTGCCGTCGGGAGTCGCGACGACGCCGCAGCCGACACCACAGTAGGGGCAGGTTGTGTGGACGGGGGTCATGGCATCCACGCCTCATGTTCCTCTCCCCCGCCAGGGGGAGAGGCTAGGAGAGGGGGAATCGAAGGTTGGTGCATCACCTCCAACCCCCTCTCCCAACCGCTCCCCCAAGCGGGGGAGAGGAGCATGAAAGACGGGGGAATCGAAGGCTGCAGCATCGCGTGCAACCCCCTCACCCAGCCTCTCCCCCTAGCGGGCAGGGGATTCGCATATCGGAATATGTGATGTTTCTCAATGGTTTGGGGCATGTTTTTAAGGTTCTCTCACGATCCCCTCGGAGAGACCAAACATGGCCACACTCAAAC